>Ga0081473_117610_pt1 | contig 109462 bp, 114 predicted proteins | sample CisSprmetagenome_FD_70977 | JGI IMG/M metagenome (GOLD analysis project Ga0081473, IMG submission 70977) | Hypoxic/sulfidic aquatic microbial communities from Cistern Spring, Yellowstone National Park, USA v2 (version 2) | ecosystem: Environmental > Aquatic > Thermal springs > Hot (42-90C) >...
CTGTTTTTATCCACTTTTTGTAGTAGTCATAAGTATTTCCTGTAGCCATAGCTATAGCCTTTTCTGCTGGTATGTTAGCAAGGCTACTGTAGAATTTTACTGCCTGTTGCACGCCAACTGGGAAGTAACCTTGCCCAGTTGGTGTATCGCTTCCAAAAATAACCCTGTGAAGCTGATTCTTATTTTTAAGGTATTCAATCACCCTTAAACCCATCTTTAAATTACCGTAAGGAACCAACTCCACAGCGGCATTTGGAGCAACTTCCATGACTTCTCTAGTTAGATCCCATGAAGCGGCAGTGCTACCGCCGTTAGTATGAGCAAGTTTGTCAGGCTGGAGCTTCTTTACAAATTCTGCATCTAAGTAAAGAGAATCCTTTAGAACTCCTGGACCAAAGTTAGTAGGTATGAACATACCATACTTTCTGGCATACGCTACCTGCTGTAGTATTTCCTCTTGTTTAAGGTCTGTACTTCCTCCAATTTGGGCAACCCTCCAGATTCCTATTTCTGCAAGTTCTTTAAAATCGGCTTCTTTTAAGCCCTTAACCAAAGTTATGCTCCCTGCATGAACCTTAAGGGCTCCGCCTGGCCTGTAGTTTTTCCAAGATTTATAAGCAGTTATTGCAGTCGATTTAACACCTATCGGATCAGGTGGATAAAATAGAGGTAGTCCTTCAAACTGATTAAATTCATCAATAACAGTTGTTATGCCGTTAAACAAGGCTTCCTCAAGCACTCCAACCATCCTTTGCATTGGTGCATAATCTCCTATCGATATGTGGGTGTGAGGATCAATAAATCCAGGCATTAAAACCATGCCGTTTGCGTCGATCCTTACGTCTGCATCCACATTGCCGATATCATCCTTGTAACCAATTTTGGTAAATATCCCATCTTTTATCAGAACCGTGTCAGCTTTTAGTATGCCTTTGTTCCAGTCGCCGCTTACGATCTTTCCAATATTTTCTATTATCGTTATCATATAGTTAAATTATTCTATACGCCTAATATAAAAAGTATTGCAAAGCTTAGAGTGTGAGGCACAAATACACCAATAAACATATCTAAACATCAACGCATGGAGGTAACATTAATAATTTAACAATAACAATTATGCAAAAAGATTTTAATGAGGCATACTATTATTAACCATTAACAAATAGAGTCGAAGAGAGTTTAAAATATAAGTAATTTGTGCAAGCACCAGATCTGTTAAGAATTGTTAGAAATGAAACTGCCGAGATTATTATTCTAGTCATGAGACGGTTACCTAGGATACGTGAAGATATTTAGAATAGAATAGTTAAAGTGATAAATGTAATGAATTCATTGATAACGACAGTGCACTAATTTAAAATGTTTAAAATGCTTGAATTGGGATCATTGCTTCCCAATACAATCCGCCAAAAGAATAGCATAAGTGTCTTGGTGTTATTATCCAACATAACAGTTAATAACCAATAGTTTAAATATTTGTTTACATAAAAATTTACGAAATGAGGAAATCCGTAAGTTCAACTATTATTGCGGCTATAATAATCATAATTATAATTATAGCTGGTATAGGAGGATACTTTTATTATACAAGTATTACAAAACCAACAACACGAGTTTCTCATGTAGTAAAAATTGCTGTTTTATTACCATACGTTACAAATGATTTTGGATGGAATCAAGATATGTATCAAGCAATAACACAGATTGGACAAGTTTATCATATTAACTATACAGTAGACGCCGATTTAGGATATTCTACTTCTGCGGTTGAAAGTGCATTAGAATATTATGCGTCTAAAGGATATAATATCATATTTGCGTGGACCGTAGGTTGGCAACAAGAAGTCCTTACAGTAGCCCCAAACTATCCTAATACTTGGTTTATCGGTGCAGATTTAACTAACTTTACAAACCCTAGTACTGGTCAACCTGAAAAAAACGTGCTTAGTATTGATATTGACCTTACTAGAGGAGCTTATGTAGCAGGGGTATTAGCGGCATTCCTTACAAAAACCGGCATCATTGGATACCAGGCAGGATATTCATACCCAGTAGAAAATGCTATAGGAAACGCATTTCTAGCAGGAGCTAGAAGTGTAAATCCGAACATTAAGCTTGTATACGATTTTCCAGGAACTTGGGCAGATGTTGAAAAAGGATACATAGGAGCACAATCGTTAATAGCAGCCGGCGCTGATGTAATACTTTTCAGAGGAGACGGTCAGACACTAGGAGGAGAGCAGGCTTGTGCTGCTGCAAAAGTATATGCAATAGGTGATATGGTGGATCAATCGCCACTTAACCCGAACATAATAATAGCCAGCAATGTGTTTAATGACACTCTTGTAGTACAGTCAATACTTCAAAGATATAATAACAATACATTATCAGAGTGGGCTGATCAGAATGTATATATACCTGGGGTTAACTTTCTGCAATTAGGCCCAATGGCATCTCAATTGCTAACTCCTCAGCAATTACATTATGTAGAACAAATCGATCAAGGAGTAATAAATGGTAGTATACAGGTACCATACAATCCAGTTCTTCCGCCATCAGGAGCTGTATAATAATTTTTAGTCGACTAATTTTTTGATTTTTTAACACCTTTAAAATTTATGTTCTAAACTACTAGGCAATTATCAACAAAGCTAATGGCTAAAATTTAAATATAAATTATAATTATGAAGAGTTATAGTTATGAGTAAGGTTACAGTTGGGTTATATAATATTAGTAAAAGTTTTCCAGGCGTTAAAGCTTTAGATGATGTTACAGTTGAAGCATATTCTGGTGAAGTTCACGCTATATTGGGTGAAAATGGAGCTGGAAAAACCACACTTATGAATATACTTTATGGATTAATTCAACCAGATTCAGGGCATGTCGAAATTAATGGCAAAAAGGTATCTATTAAAAGTCCTAATGATGCTTTAAGGTTGGGTATAGGAATGGTTCATCAGCATTTTAGCCTGATTCCCACGCTAAACGTTCTCGAAAATTTTAAACTTATTTCATTAGCAAAAAACATAGATAAAGAAAAAATTTTAGAGCTCTCAAAAAATTTAAATCTTAATTTAGATCTTAACGCAAAGGTCAGCTCGCTTTCAGCTGGCGAAAGGCAGAGGCTTGAAGTGTTAAGATTACTTTACTTTAACTTTAATATTCTTATATTTGATGAACCCACTAGCGTCTTAACACCTATTGAAACTGATAATTTGTTAAAAGCTATACGAAAAATTGCTGCTGAAGGAAAAACAATATTTTTTATTTCACATAAACTAAATGAAGTGAAAGCTGTAAGCGATAGGATAACGGTTCTGCGTAGAGGTAAAGTTACATTTAATGGTGTAACAAAAGAAATTTCTACAGATGAATTAATAAAATATATGATAGAGAAGCTTCCCAAAGTTGAGATTAAACGTGAGATTAAAAGCACGGAAGAAGTACTGAATGTATCAGGTTTAAAGGTAAAGGGCAGTCGGGGTAATTTAGCTGTTAATCTTAATTCAAAAATAAATGTTTATAAAAACGAGATAGTAGGTATAGCTGGGATAGCAGGAAACGGTCAGCGAGAATTATTTGACGCTATAATGGGGCTCAGAAAAATTGAAGAAGGAAAAATAATATTTAAAGGTAAAGACATTACTCACAGCCCAACGCATAAAAGGATAGAATTGGGTATAGGTTACATACCAGAAGATAGGATTTTAACTGGCTTAGCCCCTGATTTAAGCATAAAGGAAAACTTAATACTCAAATTATATGATAATCAACAATTTCGCAAATGGTACTTTATTGACAATAACAAAATCGATGCAATGGCGAATGCTTTACTAAAAGAATACGATATAAGAGCAGCTAATGTTGAAGTACCTGTTAAAAATTTATCTGGCGGAAATCTGCAGAAAGTGATTTTGGCTAGGGAGATTTCGATGAACCCTGATTTATTGCTTGCGTATGAGCCAACCAAGGGACTTGATATTGGTGCAACATACTTTATTAGAAACAAGCTGATTGACTTTGCAAACAAAGGCGGTAGCGTATTGCTATTTTCTGAGGACTTAGAGGAGTTATTGTTTTTAAGCGACAGATTATATGTTATATACAATGGAGATATTGTTGCAGAATTTTCCAGAGAACAATTTGATGAATATAAAATAGGCAAAGCAATGAGCGGCATCAACTATGTAGAGGTGAAAAACTAAATTGAAAATTACAAAAGAGAATTTAATATTAAATTTTATCGTATACACTACAGCATTTCTATTAGCTATTGGCTTTGGCGCTGTTCTTATTTGGACAATAATGAGAATAAACCCATTTAGCGCGCTATCTTTAATTGTTTCAACTGCGCTTTTTACACCATTTGGGAGAACTGCTACATTTTATTACTTAGTAGAGCTTACGTTAATATCACTCGGTCTTGCTATTTCTTATAGAGCAAAATATTGGAATATAGGAGGGGATGGGCAGTTAATATTTGGAGCCATATTTAGCATGCAGACAATATTTTCACTTGAACATTTGTTTTCTCCATGGTTGGTTATTGTGGCTACGCTTTTAATGGGAACGCTTGGTGGGGCTATATATGGTGTAATACCCGCAATAATTAAAGTAAAATTGAATGTTAATGAAGTTTTATCTACACTGATGTTAAACTTTATAGCTATATATTTTATGACTTGGCTTGTTGATGTCACTGGACCATGGAAGGATCCACATGCAGCAGAGCTAGAATCGTATCCTATTCCATATAGCCTTTATCTGGAAAATCCAATTATTTTAACATTAATAATGGTTTTTGCAATAGCAATTATATATATATTAGCAGAAAAGACGTTCTTTGGATTTAAGATTAAAGTCATAGGGTCAAGTCATTATGCTGCAGACTATGCTGGCATTGATAGAGGCAAAGTATACATCTACCTAGGTTTGATATCGGGCGCGCTTGCGGGATTAGCAGGCTCAATCGAAATATTATCAGTATCACATATCTTATCTTCAACATTTGATAGCTTAGATATGGGATATGTGGCAATATTTACCAGTTGGCTAGCATCCCTTAATCCACTTTTTGTAATTCTATCATCGCTTTTGATGTCTACACTTCTCAGCGGAGGTTATTTTATGGAGGCTATAACAAGCGTATCAGTTTTATTTATTTATTATTTTGAGGGAATAACGTTCATCAGCATTATAATATTTGAGGCAACAAAAAGTAAAATTAAAAGGGTGATGAAACTTGGCTAGCATACCCTTAATTCCATTTTTTATAGCTGTAATAAGCATAGGCATATCATATACCACGATTTATCTGATAACTAGTTTAGGTGAAATATTTTCAGAAAAGGCCGGTGTATTGAACCTTTCACTAGAAGGCGTCATGGCTATGGGAGCATTCCTAGGATACGTTTTTTCATTTATATCAGGTAATCCATATTTTGGTCTTGTAGGTGGATTGGTAGCAGGACTTATATTAGGATTGCTTTTTGCATTTATTTCGATTACTATAGGAGTAAATCAAGTGTTGGCTGGTTTAAGCGTGTGGCTAGTTGGTATGGGATTATCAGATTTTATATACACAATATCATTTGGTAGAACATCATATTTAATTACTGTACCAAAATTACCTACTGTACCAGTACCATATCTCTCAGGCATACCAATTATAGGGCAGATGCTTTTTGATCACACTTTGGTTGATTATGCCGCATACTTAAGTGTTCCACTTTTATGGTACATAATGTTCAGAACAAATTTTGGGCTTAAAATTATAAGTGTAGGCGAAAATCCGCGTGCGGCAGATTCGCTGGGAATTAACGTGAACAGAATAAGATATATTATGGTGCTGTTTGACAGTTCTATGGCAGGATTATCTGGTAGCATGATTTCTCTTACTGCTGGACTTTATCAGGTAGGTATGATAGCAGGGAGAGGGTGGATTGCTATAGGAATAGCGGCGTTTAGCGGCCTAAATCCTGCTTATGGACTTTTGGCTTCATTAATATTTGGCGTGGTTAGCGCGTTTGGCCCATCATTAATGATAGTTGGTTACAGAATACCCTATGAATTTCTCGATATGACTCCTTTTATAGCTTTACTAGTAGTAGTAATGATGATCTCTAAAAGAATGTTAATGCCTTCAGCTCTTGGTAAACCATATAAAAGAGAGGAAAAGTGAAAAACAAAAAGATATTAGCGATTTTATTAATAGTTCTTATAACATCGTCATGCTATATTTATTTTAGTGAAAGTGAATATACACGCAAAAGCCCCTATGGTCATACTTATACTTACTTAATAAAACGGGATTTTGGGTTTAATGGAAAATTTGTAAACTATTCAGAATATATGGAATATAATTTTGGTTATCCTGTCAAAGGCTTACTAAACATAACGGTAACGGAGCCTGAGCAACAATATATAGTTACAATATTCTTAAATAATTACTCTGTAAAATCAGTAGTTTACATATATAATACTTCTATTGCATTAAATGCTAATGAAGGAGAACGTGAAAATATATATCTGCCATTTATTAGCAACTTAAATGTAACCACAATAAATTTATTATCATACAATTTTACTAATTACGGAATTAGTGTAATAACTATACCTGCTTTTGGAAAAATAAAAACAATTCATCTTGGTTATAGAGGTACTGGTAAAATAGGGCCTTCAAACTATAATCTATCAATTAATTACTTTTATTCGTTAAATGGTTTACTAGTAATGTCGCAATACATCTGGTCAAGTTCAGGCCCGACAGGAGAATATTATAGAAATATAACCTCTATTTTAATAAAAGGTTAGACGTTCAGTTCATTTAAAATTTTACTGACAAGGTGTTGCGGTGCCCGAGCTACTGGCGGGAACTTAGAAATAGGTTTAGTAGCATCTATTATTATTTTGTTATCAAGAGTTCGTGGACTGCCTTCGATCGAATAATTTGCTGGATTTAAAATATTTCCGATCACTTCTGGTATTATGGTAAAACTAGTTTCCCTGGATGCCCTAGTTAAAACAGCCCACATAACTTCTTCATCGTTATAAATATCTACGTCTTCGTCTACAACTATTACAACCCTTATAGCAATTTCGCTTGATAAAGCTGCTAAAGCAGCCCTTTTAGCATCGCCTTCATTTACTTTTTTAATTTGAATGTAAAGCAACGGCGCAAAGTCATACCCAAACCTTATATTCTTAACATAGGGTGAAACGCTTTTTACATAATTATAAACCGCAGCAAGGTGAGGTAAATTCACTCCAAGGTTAAGATGATCTCTATATGCAGCGGCAATATCAAGATAAACTGAATCATGCCTTGATCTAACTCTCTTTACAGTTATTACTGGTGTCATCTGCGTTCCAGAATAATATTTTGGCCATTCACCAAAAGGCCCTTCTTTAACTAGATAGGAAGGATCTTCTATCAATCCCTCAATAACGATTTCGCTACGCGTTAAATATGGAAGATCTAAATCATTGCTATATGTAATTTCTAATGGTTCCTGCAAAAATCCACCGGCCATATTAAGTTCGCCGCCGATACCTTTTGGTCTGGAAACAGCAGCAAAGTAAACTGCTGGATGATGACCTATGGATATGGTAATGGGAACAGGCTTTCCCATTTGCTTATATTTTTCAATTATGTATTGAGCGTCATGACCTGGGTCAGTTAATATGCCTAAATGTTTATCGTCAAATATTTGATGCCTATAAATTCCCATATTAAGAGCGCCAGTGTCAGGATCTTTCAATATAGCTAAACCACTATCTATATATGGCCCTCCATCTAGCTCATTATGAACTATATGCGGCAATCCAGAAAGGTCTTCGGTATTTATGTCAAAATTGCTGTCTGGCACCTCTTTGGGGTTTAATTCCTTTTGTGAAAGTTCAAAAAATTTGTTAGCAATGGACGGAATATCACATTTATCACAATCAAGGGCTTTGCCCATTCTAAAAATTGATGCAAACAAATTTGTCACAACAACTTTCCCGTTAACGTTGTTAAAATAAAGTACAGGATATTTTTTTAGCTTTTCATATGCATCAACGTAGGCATTTAGTTCGTATCTTTGATCTACAGGATGTTTTACATAAACTATCTCATTTTCAACGGCTTTTAGAAAGGATTTTAGATCCTTACTCATTAAAATGAACTCGCATAATTTATAATTTATACCTTTTCTTTGTACTTGCGATGCTACTAGTAGTACACCAATAACCATAATGTCACCCTCTGAAGTATGGAGATGACATCGATGATAAAGACAATAATGGGATGGGTTTCGATGTTGCATAACCCTATTCACAAATTAACAAGTTAAAGAGGAAAAGCATGCGAAGGAAAGGTATTTTACGGCAACAAGCGCCAACTCTTTTAAGGATTACAAGAAATGAAGCTGCAGAAATGAATACTCTAAGCAAGAGACAGTTGGAGAGGATAATGAATAAGTTAAGAAGAAGATGGTTGAAATGATAAATGCAATGGATTCATTGATAAACAATGACATACTAAGTTAAAAAGCTCGAGTCATTGCTTTTCATTACCATGTGCTAGAAGGTGTACATAAGTGTCTTGGCACAACAATTCAATAACAGTAATTAATAACCAATAGTTTAAAAAAAATAAAAAACATAAGAATAAATGCAATGAAGGTAGCAATTTTTAACGCAGGAAAAATTGTCAGTGGAGATTGGAACAAAGGAATATTAAAAGCTGATTCAGTTTTGATAGAGGACGGAAAATTTAAGCAGATAGGTTACGAAAACGAAATACATCCTGAAAAGGCAGACATAAGGATCGACGCAAACGGTATGGTTTTAATACCAGGGTTGATAGACCCTCATACACACTTAGGTTTTGGAGAATGGGGTCCTGAAAACGGAATGATTGGAGTAGCACTTGAAGCACTGTATCAGGGCACAACTACAGCAATAGATGAATTCGCTAGGTATGAAGGTGAGCCAGATTTTTATCCACCAAATCCCAGTGGCGTTAAAGCTTCTTCAATAGTACATTATTTTGCTTGGAAAAACTATAGACCAGGGGGGTTGATGAAGGTTCACGGCGGCAGCATTGTTCTCGTTAAGGGGCTTAAAGAAAGTGACTTTAAGGAACTTGCAGAAATTGGGATATGGAAAGTGGCACAGATAGGCGGAAGCAGTGACCTAAGTCCTGATGAATTGCTTGAGATGGCTTCTTGGGCAAGAAAATATGGCATGTTTATACCAACCAATTTTGGGGCTGGGGTGTTAAAGACTGCAGTTTACTTGGATGCAGATTTTGTTAAAAAGCTTCAACCAGACAAGCTTGCGCATGCAAACGGCGGAAGCACAGCAGCACCTTGGGACATGACGAGGGAAGTTATTGATGCTGCGCCGAAGGCGGCTGTTGAACTTGTGACCTACGGCAACCAGAAAATGTCATTAAGAATACTAGATTATTTAAAAAATAAGAATCAATTAAACAGGGTTATTTTGGGCAGTGATACGCCAACCGGGCAAGGTTACTTTCCAATAGCGATGATGCAAGGTATAAAGTTCATCTCAAGTATAGGAAATGTCCCAGCAGAAAAGGCTATAGCTATGGCTACAGGAAATACTTATGACTACTACAAAAAGTGGATAAACACAGGCAAAATACAGGAAGGTCTTGAAGCCGACTGTGTTATAATTGATAAGCCGCCAGGAAGCGTTGGAACTGATGCGCTCGGAGCTATAGAAAATGGAGACTTAGTGGGTCCTGCAATGGTTATGGTAGATGGAAAAATAGCCGCTCTTAGGGGTCGTGATAGCAGGCCAACTACAAAATACATAAGGCTCAATGGAAAAGAACTCGGAGTAACCGATCCAAATGAGAGACAGTTTGATCCTCCAAGGTTTTACTGGAAGAGCACTGGAGAAACTTACTTGTTACTTTCAAATAATAAGTAACATCTTTAGACGACTAAAATTTTTGTCTTATCTTCTATTGTTTTTATGTTTCTTCTTTTCAACTAAGCTTAAATTAAAACATGGTGAAAAGCTCATTTTCTTATTTGTAAAAGTATAGAATAGCTTGCACGTTCTGAACTAGTTCTTTGCATTTAAAAACTGAAGCTCCTGCAGGAGAATTAAACGCTTCTGTACTTTATGTATCATTTTTTTATTTTTTATGGAGGTTTTTCAGGCTCCGAACGTAGGCTTAAGCTAAATAATTAAATTAAAGTCTGTGCTATACTTCAAAAATTTGCTATATAAAAAATTAAAAAATATATGATCTATCTATAATATCAATAGTAAATTATCTTCGTTTAGACCAGCTCCTATATAAAATAGCAACCAGATAGTTCTGATGCCAGCTAACGTTAAACAATAGTGCTGACTTATGATTTATTTTTTGTATAAAATACAATTTAACAAAATATACATCAATGTAAGTTAAGTATAAATGAATAATTCTCTTCGATTTTTGCATTGCGTAATTATTTGCTCAATGATATTATAGGCAAATACTAGGGAAATATTACGTAAGTTCTTTTGGTATCTTTTTCTATTTTGTATAATTATTTATTAGAAATACGGCATTGTTAAAAATTAGCGAGAAGTAAATTCTTATACAAAATTTTTAATAAACTAAACGCTCTATAAGTTATGTAGAGGTGTTGAGTTATTGTATACCAATCTTGAGGTGAGAAATAAGCTACTTACATCGATAGATAAGGTAGAGAAAGTTACTGGTGAATATAAATATGTAGACGATATTCGCTTGAATGAAGCGTATTACGGTGGCGTACTTAGGGCGGGGGTACCACATGGAATTATTAAGAAAATTGACATTAGCAACGCATTAAGGTCGCCTGGTGTAAAGGCCATAATAACTGCTAAAGATGTTCCTGGGTTAAACGCATTCGGATACTTTATTCCTGAACAACCAGTTTTATGTTATGATAAAGTAAGATATGAAGGCGATGCTGTTGCGGCCGTTGCTGCAGATACGCGTGAGCATCTTTTACAAGCGCTTGAAGAGATAAAGGTGGAAATAGATCCATTACCAGTCGTTGATTCAATAGATGAAGCATTATCAGAAGAAGCTCCCAAAATTCACGAAAAGGGAAATATAGCATATTCAGTAAACTACGAAAAGGGTAACTTTGATGTTACAAAATTTGACAAATACGTTGAAGGCGTTTATGAAACTCCGATGGTAAAACCAATGTACATAGAGTTGGAATCTACAATAGCTATGTATTCTAATAACAGGCTTGAATTAATAACAACAACACAAAGCCCCGAACATGATATCAAGCAGCTTGCCAGAAGTCTAAACCTGGACGAACGCAACATTCACATAAAGATGAAGGATCCCGGTGGGGCATTTGGTGGAAAGGAGGAAATTCACACTCAAATTCTTGCATCACTGCTTTCAATAAAAAGCGGGGCACCTGTTAAAATGACATTTACGAGGGAAGAATCAAACGTTGCAACCACTAGGAGGCAGGCTTTCAGATTTTACATTAAAACTGGTCTTTCATCTGATAATTATATTTTGGGAAATTATGTTAAGGCAATTGCTGATACTGGGGCATACCTGAGCCACGGACCAGTAGTTCTTGAAGTAAGCGCTTCGCATGCTTCAGAACCTTACTTTATTCCAAACGTTAAGTTTGAGGGAATTCTTGTTTATACTAATCATCCGCCAGCCGGTGGGATGAGAGGTTATGGGGCTTCCGAAATAAACTTTGCACTTGAAAGGCACATAGATCACATATGTAGAGAACTGAACCTTGACCCAGTAGAATTTAGAGAAAAAAACATGATAAAAGAAGGTCAACAGAACGGCACTGGAATAGTTCCGATCTCAACAGTAAGAGCTAAAGAAACTCTGCAAAAAGCAATGCGCGGCAATTTATGGACAAATAGAAATAAAAGCCACCCAGACCCATATATAAGGGTAGGTTATGGTATAGCTTCTGGAGCAAAGAGCACAAGCTACGGGCAGAGCGGTGACTCAGCAAAGGTGAAAATGACAATTGAGGATGGCTTCATAAACATTTACTTTACCACTCCAGACATGGGTACTGGGGCAAGGTCTACTATCAGATTAATAGCAGCAAGAGCCCTAAATACTGATGTTGAAAATATAAGGGTATTTAACGATGATAGCGATTTTCCATCATCAGGAACATCGAATGCCTCAAGGACTACATTTATGATAGGAAATGCTGTTCTAAAATGCAGCAAAAAACTAGTTGAATACATAAGTAGCAAGCTTGGAACAGATTTTAATCTTAACAGTAGGGAATCGCTAAAGGAAATAAATCGTAAGATCGGAAAGGTAGAAGTTACAGAAGAATATAACTTACCTAAAGTTGAAGGCGGAAATTTTGCAAAGGGCGATTTTATATTTTCATATGCAACTGCTGTTGCAAGGGTTGAGGTTAACTTGCTTACAGGTAGATACCGTGTCACTGATATAGAGTTCTATCCAGAAGCAGGTAAAATACTTAATCCGGTTGCATTCATGAGCCAGATGGAGGGCGGTATAATAATGTCACTGGGTTATGCTACAATGGAAGAACTGAAGACTGCTAATGGACATATTTTGTCAAAGAACTTTACCACTTATGTGGTTCCAACAGCAAAGGATATTCCAAGAATAAAAGTGGACCCAATAGATGACTATGATCCTCTGGGGCCCTTTGGGGCAAAGGGTGCAGGCGAATTGCCACTTGTTGCTGTAGTCCCTGCGATAGTCAACGCGCTTGTTGACGCAACTGGGAAGGAGCTGAACAGGATACCCGTTAGGCTAGAAGACCTTATATTGTTAGAACAAACCATTAAATAAAAAAAGTTCATCATTTAAACCATGTCTCTTAGAAGAGCGTTAAGCGACCTGATGAAAGTTTTGCCTAATGAAGTTCTAGAAATAGATCGTGAGGTTAGCACAGAATATGAGATTACAGCCTTTGCAGAAGCGCTTTCCATTCAGAGCCCTGTTCTTGTTTTCAAGAGAGTAAAGAACTACCCTCAATTCACCGTTATTAGCAACATGTTCAGCTCTAGGGAAAAGATAGCCGTTTACCTTGGGGTTAAAAAGGAAGAACTCAATAAAAAGTGGGTTTCTATCATAAACCGTGATTATAATTACACTATAAGCGATGGTGATGGACCAGTAAGGGAGATTCAGTATATAGGAGAAAAAGTAGACATAACTGCACTTCCTGTGCTAACACATTATCCACAGGATGGCGGAAGGTACATAACCTCAGGAATAATAGTAGCTAGAAGCATAGATGGCACAGTCAACTTGAGCTTTGCAAGGATCCAGATCGTAGACAAAAACAAAATTGCCCTGAGCATGCATTCGCGAGGCCACCTATGGAGCTATTACCTTAAATTCAGGGAAATGAAACGTGACATGCCGATCTCCATAGTAATAGGCGCTCATCCAATTTACTATTTAATGGCAGCCGCAAGAATAGATGAAGAATACAGGAAGGTTTACGGGCTGATCGATGACAAACTAATAGCAGGGATTACAAACGATTTGCCAGTTCCTGCAAATTCGGAAATTGTACTTGAAGGGAAGATATTGTGGGATAAATCATTTGACGAAGGTCCGTTTACGGAATACACAGGATACCTTTCAAACAGGTCAACAAAGAATCTGGCACAGATAGACGCTATTTATATGAGAAGAAATCCAATATATTTGGAAATAAATCCTTCAAATTCCAAGGAGCACATACTGCTTTCTGGCATTGCAAAGGAACCTATAGTTGAATCAACCATAAGGAGCTTCCTTCCATCAGCCTACAGGTTCAGCGTGGATTGGCCATTAAAAGGTGTCCATTACGTTGCAATGGCTTATATAGAAAACCCCGAGATGGGGATATCAAAGCAGCTTGGATTAATGCTGCTTGGGCTTGACCATTACCTTAAGATCGTTTTTGTTTCGGAAAACAAGGTGCAATTGAGCCTTTATGCTATGCTTTCTCAGATGCTTTGTTCATGGGACATTGAAATAATAAAGAACGTTTTCTGCAACAAGCTAGATCCCTCGGCTTCTCCTGACGGTACAAGCAGTAAAGTGATTTTTACTTGCAAAGGCTCTGAGGAGCAACCTGTAACTGAAGTTAAAGAAAATGAAATAAACATTATCAAGTGCGGAAAGAAACTACACATTGGGCATGAAGCGGATAAAAGTGCACAGATAAACCTGGTAGTTGATAGTGACATTGATCCTAAAAATGAGGACGATGTTCTATGGGCAATGGCAACCAGGCTTCAGCCAGCGAACGGTATAAAAATTTCAGATAAGAGCATAATAATAGACACACGGAGGCCAGGGCTAAGCAGGCCAAGGCTTCCTGAGGACGTAATTAAAAATGTTATTCAATATCTCCAAAAAGTTTCAGCTCTTTCTTAACCCTTGCCCTTTCGTTTATTAGCTGGTCCAAAAGCTGATGTAAATTGTACCTGAACCCAACAGCCTTAGCATAAAATTCATCATTGCCCTCGAGCTTTCCAATAGAAATATCATAGTTTATAAGACAGTTCCTTGTTGAAACTATCATTTCATCAATGACCTTCAAATAGGCCACGCGCGGTGACATTGTATGCTCCCTTTCTTCCTTTATCATGAGCCTGAGCTGCCTCATTGTAGGCCTTTTCTCCTTAATTTTTTCTACAAGCTTCTTCATCTGTTCTTCGTTCTTTACTTTGGTCAGTTCAGCCGCAACAAATGGCTTTATTTCTCCCCGCGCAACCATCTCCTTTATTTCAGAAGGCAATTCAAGCAACTTCATCATCATGTATATGTACGCTGGACTCTTTCCAATGTTCCTGGCCAGTTCGCTAAGACCTCCCCAACCCTTCTTGTGAACATAGTTTGCATAGGCCATGGCCTCTTCCAAAGGATTAAGGCTCTTTCTTTGGACGTTCTCAGATATTGCTATAAGGTAAGCATCCTTGTCAGTTACGTTAACTATTATTGATTTGGCAGTTTTCATACCAAGCAGCATGCATGCCCTGAACCTCCTGTGTCCAGCGAGCAGCTGGTATCTCTTCTGACCATTTGGCCTTTCCCTTACAATCAGTGGTTCAAGGAGCCCAAGAGACCTTATCGATTCAGCAAGCTCTTGAAGGTTCCCGAAGTCGCTTCTTATTACAAATGATTCTGCATCTATTTCACTAAGTGGCAGCTCAACAGGTTCGCGGAGAACGCTTAACTGTTTAAGCATATTAAAGAGTAGTAAGCAAGGAAGCTTATAATGGTATGATGTGGAAGGTATGTCTACAGTACCTCTTTAAGGTAGATCCCTGCATCCTGAGAGCTTTCCAGTATAACGTCAAAGAGCTTTATGAAACCTTTGGCAAGGTTTCGGTCGTATATCAGGATATAGCTGTCATCACTCCTGTTTAAGCTGAAATCTTCGTCATGCTGTATTGCCCCTAGCAGCACTCTATCCTGGTCAAATATGTTGAGCCTAATCTGCAGCCCTCCCTGGTGCTTAAAGGGTATGTACTGGTAAAGCATTGCAGCTTCTCTTTTATTCTGTTCATTAACCTCACTGATAATCATGACCTTCACGCCACGCCTGAGCATCTCTATATAGTCTTCAAGTAACCCATGCCTTATGCTCCTGAGAAGACCATTTCCTGACATTATCAGTCTGTATTCTGAATGCGTTTCCTTGAACAGCTTCCTGAGCTCTTGGTATAGTCTCTTCCTTCCAAATATCATTGTATATTCACTCTTATAGTGTGTACCATAGGTGCCATTTATGCGCTCAAGCTCTTTGATTATGTTGTTTAAAGCTGTTCTTTCCTTAATGTACTGCTCCTCAAGTGATGCCTGCGCAATTTCCCTTAGCTTTTCAACTGGCCTTGCTATGTAAACGTTTACATTTCCAAGACCCTTATCAACAAGCCCGAGCTTTGTTATTCTTTCTAGATGCTTGTATACAGCGGCCCTATCTTTTCTTAAAATACTACTTATTTCACTTACAGTCTTTGGACCTTCCTTCAAGAGCAAAACATAAATTTTAAGCTGTTCTCTAGTAATGCCTACCTTGTTGAGCACAGCAACTGTTTCCTCAGAAACTGGTATATCCATTAAGTAATTAATTTTTATTTAAAGTGAAATATAAATTTAGTGTACAAGCCTTAACCATAGAGATTGTCATATGAAAAAAGTTATAATGCTGATCTTTTATCTCTTGCTCTTAACATTTTTTCTTGTTAAGATCAGTTCTCTATTAATATATTGCTCATGTGCGCTTCCTGCCTATTTCCGGAACTTTGCTACTATCCTAATTACGTAATATGTGGTTGTTGTCTCATCTGTTTTTGCTAAAGACCACGTCCGTAAGGTCAGGGTAGTTTGCCAATCAGAACATTAATTACACATAAAAATCCGAAAAATAAGCGTAAAACAATATTTTATTTTTTATCTGATCTTGATTAGTTTGTTAAGGGTTTGTAGCTTTATTAGCCTCGGGCGGGATTTGAACCCGCGACCTTCGCCTTACCAAGGCGACGCTCTGACCAGCTGAGCTACCGAGGCTACAAAAAATGTTATCCAAATATGTTTTTAAGCTTTTAGATCTTTCCCAGAACTTTTGATGTTGTGCATAGCTACAAGATCCTTTTCAAAAAGCTTAAGTTCTTCAGGAACTTTAACATCAATAGGGTCTTTAAGGCTCAGGCCCATGCTCTTCTTTGTGTTCCATACGTAATGGTTAAATTCAATGATCCTTTCAGTGTAGGCTGAAAGATCTTCCTTTACCGGAACCTCTGATTCTTCAGGGTAAGAAGACAGGTGAACGTTCCTCCCGTAGATGTTCTTGTAAATATAGTAAGTTACAAATGGTATGTATGGGGACATTAGCCTGATCAATACGTCAAGAACTTTACGCATTGTAAAATATGCTGATTGTTTTTCTTCTTCAGAATATTCAGGGTTGTAGATTCTGGGCTTGACCATTTCAAGGTAATGGTCAGCAAAAAGGAACCACGTGAAGTCCCTTATCTTTGTGAAGCTTTTGTTAAAATAATAGGAATCGTTTAGAGATCTGACGCTCTTTATGAGGGACCTTAACTCCCAAAGTATCCAGCGATCTGAGAAAGATATGTTTTCAGGCATGGGGGTTTCCTTTGTGTTCAGCTTTATGAACCTTGATATGTTCAGAAGCTTTGTGAGGAACTTTGACGCGCTCTCTATCCTGCTATATGAACACTTTACATCGTCCTTTGTTATATCGCCTTCGAGAAACACCCATGTCCTAAACGCTTCTGCGCCGTACTTCTTTATCACGTCCATAGGATCTATTACGTTACCAAGGCTCTTGCTCATCTTGTATCCTTTTTCGTCCACTACGTGCATATGTATCCACACGTCTTTAAAAGGCGGTTTGCCAGTAACAAGATAGGACTTTAAAAGTGTAAAGTAGAGCCAGCTCCTGACTATTTCTTTGCCCTGAGGCCTCAGGCTTACTGGGTAATTTTGACTAAAAAATTCTTTATCATGAGAATAACCTGCAATGTAAAGAGGCGTGTTGCTCGAATCAAACCATGTATCGAAGATTCTCGTTTCGCCCACAAATTCTGTTCCCCCGCACCTTGGACACTTATCTATAGGTGGTTTTTCTTTCCACGGCACATAGTACTTACCTTTGGGAGGCACGTAGACGTAACCGCAGTTCTTGCAGTACCACAGAGGTATCTCTGTCCCATAATACCTTCTTCTTGAGATAACCCAGTCGTCTGTAAGCGAATCTATCCAGCGAAAGAGAAGCTCAGCGCTTTCGGGAGCGTAAAACTTCATCTGTGCAGCGAGCTTCTTTAGCTCGTCCTTGAACTCAACTTGCTTGAGGTAGAGCTCCTTTCTAGGTATGAACTCAATTGGAGTTTTGCTTCTCCAGCATATGGGAGTTTCGTGCTTTATCTTTTCTTCTTTAACCAGGTAGCCCGCGTTTCTTAGGTCCTCTACTATCTTTTTCCTCGCTTCTCTTACTTTGAGGCCGCTATACTTTCCCGCGTTCTCGTTCATGAGTCCGTTTTCGTCTATAAGAAAAGTCGGGGTGAGCCCTAGGTCTTTAAAGACCATAATGTCACCTCTGTCGCCGTAGCTGCATATCATGACCAAGCCTGTGCCGAAGTCCTGTTTTGCGTATGGATGTGGCAGTATGGGTATCTCGTGACCGAACAAGGGGACCTTTGCTTTCTTCCCTTTAAGATTTCTATACCTTTCGTCTTCAGGGTTATAGATTATGGCCTTGCAGGCTTTGAGGAGCTCTGGCCTTGTTGTCGCAACTACTATATCAGAGCCGTCCTCTAGCATGAATTTTATGTAGTAAAGGCTAGTAATCTCTTCTTCATACTCAACTTCGGCATCTGAAAGGGAGATCCTGCACTCCGGGCAGTAGTTTGAAACCTTCTCGCTTTCGTACACAAGGCCCCTGTTGTAAAGGTCTATAAAGATATCTTGGGTGAGCCTTCTGAAATCAGGGTCATCGGTTTCGTACATGTCGCCCAGCCCGTATCCCTTTTCATAAGAGCTGAAGCTTATGCCAAGAAGCTTGAAAGAGCTAGTGGAAGCTTTAGAGTATTCGTCAAGCTTCTCCCTGCATTTTTGGATAAAAATTTCCCTTGGTGTGTCCCTGATGCTCAGCTTTAGCTCTTTTTCTACTTGTACCTCTATTGGCAGGCCGTTTCTGTCGAGGCCCAGCGGAAAAAGAACGTTATAGCCGTTCATTCTTTTGTACCTTGCTATCGAGTCCATGTATACGTAGGTGTAGGCGTGACCTATGTGAACCGGTGAGTTAACGTAAGGAGGTGGAGTGTCTATGATATAAACTGGCCTGTTGTCCTTGACGAACCTGTAAAGCTTCTGTTCTTCCCATTCTCTAGCTATCTCTTTTTCAATATCTGGGTTCCATCTTGTTGGTATGCTCATTTTTTCTGATACCTTAATATCACAGCAATGCCGCCGAAGTTCTTAAACATCACGCCTGCCTCTGAACGCGAAGAAACTACCTCGACCTTTGCGCCAACTTGGTTTGCAAGGTCTGAAACGTAGTCTACAACGTCCTGAACATTGATGCTCCAGAGGCTCTTGCCGCAAACTGGACATACCTGCTGAGATATGGTTGCCTTTTCTTTGTAAAGATCTGTGCTGTTCACAAATCTTTCATCAGTATAGCCGCAGTTCTTGCAAACAGCTTCCAGCCTTAAAGTGTTGATGTCTTCTGATATTATTACTGTGTCAGCGTTGCCTTCTTTCAAAGCCTGTAAAGATGGCTGAAGCCCATAAACAGCAAGCCCATCCTTCTTTGAAACTTCAGAAAGAAACTTATCTATTATCTTCTTTTCCTCTATAAGCCTGACACCCTCTATCAGCTCTTCACCTCTTTCGAGCGTTTCCCTAATGCCCTCTTCTCCTGCATAGCCTGTATCGACGAGACCTATGGTAGCCTGCTTTAACCTGTAATCTAGGTAGTCTCCCTTGTAGAAGTCTTCCTTAGACATGCCCGGACCGCTGATTATCAGCTTCTTTACCCTGTAGGTATCTATGAAGATCTCCTTTGCGTGCTGAGCAACCCTGTGAAAGAACTCGTTTATTTCGTTCTCCCTGATCCTTTCGAACCTCCTTGCAGATTGCCCTCCCTGCCTGTGTTTGCTTCCAACTCCGCTGGTTATAACTTCAATTACCTCAACCCTGTCGCCTGAGATTATCCCGAAACCAGCCTCAGAGAGGTCTATCGATATTACTCCTATAAGGTCTTCTTCTTTTAAAAGCGATTTTAAGATGTCTAAATGAAAGTGATCATCGCACCTGTAAAGGTAAGTTGGAACTGGTTTGGGAGGCACTATCTCATAGTACTTTAACTCTTCGTCTGCCGGATTTTCAGGTGATGGAACGTATCCACAGAAAACTATAAGGCCGTTTTCTGGGAACTGTTTGTAAAGCTTTAACTTCTGCATTATGTGAGTAAGGGCGTCCTGAACGTGTGTCCTAGTCTGATCGCTCTTTATGTTTGAAGCGGTGCCGTATTCTTCCCTGAGCTGGTTTATTACATCATAAGGAGGTCGCTTTGGCGGTATGTAGAGTGAGATAAGCTCCGTCCCTCGACCTGTGATGTTAGACAGCTCGTTAAGTAGCCTTTTAACTCTATAAATTTCAACTGAATCATACTGTTGTTGCATCAGTTATCCTGATAAAATACAGAAACGTTAATTTTAAAACGTTTTTATACATTCTACTATTGCAGATGAAGACAGTAGTTAAAATTTCAGGAAGCATTTTTGACGAGGTAGGAGCTGAAGAAAGGATTAAAGAGCTTGCCTCTGTTTTCGAAAAGTACGTGCAAGATGGGAACAGCTTAGCAATAGTCGTTGGAGGGGGCAAAAGGTCAAGGGAGCTCATAGAGCTCGGCAGGAAGCTGGGGGCAACAGAAGATGTGCTTGACGAAATAGGGATAGACATTACAAGGATCAACGCAAAGTTGCTGATATCTTGTATAAAGGATTCTTACCCGCAGGTTATAACAGATCTCAGAGAAGCCGACATAGCGTGGTCAGTAAAAAAGATACCAGTTGCTGGAGGTCTATCGCCTGGGCATAGCACAAACGCGGTTGCCGCCCTTTTAGCTGAACACCTCAAGGCTGACCTTTTTATAAATTCAACAAAAGCTGGAGGAGTCTATGATAGGGACCCAAAGAAGTATCCTGATGCCAGGCTTATGGAAAGGGTTAGCATCGAAGAACTGAAAAAAATAATAAAGGGGTCCTCTGAAGCCGGGACATACGAGCTTCTTGACGAAGTTTCTATAGGGATAATCCAAAGGTCTAAGATCAGAACGCTGGTAACTGGAACAGGAACGGCAGAAATCAAGAAAGCCTTATATGGCGAGAATGTCGGAACTATGATCGTATTTGAGCGAATCTGAGGAAAAAAGAAAAAGGGCAAAGGATTTTTACATTCCGCCGCATTCTCACTGCAAGGTTTGCGGAAAGGCTATACCTGAAGGGCAGATATACTGTAGCAAGGAATGTAGGGACAAGGATCTGAAGGCACAAAGCAGAGAAAGGAAGATGCTGTGGGCGTTTTACGGAGTGTTCATGGCGCTCCTTGTGATTCTTCTTGTGGTAAGCTACATTTTAAAGTGAAAAACTTTTAATTTTTACTTTGCTATAAAGCTATTAGATTGAAAGGCGTTTTAGGAATAACAGGAGCTAGCGGGATAATTTATGGTGTAAGGCTTGCCGAAGAGCTTAACAGAAGCGGAGTTGAGGTTCACACCATATTCACGGAAGCGGCAAAGAAGACATCAGAGTACGAGCTTAAAGATGCATACGAGAGGGTTAAAAAAGTTTCAAAAAAGGTCTACGAAGAAGATGATATTGATGAAGCCCCAGCAAGCGGCTCGAGTGGTTTCAACTTTATGGTAATTGCTCCATGTAGCATAAGGACTCTGGGTTCAGTTGCAAACGGTATAGCTGACAACCTGTTGACGAGGGCTGCAATGGTAAATCTGAAGGAGAGAAAAAAGCTGTTGCTAATTATTAGGGAAACACCGTTATCTACGATAGATATAATGAACATGCTGAAGGTTTCGATCGCGGGGGCCATTGTCATGCCAGCATCACCAGCGTTCTATTCGAAACCTAAAAGCGTTGAAGACATGGTTAACTTTATAGTGGGAAAAGCTCTTGACATTCTTGAGATAAAGCACAACCTTTACAAAAGGTGGAAGGCTGACGAGCTGCCTTAGCATGGGAGTGGACCTTGCGGGGTCTGTAAAGAGAAAAACGGGTTTGGCTCTTTTAGACGGGCTTCTTAACTGCAGGTACTTTACTGTTTATACTGATGAAGACATAATAAAGATAGCACTGGAAGAAAAGCCTGAAGTAATAGTTATCGATGCGCCATTAAGCATACCCCGGGGTAGGAAGGATATAAACGACAGGAACGGGCCACACTTTAGAGCGTGTGATGTTGAGCTCAGGAAGATGGGGATAAAGTTCTTTCCTATTACCATCGGGCCGATGAGGATGCTCACTGAAAGGGGCATAAAGCTGTCGAAGAAACTCAGCTCTATCGGCTTCAGAGTTATTGAATCATACCCTGGAGGCGTTCAGGATGTTCTTAAGATACCAAGGAAGAAGAACATAAAAGGACTGATTGATGGGCTCAAAAGACTTGGAATAAAAGGATGCATGGATGATATGAATGACCATGAAGCAGATGCCGCAACAATAGCATACCTAGGGTTTCTCTTCGTAAAGGGTTTAGCTGTTCCTCTTGGAGATCCAGATGAAGGGCTCCTTTATCTTCCTAAAAAATTAATACAATCCTAGCTGGGAAAAAGTATAAACTTTTATTCCTTCAGGTACGTTGATTCCTTCTGCCTGTTTAAAGGCGACTATTGTAACGAAACCAAGGTTTTTTGCGCTGTCGACGAGCCTCTGTGTAGCTATACCATCAAGGATAATGTGCTTTCCATCAGTCAGCTTTTCAAGAGCTGGCATGAGCTCGTTTATTGGAAGCCTTGCTATTTCGTTAAGGTCTTTATCCAAAACTGCAGCCTCTAACGTTTCCTTTATTGTAGGGTATATTGACTTTATTTTTTCAAGGAGAGAAGCATCTATCTCCGGCAGAACAACTTCTTTAGCTGGCTTCCCTTCAAGTATGCTCTTTATTTCAGCAGGCGTAAGTTCTTCAACCTCCCTGCCTGGCGGAGCCCTATAAATTGGTATGTTGCCCAGCATCTGTTCCAGCTCTTTCTGAATGAGGTCCCCTCCCCTGTCGCCATCAAGAAAAGCTATTAAGTTCTTCTTGCCCCTAAGCTGAACGACGCTTTCAGGAACCTTAACCCCGTTGAGCGCCAGCGTGTTATAGTAACCCGCCCTCTGGAGGTTTATGACGTCAGCCCTTCCCTCAACCAAAATTATTGTGTCGCTGTTGTTCACATCAGGACCGGCTGGAAGCTTTTCAGGCCCCCATTCCAGGACTTTGTATGGCTTAAGGACTTCATATATTTCGTTCTGAATCTTTTCTCCCTCGCTTGTGGACTTTATGTACCATTCCTTGAGTATTTCTTTGGCCCTTTCGGCTACCTGCTTTCTTTTTGTTTCCCTTACATCCTGTATTTCTTGTAGCTGAATCTTTGCATCGCACGGGCCAACCTTTTCTACGCTTTCAACCATAGCAGCTATGAGCGCGGTAGTTACTATATCGGTAGAAGAGGGAATTATGATCTCGCCAAAAACCTTGTCATTTTTCGTTTGCATATTAATCTCAATTCTTCCTATCTTCCAGTTTTTCTGAAGCTCATTGAGGTTAAGCTCTGCGCCAAAAAGACCCTCAGTCTGTCCAAATATGGCTCCTATAATGTCAGCCTTTTCAACTATGCCATCTATTGTAAACTTTAGCTTTATCAGGTACTTGACAGTTCCGTCGGGCAACTTTTCTCACGTATTGAAAGAATAGTTACTTACTTAAAAGCCTTTATGAATTTTATAGATAATCAGAGACCCAAGACCTCTACCTTTTCAGATGCATTTTCAAGCCTTCTCCAGTAGTCCGCAACCATTTTTTCCGCTTTTTTGTTTATCTCTTCTATGTTTATCTTTACGAACTTCCCGCCTTTAAGAAGGACTTCGCCGTTCACTATTACTGTGTCTACGTCTTTGCCGTTAACTGAGTTTACGAGGTAACCGTAAGCAGAACCAGAGTTAAGAGGCGTCGGCCTTACTGCAGGCCTAATTATGACTACATCAGCAAGTTTTCCAGCTTCTATCGAACCAAGCCTATCAGCTATGCCAAGCGCTTTTGCAGCATTAATTGTGCTCATTTCAAGAACCTGCTGAAAGCTCATGACCCTGGGATCAAGCTTGTTAACCTTGTGTATCAGGTATGTTGCCCTAATGTTTTCAAACGTATCAAATACATAACCGTCGTTGCCTATGCTTACGTTAATCCCCATGCTGAGCATCTCAGGCACCGGCGCTATTCCAACGGCATTAAGCATGTTACTTAGCGCGTTATGAGCTACAGAAGTTCTTGTACTAGCTATTAACCTGAGCTCATCTTCGTTTACCTGGACGGCGTGAGCTACGAGCGTTCTTTCGCCAAGTATTCCTAGATCGTAAAGCCTTTCAAAAGTCCTCTTGCCGTACCTTTCAAGGTTATGATAAAGGTCCCATTTTCCCTCTGAAGTATGTATTGTTATTGGAACAGAGTATTTATCAGAAAGCTCTTTTCCGGCTTTCAGAAGATCGTCGTGAACTGTAAAAGAGGCATGGATGCTTACCATACCGTTCATCCTCTCATCTTTGCTTTTCTTTATGTACCTCTCGTTCTCTTTCAGACCTTCAAACCCTTCTTCATTGCTTCTTCTCTGTGTGGCTTCAAAAGATATGAAACCCCTTATGCCGGCTTCAAGCACGCCTTTCTCAATCATGTCGAGCACTCCTTTTATTGCGTTAGGCCCAGAGAACGTGTCAGCAAACGTAGTAGTTCCGCTTCTCAGAAGCTCGAGCGAAGCTGTAAGCGCGCTGATGTAAGCGTCGTCTTCGTTCATGGTTTCGTCCATTGGCCACCATATTCTCTGAAGGTTCTGGGTAAAATCGCTCGGGGGTTTAAGCTTTAACGGAGCACCTCTCAGAAGTATTCCATAAAGGTGAGTGTGAGAACAAACAAAACCAGGGGTAACTATGCTGCCCGAAGCATCTATCTCCTCATCTGCCTTTAACCTAGAAACACCCTTTTCAACCTGGACTATTCTGTTATTTTCTATGAGGATTGAACCGTTGAAAACCTCCCTTTTATTGTTCATCGTAACAATTATACCGTTGTTAACAGAAACTGCCCTGTTCATCTTACCAAATACTTACAAATCTTGGCAAAATAAACTTTTAATTTTTATTTTTTAAAAAGTTACATTTAATTGAGAAAAGTATAATCAGTATAGCTACACCATCCTTAGACATGGATTTTTTTACAGCGGACTTCACGACGCACTTTCATCCCCCTTTAGGGTTGTTTACCTACCTTAAGCACTTACCTATCATTAAGAAGCAGATCAAAACTTTTGTTAATTTTATGATGCTTTTGCTGTTATACCAAATTTTAAGATTTTTGTTCAAAAAATTTAGGTAAGCAAGCTATTAAATTGTGTTGATTAATCTAAAATTATCAAATTATAAATATAAAAAATTACTTGTTACCAATGCTTGATCGTAGGATCATTTATGGTTTGCATAAACGTTAAAACGTCATCTTTGCTCAAAAAGTTTTGAACTACTGTCATATACAGGGCTTTCCAATTAAACTCCTAAAGGTTAAATCTTCATATTTCAATAATTTGGTATGCTTGAAGATACGCTTAAAATAAAGTTTGATAAAGGAATTGCCGAAACTGAGTGTGACGATAGCGTCACAAACGTCCTGGGAATAGTCCACGGGGGTTTTATAGCTGCGCTTCTTGACACCGCCATGGGCTCGCTGCTCGGGAAGAAAGCTGTAACTGTTAACCTTAACGTGGAATTTATTGAACCAGCATTTAAGGGCAAGCTCAGGGCCGAAGGCAAGGTAGTAAGGTACGGTAACGACCTTGTATTTACTGAAGGTAAAGTCTATCAGCAAAACAGGCTTGTCGCAAGGGGCTCGGCCATATATTTTTTACTAAAAGAAGGTCAGCTCATACAAGAATAAATAAATGAGGAAAAGCTCCGATATTTTGTATAATGATGGAATGTCATTCTGCTTCAAAAAGTTTTTTTAAAAGCTTTCTCAATGATTAATCATGCAGGATATAATCAGCCTGTTGAACCAGGCTGTTACAAACGAGCTAAAGAATGAAGAAAAGCTAGGGCAGCTTCCTGCTGCCTTTTACGGCATAATATCTTTAAGGCTTAAGCAGCTCAAAGTTATGGAGCTTACAGCTTCAACCGAGGAAGCAAAGCTTGCCGCAAAGGAGCTGAGGAAAAACATAACAGAGCTCGTAAACGCGCTCATGCAGATAAGGGTCAGAAAGATGTTCAACACGCTGCTTAAAGGTGGTACAATAGAAGTCGATGAATACGAAAAACCGGTAGTTCCTCTCCTCGTTAAGTTCGTATCTCAATTCAATGAGTTAAGATTTTATATCGTTGAAGGTAAGACAAAAGAGCTTGAACATTTTTACAAGGATGCCCCAACTGTATACTACCTTGTGCAGTTCCTCAGCCCAACAGATAAGTTCATGGGATCTGATCTAATTGAATACGGTCCGTTTGAAGCTGGTGACATAGCAACGTTGCCTCAAGAAAATGCAAAAATATTAATAGAGAAGAATATAGTGAAAAAGGTGGGAGAGATATGAAGATACCAAACATAATAGTAACTTACTGTCCCAGATGTAAAAAACACACTGAGCATGAAGTATCCATCTACAAGAAAGGTAAGGAAAGGTCAATGAGCTACGGTGCAAGGTATCACGAAGAAGTTAAGCACGGCTACGGCGGTCAGAAATACCCCGAGCTCAAAAGGACTGCAAAGACGACAAAAAAGGTAAGCCTCAAGCTCAAGTGCAAAAAATGCGGGTACATTATAGTAAAGGAAGGAATACGCTTGAGAAAAGCCGAAATAGTTGAGGTAGTAAAGAAAGGGTGATAGAAAATGCCGCAGATTAAACAGCTTATACTGACTCCTAGGAGTGCTTTCCTGAAGATTAAGTGTCCAAAGTGCGGTATGGAAAGAATAGTTTTTTCGCATTCAACACATAAGGTTTACTGTGAAGGCTGTGGAGAACTTCTCGTGATCCCTACTGGGGGTAAAGCAATAATAAACAGCAAAGAGATCAAAAGAGTAGACTTATGAGCGTACAGGATTTCCCAGAGGTTGGGGAGATAGTTTTAGTAACAGTCGAAAGTATCTCCCCGTCGGGCGCCTGGGTAACGCTTGATGAATACAACAACTTAAGGGCGTTCCTTCCTGAGAGTGAAATAACAAGAGGTACCATTAAGAACCTTGAAAAGGCTATAAAGCCAAAACAGAAACTTATTGCAAAGGTCATAAAGGCTGATAAGCAGAAGCTCGACGTTGACGTATCTATAAAGCAGGTAACTCAGGAGGAGCAGAAGCTCAAGAGAATAGAAATAAAAAAGTCAAGGTGGGCTGAAAGCGTTTTTAACATAGTAGCTAAAAAGCTGAACATGCCAAATGCCGAAAAGGAAACAAAACTTATATCACAGAAGTACGAAAGCCTGTACGCCGGACTTGAAGAGCTCGTAAAGGAAGGTCCTGAAACTTTTGTAAAGCTCGGTATAGACGAAAATTTTGCAAAGGAGCTTTACAAGCTTGCGTCAGAAAAGGTTAAACCTCCAGTTGTATCTATAACAAAAACGCTTGAAATTTATAGCCCCGAACCCAATGGAATAGAAGTTATAAAGAATGCATTAACTGACGCTATAAGCGAATTAAAAAATGGAAAAATGGAAATAAAGTACATAGGTGCGCCAAGGTACATGATAACCTATTATGCTAAAAATTATAAAGAAGCAGAAAAAGGGCTGAAAAAGTTCTCTTCGGTTCTATCAAAAAAGCTTGAGGGTAAAGGTTCTTTCAGGCTGGTAGAGTGATGAAAAAGTACATAAAAAAATGCCAGGTATGCGGCACCTATACTCTTAAAGAAATATGTCCCAAATGCGGTAATCAGACAAAGACCGCCCATCCACCTCCTTTTTCTCTAGAGGATAAGTACATGGAGCTAAAAATAAAAGGTATTCATAGCTGACCAAATTTTAACTTGAATTGCTTAAGGGGCGAAAGTCCCCTTTTGTGCAGAATGAATAACTCTTATAGAAAAATTAAAAATTATTGTTTTATGTAAAAAATCTCATATTGTTAGTGCCCAAGATCAAGAAGAAGCAAACCTTGCTTAGAAGGAAGGCGAACACTCATGTTAAGGTTTGATTTTTTATTATTAAAGGTTTTTTATTTTCATTCCTGATTTCTGTGCCAGCAAAATTGCTGCTGCAAAAGCTCCTCTTTCTGCGTTAAGCTTACTTTCGCTCCATGCGGCTATTATGACGTCTCCCTCTTCCAGCTTTTTTATGCTTTTTCTGAAAGCACTATCTATCTCTGGGTACTTATCAGTTATGCACTCTATTGAGGGGAACCAGAGCTTTCCATTCTCATATGTCAGTACCATTGCACCCTTGGCCCCTAATCTTATGGCTTCATCCCTTTCTTCAAGCCCTTTGTAAACCATTCTTGAAGCATTCTTTACTATAACCCCATACAGGTTTTCGTAACTCTTAAGGTCTATGTTTCCTGCAGCGTACAGTACTTTTTTTATTTCGTTTAAAACCCTCTTACCCTTTTCAGTAAGCTCTGTTCCTTTTCTGCTCCTCTTAATCAAACGTTTCTGCTCAAGCCTAGTTAGCAACTTTCTCACATACCCTTCACCCAGCGATAGGTTTTTCGAAATGCTCTTCCTTCCAAACGTTCCCTTTTCCAGCATGAACAGTACCCTTAACGTGTCAACATTCTCGACAATTTTTAATAAAGATTCTATCCCTTTCTGCAACTCCTGTATTTTATTTTAAACAAGGAAATATATAGTTTTTTAATTATAAAAAGGCTTTTTCAGTAATCAAACTCTCCGATCATCTCAGAAGATCCGCTTGCTAACTCGATCCTCTTTTTACCCTTACCTATTTCATAAACTCTGACCACTCCAAGTATTTCTAGCTTCATCAGCTCCTGGTAAAGCTTTTCCTTTGTAAGTTCGTTGTACCTTTTCTGAAGATCAGCAAGCAGTTCATCATCTGTCAACACTGTGTTCTTTCTCATCGCTTCCACGATGGCGTTCCTGAGCGGAATCATATTATACGTTTAAGAACATAATATAAAAGCTTATTTTATAAAGTTTCAAAAAAACAGGAAACGCTTTTAAATATCGAAATCGATAACGCTTTCGATGTGGAACTTTATGTTTTATAAATATAAGATTAAAAAATTTGGAGGGTCGAAATGGATAATTCTGATGCTCCTTGCCAATGGAGAAAAAACTGGGGCTGAACTCATGAAGGAGATAGAAAAGCTTTCTTTCGGGTTTTGGCGTCCTTCCCCAGGTACCATTTACCCTACTCTTTACAAACTTATAAAAGAAGGTTACATTGTAAGGCTTGAAAGCGGAAAATATGCTCTGAGCGAAAAGGGTAAGGATGAGGTAAAGGGCTTTGAACCTATAACTGCAGAAAGCTTTACAATAGATCATACGTTGGAAATTCTTGAAAGTTACGTTTACTACCTGAAGGATCTAGATAAACAGGAGATAGCGAAAAGAAGGGATAAAATTAAGGAGATAGCAAAGAGCCTGGAGGCTATAGCAGAATGAACGAACCTGTGATAAAGGTAAGCGGGCTTACAAAAATTTACCCTGGCGGCGTGCTTGCGGTAGATCATATAAGCTTTGAAGTTCATGAAGGAGAAATATTTGCGTTGCTAGGACCAAACGGGGCAGGAAAGAGCACCACTATAGGAATGCTGACAACATCCCTAAGGCCAACTGAAGGCGAAGCCATCATAGCTGGTTATAGCATAAATAGAGAGCCATCTAGGGTTAGGTCAGTTATAGGCGTTGTACCTCAGGAATTTTCTGCTGACGAAGACCTCACAGGCTGGGAGAACATAATGCTGATAGGCTACCTTTACGGGCTTCCAAAAGATACAGTTAAAAAGAGAGCTGCAGAACTTCTTCAGACGGTTGGGCTTTATAACGTAAAGGACAAAAAAGTAGAAACTTATTCTGGAGGAATGAGGAGAAGGCTAGAAATAGCGATAGGGCTTATAAACAGGCCGCGTGTCCTCTTCCTGGACGAACCCACGCTAGGCCTAGACGTTCAGACAAGAGCAGCTATATGGGAGTATATCCTGAAGCTAAAAAAAGATTATAACATGACCATCTTCCTGACAACTCACTACCTTGAAGAGGCCGACGCATACGGAGACAGGGTCGCAATCATAGATCGCGGCAAGATACTCGTGATAGGTAAACCTGATGAGCTCAAAAGAAACGTCACCTGGGATACGCTTTTCATAGAGGTTAGCGGATCATACGATTCAGCAAAACAGGCCCTCTCAATATTACCTCAGGTAAAGGAGGTGAGCTTTGTTAATGGTCAGATTGTTATAAAGGTTGCAGATGGACCTTCAGCAATACCCCTTGTCGTCAGTGCAATAAACTCGACAGGACAGGAGGTAAAAAGGCTCTCCCTTAACAGGCCATCTCTTGATGAAGTTTACATGTATTATACTGGAAAGAGCTTGAGGGAAGAGTCTATGTCAAAGGAAGAGGCTTTTGCTCTTAGAAGGACTCTCAGGAGGGCAAGATCATGAGCGAAGACAGGTTGTCCCCATTTCATGGGCTTTGGGCTCTTACAAACAGAGAGCTCAAAAAGTGGTACAAGGAACCGGTCATACTTTTGCTAAGCCTTGTGCAGCCAATTCTTTGGATAGGAATTTTTGGGAAGGCCATGAACTTTGCAAGCATGTTCAAGAGCGCGTCAATCGAGATCCCTGGGTTAACAGTGCCAAAGCAAATAATAGACGAGATAGGTTCCCTTGTTCTTAAGCAGACCTTTGGAACGACAGACTACTTTTCCTTCCTTGCAGTAGGCATGCTCAGCTTTATAGTCCTTTTTACTTCGATGAGCAGCGGAATGACCATAGTATGGGACAGGAGGCTTGGCTTTCTTGGAAAGCTCCTTACTACTCCTGTTCCCCGCGGGTCGATAATAGTATCGAAGGTAATTGCTTCAATAATTAAATCATTAGTTCAGGCAACTATAATACTTCTAATTGGTGTCTTGCTCGGCCTTAGGTTTTCTTTTGGACTGTTTGCGCCCATGACGTTCGTCATAACTTATCTTTCGCTTTTTCTTCTGTCGTTTGGTTTTTCTTCTCTGTTTCTTATGCTGGCTTTAAGGTCAACCAGGTGGGAGACGCAAATGGCCATAATGAACCTGCTCAACATGCCGTTGCTTTTCTCCAGCAACTCTTTCTATCCAATATCATCAATGCCATGGTGGCTCAAACCAATAGCTCTTGTCAACCCCCTTACCTACGCTAACGCTATATCTAGGTGGGCCCTGCTCGGAATAACTCCTCAGGTCAGTGTGATTCTCTCCATGCTTTACCTCGTTGCTTTCGCAGCAATATTCACAACCCTTGGTATAACGCTTTCCTGGCGTTATCTTTCGCTCTGACCTGCTTTTTTGGATAAAATTTTCCCTGCAGATAATTCTTTATTGCGGCAAAGTATATATCCTCTTCATAACTCACAGATAGTTCAGCTTCAACGTCTCCGTCAACTACATATTCTGAGAGCCCTCTAATCAGAACTATCGGCCTGCTTTCGTTTGATTCCCCCATTATCGGCTGAACCATAGTGGCTAGCTGGTCAGCTATCGCTCTTTTTGTAACCTTCAGCTTTTTACCGAAAAGGTCTTTAGAGCCCCTTTCGTCAACGATAGGCAAGATTCCACTATAACCTATTGCTATGCCAGTTGTCCCCTTTCTCGTTGGATATATCCTGCTGTCGGTAACAACTACACCAACCTTTACCCCGTATCTCTCCAAGACAAAAAGTCTGATCTTTCTTGCAGAAGCGTTAGGGTCCTGTGGATAAAGCACAACGTAGCCTTCCTTTATGTTAGACTTGTCTATGCCTGCGTTTGGCTGCAGCATTCCTTTTACGCTTGCCATAAATATTCCTGCGAAGCTTGGCATCACAGCTTCGCTTTCCCTTAGCACAAGCTCAGCTATTCTAGGGTCGCCATCGTTGGCTTTTGCCAGTTCATAAGCTTCGTCGGTAGGAACAACATCTTCTAGCTTGTAAAACCTGCCTTCTGAGATCGCCAGATACTTGCCCGATAATGCTAGCACGTCTCCGTTCTCAGGGTTCAAACCAACTTTTTTAAAAAAAGTTTCAATTCTGCTATAAATGTTGAACTTTTTGATTTCTTTTTTCATACTGCAGGAAATCAGCTCTACCTTTATCACATTCTATCCGAATCTACGTTGTTTAAAAGCGTATTCGTTCATTTTTCTTTTGCAACTATAAACATAAAATTGTTTCGCAAAGGCTAAAACGCAATTAGTAAGTTAACAGCTGTAAATGTTAAGCATAAAAAATGGAAATATTTGTTTGATTTTTTTAAATTATTTTTAAAAAATATTTGAGCAATCTTTAAAAAAATAAACATATGTTCAATACTTATGACTTCGGTTGACGAAGAAGAACTGATAAAGCAAAAGTTATTAAGGCAATTGCTCTCTCAAAAATCTGCAGCGCAGAAATCTCAAGCTTATGAAGGTCCTGTTGTTTTAACTGATGAAACTTTTAAAGATTTTATTTTAAAGAATGAAAACGTTGTCGTTGATTGCTGGGCAGAATGGTGCTACCCTTGCAGAGTAGTCTCGCCAATAGTTGACGAACTGGCTAAAAAGTACAGAGGAAAGATAGCCTTCGGAAAGCTAAACGTTGACGAAAACCAGATTACTGCAATGGAATACGGCATAATGAGCATCCCGACTCTCTTGATATTCAAGAACGGTCAGCTCGTGGATCAGATAGTTGGAGCGCTTCCAAAAAAGTTGATAGAAGTTAATATATTACGAGCTCTAGGTGTATGAGTATGAGCTTAATATCAGAAGAAGATCAGGCAGTACTGAAAGAAGTTTTCTCTAAGAGGCTCCAGAACCACGTAACTCTGGCGGTTTTTACAAAAAAAGACAACTGCGAATACTGCAATGAGCTCGTTGAGCTTGCAAAAGAAGTTACATCCCTAGATCAAAGGCTCAGTTACGAGGTTTATGACTTTTATGAAAACCCTGAAAAAGCGAAAGAATACAACGTTGAAATGGCCCCAGCCTTGGGTTTTTCTGATGGAACAAAATATAACTTTCACTTTTACGGCATACCGGCAGGGTATGAGTTTAACGCTTTCATAGATGACATAATAGACGTAAGCAGGAATTCAACTAGGCTTGCTCCAAGCACGATAAACAAGCTAAAGACTATAGAACAGGATGTAAAGATCCAAGTTTTTGTTACTCCTTCATGTCCTTATTGCCCAAGGGCAGTAAGGATAGCCCATCAGTTCTCTATGGTAAACCCTCGGATAAGGAGCGATATGATTGAAGCCCTTGAATTTGAAGAGCTTGCAAACGAATATGGGGTTATGTCAGTTCCTCACATCGTGATAAACGGCTCCTACGTTTTTATTGGAGCTGTTCCAGAGGCCCAGTTCTTGAACTATCTGTTTGAAGCGCTTGAAGGGAAAGAAACCCAGGGACCTATTGAAGGCGGAGAGGTCTCAGGGCTCTAAATTTTTAAGATCATCAAGAGAATCTACATCGAGAAGAGAATTTTTATCAACCTGTTCTACAGGCACTAAATAAACGCTCTTAATGTAGAGTAGAACCCTTTTTACTTCATAATCTCCAGCTTTAATCATTCTTTTGCATGCATCTAACAGCGGTTCTTTTTTGTACCCCGCATGTATTACTTCAACTCTTCCATCAGGCCAAAGCGGAACTGCCGCGTTTGTCCATATTTTTTCAAGATAAGAGTTCATCGTTCTGAAAAACTCAGGAGAAACCAGAGGCGAATCTCCTGATATTACTATCACATTAGGGCTTTTTGCAGCTTCGGCACCCCTGCATAAACCTGCAAGAGGAGTAAATTCCTTTAAACTATCCATTACAACTTTGATTCCTAACTTTTTAGCAATCTTCTCATAATCATCTTTTAGCTCCTTAACCGTCATTATTACTTCTTCTGCACCGCTTTTTACTGCAGCTTCAGCGACCCTTTCTAACATGCTTTTTCCCTTATATTCGTAAAGGAGCTTATCGCTCCCGAACCTGCTGGCCCTTCCCCCAGCAAGTATTATTACAGAAAACTGCATAAGATTAATACAAGGCTTTTCTGCTAAAACCTTTTCTATTACGTCATCTGGTTAACTATAATGTGTTTACTCATAAACAAATTCATCAAAAACCTTTTGTTACATTTGCTCCTGTTCGTCATAGTACAACATGCTTAAATAAGTACGAAGCCAAAACTATGATTCAAAGCAATATTATACAATAAAGTACAATTATGAAAAAATGCTTTTAAAGGATTTCAGCGCAAAATCTTTTAGCTCTCACCAGGTCAATAAAAAATGCAAGAACAAAAACTCCTAGCATGATAAACTTCATGATAAACTTTTAGAAAACCATAAAATTATCTAAAAGTTTGCACAATCAAGACTTCAAAGAGCAGGCCTGTGTAAAAGTTGGTGCATAGTTGACCGGTAAACTCAAAATAAAAGGAAAGATTGGACAGTATCCGGATTTAAAGGATAAATCTTAGGTCGTTTAAATTATAAACATGGGAGTAGACCTATCCCCTCTGATAGAAGAGGGTTTAAAACAAGATATACAGCTGGATAACCTTAACGGTAAGAAACTTTCGATAGATGCCTACAACGCAATCTACCAGTTTCTCACGACGATTAGGGGCGAAGATGGGTCCCCGCTCATGGATTCTCATGGGAGGATAACTAGTCATTTGAGCGGTCTTTTTTACAGGACGGTCAACTTTATTGAAAAGGGGCTCAAGGTTGTTTACGTTTTTGACGGAAAGCCTCCAGAACTTAAAGCAAAGGAGATAGAGGAAAGGAGAAAAATAAGGGAGGAGGCCTTGAAGATGTACGAAGAAGCAAAAGCACAAGGAAACGAAGAACTGATGAAAAAATTTGCTACAAGAGCCGCTTTCCTTAAAAACTACATGGTAGAGGATTCAAAGATGTTGCTAGATCTAATGGGGGTGCCATGGGTTGAAGCCCCTTCCGAAGGCGAGGCTCAGGCAGCTTACATGGCAGCTCGCGGAATAACGTGGGGATCTGTGTCGCAGGACTATGATTCTTTGCTATTTGGATCCCCAAGGCTTGTACGAAACCTTACTGTATCAGGAAAGAGAAAGCTGCCGAACAAGGATGTATACGTTGATATATCACCTGAGATGATAGAAACAGAAAAGCTTCTAAAATTTTATGGCATAACGAGGGAACAGCTCGTTGACATCGGAATACTTGTTGGTACTGACTTTAACATAGGAATAAAGGGAATAGGTCCAAAGACCGCGCTCAAACTGATAAAGAAATATGGAAAGATAGAGAACATAAAGGAGGTTCCCAACCTCCAAGAACTTCTTCCTCAGGAAATTCTGTCTGAGGTAAGAAGGATATTCTTGGAACCCCAGGTAAAGGATATTCAGGGACTTGAATGGAGGCAGCCTGACGAAGAAGGCATTGTAAAATTTCTCTGTGATGAAAGGAACTTTTCTGTTGAAAGGGTTAAGAATGCGCTTGCAAGAATAAAGAAGAGGCCGGCCGCGAGCTCTCTTGATCAATGGTTTTAGTTCTAATACTGAGCTGGTTCAATATCTGATAAAAGATGGATACATAAAAAGCCAAGCAGTAGCCAGAGCCTTCCTTGAAGTGGACAGGGCTGACTTTGTATGGCCTGGAAGTGAAAAGCTAGCGTATGTTGATGAACCTCTGGTTTTGGGTGATACAGGGCAGACGATTTCGGCCCCCAGCATGATCGCAATAATGCTCGAAGCGCTTGAGCTAAAGAGGTACGAGCATGTTCTTGAAATAGGAACAGGAAGCGGCTACAGCGCTGCGCTAATATCTAGGATAGTAAACCCAGGTTCAGTTGTAACTGTTGAACTTAATTATAAGCTTTACCTGTTTGCACGCAAAAACTTGGAAAGGTACAACAACATAATCCCGGTACTCGGTGATGGCAGCAAGGGCTTTCCGCCTTACTCAAAAGAAGAGCTTTACGATAAAGCTGCTATCATGGCAGCAGCGCAGAAAATACCGGATGAACTGCTTGCGCAGGTAAAGAAGGACGGCTTTGTTCTTGCGCCTGTAGGAGGAAGAGGTTATCAGAACCTGGTAAAAAAGTGGAAAAATGGAAAGGAGGAGAATTACGGGGGCTGTATATTTGTGCCTTTAAGGTCTTTGTAAACACTATGCTCTTATAGAGGACTTGGAGTTTTAATTTAACTTATGCAGCTTCATTCACTTTAAGGTATTTACCTTTTACTTAGCGGTACTTCTAGTTTATGCATGGCTTTTTGCATTATTAATTTTATTTCTGCTTTAAAGGAAGATCTACTAGATTTTTTATATTTTTAACTTAACTCTTCTTGAAAGTGTCTCAAGTGATAAAGATGAGAGCAAAAAGGCTAATCTTTATATTTTTAGCATTATTTATTTTACTTAAATGCGCGTTGCAGAAATACGGATCTTTTATTTTAAAGGTGATGAGAAGAGTGCCTAAGCTGTCTATCGTTCATAATGGGAAAGAGATAATTTCTGCAACGCTCGACATTGCAAACCATCCAAAAACGATCAATGAGCTTCTTAGAGCAAACAAGGTTAAGGCTTTAACCATAAACAGGGGTGACTACTACATGTTCAAAGTGCCTGTAAGGGTGGGGGCTGAAAAGCCTGAAGCTTCGTTTAAAGAAGGGGACTTAGCTTTTGATTATATGGGAGGGTGGCTTGTTGTTTTTCTAAAAAACGCAACTTATCCAGTAAAAGCCAACTTTATCGGCAAGGTTGAAAGTAAGGTAGCTGAATTAAAACCCGGTACAGAAACAATTATCCTGTTTTTACCTTAGACTATTGTTTCTGCACCTTCCCAGAGGTAGTTAAAATAGCTGTCAGCAAGCATAGCAAGATAAGGATGGTTTGAAGCTATAGCTGTGTAGTCACCTTCGGGCATTGAAAGCATAAGGACAACTGTCCTGGAATCTGATATGACGCCTCCACCAAACATCGAATCCCTGGCCCTTACCTCTGCTTTAGGTATCTCTTTTTTTATATAACTTAAAGATTTTGACGAAACGAGTACCTTAACTTTCAGGTCTTTTTTATCTGAAAGAGAATCTTTCAAACCTTTAAAAAAGGTCTGCGTAGGCTCAAAAGGTAATGCTATTTTTGCTTCTTCTTTTGCAAGCTTAACCGCTTCGATTACTGTTTCCATAACAGCCATGTAGCCGTTAACAAGCCAGACATCTGACTTCTCAGTTATCCCCCTTGAATTGTAAACCGGTCTAACCGAGCTTTCTATAAAAGATTCAAACTCTTCTAAGTCGCTTTTAATCTTCTCTTTGAACCTCATAAGTATCTCATCAGGAGAAGCGAGGTAGTATCTTGAAGGCCAAGATTTTTCTTCTTTTATCCACTTCATTTCTGCTAGCTTTTTTAAAGAAATGTAAATCTTTGGATAAGGGACATGAGAGTACCTAGAGATCTCCTTGGCAGTCATTAAACCTCCGTTCAAAAGAGCCTGAAATACCTTGATATCATATGAAGTAAGCCCAAGCTTCAAAAGAACTCGAAAACGGTCCTCCACCATTTATCTTAATTTTTCGATCACGCTTAAAGCTTTTACCGAATCTTTTCTGGGCATTATAAAGTAAACGTTCCTATCAAACCTGAATGCGTGAAGAAGGTTGACATTAAGTGCGTTGAACACCATTATCAGAGGATGATATGGCACTTCGTGCTTTGCTCCAACGAACTTGACCTTGAGAAGTACAAGCTCGCTCGTTGAGTTGCCCCCTTTGACTATTGCTTTGATCTTTCCTTCATCCATGACGGCCATTATCAGCCTTGTAAAATCCACACTGCTGAACTCATCCGGAGTGTATGTGACCTCGCTTATGTCGGTTTCAAGCTCAACTTCCGTACCTGACGTCGATACTGTGTAAGATTCTGTTTTTCTTGCGCTAAGCTTGGTCAGAGCTTTTTCGATCGTGTTAAGCTTTACATCTTTTCCGGTCATCGAATCCACTGCGCTCTTTATTTCTCTGGCCATGGCGTTGAGGTTGGCGAGGCCACTCGAAAGGAGTATTTGGTAAAGGACGTTTTCATCCACTATCTTTTTTACAGCTTCTGTTACTTTCACAAAAATGATATGAGTAAGGAATTATATATAATTTTTTGAAAATTCTTCTAAAAATTTATTTATTTTCAAAGTAATTCATATTATGAAAGGTAATCGAGAAGACTTCCTTCTTTCTTTTCAAAACGGGAAACCTTAACAGCGACCCTCCTGATCTTTTTCCCTCCAGAGACAGCTTCTATAGATCTAAGGAGCTCTAAAGCTGAAGAAAGCAGCTCTTCAAATGAGCTAACGTGATACTTAAAAGTTTTTGACCTTGTCCTCGCAGTAAGGTCATTAAAGACTACTAATACGCCAACTTCTCTGAAAGATTTACCTCCAAGCCTTTCGTAAAGCTTTCTCGCAGCTTCAGCAAGGGCTTCTTCTGGAGTCTTTCCCTTAAGGGAAACGAACTTTTCGAACTCTTTCCTTTTCCTTTCAAGCTCGAGCTTTCTTTCATCTATGCCTCTCAGAAAGTTGTATATCATGATGCCTTTCTTTTCTCCGAAGAGCTTTATCAGGTCTTCTACCCTAAGCCTCCTTGCCTCGATTATAGTTTTTATGCCAAGGGAGCCAAGCTTTTCTGCAGTCTTGCGACCGATGTACGGAATCTCTTCCAGCTTTGAAGACTCAAGAAAGGAATCAACCTCTTCAGGAGCAACTACCATAAGACCATCTGGTTTGGCTTTATCGGAAGCCATCTTGGCAATTAGTTTGTTGGGGCCTATTCCCACAGTGCACTTTATTCCTCCCGCCTCCTTTACTATCTGTTTAATTCTGATCCCTGCCGTTTCAGCTTCTGCTTTACCCAGCTCGCCTAAATCAATATAAGCTTCGTCTATGCTTGCCTGCTCAACAGCTCTGAACTCTTCCCTTAGCTTGTTCATTATTGAACTGCTTACCTGTTGATAATGAGATATATCGACAGGAAGGATGACGATATCAGGCGCTAAAGATTTTGCCTTTGAAACTGACATGCCAGATTTTATGCCGAACTTCCTGGCAACATAGTTTGCAGAAGCAACAGCGCCTGAATCCTCGCCTGTAAGCATGCAGACCGCTATCGGCCTGCCTCTATATTCAGGATGCCTTAGCTCTTCACACTGAGCGTAAAAGTAATCAAAATCGACAAGAGCTATAGCCCTGAACCTTTCAGCCAATCTATATTTATTTGTGTACGCATGTATAAAAACAAAACCAGGAAAGTTAACAAGTTAATTTGTCATAGTCAGCAGTTTCAAAATAAGTAGGTTTATACATATTTCTGGGTGTGAACGTTTTGGTTTGCACAAGCAGTAAGGTGACAACAAAGATCCAAAGTCTCCTTCCATAACAGTAGATTAAAACTTTTGTTTATGTTTATGATTAGCTATTACAACAGATTTTAAACGCTATGTTTGCCCAAAAACTTTAGGCAAGCTATCAAATTGTTCTGATTAACTTAAATTATCCTTAATATGTAATAAGTATTTTTTACCAATGTTAGATCGCAGGATTGTTTAATGGTTTTTTTATAAAATTAAAGGCAATTCTTGCAATAAAAAGTTTTGATCTACAAGTGCAGGCAAGACTTGTCGCTCTCTTTATCAAACCTGAGAGGCACTTTTGAGCTTTCTTTTTACTTTACCACCACATACTGGACACACTTCAAGCCTTATTTTATAGACCCGACCGCAGGAAGCGCACCTGTAAACCCAAGTGTACTTTTTCTTTATACTCTTAACTTTAACACCCTCAAAATTTATTCCAATGTTGCTGAGCACGTTTTGAAGCTCATAGTCATCAGTGTAAACTATAGAATCATTGCCAAGCTTTTTCACGAGCGCAATAATAGAGATATCAGCTTCTGAGAGCTTTTCAGAATTGTTGATTTCTTTTCTTTCTTTTTTTATTTCTTCCTCACTTATTTCTATTACTTTAAGCTTCCCAGATCTGATAAAGCTGTTAACTATCTCCCTCTCTACAGGAGATTTTACCTCATCGAGAACGTTATATGTTGTGTAAAAAGTCTCGCCATTTATTATTGTTATCCTGAAAAGGCCTGCTGCGTCTAAAACCCTTTTTACCATTGATAAAAATTCTATTCATGATGTTCAAAAATGCTGCGCTTTTTTTAAACGATAATAAAGGTAAACTATGCTCTTATAGAGGACTTTGAAGTTTTCAGTTGACTTAAGATGTAGCTTCAGCAATCGTAATTTCCCTATGGAACCTAGGGGAGACGCCCGGGGATGAAAACGCCTCTGCGATTGTGGAATACTTGAAAAGTATTCCACACGTAAGCGTATCGATGAACCGGGAAAACCCAACCGCGAGGGCGTGGTAGTTCACCGCTCTTGACATCTGATTTTTGGGAGTTCAAATCCTCGTGGCGGCACCTTAACTACATTTGCTAATAATTTCGGACAGTTTTTTGGATAAGAATAACTACCAAAAGAGTAAGGATTTGCTAACAATAATTAATACAAATCGTGTATGTTTAAGCTTTTATATTTCTCCGAAACGATACTTATGTGTCTCTATCTTACTCCTTAAATTATCAACCAACATTTTAGTCTCAAAGCTTATACTTTCCTCCTTCATAGCCTCCTCAGCCCTTGCCAGATACTACTTAGCCCTCAAGTAGAGGTCTTTGTTATCGTAAGCTACAGCATTCTGTAAATACATCATGCCTAGCATGGCCAACTGCTTAATATATTCCTCACCCTTAACAAACTTGAGATTAGCCTCAAAGCTCCTTATGAATTTTTCATCAATAGGTTGCCCACTATCTGTTAAGATTGTAATTGTGATTGATCTCCTTCTCATAAAGGGAGTGATAAGATTGCGACTCTGAAGATATTTCCTAAAGTATATTCCTGAGATTATAAATACTACTATTGGAATTATCGTAATCGTACTAAGGGTATTAGCTAAAGTTACATTGTGTAATAAATAGTAAGGGATCGAAAAAAACACTACAACAGCTATGGCTGTAGGGAAACCTATAAACAGCAATGTTAAACCAAGCCATTTCAAAAAAGATAACTTCTTTCCCTCCATAACTTTTCTATTTGTTAAATTCATTTATATTTATTTATAAAGTATAAAATTTTTTATTATATTAGCAACAAAAACCAGATTTGTGGCATAAATATTCACTACCTAGTCCGCAAGCACTTGCTACTCTTAATGGTATAATTCATCGTAGTTAAAGTTAATTCATCACAAGAAGGTATGCATATCATTATACAAACACAGTAGATAATAGATCCTCAATAAATATTAAACAAACACCACTATAAGCCTTATCCCATGCCACGCCTTCAGCTAGCAATCCACATAGTACCAAAAAATTATTGCTTTATATATTTCGCATTCTATCGGATTTGGTCATTTCCTTCTTCACTCTTTTGTTGCAAAGGGTAAGGTTAGTATAGCTTATCTGGTAAAGTTTTAATAATGCTCTTCTATGTTAGAATACAGAAAGATTTATGTTAAATGTGAAACTTGTTATTTTCAAAATATTAAATAAGTTAAAGTTAATAAATTGACTGCATTTGTTTGACAAAATGCGAAGTCTTTATTAATTGTTTTATTTAAATGATTAACATATGGAAAGGGTTAGCTTCGATGAATTTCAAAAGATCTCAATCAAAGTTGGAAAGGTAAAGGAAGCTTTCCGGATAGAAAATTCGAAAAAGCTGCTGAGGGTCCTGATAGATCTTGGAGAAGAGGGAACAAAACAAGCTGTTGCTGGCATAAGCAAATACTATACGCCTGAAAGCCTTGTAGGCAAAACTGTAATTGTTGTAACAAACCTCGAACCAAAAACTATAGCGGGATATACCTCAGAAGTAATGCTGCTGGCCGCTTTTAACGATATAGACCTTTCTCTTTTGACGACTGACAAAGAGATGCCCCCTGGAACAAAGGTTTCGTAGGAAACAGGAAAAATTTAATAAACAGCTCTATATTTTTATTTCAAGATGGTAAAAACTGGCAAGAACTTTCTGAACAAAGGAGTGATAAAGCTACTGATTCTTGACTCTTTATACGATAAAGAAGCTCATGGTTATGAAATAATAAAGAAGATAGGGCAAAAGTTTCACGGTATTTATGAACCGAGCCCTGGCATTATCTATCCTACACTTGAACTTCTTGTAGATCAGGAGCTCGTTAAAGAAAAAGTGGTTAACGGTAAAAAAATATACTCTATTACTGAAAAAGGAAAGAAGATGAGGGATGATGGCCTTCAGGCGCTCAACTCCTTTTTGAATAAGAAAATTACTCCAAACGAAAGAGTTAAGGTTATCGAGATGATTTTAAAGTTAAGGCACGCGATTTACGAAAAGCTTTATACGATTGACGATAAAAAGCTGAAAGAGCTTTATGCAGCTCTCCAAGAACTTTACGATAAGATAAAAGAGCTGTAAAAAGCGCGTTAATTTATAAAAACCAGATTTGGCCTAACCTGCTTAGGTTAAGAGGATTTTTCAAGCATTCTTGAAAAAGTCCAGATAACGGCATGTATTATTTCGTTAAGCCTTGTTTGTGTCCTGTAATTTTTTATGATAATCTGTTGTATTATCCCGTCTTTGATCTCAATAGTATAATCAAGTGATTTGCCCTGTTCAAGAGAACCGCTACTCTCTTCAGCTTTGTCTTTCTGCTTTATCTGTTCAAGGATTTTATTTATAAAAAAGGACCTAAAAGGTGGGACATCAACTCTTAAGTTAAGCTCAGGGTTTGGTTTTATGATTGCCGTATCTTTCGTTATCATTACTTGTCCAAGGAGTTGCCCATCTTTTGGCCGCCTGAGCTCCCTTATTTCTGCCTCCTGTTCCTTTTTGCCCTCAATGGGCATCTGCACAGCTTTAACAAAAGATTCTTTCTTGAGTATGCTGTCTATTACGTTAAGAATATCTGTGTAAAAAGTTTCTTCTTCTTTAAGCTCTTCTAGCTTTTCCTCTACCCTTGACCTTAAATTAGCAATTTTTTCTAAATCTTCAGAGCTCACGTTTTTTGAGTTTATAGCTTCTAACTAATAACTCTTTTTATTTTTAACGTATCGGGGTTAAGGAGCAAAATCCCCTTCCGTGAGCTTTAGATAGCCCCTTAAAATAGGTTTTTATATGAAGAAAAACATTAAATTGTTAGTGCCCAACTTAAAGAAGAATTCAAAGATCAGGGAGAAGAGGAAACAAACCTTAATTAGAAGAAGGACTCAAGAGGCAAAAACTTTCGAGCTGAAATTTGATAAGAACAAGATCTCCAAAACCAAGCTTGCACTCCTTAACCACCTCTTTCTTGAAGCTAAATGGTTCACTAATTACATCATTGCAAACGGAATACTTAACTTCAAATCACATGCGGACTACAAGGTAAAAACGGTTCATGTCAAGGTATGCAATACGTTTGAGGAAAGGGAAATTCAAGTGCTTTCATCTCAGATGAAACAAGCCCTGATAAAAAGGCTTCAGGACAACGTAAGAGGACTGGTAAAACTTAAGAAGAAGGGCGTGAAGGTTGGGAAGATAAAATTTGTCAAGGCTGTGCATTCGATTCCTTTGATGCAGTACGGAGTGACTTATTGGGTGAAAAATGACAATAAAATGGTCCACATACAATACATTGGGAACTTTAAGGTATCTGGGCTCGATCAGATACCTGAGAACGCAGAGCTTTCTTCAGCAAACTTAGTAGAAAGGAACGGAGATTACTAATACGTTACATGCTTTCTGACTAAAGAAGAAAAATGTAAAAAAAGATAAGCTATAGGCATAGACCTAGGCGTGAAGAACCAAATAACCTTCTCAAATTGGGTCAAAATTCAGTGCCTATGAGCAAAAGACTAAGGAGGCTTTATCACTTCTTTTCTAGAGCAAAACCTGGATCTAGAAACAGGGAAAAGCTACTTTTGAAGATTAAAAAGAAATTTGAAAAACAAAATAAAAAGAAACGTGACATAATAAACAAAGTAACCCACTTTATAACGACAAACTACTCAAAAGTTGTATTTTAAAAAGACGACATACGCTCATGGCAAAAGCTATTCGGCGAAAAGATCTATCAGACCTCCATAGGGGGAATCCGCAATGCCTTGAAGAGGAAGGCTAGCACCCCTGTGGAGGTAGGAAGGTTTGTTAAGACGACAGGAGTTTGCCCTGTCTGCAGAACATACGTTAAGCTTAACATGCATCAAAGGGAGTTCACGTGCCCCTCCTGTAACTCAACGTTCGACAGGGATGTAGCTTCAGCTTTGGTTATTCTGAATGAGGGGCTTTCCCTTTGGAACGCAGGCGAGACGCCCGGGGATGAAAACGCCTCTGCGATGGTGGAATACTTTGCAAGTATTCCACACGTAAGCGTATCGATGAACCGGGAAAACCCAACCGCGAGGGCGTGGTAGTTCACCTTTATAGTTATTAGATTTTAGACGGATATCTTGTTTCCTTTCCCGGAAGCCGTTTGGGTGCGATCTTGCAACGGTTGCCCTTTGTCCACTTGGTTTACTTTATGGATGATTTTGGGTATCATTTTGCCAGTTCAGTAATTTTAGTAGAGATTTTTAATTAATCCTTTCTTCTTAAAAGTTGTATCCAAACAAGCAGGAGCATGAAGGGGATTTCTAGAAGCGGCCCGATAGTAGTAGCGACCGCAACATAAGGATAAGCTGAAAAAGCTGTAACTGCGATCGCAATGCTCACCTCAAAATCCCTCGCCGAAACCGTAAATCCAATGGCCGTAGAATCAGCGTAGTTATATCCAATAAACCTCGCCACAAAGTACCCCATATGAAATAATACAAAGTAGAACACGAGCATGATCGCCCCTACCATCCATATCAGGAAAGGATAGCTTATTACCCCGTACCCTTCTCCCGAGAATATCATAACTATGGTAAAAAGAAGGGCCGCTGTCTGGACGTTGTCGAGCGCTTTAAGTATTTTTGAAAAAATATTTTTTCTCTGTAGGGTTCTCCTAGTTATTATGCCGGCAATTAGGGGAATAAGTAGATAGAGCAAAACGCTTTCAAGGATCAGCAACGGATTTATTATTACCGAGGTTCTAGCCAGGATATATACTAAGATTGGGGTTGTAATAATCTGTATTACTGAATTCCATGCGACGAATGAAACTCCTAAGGCTAAATTTCCACCGGCTAAGTCGGTCCAGACAATTACCATAGCTATGCAAGGGGCGACGCCGAGTAGAATCACTCCAACAAGAGCTTGAGATGTAATTGAAGGAGTGAGGAGCCCAAGGCGATCGTATATCTCATAAAAGAATAGATAGGCAAGCCCAGCAACAAGAAATGGATCAACAGCATAATTTAATAATACTACTAGCCCCAGCGTTTTAAAGTCTCTTATGCTTTTCCCAAGCTCTTCTAACCTTACCTTCGTCATGGCAGGATAAATCATGAAGAAGAGCCCCACGGGGATTCCGTAAGTTGCCACGCTTGAACTATAGACACGAACATTTAATCCTAATAGTAGACCTAACGACATGGAGACAACCACGAATATTGGAAAAAAAATCGTCCTTAGGCTTAGTTTCATAGGCTGCATCGGGATATTTGACTAATAGATTAATAAAGGTTTTGGCTCCTGCGCTGTGTTGCATAATTTTTTGATGTGCACTTCCATTAGGTATTTTTATGGCACTAGCTTGAGGTCAATGCCCCAAAAATATTGTAGAAATATGCCTTCATAAGCACCTCCTCGCTATATTAACAAACTTCCTAGCAAACATTCACCAAAAACACGCTTCACAACAGAGGAAAATGCCCTAAACAACCCACCTAAAACCAAAACGATGCGCCTTGCTCCAAGCCCTACTCCCAAGCGCCCTCTGCTCCAACACAGTATCCCTTCTAGACGGACACCTCATACTCCTTGTAACAGAATTAACTTTCACCCTAATCACAGACTTTATACCACTCTGAGACAAGAAATTAAAATTCTCCCTAAAATCATACCATCCGCAAGCACCCTTCTCACCTTCACGCTCTTCGTCGCACCTCTAACAAGCCTTCTCAACACCTTACCATCATGAACTTTCACGGAGGGGGTACCCATGTGAGCTGCTTATTAATTTATAGGCAATGCTTTTCTGTATGATAGCGTTTCAATAGTAACTATTATGCTGTTTAGAGCGATGCCATTAGCATTTTTAGTCATGGCTTATAGAGCTAGCTAGTGTATCTCTGTCATTTTATGAGGGATATATCACTTACCCATTCGGGGCAATCGCCAGTGTCAAAGCATCACACCTTGTTAACGGGTCAGCCCGCAATTAGTTCATCGAGGCCTTACCTCAATTAAGCTATTTAGTCATGACCCATTAACTTTGATATGGCCTGTGCTCTTTAAGTACCCAGTAAATTATCCTAAGCATCTTTGCTTTAGAACTTGCTTTAGCGCTTCCCTTTGTTCCTTTTGGCTCTTTCCTTATGTTTGCCCACGTAACTTAAGTTAGTATCCACCTTCTTAATAATAAGTCTATAGTACACTATATTTTTACTTCATTTAGCACAGTGCCGTATTCATTCATCGAAGCTGCATTTATAGTTGCCTTATGAATATACAATTCTATGTGCATGTGTTTTATGTAAAGTGATTTCCTAATATTCTTAATCCTGCTCACATATTACTAGTTCACCTAGCTTAACTGCATAAGATAGCGGTTCAAAATGTTTTAAAATTCAACAACAATTTTATGAAAAACGTTTTTCAAATCCTTTTTTGTTAAAAATTTTCAAACAACGCTTAATTATAAGTTTTAATAAAATATTACTTAATGAGTCCTTCAATAGGTTTTAAAAAGTACGAGCTTCCTCCTCTTCCCTATAAAATCGATGCTCTTGAGCCATACATAAGTTCATCGATAATAGACGTGCATTATAACGGTCATCATAAAGGTTATGTAAACGGCTTTAACAACACTTTGGACAAACTCGAAAAAGTATTGAAAGGAGAAGTAACTGGATACGACATACAGGGCATAATAAGAAATCTGACGTTCAACGCCAACGGTCACAAGCTCCATACGATATACTGGTACAACATGGCCCCTCCTGGTAAGGGTGGCGGCAAGCCAGGCGGAAAGCTTGCAGACCTTATAGATAACCAGTTTGGAGGTTTCGACAAGTTCAAGGCAGTTTTCTCAGAAGCCCAGAAGTCTTTACCGGGAACAGGATGGACGGCTCTTTACTATGATACTGAAGCGAAAAACCTCCTTTTCGTAACGATAGAGAACCACTTTATGAACCATTACGCAGAGCTCCCCATAGTCCTTATAGTTGATGAGTTTGAGCACGCTTACTATTTGCAGTACAAGAACAACAGGAACGCATACCTTGATGCCTGGTGGAACCTGGTAAACTGGGACGACGCTGAAAAGAGGCTCCAGAAGTTCCTTTAAAATAAAAATATCATAAAAAATATTTTTATTTTTAGATTTAATAAGATTAAGATTCCTATTCGTAGTATTCGTAGAAATGTTCAAACAGTTAATTATCATCGATAAGTTTATATGAAGATATTTAATTGTATGTACTGTCATGCCTACAGTTTACGATGTTCCAGCTGATGATCTGATTCTTGAATTGAAAGATTACCTTAAAAAATCTGGCATTATAGAGCCTAGGCCATATTTTTATTATGCTAAAACAGGTTCACATGCTGAAAGGCCGCCTTCTGATGCAGACTGGTTTTATTATAGGGCAGCAAGCATTCTCAGGAAGCTTTACCTTTATGGTCCTCTGAGCATAAGTGACCTTACAAAAATTTACGGAGGTAGAAAAGCTGTCGGTTACAGCCTGGCGCACTCAAGGAGAAGCGGCTCTAGTCATATAAGGCACATTATAAAGGATCTTGAAAAAGCAGGGCTGGTCACAAAGACCAGCAGGGGAAGAACGCTTACTGAAAAAGGTAAATCAACCCTTGACAAAATAGCCACTAAGCTTTTTGAGAATTTTAAAAAGGAGAACCCTGTAGTAGAAAAACTGGGTCTGGGGTGAAGCAACTTGTCATTGCCTTATCAGGGAACTTCAGATAATGAAAAGAAGAAAGAAATCGAAGCGCTAAAAGAAAGATACCTCAGGATTTACCTTACCCCTGAAGCTCGGTACAGGCTTAACAACCTCAAGCTCGTTGGAAATCAAACGGCAATCCTACTTGAAGATCAGATATTTCAGCTAGCTCTTCAGGGAAAGCTTGATCACCAGATATCAGACGAAGAGTTAAAGGAATTACTTATAAAGCTTCAAAACAGTAAAAAAGAAATCAGGATAAGGTGGTAAAAGTTTGGGAAGTAGAAAAGACGCATCAGAAAAAAGGTTTTACATGGCAAAGCTAAGAGAGAACTCTCCCGTTCCAGCATGGGTCATATTAAAGACAAACAGAAAAGTAAGGTTTAATTTTAAGAGAAGGGACTGGAGACATAGGAAGCTTAGGTGATGTTAATGGCTGAAGATGTTGTCTTGACAGTTCCTTTAAAAAAGATCTTCTACCTACCGCGGTACCAACGAAGCAAAAAAGCAGTTAGGATGTTAAAGTCAGAGCTAAAAAGAAAGTTAAAAGTTGATCAGATCAAAATCTCAAAAGAGTTGAACGAGCTTCTATGGAGCCACGGTGACAGTTTAAAAATAAGGAGAATAAAGGTCCTGGCTAAAATAGATAAAGAAAACTCAGTAGCTGTTCTCGAAATTCCGGGTAAAAAAGAAGAAACAGAAGAAGCTAAACAACAATAACTTTTTAATACTCTGTTTTTATTAACTTTCTATTGAGTTGCTAGAAGATCTTTTTTATCCTAGAACGATTGCTGTGGTTGGAGCTTCAAGAAACAAAGAGAAAATAGGAAACATAATTTTCAGGAACATACAATCCACTTTTAAAGGTAAAGTTTACCCAGTGAACAACAAAGCTGAAAACGTTGAAGGCGTTCAAGCTTACAAAGCAGTTTCCGAAATCCCTGACAAGGTGGACATGGCAGTGATAAGCGTCCCAAGAGAGGTTGTTCTTGAAGTTATGGAAGACCTTGGAAAAGCTGGAACAAAAGCCGCAATAGTAATAACTTCAGGTTTCAAAGAAACAGGGGAAGAAGGAGCAAAGCTTGAAGAACAGCTCAAGAGCGTAGCTGCAAAGCACGGAATAAGGTTTCTTGGGCCAAACACCATGGGTATAGTTACTCCGAATTTTAATGCAACTTTCACTTACGTTGACGTCAAGCCTGGAAACCTTGCGCTCGTAGCTCAGTCCGGCGGTATGGGAGCGTACATGCTTAACTGGGCGCAGCTCACAAAGACGGGACTCAGCTATTTTATAGGTCTCGGTAACCAGGCAGACATAAAGGATGTGGATGTCTTTGAGTTCCTTGCTGAAGACCCAGAGACCAGGGCAATATTTTCATACATAGAAGGGATTTCAGACGGGAACAGGTTTCTCGAAATAATGCCTGAGATAACCAAGAAAAAATTGGTCGTTTTTCTGAAAGGTGGAGCAAGTTCTGCAGGAGCTCAGGCCGTAAGAACGCACACTGGAAGCCTTGCGGGCTCTTACGAGCTTTTTAAAGCTGCCGTTGAAACTGTAGGCGGAATATTCGTAGAAAACCTAACTGATATGCTTAACCTGGCGAAGCTCATTTCATCAAACGAACCCATAAAAGAAAACATACTTATAGTAACAAACTCAGGTGGTCACGGCGTTTTGACAGTAGATGAGGTTGATAGACAGAATTTAAGCCTCATAAAGCTTACCCCAAACGTTATTCAGAACCTTTCAATAGTTTTACCTTCTTTTGTTTCTCCAAAGAACCCTCTTGACCTGGGCGGTGATGCCACGGTAGAGAGGTACATAACCGCGCTCAAGATGGTTCAAGGCCTTGACTGCACAAAACTCGTAATAGTGCAATCCCTTGCTACTGTAAGCTGCCTTGAAGTCGCTAAAGCGCTTCAGAACTTTAAGGGAAGGGGTGTGGTTGGTGTCGTAATGGGCATGGCAGAAGATGCAGCTCGCAGGATACTCGACTCCGCGAACATCCCTGCATTCAACTTTCCAGAAGATGCTATAAGGGCTATAAGGTACTACGTCAAGAGGAGGGAGCCAACGAGGAAGATAAGGGTTGCAGCTCCAATAGAGGAAGCAGTAAACCTGATAAACGGAAAGAAGGTTCTCAGTGATTATGAAGCGTTTAAAGTACTCGAAATTTACGGTATAAAAGTTCCTTCATGGGCAGTCGTCAGCACCATTGAGGAGGCAAAGAAAGAAGCTGAAAGGATAGGCTTCCCGCTTGTTGTCAAGGTGTCATCTGACCAGCCAATACACAAAACTGAAATGGGCGGCGTTTTCCTCAACGTTGAAAGGGAAGACCTTGAAAACGTATTTAACAGCGTAAAAAAGCTTTCCGACAGAGTCCTTCTTCAGAAACAGCTTCCTGGCGTTGAAGTTTTTGTTGGGGCCATTAAGGATCCAACTTTTGGTCCAGCTGTAATGGTTGGGCTCGGCGGCATATATGTAGAAGTTATAAGAAGCGTGAGTTACGGCCTTTCCCCTATATCTGAGGATGAAGCCATGAGAATGCTTCAAGAAAGCAAGGTTTACGCTACCCTGACTGCAAGAAAGAGAAACTACAACGTGAACTCTGTTATAAGGACGATAACAAGGGTTTCAAGGATGATAGTTGACCTTGACGTCAAGGAAATGGACATAAACCCGCTGATAGTAAACAATAATGGGGCCTTTGCAGTGGACGTAAGGATGCTTATAGAGTAAAAAGTTTAATAGGCCGTTTTTATCAATTTTTTATATGATGAAAGTTTATTCTGAGGCTTTTGAAAACGGGAAAAGAATAGACAAAAAGTACACTTGTGATGGCCAGGACATTTCTCCACCAATAGCCTGGGACCCTGTAAGTGGAGCTTCAGCTTACGCACTCATAGTTGAAGATCCTGATGCCCCGATGGGAACTTTTGTCCACTGGGTGATCTATAACATAAAAGGAAACGGGCTTCCCGAAGGAGTTGATCCAGCCTCAAAGTTAGGAATTCAAGGCGTTAACGATTTTGGAAGAACCGGTTACGGTGGCCCATGTCCTCCAAAGGGACACGGCGTTCATAGGTACTTTTTCAGGGTTTACGCTTTAAAAAGTGAGCTCCCCGTTCAGAAAAAAGTAACTGCACAGGTACTGAGAAATATGATGCAGGGACAGGTCATCGACCAGGGAGAAATTTACTGCGTTTACTCAAGGTAGCTGGAATCTCATTTCCGATAAAACAAACACAGAGCCAAAAACAACGCTGTTTGTAGAATACCTATAAGGGTTTGAAACTTTTTTCGGTAAGTCTTAACCACTAATTTCCAAATTTAATCATTACATAAGCTAACGCAAGGCTTTCTGATGCTTGTTTGTACTAATTAGTTTGCTGCAATGTTACGCTCGTATTTGCCTTTTTGTAAACTATGGCATTAGCTATTAGCTATCTTTGTTTTTAATTCATATACACATGGTAGCTAACTATATTGCGTTCCAACTTTTGCCCTGCACACAGCTTCTAAAAATTTATTATAAGGCATCGTGGCGCTGTATTAAATATCAAAAAACCATAGTCATCAATAATAATTATATTTAAGGATATTAAGCAAAAGCATAACAACCTTCTAAATTCATTTTACTTCTTCCAGTTCCTTTGCACGACCTGTTTCTATGGTATTTGTTCAACACTATAGCCTCTACTTGCTCTAGCTAGCAACAATCTAAAAGAGAGCATAAGTCAACTCCAATGTTGTTATGTTACAGCTTTTTGTGTAAAAATTTATAGTCAAAACCATAATCGCCAAAAACATTATATATTAATAAATTATCACCAATAAGGGAAGGATAAAATGTCCCAGAAACCTCATTTGAACTTAGTTGTTGTAGGACATGTAGATAACGGAAAGTCTACTACCATGGGCCATTTTCTGTTTAACCTGGGAGTGATCGACCCTAGGGAAATAGAAGAATATGCTAAAGAATCAGAAAAGCTTGGTGTCGGAGAAACGTTCAAGTACGCGTGGGTTCTCGACAGGCTTAAGGAAGAAAGGGAAAGGGGTGTAACTATTGACCTGGCTTTCCAGAAGTTTGAGACCAAAAAATACTTCTTCACCCTGATCGATGCTCCAGGCCATAGGGACTTCGTCAAGAATATGATCACTGGTGCGAGCCAGGCTGACGCTGCAGTGCTGGTAGTTTCAGCGAAAGAAGGAGAAGCAGAGACAGCGCTTGCAGAAGGAGGTCAGGCGAGGGAACACGCTTTCCTTCTAAAGACTTTGGGCGTTAACCAGCTAATAGTTCTTATAAACAAGATGGATATAACTCAGCCACCTTATAGCAAAGAAAGGTATGAACAGGTTAAGAAACAAGTTCTAGATCTTCTGAAACTTGTCGGCTACAAGGTGGATACTATACAAGTAATACCTGTATCAGGCTGGAACGGCGACAACCTTACAGAGAAGTCTGACAAGATGCCATGGTATAATGGACCAACATTACTAGAAGCGCTTGACATGCTTCAGGTACCTCCAAAGCCGATTAACAAACCGCTTAGAATTCCTATTCAGGACGTTTACAGCATAACAGGAGTAGGAACAGTTCCGGTAGGCAGAGTTGTAACTGGTGTGCTTAAGGTTGGCGACCAAATAATAATAATGCCTCCAGGGCTAAAAGGTGAAGTTAAATCGATCGAAACGCATCACACCCCGATCGAGAAGGCCGAGCCCGGTGATAACATAGGGTTTAACGTAAGAGGCATTGCAAAGCAGGACTTAAGGAGAGGAATGGTGGTTGGACATCCAGACAGTCCTCCAACAGTAGCAAAGGAGTTCATAGCTCAGATATTCGTGGTTTATCACCCGACTGCAATAGCAGCAGGGTACACTCCAGTGCTTCACGCTCACACTGTTCAGCAAGCAACAACCATCGTTGAGATAATTCAGAAGATTGACCCGAGAACAGGCCAAGTTGTTGAAGATCATCCAAAGAGCATAAAGACTGGTGACGCTGCTCTGGTAAGGCTCAAGCCTCTACAGCCAATATGCATAGAAGTTTACAAGGACTTCCCTGAATTGGGTAGGTTCGCTCTTAGGGACTCAGGAAGGACTATTGCTGCTGGAATAGTAAAGGAAATCACGCAAAAAGGCTAATTTATCAATTTCTTTTTCGTTTTCTTCATTAAAACTTTGTTCTATTTCTTCATACACATATTGAAAATTTGTTATTATTGAGCTTATAAGCTTTTTAGCTCTTTCGAGGTTCTCCTTTTTTGGATTTTCAAGAAGCTTTATGGCTTGAGTGCACTGGTTCATCAGGCTTCCTATATGTTCTTCAACAACTTCGTTTGCAAAGGGCAGAGTTGTCCTCAGAGCTTCTTTATACTCCTGTATAAGGACGACCAATCCTTTTATTTCTTCTTCAGACATCTTTTATCATCAACCATCTCAATGTTTAAAAAGCTTATTTTAATATTTTAGCCCGCCTTCTCTATATATCCTTATTCCCGGAGGCGTAATTACTATCCTGTCCTCTCCAAGCCTGGCTATGTCACCCCCAATGCTCATTACAAATTTGTAAAGCTCTTCAACGCTTTTCGAAAGTTCATCGAGCGACTTTTTAACTAACGGCGTGAAGCGTATTATAACTATGTTGCCAGCCTGTACATCGTCCTTGACCCTCTTTACTTCTTCATAGCTTTTGATAGGATAAGCCTTTAAATATATTGTCTTTTCGCTTTCCTTTTGCATTATCAAACATACATTACTAGGATAATAATAAACGCTTTTCGGTTTTATTATAAAAATACCCTTTTTCCTTGCTCTTTAAAACATTTCTAAAATATTTTTGACAAAATGATTTATGCTTAACTTAAAGACACTTTTTTACAAAGCGTTTAATATATAGCAAAATATAAATATTATGAGAAAAAACAAAACTCATGGGAGATGAAATTGTTGACAGGGCTGTCGAGCAATTAAGAGGCCTTATGGACAATCCCGCGACCCTCAGCAAAAAAGAGGATTCTTCGCTCGTCGGCATGATATCATCTTTTGAAAAGATGATTAATAACCCTGTTATCAGAAAGATACTAAAATATTCCACCGCATACTGTGAGAAAGACGGTGGAAACAGGCTTGAGGTAGCTCTTGAGTTACTTATAGGAAAGAGAAAAAATGCCTGCTATAAGTGCAGGATCACGGAAAAAGCCCTTTCTTACGTTTTCAAAAAGGCTTCAGAATCTTTCGGGTTTACTCAGGAACAGTTAAACAGTGTCCTGAGCAATGCTTACTGGAGAAAAGGCGTCGCCAGCACAGTAAAGGGGATAGCGCTTTTCGGCGTCAGAAGGCCTTTTGTGCCTGGAGCTCCCTATCAAGTTGTCTGGAATATAACCAAAGCATGTAACTTTAACTGTCTTCACTGTTACGAGAACGCTGGAAGGAAGGCTGATGATGAAGCAACTCCCGAAATGGTCATACAGGGGATAGAAAAGCTTGCTAAGGCAGGGGTTGCATCAATAGCGTTCTCGGGGGGCGAGCCAACACTTTTACCTCACATGATAGATTACGTTAGAAAGGCAAACGAGTTGGGCATGTACGTTGCAATCGCAACCAACGGCTGGGTCTTCGCAAACAGGAACGTCGTCAAAAAATATAGGGAAGCAGGGCTTCAGTTTGTCCAAATAAGCCTTGATGGCGTAGACCCTGAAGTACATGATTCGTTCAGAAGAGTAAAGGGCTCATGGCAGAGGGCTGTACAGGCTATAAAGAACTGTAAGGAAGAAGGCATGTTTGTGGAAATTTCCATGACAGTTACAAAGTACAACATAAATGATGTAAAGAAGATGATGGAGTTTGCGAGGCAGCTTAACGCAAACTGGCTTATGATTTACAACTTTGTGCCTACAGGTAGAGGGAGAGAAATAGTTGCAGAAGATCTTGAACCGCATCAGAGGTACGAGCTTTTAAAGATGCTTTACGAAAGCACCGGTAAAGGAGGCACAGAATACCTTTCTACTGCTCCACAATATGCAATGGTAGCCCAGGTTGTTGAAGCCCAGAAACACCTTGGCAAGAACATAGTTCCTACCCACTTTTACAACCCACAATATTCAAACCCAAAGCTGAAGAACCTTGCAGATTTCATAGGAGGCTGCGGTGCTGGGAGGTTTTACATAAGCATTGAACCCAACGGGGATATCTATCCTTGTGTCTTCTTTCCTCACGACGATGAAGTTAAAATAGGAAACCTGTTCAGGGATGATTTTGAAGAGCTCTGGGTCAACTCTCCGTTGCTTGAAAAGCTCAGGAACAAGGACATCCTTGAGGGGTATTGTGGTTCCTGTCCTTATAGGTACACGTGCGGCGGGTGCAGGGCAAGAGCCTACAATTACTATCATGATGTTCTGGCTTCTGACCCAGGGTGCATACTTAACCAGAAAGAATGGGAGAAGCTCAAGATGGAGCTTACCCTAAAAGAAGGCGCAGAAGAACTGCCTTCAGGGGGGTTGGCCATCAGGCTTCAGTGAGCGTCCAAAAACCTTATATATACAACATTTACACGTTGTCAAGACTGTTTTTTTATTTTTATCATTTTTGTGTGGTACTTTATTAAATTTTTGAGCTTTATGACTTCATTAAATAAAACATTTAAGCAGTAATGCGCTTAAAAAATATTGTTAGAAAAAGCTTAAAAGTTATACTGTATTGCTAATTAAAGATGAGTTTAAACCAACAGACGCAAGTTTCCACGCGCGCTAAAAAATCATTTGAGGTTTTGGTGATAAGGGACAGATGCAAAGAATGCAACCTTTGCATAGAGCTCTGTCCCCCTAAGATACTCGAAAGGGATTCTTCATACAACAGGTTCGGTTATAGGCCCACACGGGTCACTGATAATTCTAAGTGTATTGGTTGCAGGATCTGTGAGTATGCCTGCCCCGATTTTGCCATATTTGTAAAGGAAGTGAAACAATGATGGGAATAGGCAAAGTGTTGTACGTTACCGGAAACGAAGCTGTTGTTGAGGGAGCTATAGCGGCCGGATGCAGGTTCTACGCTGGTTATCCCATAACGCCTTCTTCAGAGATAGCAGAAGAGATGTCAAAGAGGCTTCCGGCTATTGGCGGAATCTACGTGCAGGGCGAAGATGAGCTGGCATCGATAAACATGATAATTGGCGCGTCGATGGCAGGCGCAAAGGCGATGACGGCCACTTCTGGTCCAGGTTACAGCCTTATGCAGGAAGGGCTCGGTCTTGCCATCGCAACAGAAACGCCAATAGTCATAGTTAATGTGATGAGGGCAGGTCCAAGCACAGGTATAGCTTCAAAGGCCTGGCAAGGGGACATAATGCAGGCCAGGTTTGGTTCCCACTCAGATTATGAGATCATATCACTTTACCCATCAAGCGTTCAGGAAGCTTTTGACCTTACTGTTGAAGCTTTTAACCTTTCTGAAACCTACATGACCCCAGTAATTTTGCTGAGCGATGGGGTGCTTGCCAGGATGAGAGAAAGGCTTTATGTAAAGGATCAGAACGAGCTCAACATAGTAAACAGGAAAAAGCCCACTGAGAGCCCCGAAAGCTACATGCCTTACAAAAGGGGCGAGGATTACATACCGATAATAGCAAACTTTGGCGAAGGGTACTTTGTGCTCAAGGACAGCCTCACTCACGACGAAAGGGGTTATTACTACGAAAGGCCTGACGTTCAGGCGAAGTTTGTATTGGGGCTCACAGAAAAGATAAGGAGGAACGCCAACAAGATCTACAGGTGGGAAGAAGCTTACACTGATGACGCAGAAGTTCTCTTTGTTGCTTCTGGCGTTATAGGAAGGATAGCATCCGTTATGGTAAGGGAAGCGCGTGCAGAAGGTAAGAAATGGGGCATATTCAGGCCAATAAGCATATGGCCTTTCCCCGAAGATCCCCTAAGGAGGGCCGCCAGAAACGCTTCAAAGGTTATAACAATAGAGATGAGCGTTGGCAAGCTGATCTACCCTGTAAAGTGGTCACTTAGGGATGGCCAGGATGTCTCTGTGCTCCCGTGGCTCAGCTACGAGCCCCCATCTCCCGATGACCTTTTAAACCTTCTTGAGGTGAAGGCATGATGGAGTTAAAGCTTCAGCACCCTCTTGAAAAGTACATAAGAAGCGAAAAGATGCCCACGACCTGGTGTCCGGGGTGCGGCATAGGTACCATAGTCCAGTCTTTTCTCAAAGCAGTTGATGAACTTGGCCTTGACCCTAAAGATCTTGTGATGGTAAGCGGTATTGGGTGCACGGGAAGGGTTCCGCACTACCTGAGGTTTGACGGGGCTCATGTGCTCCACGGAAGGGCAATACCTGTTGCTCTCGGCATAAAGCTTGCAAACCCAAAGCTTAAGGTCGTCGTATGGGGAGGAGACGGCGATATAGCTTCAATAGGCGGAAACCATCTGATACACGCAGCTAGGAGAAATGCCGACCTTACAGTTATAATGGTAAACAACTTTATTTACGGGCTCACAGGAGGTCAGGTTGCTCCGACAACTCCGAAGGAAACAGTAACTTACACTTCCCCTTACAACCCGGACAGCAAGCCTTTTGACATTGTAAAGCTGGTTGCGGCGGCAGGGGCAACGTACGTTGCCAGGTGGTCAACAGCTTACCCTGTCCTTTTAAAAGAGAGCATAAAGAAAGCTCTTAACCATAAGGGCTTTTCCTTTATAGAGGTAATATCCCAGTGTCCAGAAATATTTGGCAGAATAAACGGCTTCAGAGAGCCCTACGATCTTTACCTAAAGATCAAGAAAATAGGACAGATAAGGAGGGGCATTAGCCCCTTCGACGCAAAGTACGACTGGAACGAAGAGATAAGCCTGGGCGAGTTCGTCAACAGAGAAGAACCTACCTACCTAGAACAGCTTGAAGAAATAAAGAAGAAGGCAATGGGTGAAAAGGTATGAAGCACGAAATAATAATCGGAGGAAGAGGAGGACAGGGCATACAGCTCATGGGATATATCCTTGGTTATTCTCTTGTAAAGTACAAGAACATGTACGTCGTTCAGACTGAAGAATACGGCGCTTCTACCAGGGGCGGAGAATCTTACACTGAGCTGATTACGTCTGACAGCGAAAGCGACGTTGCTGCTGTAAAGGTAAGGGCTGCTGACATTGGTATCTTCATGTTCCAGGGGGCATGGGATGCCCTATCGACCAAGGTTAGCGACAACGCAATCATAATATACGATGGATCCCTTGTAAACCCTGACAAAGGAAAGAAGTTCGACATAAGGGCTGGAGATCTTTCCAGGGACGTTTTTAAAACCCACATAGTTGCAAACATGATAATGCTCGGTTCCCTGTCTGCCATAACAGGAATAGTTTCTCTGGATGAGCTTAAGAGCGCTGTAAAAGATATCGTTAACCCACGCTTTGTAGAACTTAACATAAAAGCCCTAGAGTTTGGTCATCAGGAAGGGCTCAAGCTTCACGCAAGCTCCCTAAAGGCTGAACGTTCTGAAAGCGATAAGCTATAATAAAGTAATATTTTTATTTATTCATGTTCTAATTGATGCTGCAGCCCGGTCGTCTAGGGGCCAAGGATACCGGGCTCTGGATCGCCCCTGGACGGGTCGAGGGGATACCCGGTGACGGCGGTTCGAATCCGCCCCGGGCTAATATTTTCATAAAAATTCCAGGTTTTTATTACAAGTTCTATAAATTTTTTTAGTAATATTATTAAGGTATGGCGTAACTATAAATCAGAAACATGCTTGAGGTAAACAGTTTAAAAGTTTCAACCGGTGGCAAGCTCATACTTAACGGGGTAAGCTTGTCATTTGAAAATGGCAAAGTTTACGCTGTTATGGGACCCAACGGTTCAGGGAAAACAACACTCGCTTTCTCAATAATGGGACATCCAGATTACAAGGTTGAAGAAGGGCGCATAATACTTGATGGCGAAGATATAACGCCACTTCAGCCTCACGAGAGGGCAAAGAAAGGAATATTCCTCGGTTTTCAGAACCCTGTTGAAATTCAAGGGCTTCCTGTGCTTTCATTTCTAAAGGCAGCTTACACTTCTATAAAGGGCCAGAACATAACGACCTATGTTTTTAACAAGCTGCTAAAGAGCAAGATAGATGAAATAGGCTTCGGCAGCGAGCTTCTGAACAGGAACGTAAACGAGGGGCTTTCTGGCGGTGAAAGAAAGAAGCTTGAGGTCATCCAGATGTACATACTAGAACCCAGGTACGCAATACTTGATGAAATAGATTCTGGGCTTGACGTTGACTCTCTAGAAAGCGTTGCAAGGGCAATAAAGAACTACTACAACAAGTACAGCTCTTCACTTGTGCTAGTTACCCATTACGCAAGGATCCTCAAGTACATAACCCCTGACAGGGTAATAGTTATAAGCGGTGGCAGGGCTGTCGCAGAAGGAGGACCTGAGCTTGCTGAGAAAATAGACAAGGAAGGTTACGGATGGCTGCAGGTTGAAGGAAGCTAAAAAAGCAGTAGAAAACTTGCTGAAAGAAGTTTACAGGGACCCACTTTCCCCTCTTGCAGAGAAACAGGCTCTTCTTGCAAGAAGGATAACAATGAAGTTTAACATAAAACAGCCTTACGAGCTTAAGCTTCTTTTCTGCAAAAAGTGTAAGTCTTACTCTCCTCCTGTATTTAAAAAGACAATAAGGGTCAGAAAAGGAAAGCTGGTTTTTACCTGCATGGTCTGCGGTTCAAAGTACAGGCTTATCTTTAAACCAAAAGGTAAAGCAAACGTTTAATTTATCGAAAACAAAGGTATCAGGTGGTGGCATTTGTGGATAGATTCTCACAACCATCATTATTTAAGCTCGCTCAACATTCTTGATTCCCTTCACCGTTCAGGCCTTGAAGCAGTTGTTGAAGCCAGCTGGATTCCAGTACGTCCGAGTTCTTGGGAAACTCTTGAAGACGTTTATAGATGGATCGTTGAAGCTGAAGCCCAGAGGCTATCAAGGATAGGCTTAAAGCTCATTCCTGCTTTAGGGGTGCACCCAAGGTGCATACCCCCGCGCATAAACATGGGAAGGCTTGAATCGTGGCTTCAGGACGAAAGGGTTAAAGCTCTTGGAGAAGTTGGGCTTGAGAGCGGTTCAGAAGAAGAGAAAGAAGCTTTTGTTTCCCAGTTAAAGGTTGCAAAAAAGCTGGACAAACCAGCCATAGTTCACACTCCCAGAACAAATAAGCTTCAGGTTGCCTCGCTTGAGCTGAAGCTGATAAGGGAATCGGGTTTCCCTGAAGAGATGGTCGTCATAGACCACTTTAACGCTGAGCTTCTTTCGGGACTGGAAAAAGGTTCTTACATGATAGGGCTTTCGTTACAACCAGGAAAGCTTTCTGTAAACGAAGCGCTTAAAATTGTTGCAACGCTTGACAGCAAAAGGGTCCTGATAAACTCAGATTCCAGTACAGAACCGAGCGAGCCCTTATGGGGATTAGAATTTTTAAAGGAGCTGGAAACGAAAGATAAGCAGCTTGCGAGAACGCTTGGAACTGAAAATGCTGCAAGATTTTACAAGGCTTAACCCGATACCAAGATCCTTTTACATGAGAGAAACTGTGGACGTAGCGAGGGACCTGCTTGGATCTTTTCTTGTAAGGACTTTTGGTCAGAGAAAAGCAGTTTTGAGGATAACAGAGGTTGAAGCTTATAGGGGCACAGACGATCCAGCAAGCCACGCATACAGGGGTAACAGGGGTAGGGCATCTATAATGTTCGGAGAAACAGGAATCGCATACGTCTACCTTTCATACGGCATAAACTATTGCCTTAACGTTACAGCAAGGTCAGCAAGCCAGGATGCTGGAGCAGTTCTTATAAGGGCCGCAGAGCCAATTTTCGGCCTTGACCTGCTCGGGAGGGAAGGTTCTCAGTGCAAGGTTGCAAGCGGCCCCGGTAACCTTACAAGAGCCCTTAAGGTTGACATGAGCTTTAACGGACTTGACCTTACGCTAAATGGCCCGCTTTACATATCGCGTGGCTACCTTAAGCAATACGAAAACATATCTTCAGGCCCAAGGATAGGCATAAGCAGGGGAAGAGAAAAACAGTGGAGGTTCTTCATAAGCGGAAACTGTTCTGTCTCGAAAAGATAAAAAATTTATGTTTTTATATATTTTTATATATATAGCGTTTTCAGATAAACCTTAATGAAACAATTAAGCCTAATAATGATCGCAAAGGGGCTTAGGACGTTTGTATTCGGTATGGTCAGCGTCATGACCCCTATATACCTTGCAATTCTTGGCTATTCTCCAGTGCTTATTGGCTCAGCACTCTTCGTAATAGTTTCAGGTAATGTCTTTTCTAACGTGCTCCTAACTTGGTACGGTAACGTCTTTAAGAGGAAGAACTTTTTGCTTGTATTCAGCGCGCTCATGTCCATTTCTGGGTTTCTTCTTTTCTTTTCATCAAACCTTTTGTTGATCTTTCCTGCACTCTTTATAGGGAACATAAGCACAACTGGCACGGAAGCGGGACCATTTCAGTCAATAGAAACGGGTGTTCTGCCGTCGCTTGCAGGACAGGCAAAGAGCAACAGGTCTTTTGGGACATACAACCTTATAGGGTACGCGATGTCATCTATAGGCGCACTTGCATCTTCTTTTCCTTCTTACTTCAAGCTTTCGCCTTTTGCTTTCAGGTCAGTCTACTTGCTTTATGCCCTTGTTGGCCTGGTTTTATTTCTTATATACTTCAATTTAAAGAACATAGAGGCCTCAATCAGGAAGAAGGGACTTCAACATTTGAGGGAAACGGCAAAAAAGGACGTAACGAAGCTGTCGTTCCTTTTCTCCCTTGACGCTTTTGGCGGGGGCTTTGTAATTCAGTCTATACTTTCTTACTGGTTCTTTTACACTTATCACGTCTCGCTGAAAAACCTTGGCTTTATCTTTATGTTCGTCAACATAATAACTGCAATTTCAATATATGGGGCTTCTTTAATAGCTGAAAGAATAGGCAACCTTCACACGATGGTAATAACTCACCTTCTTTCGAACGTTTTTCTGATAATTATACCATTTGCGGGAAACGTGGCAGGAAGCCTTGCCTTCCTCTTCCTCAGGCAGAGCGTATCACAAATGGACGTCCCGACGAGGCAGGCTTTCATGGCTAAGATATTTGATGAGAACGAAAGGGTAACAGCTAACGCTATAACCAACACTTTCAGGAGCCTGAGCTCTTTGCCCGGTTCGCCTCTCGTAGGGCTTGCCCTTGCTGAAGGATTGCTGTATGTTCCCTTCGCTGTAGGCGGAGGCAGCAAACTTATCTATGACGTTTCAGTATACTTTTCTTACAGAAAAAGAGTAAAGTAAAAGTTTTATTTTTCAGAAGCATCAATTATCAAAGTAAAGTTAATAAGTTAGGATTTAGCAAATAATGGTCGCGCAATCCCGGGCGTCATCGCTAAGGTGGGCGTTCCGCCCGAACGATGAAGCGGTGATCTCCAAATGCGCGAACATTGATGAGGATCCAACTGATAAGTTGGAGCTGATGCTGGCCACAAGAAGCAAATGATTCCATACCGGTACTTGAATCCGGTTGATCCTGCCGGACCCGACCGGTATCGGGGTGGGGCTAAGCCATGCAAGTCGTACGTCCCCTAGCCACGCGGGGGGCGTGGCGCACGGCTCAGTAGTACGCAGCTAACCTACCCTAAGGAGGGGGATAATCCCGGGAAACTGGGGCTAATCCCCCATAGACCTAGGGTACTGGAAGGTCCCTAGGTCGAAAGGGGTGGACTGGCATGCCAGTCCACCTGCCTTAGGATGGGGCTGCGTCCGATCAGGTAGTTGGTGGGGTAAAGGCCCACCAAGCCTATGACCGGTGCGGGCTCTGAGAGGAGGAGCCCGGAGATGGACCCTGAGACAAGGGTCCAGGCCCTACGGGGCGCAGCAGGCGCGAAACCTTCGCAATGCCCGAAAGGGTGACGAGGCTACCCCGAGTGTCGTCCGCTGAGGACGACTTTTGTCGGGTCTAAAAAGCCCGACGAATAAGGGGAGGGCAAGTCTGGTGTCAGCCGCCGCGGTAATACCAGCTCCCCGACTGGTCGGGACGATTATTGGGTCTAAAGCGTCCGTAGCCGGCCCTGTGTGTGGTCCGTTAAATCCAGCGGCTCAACCGCTGGGCTGCGGATCATACTACAGGGCTAGGGGGCGGGAGAGGCCGGAGGTACTCCGCGGGTAGGGGCAAAATCCGCTGATCCGCGGAAGACCAACAGTGGCGAAGGCGTCCGGCCAGAACGCGCCCGACGGTGAGGGACGAAAGCCAGGGGAGCGAACCGGATTAGATACCCGGGTAGTCCTGGCCGTAAACGATGCCCGCTAGGTCTTGGCGAAGCTTAGGGCTTCGCCAGGGCCGCAGGGAAGCCGTTAAGCGGGCCACCTGGGGAGTACGGCCGCAAGGCTGAAACTTAAAGGAATTGGCGGGGGAGCACCACAAGGGGTGAAGCCTGCGGTTTAATTGGAGTCAACGCCCGGAACCTTACCAGGGGTGACGGCAGGATGAAGGTCAGGCTAAAGACCTTACCTGACAAGCCGAGAGGAGGTGCATGGCCGTCGCCAGCTCGTGCTGTGAAGTGTCCTGTTAAGTCAGGCAACGAGCGAGACCCTCGCCGCCAGTTGCTTCTTTGTGCCGAAAGGTACAAAGAGGAAACTGGCGGGACCGCCGCCGATAAGGCGGAGGAAGGAGGGGGCTACGGCAGGTCAGTATGCCCCGAAACCCCTGGGCCACACGCGGGCTGCAATGGTGGGGACAATGGGATCCGATCCCGAAAGGGGGAGGTAATCCCGAAACCCCACCTCAGTTGGGATCGAGGGCTGCAACCCGCCCTCGTGAACCTGGAATCCCTAGTAATCGCGGGTCACCATCCCGCGGTGAATACGTCCCCGCTCCTTGCACACACCGCCCGTCGCTCCACCCGAGTGGGCCCCCGGCGAGGTGGCATCCATAGTGGTGTCATCGAACCGGGGGTCCGCGAGGGGGGAGAAGTCGTAACAAGGTGGCCGTACCGGAAGGTGCGGCCGGATCACCTCCATGTAAGTAACCGGTATGGAATCAGCTTAATCTTGTGGCCAGCATCAGCTATTTATGCAATCTGCGGGTAATTCCGCAGATGAAGGGTGAAGCGGGTTATTCTCGCGATGATACCGTGCACAGGCTTTGACGAAAGTCAGCTGTATCCAGGGACGGAAGACGCCACCTGGGGGATGGCTCGGCTCGAGGGGCGAAGAAGGGCGTGGCAAGCTGCGATAAGCCCCGGGGAGGCGCATGCAGCCGTCGATCCGGGGATGCCCGAATGGGGTAACCCGCCAGACCTTTAAGGTCTGGCAGACACGTCGTCAGACGTGTCGGCGAACCCTCTGAAAGGAAACATCTGAGTAAGAGGAGGAAAAGAAATCAATACGAGATGCCCTGAGTAGCGGAGAGCGAAAAGGGCACAGCCCAAACCGAACCTTCACAGCGATGAGCTGTGAAGGGATGTGGGGTTTTGTCCTAGCGGTGGGCGGAGCCCGGTCCAGCCGACGTGCCTAGTCGAAGTGGCCTGGAAAGGCCCGCCATAGAGGGTGATAGCCCCGTAGACGAAAGGCACGGGCGGACTGAGCTAGGACAGAGTACCCGGCCTTGGCAGTGGTTGGGGAAGATGGGGGAAAGCGGCCTCCAAGGCTAAATACCCCTCGAGACCGATAGCGGACAAGTACCGTGAGGGAAAGCTGAAAAGCACCCCGGAAGGGGGGTGAAAAGAGCCTGAAACCAGGTGGCTATAAGCGTGCAGTGCCTGAAAGGAACCTTCCCGACGCGCTGTGGCCGCAAGGCTGCGGTGCGTTGGCAGGGTTCCAGGGTACTGCGATCCGTCTAGAAACACGGGCCAGGGAGTTCATCCCAATGGCGAGTTTAAGGGTTTTTAAGCCCGAAGGCGAAGGGAAACCGAAACTCCGCAGCCCCAAAAGGGGCGAGGGAGGGGGTGTTATAAGCGCCCTATAGCCATTGGGATGAGACTAGAAACCGAGCGATCTTGCCCTGGGCAGGGCGAAGCCGGGGGAAACCCCGGTGGAGGCCCACAAGGGTCCTGACGTGCAGTTCGGTCCCCTGACCTGGGGCAAGGGGCCAAAAACCAATCTAGCTCGGTGATAGCTAGTTCCCGCCGAAGCTGATCCCAGTCAGGCCCCGGCAGATGCTGCCAGCGCGGTAGAGCACCGATGGGGTGACAAGGGACCGAAAGGTCCCATCACCCTTTCGAACTCCGAACGTGCTGGCGCAGGAGAAGCCGGGAGACGGGTTTGTGGGGGTAAGCCCCACAACCGAGAGGGGGACAACCCAGACCGGCGTTAAGGCCCCTAAGTACAGGCTAAGTGCCAAACCAAAGGGCGTCTCCCTGCGTAGACAGCAGGGGGGTAGGCTCAGAAGCAGCCATCCCCTAAGGAGTGCGTAACAGCTCACCTGCCGAGCGGGGAGGCCCCGAAAATGGACGGGGCTAAGCCTGTCGCCGATACGCCGGATCACCTCTGTTAAAGAGGTGTATGGTAGGCGGGCGTAGAGGCCGCGCAGAAGCAGGGCCGTGAGGTCCTGTGGAGCGGCCTCTAGTGCAGATCCTGGCGGTAGTAACAGCAAAGCCGGGTGAGAATCCCGGCCGCCGGAAGGCCAAGGTTTTCTTGGCAACGCGTCGTCGGCCAAGAGTTAGCCGGTCCTAAGGACCATCCCGCAAGGGATAGGTCCGAATGGGAAACCGGTTAATATTCCGGTGCCTCCAGCCCTACCCGTAAGGGGATGCTCAATCCTCTTGCCTCTAGATAGGGGAAGCAGAGCTGTCGCTCTGTCTAACTCTCCGAGCACGGGGGAGTGTCGTAATGACGAGAACCCGTGCGAGGGAGGAATGGCCCGCCGTATGGCGGGTTTCCCCGACTCTAGGGGACAGTGAAAGGAGGATTGAGCTAAAGGCTGGAGACCGTACCAAGAACCGACACTGGTGGCCTGGGTGAGAAGCCTAAGGCGTGTCGGGGATACAGCAGGCGAGGGAACTCGGCAAATTGGCCCCGTAACTTCGGGAGAAGGGGTGCCTGCGATCCTGGCGAAGAGCTGGGATCGCAGGTCGCAGTGACAAGGGGGTCCCGACTGTTTACTAAAAACATAGGTGGCCGCTAGTCCGTAAGGATTTGTACGGCCGCTGAATCCTGGCCAGTGGCGGTACCTAAAACCCGGGTACAACCGGGCTAAGGGCCGCTAAACGCCGGGGGTAACTCTGACCCTCTTAAGGTAGCCAAATGCCTTGTCGGGTAAGTTCCGACGTGCATGAATGGATCAACGAGGGCCCCACTGTCCCCGCCTGCTACCCGGTGAACCCACGTAAGGTGGACGAACAGTCCACCTACCCCCATCGGGGAGAGAAGTCCCTGTGGAGCTTTACTGCAGCCTGCAGCTGCGATGTGGGCGCGGCTACAGAGAGTAGCTGGGAGCCAATGAAGCCTGGCCTTTGGGTCAGGTCGAGGCGCAAGTGTAACACCAGCTAGTCGTGCCTACGTCGCTAACCAGGATAGAACCTGGGACACCTGCAGGTGGGCAGTTCGGCTGGGGCGGCACCCCCTCGAAAAGGTATCGAGGGGGCCCTAAGGTCGGCTCAGGTGGGTCAGGAACCCACCGTAGAGGGCAAGGCCAAAAGCCGGCCTGACTGGACCCCTAAAAGCGTCGGGTCCAGAGGGGAAACCCGGGCCTAGCGAACCATCGTGTCCCCACCGTTGGGGGCCGGTGACGACAGAAAAGTTACCCCAGGGGTAACAGGCTCGTCGCGGGCGAGAGTTCCCATCGACCCCGCGGTTTGGTACCTCGATGTCGGCTCTTCCCATCCTGGCCCTGCAGCAGGGGCCAAGGGCGGGGCTGCTCGCCCATTAAAGGGGAACGTGAGCTGGGTTTAGACCGTCGCGAGACAGGTCGGACTCTACCTGATGGGGGTGCGCGCTGACTGAGGGGAACTTGCCCTTAGTACGAGAGGAACGGGGCAAGGCGGCCTCTGGTGTACCGGTCCTCCGACAGGGGGAGCCGGGTAGCTAAGCCGCTGAGGATAACCCCTGAAAGCATCTAAGGGGGAAGCCTCTCCCGAAAATAGTCAGCGTTCCCGATCCTCTTCTACCCGTAAGGGTGGAGGAGGAAAGGGTGAAGGGCTGCCGTAAAAGACGGCGTTGATAGGACGGGGGTGTACGCGGGAAGACCCTTCGGGGTCGACCCGTTCAGCCCACCGTTACTAAAAGCCCGAAACGTCTCTGGATGCAGCTGGCCGTCAAAAAAAGCCTGTGCACGGTTTTTGCGTTTTAGCAAAATTTATATTCAGAGTTATTTAAAATGATAAAAAGGGCCGGTGGTGTAGCCCGGTTAGCATGTCGCCCTTACACGGCGAAGGTCCCAGGTTCAAATCCTGGCCGGCCCACTGATCTTTTTATGCAAAAATTTTTTAAAATAAAAATAAACTCAAAAAATTACTTTAGCGCGTAGCCCCCTTTTACGAGCTTCTTGAGGTCTAGTATTTCATCTATCTCTTTGTCGCTGTAACCGAGCTCTTTTAGCGCTTCTCTTATGGACATCCCCTTTGCGAGCTGTTTTCCTATCTTTGAAGCTTTATCATAACCTATCTTTGGTGATATTACTGTTATGAGCGATGGGCTGCTTTCAGCGTACCTTTTCATCTTTTCTTCGTTTGGAACTATGTTTTCGATGACAACCTTCGCCATCTTCGTGAGCGCTTCGCTCAGTAAGCCTATTTCTGTAACAACGTCGTAGCCTGTTAACGGGATCCCCATGCTGAGCTCAAACTCCCCAAGCATCCCTGCAAGCTGCACCGCATGATCGAGCCCCATGACCTGAACAGAAGCCTGAAGGCAAGATTCTACAGTTATCGGGTTCGTCTTCCCCGGCATTATGCTGCTCCCAGCAACTTCTTCCTGGCTTGGTATGTCTATCTCGTTGAGCCCGGTAAAAGGTCCTGAGAACATAAGCCTGAGATCCTGTGAAAGCCTGTAAAGGTCAAGGGCAGTGCCCCTGAGCACTCCGCTCAGGTTGACCATGTCTGTGAGCAGCCTCATCCTCATAAAGTTGCTTTCTGCCGGTTTAAACTCAAGCCCTGTTACTTCGTTTATCTTTCTTATGACAGTCTGCTGGAAACCTTGCGGAGAGTTTATGCCGGTTCCCACAGCTGTTCCCCCAAGAGGCAGGAACCTCACGTCTTCAATAGCCTGTGTAACCATCTTCATATCCCTTTCAAAAGCCTTTGCATATGCCTCCATTTCCTGTCCAAGGGTTACAGGAAGCGCGTCCCTAAGGTGCGTCCTACCTGACTTCACTATATCGTAAGTTTTTGATGAAATCGCTTGCAGAGAGTTTATTATTGTCTGAAGAGAAGGAAGAAGCCTCATAACGGTTTCTTTAACTGCAGCTATCCTTATGGCTGTCGGCACGACGTCGTTAGAAGACTGTGACATGTTAACGTGGTCGTTTGGATGAACCTTTCTGTTCAAAATCTCGCTTGCCCTCCTTGCCAGCACTTCGTTCACGTTCATGTTTATTCCAGTTCCAGAACCTGTCTGAAAGACATCGACCACAATGTCTTCAGCGTGTATGCCTTCCATGAGCTCAGTAGCGGCCCTCTGTATGGCTTCTGCAGTTTCCTTATCGAGAACCCCGAGCTCTTGGTTTGCCCTTGCAGCCGCAAGCTTAACGACAGCTATAGCCCAGACAATCGGTTGGGGGAACTTTGTTCCTGTGTTCAGGAAAACCTTTTTTGAATTTTCAGTATAGCTCATCATAAATGTATTTTCTTTTTTGATATAAACGCTTATCGGAAAGCTGAAAAGAAAACTATTAAAGCTTATATAAATACCAATTAATAGCTTCTTAGATTAGAAATGAGCGAAAAACCAGAAGTTTATCTTTTTGATGAAGCCGCAAAGCTGAACTTGACAAAGTTTGAGCTTGGAGGAAAAGGTTACGGACTTGTTGAAATGACAAAGATAGGGCTCCCTGTCCCGCCTGGCATAGTCATAACGACAAGGATGTGTAATGAATACTTTAAGAAGGGCAGGCAGCTCTGGCCAGAGCTGAAAGAAGCAATCGTGGAAAAAGTTCACAAGCTCGAAGAAAAAACAGGTAAGAAGTTCAACGACGACCAGAACCCGTTGTTAGTTTCCGTAAGGTCAGGCGCACCTTACTCTATGCCTGGCATGATGGACACAGTGCTCAACCTAGGTATAAACGACAAGGTTGTTAAGGTACTCGCGAGTAAGACGCAGGACGAAAGGTTCGCTTACGATACCTACAGGAGGTTCATACAGATGTTCGGAAAGATAGTCATGAAGGTACCCGGAGAGCTGTTTGACAAAGAGCTCGAAAAGCTTAAGGAAGAGCTGGGCGTGAAGCAGGACGTTGATGTTACAGCGCAAGGCTGGAAAGAACTCGTTGAAAGGTTCAAGAAGATAGTAAAGCAAAACACAGGCAAAGACCTTCCTCAGGACCCTTGGGAACAGCTATTTATGGCTGTGAGCGCAGTTTTTGACTCATGGTGGAACCAGAGGGCTATAGAGTACAGAAAGATATACAAGATCCCTGATGAGCTCGGGACAGCTGTAAACATAGTCATGATGGTCTTTGGCAACCTAGATGATAGGTCGGGAACAGGAGTTGCGTTTACAAGGGACCCGAGCACTGGTGAGAAGAAGCTTTACGGCGAAGTGCTATTAAAAGCTCAGGGCGAAGACGTAGTTGCTGGTATAAGGACGCCGCTTCCGGTTGAAAAGTTAAAGGAGATAATGCCTGAAGTTTATCAACAGCTTCTTGACGTTTCAAATAAGCTTGAAGCTTACTTTAAAGACGTTCAGGACATCGAGTTCACAATAGAAAGCGGGAAGCTTTACATGCTTCAGACAAGGAACGCGAAGAGGACAGCAATCGCTGCAGTAAGGATAGCAATAGACATGGTAAACGAGGGGCTAATAACTAAAGAAGAGGCTGTTCTCAGGATAGAGCCTGGACAGTTCCTGACTCTGTTCTACAAGCAGATAGACCCGAACAACAAGGTTAAGCCTGTTGCCAAAGGTCTGCCAGCTTCCCCAGGAGCCGCAGTAGGCAAAGTTGTTTTTACAAAAGAAGATGCCCAAGAGTGGAAGAAGAGGGGAGAGAGGGTAATACTCGTAAGACCAGAAACAACGCCTGAAGACATAGGCGGAATAGCTGCAGCTGAGGGAGTGCTCACAAGCAGGGGAGGCATGACAAGCCACGCTGCTGTAGTTACCAGAGGGTTGGGCAAACCGTGCATAGTGGGCGCAGAATCCATAAAGATAGACCTTGAAAAGAAAACCTTCTACGTTGACAGCACAGCTGTAAAGGAAGGGGACATCATAACGATAGATGGGACTACAGGAAACGTTTATGTTGGCGAGCTCAAGCTGGTAGAGCCTCAAATAAGCAAAGAAGTTGCAACGATACTTCAGTGGGCTGACAGCTTCAGAAGGCTAAGGGTCAGGGCAAACGCTGACACTCCTGAAATGGCAGCCAAGGCCAGGGAGAACATGGCAGAAGGCATTGGGCTTGCGAGGACAGAAAGGATGTTCAACGCCCCTGACAGGCTTGAGCTAGTTCAGAAGATGATACTTGCTGAAACGCCAGAAGAAAGAAAGAAGTACCTAGACATGATAAAGCCATTGCAGAAGAAAGACTTTAAGGAGTTATTTAAGATAATGAAGGGCTTGCCAGTTACTATAAGGTTGCTTGACCTGCCTCTGCACGAATTCCTTCCAAAGCTTGAAGAGATACTGCCCGAGGTAGTTGAGCTCAGGGTTACAGGGAAGAACCCACAGCTGCTCAAGGAAAAGGAAAAAGTGCTCAAGAGGGTCATGGAGCTCAAAGAGTACAACCCGATGATGGGACAGAGAGGCGTGAGGCTTGCGCTTCAGTACCCAGAAATATACGAGATGCAAGTATCAGCAATATTCGAAGCTGCAGTTGAAGTTTATAAGGAGGAAGGCGAAGCTCCGATAGTTGAAATTATGGTTTCTCAGGTAGCAGAAGCAGAGGAGCTCAGGAGGGCTCGCGAAATCATAAACAGGGTTGCTGAAGAAGTTATGTCAAAGGCCGGGGTAAAGTTAAAGTACAAAGTAGGAACAATGATCGAGACCCCAAGAGCAGCTCTGACAGCTTCAAAGATAGCAAAGTACGCTGACTTCTTCTCTTTCGGTACAAACGACCTTACTCAGGCTACTTTCGCTTTCAGCAGGGACGACGTAGAAGCCAAGTTCATACCGTTCTACTTAGAGAACAAGATACTTCCGTCAGACCCGTTCGCAACGCTTGACGGAGACGGCGTTGCAAGGCTTGTTTCAATAGGCTCAAAAGAAGGAAAGGAATCAAACCCTGAGCTTGAAGTTGGAATCTGCGGTGAGCACGGAGGAGACCCAGACTCAATAGAAAAGTTCAACGAGATGGACGTCGACTACGTCAGCGCATCTCCTTACAGGATACCGATCGCAAGGCTTGCTGCAGCTCAGGCTGAGCTGAAAAAGAAATTCAAAGCTTCTACCACAGCCTAAACCTTTTACCGCTTTTTTCTCTTTCACACGCTTTTTTTAACATTTCAGCTTTTCTTTTATCCTTTTCATAAAGAATTTGGTAGTACTTTTCGAAATCCTGGTCGTTCTTCATGCAAAGAGCTGAAACCAGGTTATAAAGAGCTTCGTAAAAGTCCACATCAAGCTCGTAAGCCTTTCGGAAACAATCCACAGCTTTCTCATAGTTTTTGTCCGTAAAGTAAGTAACGCCCAGGTCATACCAGGCCTTCTTATCATCAGGCTTTACCTGTGTAGCTTTCTCAAAGTAACCCCTGGCATTCTCTCTATCGCCCTTTAAAGCGTAAACAACCCCCATGTTGACAAGCACGTTAGCATCTTCTGGGTCTATCTTAAGCGCTTCGTTAAGCTTTTCAATAGCCTTATCGTACTTTCCCATGAGCGCGTAATCCTTTCCCATAAAATAGTATATTTCTTTTTTATCTCCACCCATATCAAAGCTTTTTTCCAGGTACTTGAGAGAATCCTTTGGCTTGTTTTTATAATAGTATGATTTTCCTGCAAGAAGGTAAGCATCAGCATCCACTTGAGCCTTTTTCTCCATCTGCTTTACAGCTTTTATAACCTCATCGTGCTTGTTTTCTTCGTAAAGCTTCCTTACATCTTCCATGCAATTCTATTAAACCAAGCTGTAAATAAACCTGTTCATAATAAAATGGTGGGGCTGGCCGGATTTGAACCGGCGATCACCAGCGCCCAAGGCTGGCAGCCTAGACCAGGCTAGCCGACAGCCCCTTTTAACGTTTACAACATGGCTTTCGGTTCATGTTTGTGCACACTTTTGAGCACATCACCGAGCCTTGCCAGCTTTACCGTTAAACCTTAATCGGCAAAAAAATCTTTACTTAATTTTGCTTATAAACGTTTCGTTAGGCACTCAATAAAAGTTCGTTCAAGCTAATATCTCAAGAATTCCCTTTGATAAAGCTTCTGCAGAACTTACCCTCGTAGTCTGGTTTGGAACAGTGTCAGAGCTGTAAACTTCTGTTATGCCTTCTTTATAAAGCCTGTAAAGGGCGTCGTTTACAAATAGCCCGTGCGCGCACGCTACTCCTGTAAGCTTTCCTCCCATTTCTTTTATCGTCTTTGAAGCTTCAATGATCGTGCTCCCAGTGCTTATTATGTCATCCACTATGAAGACTTTTTTGCCCTCAAGGTTAAGCTCCCCAGAAACTGTAACTTCTGTGTCGCCAAACCTCTTCTTCTTCAGAGCACCGTAGTTACTTAGACCTGCGCTTTCTGCAGCTATCTTTGCCCACTGCAATGCTTCAGAGTCAGGCCCCACTATGAATGTATCCTTTTCTATAAGCCCAGCTTTAAGTCCATAGTCAACAAGGTAAGGCATTACAGAAACGTCTACCCACTTTCCTTTAAATATAGAAGCAAAGTCAAGAACCCTGTGCCTGTGAACGTCTACAGTTACAAGGTTATCAACGCCGGCAGTAGTAAGGAGCTGAGCAACAACAGCAACGCTTATGGGTTCGCCGGGCTTGAACCTTTCATCCTGCCTTGCGTAAGGGAAGTAAGCTGCTGCCAGAGTCACGCTTTTAGCCCCAGCGTCTTTTGCAGCTGAAGCAAGAAGAAGCGACTCCATAAGGTATTCGTCAGGCTTGAAAGCCATAGACTGAACTATTACGACGTTTTTACCATTAACGTCGCCGTCTATCCTCACATATTTTTCGTTATCGGGAAACTTTCTGATCTCTACCTGAGTTAGATCAACTTTAAGCTTCTTTGCTAGGATGTATGATAATGGCATGTTTGAAGAGCCTGAAATAACAGCTATGTCGCTCACGATTTAGTTTTTTAACGTATATTTATTAACGTTATGCTCATGTCTTTATAAAAGCTAAAAGCTTTCCCGTTTACAGCGAAGATAAAAAGTCTTACCAAATAATAAGCCTTTTATAAGCTATTCGATCTTTTTTATGCACGAGTTCGTTAACTTATAGCTGAAATACCTGAGCCGGCTCATAAGGGGAACTGGCTTGTTGTTTCAAAGCAGCTATCATATCTTGTGTTTCGTAACGAGCAACACAAATAAAGTAAGGTAACCATTAAGACCTCGGGACAACGCCCCTAGGACTGTGGAGAGCTCAGCGTATTTTCGTTTGAAAGCGCTTCCCGAACTACTTCTCTGTATGACTTAAACAGACCCCATATACCTATTACTCCAACAACTAAGAGCACGAGTATCAGCCCTATGTCAAGCGCGCTCAGGTTAGGCACGGGAACGCCAGTGGATATAGCAAAGCTGTCGAGCGGCGGTATTAAAATTACGAGCATGCCTATGAGCATAAAAGCTATACCCCCGTAGTAGAGCGTCCTTCCAGCGCTTCTTCTTGCTATTACCTTTATCTTATCTTCAGTGAGCTTCTTAAGCCTGAGTATTGTAGCAAATGCAGCTCCGAAAAGCACCTGCATCGTCATCGTTCCGAGCCCGAACATTAGCCCGGGAAGCGGAGCGTATATCAGCGAAGGAACCTGGGGCGCAAGTATGAATGTTATGACTGTTGCGTAAGCACCAAACCCGAAACCTGCTATGAGGCCATGGACGATGGTCATCTTGAGAGGAATCTCCTTTTCGTGAACTTCGTGCAGAGGTATCCTTTTTGCTTCATCCGTATGGTGTAATTTGCTTCCGAGAGCCACGTCGATCGGTATATGAATGTACCTTCCCTTAAGTATGTACGACCCAGCTATGGCCATTACGAAGCCAACTATAATGTAGACGGGACCGTCAAGGTTGTACTTCATGTAAAAGTAAGCAAGCCCAAGGTAACCCAGCGTGGTCAGCAGTGCTCTCTGGAGAGTGAAGCCAAGCGAAAAAAGGAAACCAGCTTTCATACCTCTTTTGGTGCTGTACGATCCTATTGCGTAGCTAAAAGTTATCGGCCAGGTGTGCTCGTCTGGCGTTGCCCCGTGCAGGAGCCCTAGAACGTAAGAAACAATCAGTATCACGGAAAGGCTTAGCCCGCTTGGAGGGCTGAGCAGGAAGCTTATTATGTTCATCGCTCGCTCACCACTATGGGCCTCCCGTGCGGGCAGCGTTCAGGCTTCCCAAGCTTTGTATAAAGCTTTTCAACGGTTTTTTTGTCTAAAAGGTAGTCTATCTTGCTGCACTCTGCGCATGACTCTTCAGCATCGACCCCATTTTTATAGAAGAGCGTCTCGAGCACCCTGTGAGCTTTTATTATTTCTGCAACGACCTCTGAGCCTTTTTGCGTAAGCTTTAACATCCCTTTTTTCATGGCTACGAGACCTTTCTGAGAAAGCCTTACACAATACTCATATGCCGTGGGTTCAGAAACGTTCGTAGCTTCTGCTAGGTCCCTTACCCTTACAGGGAATTCTTTTGTCATTTCAAATATCAGCACAAGGTAATCCCTTTCTTTTTTTGATATCTTTGTATAGCTCATATTAAATTAGGATAATACTAATATTATTAAACTTTACCTAAAATTTACTGAGCGCGTAATTTTTAAAGTTGTTATGAAAACGTTATATTTAGGTAAACCAGAAGGAATTTATGGAAAGCATAGCTATAAAAAACGGAAAGGTCTATTATGATGGTTCACTGGTTGAAGCTAACGTTCTTGTAGAAGAGGGAAAGATAAAGACGATAACGAAGACAGATGTGAAAGCTGATGTAAACGTTGACGCGGAGGGGTTTCTTGTTCTCCCGGGAGCGATAGACGTTCACGCGCACATAAGCGATCCGGGATACCTTTACAGGGAAGACTTTGAGAGCGCAAGCAAGGCTGCGCTCATAGGTGGGATGACGACTTTTGTTGAAATGCCCCTTGTCAAGGACATAGACGATGAAGAAAGCTTCAGGGAAAGGAAAGAAATGGGCGAAAGATCTTCATACATAGATTTCGGCATACACGCAGGCTTTATGAGAGAAAAGAACTATACCAGGATTGAGGAGCTTACAAAGATTGGGCTGAAGACTTTTAAAGTGTTCACGTGCAGGCCTTTCAGAGCTCTTGATGAACACATAATCAGGATGTTAGAAGCTTCAAGAAATACAGGTTCGATGCTTCTCTTTCATGCGGAAGATGAAGCGATACTCGATTACTTGTTTGAAAAGTACGCTGACAGAAGGGACCAACTCTGCGTTCACGAAGCTAGGCCGCCTGAAGCTGAGGCTCTTGCCGTTGAAAAGGTAGCAATGTACACAAAGATCACTGGGGGCAGGGCGCACATAGTGCACTTAAGCAGCAGGCTAGGGGTTGAAGCGATAATCAGGGGAAAGAGGGCTGGAGCTGACATAACGAGCGAAACTTGTCCACACTACCTTGTGTTTACAAAGAAGGATGCAGAAAAGCTAGGCCCTTATCTCAAGATGGCGCCTTCTCTTAAGGAAGAAAGGGACAGGCTTGCTCTCTGGGAAGCGCTGGAGAAAGGATATATTGAAATGGTAACCACAGACCATGCGCCAGGTACAAAGGAAGAAAAGAACGTAGGGTATTCAGACCCTTGGAAGGCATGGGGAGGGATACCGGGGGTTGCGACAATGTTTCCCGTTCTATTTACCTACGGATATTCAAGGGGGCTCATCTCGCTCAGCACGCTCGTTAGGGTTTCAGCTGCGAACCCAGCAAAGAGGTTCGGGATAAAGGGCAAAGGATCAATAGCTGTAGGTAATGATGCAGATATCATCGTTGTTGATCCAAAGAAAGAGATAAGGTTTGATGGTTCAAAAGTCTACAAGGTTGGCTGGTCACCTTATGACGGGATGGTGATGAAAGGGTTCCCAGCGCACGTAATAGCAGGGGGAGAAATTGCTGTTCAGGATTATCAGTTCGTTAAGAAAAGTAAAGGCAGGTTCGTGTATCAGCAGCCATCATAGCTTTCATAAAAAACTTTTTAAAATAAAACTTATATAAGCTGGGGAGAAGTATATATTGAAAGCCGCGGTAGCTCAGCCTGACGTAAGGGCTAAGGAGAGCATCCGGCTGAAGACCGGAGGGTCGCCGGTTCAAATCCGGCCCGCGGCAAACTTTTTATCATTTTATATAAATTTTAAATTCAGATTTGTTTTTAAAAAAAATAATTTTGTTTTCAAATATTTTTATGAGACATAAACGGTTGGAGACTGGATTGTGTAGCCTGATGTTGTTGTGAACTTAACGTAGTAATTGCCTGCTGGTAATGCTGAACTATCATCAAAAATGGCACAAAATGTTAATTCATTATTTGGTGCAATCGTTACAAAACGAACGAAAGCCTCGCCTCTTCTAGAGAGTGTTTTATCTGCAAATCATTTCACCCCTCCAATGTTCTCCAGTAATGTTGGGTCCATTATAACTTCTCTCTTAGGTAGTCTTTTATAGTATATAACTGCTGGCGTTTCAAGCCTTTCAATATCAAAGGCTCCGTGAGGCCTTATGAAGTTGTACCAATTCATGAATTCATCAACAGAATTGAAGAACTTTACCTTCTTCTCAAATATGTCAAAGAACTTCTCAACTTTTACGTTTGTCTGAGGATGATCTACCCTGCCAACTATCAAAGTTATCTTCTCCTTTATCAATAACTTTTCAAACTCCGTGAGCCCCTTCTCCCTTTCATCTGATTCAACAGCATAGAAAGTTGTTCCGTGATCTGATAAAATCTCCTCAGGCTTGCCGTACTTTTCTATTGCCTTCTTCAATACATAAACTGAGTACTTAGATGTCGGAGTTGGATAAACTCCATAGCCAACTATAAATCTGGAAGAATCGTCTTCATAAACTATTAACCATAAACCCTTCCACCTTGGATCCTTTATTTCGTGCCAATCAACGTGCCAAAATTAATATGTTCTTTTGCATCTTCTTTTTGTGCCACTTTTTAGGCTCATTCATTGCAAGTCCCTCCTGCTTTAACAAAGAATTTATTTTCATACGGTTTATCTTCAATCCATACTTTTGTTTTATTATTTGCTCCAAATAGCTGGCGCATGATTTAAATTGACCATAGGCTTCGATAATAACTTCTTCAGTAACGCTTGCTTTATGCCTTCTAGCTTTCTTTAAAACTGGCAAACTTCCATTCTTCTTGTATAAAGAATATATCTGCTGTACTCTCCTTAAAGAAATTCCCTGAACAGCAGTTATTTCTTCATTCTTTAAATTGCCTTCAATCTTTTGCTTAACTATTCACTTTATCTAGTCATCTGTAAGCACGCTATGCTTATACTTCTTTAACATATTTGTCAAAAATTTGCTCAAACGTACTGCTAGCTTATGGGGGTGAAATAATTTTTTGATAAGAGAACACAGCAGAGGCGGGGTAAAATTTAAATACTAAAACCTTGTAAAGCGTATTAAAGCGTGTCCCGTAAGGGAATGCCACACGAGGGCTTTACATATCACCGAGTCCAATGAGGATAGGGTAAGTGGCTGAAGACACAGCCAGTGGTCTATCGCTGGACGAACGGAGCGGGGTGGGTGCGATTCGCACCTGCTAGCTATGAAGTCATGAAGATGAAGGCGGTAAACCACGAACCTATGATCCGCCCTAAGGTAACATAGCCCTTTAAGGCGGGGAGGATGTCAGTGAGCTTGCTATGAACTGTATGTTTGGTGGTGGCTGGTTTGTAGTTCCAGAAAGCGTCCCCAAGTACCCAGATACAAAGCTGTAAAGGAATATACCTGCAATTACAGTTATGACTATGAGTATGAGCGTAGCTATTATGGGCGAAATCGCCTTCCTTTTATTAAGCATAGGCATACATTCTATGGCATCTACGTTAGCATGGTACTTCATAATAAAAGCTTATGATCTCTCTTACTTTGTTCTCAGTTAAAACGCTTCTTGACCTGCCAGTTTTCTTCAAAGTTGGCTCGCTTCCTTTTTTCTGTATTCTGACTAGAACCGTCTAACTCTGATTCGCTTATATGCCGCAACAGAACAATCTTACTCGTGCTGAGTTTGCCTCTGCTTTTCAACTATCATTTAATCCTGTTGTCAGTTAAACTCAAGCTAAGGTATGTATTGTTATTGTTATAGATTTTGGGAAAAAAAGACATCACGAAACCTTTTTATCTTCGGATTTTCACTTTCAGAATGTGAGAGAAAAAGAATATAAATTCATTGTGACATTCAAGCCTAAAGAGAACTGGGTAGACGACATATTTCTGGGGAATCTGCTTGCAGAACTGCTTTTCAAGCTTCAGAGCGAATCCAATGCTTTTACTGTAGAGATAAAGAAAGTGGAATGAGGCTTAAGAAGGCTTACATATCAACGGTAAACGGAAAGGCTTTTTACTATTACTTAAAGCTGCTAAGATCAGCTGGAATACCCTTTAAGATAACTTTACCTGAAAACGCAGAAAAAATAGACGGAGTGGTATTCACAACAAAAAAAGAAGCTGGAAGCCTCATTAAAGAAAAGGTCTTCTTTGAGGACATGACCCTTGACAAAACGGTTGATACAATTAGAGTAATAAAGGCGCTTGGAAGGTTCAGGAACGTTAATCTTGGAATAGATCCGGGTAAGGCGATAGGGGTAGCACTAACGCTTGATAACTATCCGCTCATTGTTAACGTGTACTATGACCTTGAAGACATAATAAATTTTATAGTTAAAGTCATGGATGAGTTCAAGAGCATAACGATAAAAGTAGGGGATGGAAACCCTGAAGTTGCTTCCAGAATATTGGATAGTATATCAAGGATCCTCAGGAAAGGTGATGTTTTAATGGTTGTAAGCGAAAAAAGAACCACACCAAAAGGAAAAGCAACTTACAGAAAAGATATGAGCGCTGCTGTAAAGATAGCTTCTAGAGAGGGTAAAATATACAGCTAAAATAATTAGATAAAACTGTTACAATTCTGTCTTATGTTGTTTCAGCAAGTGATATAACATAATATAAATATAAGCTGTTTATAAAATATATTGTGAAGTACACAAGGTTAGGTAACACTGGAACAATAATTTCTGTACTGGGGCTTGGTACCATGACCTTTGGTGAAAAAGACATATCAAAGCTTGGGACTGTGCCAATGGAAATCGCAAACAGGCTTGTTAAAAAAGCTTACGATGCCGGGATAAACCTTTACGATACAGCTGATGTTTACGAAGAAGGAAGGGCAGAAGAAATACTTGGAGAGGCTGTAAGGCCTTTCAGAAATCAGGTAATCATAGCAACAAAGGTCAGAGGAAAAACAGGCTCTGGTCTGAACGATGTTGGACTTTCAAGGGTCCACATATTTAACTCGATAAAAGCAAGCCTCAGAAGGCTTGGAACCGACTACGTGGATCTTTATCAGTTTCACGGATGGGACACATTTACGCCTATTGAGGAAAGCATGGAAGCCATGGAACAGCTGGTAAGAGATGGTAAAGTAATATACCCGGGGGTTTCTAACTTCGCTGCCTGGCAGATGGCTTACCTGCAGGGGATGGTCAGGGCTAAAGGCTATACGCCTTATGTTTCGGCCCAGATGAACTATTCTCTGCTCAACAGGGATATTGAATATGAAGTTGTGCCGTTTTTAAAACACTCAAAGATGACGCTTCTGGTATGGAGCCCACTCCACGGAGGCGTTCTTTCAGGAAAGTATACTGACCTTGAAAAACCTCCGCCTGATACAAGACTGGCTAGGAGAGGGAGGCTCTTCCCATATTTTGAAAAGGAACAGCTGCCGCCCATTCTGGAAAAGCTAAACGAAATAGGGAAAGAAGCAGGAGCAACGCCTGCTCAGGTTGCAATAGCCTGGATACTGAGCAAAGGTGCAGTGGTTCTTATTGGTGCAAGGACCGTTGAACAGCTGGAGGAAAACATTGAAGCGGTAAACGTCAATTTAAAACCATCTCAGATAAAGGAGCTGGACGAACTAACTAAGCTCAGGAGCATGTATCCAAACTGGATGATAGAAAGGCAGAACGCTGAAAGGATACCAAAAGAGTTCATTGAACCTTTTTGATGAGAAAAGCTCAGCTTATATTTTTTTAACAAAAAGGTAAACGGGAATCAGTACTCCCACAAGTATAAAATTTGTCTCTTCTGAGGAAATTTATTAGGAGCCTCATCGGTTTTAACGGTTTAGGGAATAACAAATGAGGCCTAAAAGGAAATTGGCGAGCTGTATAAACTCTGCTCTTAAGCTCTGAAAGATAACCTTGGGATAAATGTTGCAAAAAATTCAAAGCATGACCACATTTTTAAGCATATTGTTGAAATGGAAATAATAACTTTAAGCAGATCAGGGCCTCCTAAGTGATTATTTGAACAGGCTGAATATGAGGCCCTTAGTTTGAACTATTAGCTAGGGGCTAAAATTTGACCCAAAACAAAGCTATATGGCATTAAACCAAATTAAAAACCAAAAATCATCAATTACATTGTTAATTGTTATGAAATGTCATTACCTACGGGAGTACTGAAAAACTAGCAATTTACAAAAGATTTTGACAATTTTATAAAAAGATTTTAACACAAAATATATAAAGTAAGATTAAAAAGCTATTATAATGACGAAATTCGGAAAAAAGAAGAAGGCAATATCTCCTATTATAGCCACACTGATACTCATAGTAATAACTGTAATTGCAGGTATTACACTGTACGGTTTCGTTTCAAGCTACCTGTCAACAATTACACCAACAAATTCCGCGCCTCCTAATGTTCAATTTATAGCAGAAAAATATACGCCAACTTCGGCTGCTGTAGAGTACAATTCATTTAATTTTACAATTCAAAATGCAGGTTCAAATCCATTAACTATCACTAAAGCATATATAATAAATGCAAGCAATAATCAACTGTTTTCTGTTGCTAATATAGCAACCGGTAAATACGGTGGTACACCAGGAAGCGTTACTATTGCGCCAAATCAAATAATGCTAGTGAATGTCTCTACAACGATTCCTATACCACCGGGAAACTATTATGTGAAATTCGCAACAAGCAATGGCTTCTCCTTTACTTCTCCAACTGTATACGTCAGCAGTTAAAAATATATTTTATTTTTTTTTATAAAATTAAATAGAATTTAAGGTAAATATTGTAGTATATTTATAAAATAGGAATATTGTTGCGCATGTTTAATTTCTTTTTCATAATTTATGTGTGAATTAGATATTTAATAAATAAAAACTTGGGTAAAATTAAGGTGCTTAACACTAACCAATTTATTATGAGCTACAAGTATATGGCGCATGATTTAAATTGTCTAAAAGCTTCAATAATAACTTTCCTTTCTTCTTCAGTAACGCTCTATGCCTTTTAGCTTTCTTCAAAACAGGCAAACATCCAGCCTTTATGCATGTAAATTATATTTGTTCACCATCTTACAAAAATTCCCTGGAGCTAATACTATGTTCACCATTCTACCTTCAATCTCTTGTTTTACAAATCCGTGAGCAAGAAAGATCCGACATTTATGGAGAAGATGAATTGCGAAGGGCTGTGGGACAGAATTCCTGCATGGCTATCTATTAAGGTTGAATAGGTTGTGCCACAGGCCTGTGCAAAATAAAGCGCTGTCAATTCTGTCTTCTCTCCTCTGCGCTATTTCCCATCCAAACAGCTTCTTGTCAGCAGAAAATCCAGCTTCAGAATTCTCCATTTTGCAATATTCTTTAAGGTATTGATATGTATCTGTGACAAACTCCCTTATAGCGTCCTTCCACTTCTGTGATCCGTTTAGAGTTGCATCCTTCTTTGGTATAACGTATACCGCTGTGTCCTTGTCAAACAGTGAAACATAGCTTGATTCGCTGTAATACTTGTCAAGCCTAATGCTCTTCAGCTTCACATCAACAGTTTTAATGAAGTTCATTGCATTGTCAAATGCCTCCTTCTCTGACTTCATGCTTGAACCAAATGCTATGTACATCTTAGTCCTAAGGTCCATAAGCCTAAAAGAATAAGCAAATGTTTTTCTCTTTTTTGCTGATTGCTTGCCCTTATCATCATTTCTGTTTTCCTTGGCTTTGTCCTTAAGTTCCTGCGCATATGATTCTTCTTAACAGTCAACGAATATCCTGTGCCGTCTCCAGTTGCATCAGATTCCCTTCTTCTTTAACAGCAGAACGTGCAGGTTGTGCAGAGCCATCATGACTAGCTCATCTGAATACAGCCTCTCAACTGTCTTGTATGAGATGTATGAAATCATCGAGAACATTTCAAGCATGTACGCAAACTCCCTGTTTGACTTGCCAACAAGCTGCTTTATGAGAATAAGCTTCTGTTTAAGGGTGAGGCCTTCCAGGGCCTGAATCATCAATGTGTATGCTGACACAGCTTCATGTATTAAAGGGCCTAGTGACTTTATTGCATCCCTTATCCTCTTCGCATCCATAAGTCCTCCAGTCCCTCTTCTTCTCAGGCCTGCTTTTCAGCTCACCTTTCATGTAATCTTCAATCTGCTTGAGAACTGAGATTATGTCTTCGTCCTTTATCAATATGCTCTATGAGCTTATCATAGATATAAGTTTGCATGGCTTATATCATGGATGAATTCATAAAATATACATAACATCATGGATTAAATACTAACCTATGATAATACAGACTGTTAATATAAATTTTTACAACAATTTTGTCCCACAGCCCATAAGAAAGAAAAGGTTATAACCTTCTTTATCTAACATTTCTATTTAACCATGTCAGAAGAATTTTCGTCTAAACTGAAACAGACTTTTGAAGATATAAGGACCATGAAAGTGAGGGGAGCCGGCAGGATAGCAAGGGCTGCAGTTGCCGCTTTAAGGGACGAAATATTTTACGTTTCAGACAGCTCACCCGAAGAATTTTATAAAAGGATGCAGGCTGCCGCTAATTATCTAAAGAGCTCAAGGCCAACAGCGGTTTCCCTTCCAAACGGCATAAACACCGTGATAAAGAGCATACAGAAGGGCATTGCTCAAGGTCTTGACCTAAAATCCCTTAAAGAGTACGTAGCAAAAGAAGCCGAAACGTTCATTCAGAAGAGCATTGAAGCCCAGAAAAAGATAGGGGAAATAGGCGCAAAGAGGATAGTCAACGGCGACACAATCCTGACTCACTGCAATAGTCAGTCAGCCATAAGCGTCATAGAAACCGCTTTCAAAGAGGGAAAGCAAATAAAAGTTTTTGTGACTGAGACAAGGCCAAGGTTCCAGGGGAGGTTAACTGCAGCTTACCTTGCAGATCACGGCATTGACGTTACCTTAATTCCAGATACTGCTGCAAGGCTCTACATGAGAAAGATTGACAAAGTTGTCGTCGGTGCTGATGCAATAGCCGTTAACGGCGCCGTCGTGAACAAGATAGGAACATCTCAGATAGCAGCGCTGGCTTTTGAATCAAGGACAAGGGTCATGGTTGCAGCTGAAACCTATAAGATAAGCCCGCAGACGTACTGGGGAGAGCTGATAGAGATAGAAATGAGGAGTCCTTACGAAGTTGCCCCAAAATCGTGGCTTGACAAGCACCCGAGGATAAAGGTAATGAACCCGGCTTTCGATATTACTCCACCTCAGTACATCGATTTTATAGTTACTGAAAAAGGTATCTACCCGCCACAGGGCATAATCATGCTCTTCAAGGAGCTATACGAGCTAGCCTAAAATTAAAGTCAGAACAAGCATGTAAACTACAAGCCACGTTATTATGTAAGATCCTATCCCGTGATACCCGGCTTTTTTCTTCCCTATAATCTGTATTTGATCTTTGAAAACGTATATCAGCAAAGAAGCTAAATAAAATATAACGGGAGAAAAAACAGCTAAAACACCCATTCCGTATACGTAGAGCAGAGCGCTCACAACTCCCGCTGCCGCTGCAAGCGCTACACGTGCCCAGTATAGCTTATTAAGCTCCCTCTCCTTCATCTTTTCTATGGATTTTTTATCCGACCTTGAACTCGGGGCGCTCATGAACAGGATCTACCCAACTATACAGGGAAGGTACATTAATAACGTTTACTCGTTAGATGAGCTCAGGTATTCCTTTACAGTTAAAGATTACGAATACGCCCTGAACGTTCACCTAAAGATAGGTCTCTGGCTTTCAGACATGTACATAAAAGAAAGGTGGGAAAGCGAATTTATCAGAAAACTCAGGGACTTTATGGAAGGGAGCAGGATTGAAGGGCTTGAAGTTCCGGCGGGACAGAGGTTGATAGTTATGCGCCTGAGCTCCGGGACAATCTACTTTGAGCTATTCGGAACATCTAACGTTGTATGCACAGACAGGTCAAGCATAATACAGTGCGCTCTTAGAGAAGAGGAGTTCAGGGATAGGAAGGTGAAACCTGGAGAAGCTTACATCTTGCCAAAGCTCAAGGGAACCCCGCTTGCCGAGCTTCCGGAACCTCCGTTTAACGAGAAAGTCTCAGTATCCAGGCACCTTGGCTTTTTTATTGCGACTTCAAGAAAGTTCATAGAGGAGATACTTTTCAGGGCAGGTGTTCAGCCGGAGAAGCCCGCCAACGCGCTTTCTGATGCTGAAAAGGAAGCTATAAAAAGCACCATGAAGCAGATAGTCAACGAGTGCTCTTCCTCCGATAAGATGTACGCTTATTCAGAAGGCACATATTCGTTTATAAAACTTTTATCAAAAGGGGATCCTGCCGCGGTTTACAGCATCCCTTTTGGCATAAAGGAGGCCTTTGATCCGTTTCTGTTTAAAGTTCAGGAAGAATCCGAAGACGAAAAGAAGAAGGCGCTGGCTCAAAGCTATCTTGAAAAGGCAAAGCTTCTCAGAGATATAGCAGCTAGGCTTATGGAAGGGGATGCTGAAAGCATAAAATCTTATATAGAAGAAAAAGGCGGAAGCTATGCTGAAGGGGTGCTGAAGGTCGCAGGAGAAACTGTTAAAGCTGATTCTCTGCCGGCCCTTGCTTCAAAGCTTTACGAAAGGGCGAAAAACTATGAAGTCGGAGCAAAAAAGGTACTTAACTCAAAGTCAAAGGTAAAGGAAAAAAAGGTAAAGGTCGTCAGCGTAAAGAAGAGGGAATGGTACGAAAAGTACAGGTGGTTTATAACTTCAGAAGGTTTACTTGCAGTTGGCGGTAGGGACGCCAGCAGCAACGAAGCAATCCTGAGAAAGTACGTCAAGCCAGACGATTACGTTTTTCACGCTGAGCTCCCTGGTTCTCCTTTCTTCGTTGTCAGCGGAAGAGCCGGAGAAACGTCGCTCAAAGAAGTAGCTACAGCGACAGCATCTTTCAGCAGGGCCTGGAAGATGGGTCTGACTACAGCTGACGTTTATTATGTAAAGGGGGATCAGCTGAGCTTTGCTGCGCCTTCAGGTGAGTACATGGGAAAGGGCTCTGCCATGATACTCGGAAAGAGGAACTACGTTAAAGGGCTGAAGCTTAAGCTTGGCGTCGGGCTCGCAAGAGTTGGCGATGATCTAAAGGCTTACTGTGCCCCGCTTAGTTCAGCTTCAAAGATGTGCGACTGGTTCATCGAAATAGAGCCTGGGAGGCTTTCGCAGGCTGAAGCAGCCAAGAAGATTCAGAAAAAGCTTTCAGAGCTTTATGGTATGGTTATTTCACTTGAAGATATTCAAAAGGTCCTTCCTGCCGGAAACACCGACATAGTTGGCATAAGGAAGAAAGGTGATATCCCTTTTATCTAGATAAAAACGCTTATCTTAACCCTGTCCCCATCCTTGAGGTTCAGCTCTTTTCTTAGGTTGTACTGAGATATTATCTCTACCACGTCGATGCCATAGTGCGTCCTCTCAATTATTATTACTGCCCCTCTTATTCCTTCTACAAAAGCGTGAAAGCACCATAAAGAACCGTACGTCCTGAGCCCGTTGGTAAAACCATCTATCTTTATTCCGAAGTTTCTGTATTCGTTTAGCTTTTCCCTTTCCTTTATGTACTTGCTGTCTAGCCTTATATTAAGTGTACCTGGATATGGCGTAAACCCAAGCTTCTTGATGAACTGCTCTTTGTAACCATCAAGAGACATGTAATAAGCACCTTCCCCAAGCCCACTGAACACCGTTCCTTCCATGTTAATCGTCGTAGGTGCTTCTTCGAGCTCGTTCCTCAGCAGAAGGTATACGGTTACAAGCAGGTCCACTCCTTTCTGTGTAAGCCTTACGCTGGTTCCTTCTTTTTCCACAATCCTCTGTATGTATCCTTCTTTCTCTAGCTTTGACAGGTAAACGCTTGCGCTCTGCTGCGATTTTCCGAGAATCTCTGCAAGCTCGCTGGTCTTGACCGTAATGAATCTATCTTTTGCCCCCAGCAGCATGAGGTTGAACAGCAGCTCGAAGTTCTTCAGCTCAAGCTTTTTCAAAACCAGCACCTTAGCACTAATATAGAAAGCTTTGGCTTAAAACGTTTTGTATCAGGCTTCAGCTGTGATGTCGACTTCCGTCAGGATTTCTTCGTCTATGAAGCTGCAAACCACTGTAGTTCTTGACGGCTTGTGTGGGAAATACTTTTCAAAGAGCTCGTTCATTTCCTGAAAGTACTTTCTGTCAGCAAGGTAAACGACAACTTTAACTGTTTTGTCGAGAGAGCTCCCAGCAGCTTTAAGTATTGATTCAGCCTTTCTTACAGCGTTTTCAAATTGTTCCTTAAAGCCTGTCTTCTTTCCCTTTTCTGTCCCTATCTGTCCTGATACAAAAATCAGCCCTCCTGAAACGACCGCATGGGAATAAGGGCCAGCTTTCGGAAGCGAATCCAAGTTTACGTTCTTCATGACATTAAATTGCAGTAAGCTTCTAAAAAGTCTTGCGTTCAAAAAAAAAACGCCGGGGGTGGGATTCGAACCCACAAGGCCGATTACGGCCACAGGCTCTCAAGGCCTGCCCCATACCAGGTTAGGGGACCCCGGCTTACATCCAGTACTTTAAGCCGCTCCTACTTAAAAGTTCAGCTGCATATTTGTCAGCTTTTTCGTAGACTTCTTCTTCGTCTATTGTTAGCACCTTTCCTTCCTTCTTTAAGAACTTTCCGTCAACTATAAGATCAGTACAGTCGTTTCCTGTTCCAGAGTACATGAGGTTTGAAAGAGGCTGAAGCCTTGGGAACATGTGCGGGGCCCTTGTGTTGAAAACTGCAATGTCGGCCTTCATTCCTTTTTTCAACATTCCAACATCTTTTTCTATTCCCATGGCCTTTGCTCCGTTATATGTTGCCATCTTGAGAACAGTAAAAACGTCAATGGCCTGAGGGTCTAGCGTGCTTACCTTCTGCAGGAGGAGAACTAGCTTCATTTCCCTTATAAGGTCATAATCATCGTTGCTAGGGCCTCCGTCTGTTCCTAGTGCAACGTTTACTCCGTTCTTCAACATCTTCGTTACAGGTGCTATGCCTGAACCAAGCTTGCAGTTAGAAGATGGGTTATGCGACACAGATGTTCCAGTAGATGCAAAAATTTTCATGTCTTCTTCGTTAAGCCACACGCCGTGCACGTACACGTATTTTCTCCCGACCATGCCCAATTCTTTAAGGAACTTTCCAGGCGTTGTACCCCTTCCCGAAAAGTACCTTATGTCATCCCTTACTTCAGCCAAGTGCATAGTTACTCCTGAGCCTTTTTCCTTGACTATTTGAGCGATCGTCCTGAAAAGGTCATCGCTTACAGCGCCAGGCGTCCTTGGGGAGAACCATATCCATATCCTGTCGTCTTTGCCGTTCCATTTTGAGAAAAGATCGTTGAACAGCTTAAGCGAAAGCTGTGGGTCCTCTATAAGCCCCTGATGCAGCATCTGAGGATGATCAGCATACCCCGGTATGTCCATGATCTGTTTTCCTATGGCGGCCCTCATCCCGCTTCTGTAAACGTTTTCTACAACTCTGTTTACACCATACCTAGCATTTATTGACGTTGCAACGAATGATGAGGTGCACGTGTTTATCATTTCCAAAAGGGTTAGCTTTGTGCTTATGTCCATGATATTTTCGTCTAGGTTTCCCTGTAACGGCCAGACCCAGTCCCTTAGCCATTCTATAAGAGTTACGTTGTCCGGCACAAGGCCCCTTAGGATGCCCTGAGCCAGGTGCACGTGCGTGTTTATAAGCCCAGGCAAAACAATCTTGTCCTTCCCGTCTATAACAAATTCAGCGCTTTTGCTTTTAACATTCTTCCCTATTTCTACAATCCTGTCATCCTCAACGTATATAGATCCTTCTCTTATAATTGGCTGTTCGTCGTCTGCAGTTGCTATAAAAGCGTTCTTAATAAGCACGCTCGTCATCATGTGGGTTATATCTTTGCATTATATAACGTTTGATCACGCAAACATTCCTATGTAAACAATAAGTGATAAAATCAGGATCATGAAGATCAAATCAGAAGTTCTTAAAGGGTATTCATAGATAAACGTTGGCTTCTCTGAAGCGCCATAACCCCTTAACTCCAGCGCTTCTGCTAGCTGCTGGCTTCTTACTATTGATACAACAAAAAGAGGCACTAGTATTGTATAGTAATTCTTTAAAAGCTTAAAAATATTTTTTGTATCAAAATCAACGCCCCTGGCTTTCTGAACCTCTATAATCTGAGAAATGTCAGATGCAAGCACAGGTATGAACTTGTAAGTTGTTGAAATAAGAAAAGAAAAATCCCGCGATCGAAGGACTTTTCTCGCCATATAATCAATTTCGTCAGGGGAAACGGACGTAAACATTATTGATGAAGAAAAAACAAGGTTGACGAACCTCAGAGCATAAGCAAACCCAGTCAATAAGCTTCTCCCGAGCAAAAATTCAGCAATAAAGATTATTGTAGCAAAAGGCGCTGAGGGCACAAAGGATCCAGCATTGCTCCTGAGCTTTTTTGCGCTCGCGCTCAAAGTAAGCATTAAAACAAAAAGCGAAAGCGCTTTTTCAAAAGAAAAGAAAGCAAGGGAAGCAACTATAAGTATTAGCCCAGCAGCTATTTTGGTGTATGGATTTAACCTATACAGCCAGCTATCTTTCTGCTCGTAAACGAAGGCTCTAGATATTGCTGACACCTTTTATGACCTCCGCGGCATCTTCAACGCTAAGAGCCGGTTCCTTTAGAGATAGCTTCTTTGAAATTACTGAAAGCTGTGGTTCTATAAGGTTTGCATCGCTGTAATTAGCTTCTTTAAATAATTCTTTCATCTTTCCCATCCAGACAACTTTACCTTCCTTAATTACAAAAGTTGAAGGGTTAAGGGGCCAAAGAAATTCCATGTCATGAGATGTAATTATAACTCCTTTACCTTCTTTCAGCATCTCATCCATCACATTTCTCAGGTTCTTAAGGTTTAGCCCATCCTGTCCCACTGTTGGTTCATCAAACACTATATACTTTGGGTCCCACGCGTAAACTATTGCAAACGTAAGCCTCTTCTTTTCTCCGCCGCTTAGGCTTAAAGGTGGTCTGTCAGCGTACTTTGAGAGCCCAAACCTATCGAGAGCCTTCATTGCTCTATCCTGGGCCTCTCTTCTGTCATAGCCCATGTTCTTGAGCGCAAACATGACTTCCTCGAGCACTGTACGTTCAAAAAGCTGGTAGTCCGGATTCTGAAAAATTATTCCCACCTTTCTTATTATTTCTAAATGGCTGCTCTTTTTTGTATCAATGCCATCTACGTAAACGCTTCCACGGGTAGGCTTTATGATTCCTGATATGAGTTTTGCTAGCGTGGTCTTCCCCGCGCCGTTTGGGCCCACAAAAGCAGTTACTTCACCTTCTTTTATTTCAAGAGAAACACCTTCTACAGCGTACCGAGTACCGTAGGTATAGTAAACATCTTTCAGTTTTATCATGTAAAGTTTCCACCTTTTTGTCCATTCAATCCTCTAAGAAAGTCGTCAAACCTGCTGTAAATGACCCTACCATAAGCTTTTTTCTGTACTTCGATAAAAGCAGGTACCCTGAGCTCCGACCCACTATAATTTTCAAGGACCTCATTAACTTTCCCAAATTCAACAATCCTACCATCTTTCATCACTGCAATATAGTCAGCTATCTCAGAAAAAAGTTCAATCCTGTGTTCAACGACTATTGTTGAAGCTCCCCTTTTTCTAATAGCATCCTTTACTTTTGATGAAACCATCTTTGCTGTAGCAGGGTCAAGAGTGGAAGTAGGTTCATCGAGTATAAGGATTTTAGGGTCCATTACCAATATACCAGCTATTGCAACTAGCTGCTTCTGTCCATCGCTGAGCGTTCTGAGAGGTCTGTCCTTAAGTTCATAAATCCCGAGCTCCTTTAAAGCTGATTCTGTCTTGTTTATAATTTGCTCCTTTTCAAAGCCAAGGTTTTCTAGCCCGAACGCTACTTCTCTTTCAACAACGTATGAGACGAGCTGGTTTTCAGGATTCTGGAAAACATACCCAACGCTTAGTGCCAAGTCTTTTTGTGACATTTTGAGCACGTTTTTTCCGTCTATCAACACTTCTCCCGAGTAGCTTCCCTCATATATTTTTGGCACAAGCCCGGTTATTGCTCTTAGGAGAGTAGTTTTTCCGCACCCGCTGGGTCCTGTTAGCAGCAAAATTTTTCCATAAGGGAGGCTTAAAGAAACATTGTCTAGAGCTTTTACAGTTTCTCCTTTGTAAGTAAAAGAGAGGTTCTTAACTTCAAGTGCGTACATGCGTTTTGTTTAAACTTTATCACAAATAAAGTTTAAATTTTTTGTAAACTTAACATTTTTGTGGAAGAAGAAGTTATAAAGATAAAGACCAAGGGATACTTCAAGCTTCCTTCTCTAGGTAAGAAGACATTTTCAGATCTTATGAGGGCAGGGCTTTCTTACACCAGTGGAGTAGGCTTCAGCATAAGACCAGGCGCTGATCTTGAGTTTGTTAAAAAAGCGCTCGAAAAAGCTCTCAAGAAAAAGGTGTTTTTTGTTTTTAACTGCGTTATATGCGGAAAAGAGACGGATTGTTCAACATGTATGTTCAGCGATGTTTGTCCAATAGAAACAACTGATAATTACTGCCTTTGCGATGAGTGCTTTAGTAAAAGAAACCTGAATGATTATTTTAACGCAACAAAAAAGATCTTTAGTGTTTGAGCATATAAGTTTCCATTTTTGCTACTTGATTAATAGCTTAATTGCAAAAAAAACGATGAAGTTTTCCTGGTAAAGAGTCTGGTTAATAAAGTTAAAAGTTTAACAATAAGTTATCTCACGTAACCCAGCCGAGGTTAACGAGCCCGAGCTCTTCAAGGTTTTCCGTCATCGATTTTATCAGGATAGGTTCAATCGTTATGTCACTTATAAAGTTAGAAAAACTCCACACATAGAACCAGAAAACGGCTTCATCTTTTTTTGTAAAATAGCTTATTGCATTCAAAAAATAAAGTCCTGAGCCAACTTCAACAAGGTTTAAGAGGACATCGTTGACGATCAAAAAAGCAACCCATGCGTACAACCTTTTGGTCTTTTTACCACCTATCTCAGAACTCAAAAGATCTCTCTTTAGTGGATCGATGCCGAACCTGTTCAGTACACTTCTGTACACAACAAATGACAGCAAAGCAGGAACAATGTAAACAGAGCTTAAAAATAAGGCATATAACGGCTTTAACCTTGTTGTATAAAACACCCCTGCGCTTATTCCTGCATAGGAAGCAATAATCCCCCAGATTCCCCAGATCGTTACGAATTCGATTACAAAGGGGAAAAGCATAAAAAAGATTGTAGTTCCTACTTTCCCCCCGATGAATATGTACTGGTTTAGGTATACCAAAGCAAAATCAACGGCAAACGCTGAAAAGTTAAGAATCAGAACCAAAGGGTTAAGTTTGCTTTTTGGGTTCCATTTGAGCGAATATTTCGTAAACGTGTTATCAGATTCGTTTAAAGACAAACTATTATTATTTTTGAGGATCCAAATCTTAACCTTTACGCGTTAACAGATACTTTAACATTATATGGGTTAAGCCCCTTTATAGAAAGTTTTTATTTTTGAACAACCAAGTTTCTGTGCTTCCAAACCTAGGGAAGAAGGGGAAGCAAACCTTTTTAGAAGAAATTCTCGGTGTAGGTTCTAATTGCTTCTTTTTAAGTTCTAAACCAGGAAAGAACATGAATAAAATACTTATGAAGATTAATAAAGAGTTCATAAACAAGGTAATCCATTATGGTAGAAGCTATTCGATAGTAACCAAGATTCGATATAAGAATCCGCAATGCCTTAAAGAGGAAGGCTAGCTCTCCAGCAAGTGAAATCAGCGATAAACCAAGCTTTGTTTGTGTGAAACATGTAGACGCCTAAGGATGATTTCGTCAATATTATGAAATGCTTTTAACGCGTAAGCATACTTGCAAACTAAAAAGACCTATATGTAAGGGCATGATAGTTAATGCAAAAGGTGAATAAAAAGCAAAATAATATCTAGTATTAAGATTAGGTAAAAAATTATATTTGTTTTTTGTGTAAATAATGATGTGAAAGAGCCTACAGTGATACTTACCCTTGCAAGTGACATACAAAAAAGAGAAGAAATTTCTAAAAGGCTTCTTAAGTTCGGTAGAGTTAAAATAATTGAAAAGTACGCTAACGCTCCGCAGGAAATAGAAGAGGCTGCCAATTTCGTTATAAATGTAGCTGAGAGGGCAGAAATAAGGCCCGAATTAGGATATACAGAAATAATACAGGGGAAAACAATAAAGAAGTTTGTTTTTAAAGGCTCTAATCTAAATGAAATTTTGAATGACGTCAAGCAAAATGTATTAGGGGCGGCTTATAAGCTTAATGAGAAATTGCAAGAACTTGAAAAAGCTGAATCAGAACTAACTAACCTAAAAAACGAATATACAAAGCTTTTACCTTTTAAGGGGGTTTCTACAGATCTTACGTTTATAAGTAATTTAAAAAGGTTTGTAGTCAAATTTTATTTGTCAAAAGAGCCCGTTACATTTGAGTGTTGCCTAAGTTCTGTTCTAGAAAGGGGGAAAGATGAATACCTTATCGTAGTTTCGGCTGAAGCTAATAAGGCAAGAGAGATCGAACAAATAGCTTATTCCAAAGGTTTAGTCGAATTACAGCCACCATCAGGATCGCCCGAAGCTAATCTAAAAGAGATTTCAAAAAGGATAGATGATTTACAAAGGAATTTCCTAAAGTTAAATGAAGAAGTGAAAGAGTTGAAATTGTCTTTGGAAAACGAAATAAATGCGGCGCTTGAATCGCTTCAGGTTTTAAAAGAAGTATCTCAAATAGGAAAACCTGAAGGCAGATTTATCATAAGTAAAGTTGAAATACTTAGGTCAGATTTACAGAGGTTTTATAACAACTTTAAAGATATAGCTATAATTGGAGGGTTATCTGATGCTGACGAAGTAGAACTTAAGAATCCGATGTACATGAAGAACTTTGATCCGTTGACTGAAACGCAGGGTATTCCAGGACCTTATGAGATAGATCCAACACCTATAATTTCAATAATCTTTCCTTTCTTTTTTGGGTTTATGTTTCCAGATATGGGACAGGGTTTAGTATTGTTCATTCTGGGCTTCATTATTTATATGAAAGGCTGGAAGAACAAAAAGAAATGGGGCGCTATGCTTGCCTCATTCGGTGCTGCAGCAACAATAATGGGATTACTTTCTGGCGAAGTTTTTGGATTTGATGTTTCTTCTATTCCGATTTTAGGATCTTTTCTTGAAAGATTGGCAGTTTTGAGGTCTTTCAGCTCTTTATCTACTGAGGCAATTATTACAATGCTTTCTGTAGCGATTTTAATCGGAATCTTTCATTTAATTTCAGGATATTTCTTGGACTTTAAACAGACCTTAAGAAAAGATAAAGAAGCAGCCTTTTTTGAAAAGCTTCCGATATTGATAGCATACATTGGAGCTGTTTTTATAGGCTTAAGTATAATAGGCAGCAATTATTCATTTAATTTATTTACAGGAAGAGCTGCACTGATAGGCGTTCCTAACAGGATACTTAGCTCGATTACGGTACCTGTTACAGCCATTTCGGTATTTCTATTTTTGTTTTACACCGTAAAAAAGGAAAACCCTCTTGACGCTTCGATACAGTTTATGTTTATAATAATTGAATTTTTGGCCAACACGATAAGCTATAGCAGGCTTGCAATACTATTTTTAGTTCATATAGTTCTAATGAAAACTTTAAACGCAACCGTGGCAATGGGAGCTGTTTCGTTACCTCTTTTGATTTTTGGAAACCTAGGAATAATGGCTCTCGAAGGATTAATAGTATATATACAGTCCTTAAGGCTTCACGTTTATGAATGGTTTACAAAGTTTTACATGGGGAATGGAACCAGGTTTAAAGGTATAACAGATGGTTTGACCCATGCGTTAATTTATGTACTTTAACTTCAATCAACTATCATTATTTTTACAGGATCAACTTTTTCTTCTTTTAGTATAAAGGCTTGCATCTTTAGGTCAGTCATGGATATTATTATCCATACATATGGGTTTAATTTCATATATTTTATATCAATAGTTGAAGGTACTGGCAAACCGTGATGGCTGTGAACTATAGCAACGATATCTAAACCCTTTTCTTCAGCTCTTTTATATATGTTGAGAAGTTCATCAGGCTCTACGTTAAATTCAACTGGAGAATTTGCTGCATTTTTTGTTTTAACAAGCTCTTTTACGTTATAAACATCGTTATTTATAAATCCTAAAAGAAAACAAACAGCTTCATTAGGTTTGTTTATATAAATGTAGTTAATCATTTCATTCAGAACGTTTTTAGGTATATTTATTATCAAGTTATATTTACATATTTAAGTTAGATTTAAAAGTTTTTTATAATAGCACTAAATCGTAAAAAATTGAGGTAGTCCATAATAAATCTCATTATAAGAGTAAAATTTTATACTTGTGTGAGTAAATAAATCTGATAATTTATTGACGCATAAGCAATTATCTTTATGTAAATTAGGTTAAAAATTTTTAATACAAATACAAAAAGTTTTGTAACTCATTAGTATAAATGTTTTCAGTTAAGCTCTAAATAGCGTTTTATAACAAAAGGTTCTTGATGAACTAACTCGTCATTAAGGATAGTTCACAATTCATTGATACGCTTACGTGTTGAATATGTAGTATCTACCTACATTCCATACGAAAAGCAGATTTTGGCATTAATAAAATAAAATTTCTTTACATGAAAAACCATTTGTAATGGGCTATTGATCATTCGTACAAGAGGTCTTTCACCCTTTATTCCCCTGTACTTTAAAAGGAAAATTCAAAAAGTTTAATATATTCTATTTTCTTTTTAGCATATAGAATGCCTGACGAGTGGAGTTTGGATAACATTGAGGGCATAGGTCCCGTTACTAAACAAAAGCTTAACGAAGGTGGTATTTACAATGTACTCGATCTAGCGGCTAGAAATATCTCAGACGTTAGCGATATTTTAGGAGGCGATACAGAAAAAGCTGCTGAACTAGTTAACAAAGCTATGACGTACTTGGTTCAAAAAGGTATTTTGAGTAAAGATTTCGTTTCTGCTGCTGAGCTTTATAAAATAAGAAAAAGCGTAGAAAGAATTAGCACTGGATCCAAAAATTTAGATGAACTTTTTGGAGGCGGTATAGAAACTGGAGCTATTACTGAGCTTTATGGTGAATTTGGATCAGGTAAAACACAGATATGTCATACGTTGGCAGTAATTGTACAGTTTCCAAAAGATAAAGGGGGGCTTGAAGGCGGTGCTATCTATTTGGATACTGAAAACACATTTAGGCCCGAAAGAATTTCAGAAATAGCTGAAAACAGAGGGCTCGATCCGCTAAAAGCTTTAAATAGAATTATAGTTGCAAAGGCTTACAACAGCTCTCATCAAGAGCTTCTTGTAAAAGAAATGGGGAAGTACATAGAAAGTGAAAAGATTAAACTAGTAATAGTTGATTCAGCGGTTTCACATTATCGTTCTGATTTTCCTGGGAGAGCAACTTTAGCAGAAAGACAGCAACGTCTAAACGCGTTCATGCATCAGTTGCTCAGAATTGCTGACATGTATAAGGTAGCTGTAGTAGTAACTAACCAGGTTCAAGCATCACCGGATACATTTTTTGGTGATCCTACGAGGCCTGCTGGCGGTCACGTAGTAGCCCACATGAGCACGTACAGAGTTTATCTTAGAAAATCAGCAAAAGTAAGAATAGCAAGAATGGTCGATAGCCCGTATTTGCCTGAAAGAGAAGCTGTATTTATAATAGATGAAAAAGGAGTGGACGATCCTCCAGAAGAAAAGAAAAAGGAAAAGTAAATTTTTATTAAGTCCCTTAACTTCTACTTTTAAGTTGAACGTCGAAGAAAGGTTTAGATTAATTGCTAAAGAGCCAACTGAGGAGATAGTAACGCCTGAAGAACTTAAAAAACTTCTTGAGAGCGAAAATAAAATAAAACATTATATAGGACTGGAAATATCGGGCCCTTTGCATCTTGGCAGTCTTCTAATAGTTGGTTTAAAATTAAGGGATTTTATTAAAGCTGGAATAGACGTAACGGTTTTTTTAGCTGATTGGCATAGCTATATAAATGAGAAGCTAGGGAAAGACTTTCAAAAAATAAGGGCCGTAGCAGAAAGTTATAAGAAAGCGTTTTCAGCGTTTGTTGGTTCAAATTTGAACTATATTTACGGTTCTGAACTTTATGAATCATATAGATCCTACTGGGAAGATCTTTTAAAAGCCGCAACAAACCTTAACTTGGCAAGAATCTCGAGAGCGCTTACCGTAGCAGGAAGGGATGAGAAAGAGGAATTAACTTTTGCGCAATTTATATATCCTCTAATGCAGATCAACGACATACATGCTTTAGACGTCGATATAGCTCATGGTGGAACAGACCAGAGGAAAGCACACATGCTGGCGAGAGACATCTTTCCTAAACTCGGATGGAAGGTTCCTGTAGCGGTTCATCATCATCTACTTCCTGGATTACAAAAACCTTCTGAGTTTAAAGATGAAAGTTTTAGCAAGATGAGCAAGTCAAAGCCATCTGGTGCTATATTTGTTCATGATAGCTACTCTCAAATAAAAGAAAAATTGCAAAAGGCATGGTGCCCTCCTGGAGTAGTGGTGGGAAACCCAGTTTTGGAAATAATAAAATATATAATAATGCCGATAAATGGTGAATTTCTATTAAAAAGGGATCCTAAATATGGTGGCGATTATCTTTTTCAAAATTTTAATGAGCTTGAAGAGGCATACAGAGCTAACAAAATACATCCTTTTGACCTTAAATTATCTACAGCAGATCATATTTATGAAATAATCAAGCCTGTAAGAGAAACGCTGATAAAAAGCGATGAGTATATAAAAATAATGGAAAGCATCGGTTTCCGTATCGAAGAATAGAATATTTTTATATTTAAGAATTTATATTTGTAATGATTGTTTAGAATTTTGATTTATTTTGAAAAAAGTTTATAAACAAAGCTTGAAGTAAACAACTTGATGGAAATACTGTTTCTATCTCAAAATGATGTTAATGAACTGGTTTCGATGGCAGAAGTTACAAAAGCTGTAGAAGAAGCGTTCAGGGAAAAATCAAAGGGAAACGTTGAAATGCCGCCAAAAACGTATGTCTTTTTTAAAGAATTTGAAGGGGATTTCAGAGTTATGCCTGCATACATAAAATCTTTAAAAGCTGCAGGCGTAAAAGTCGTTAACGTACACGTAAAAAACAGAGAAAAAGGCCTTCCTACAGTTATGGCCACAATACTTTTACTAAGTCCAGAAACAGGTCAGCCATTAGCTGTTATGGATGGTACCCTGCTAACTTCAATGAGGACAGGCGCTGCAGGAGGCATAGCCGCAAAATATTTGGCCAAAAAGGGTTCTAAAAAGGTAGCGTTTGTTGGGGCTGGTACCCAAGCGAGATACCAGCTTCTTGGATTAAAAGAATTTTTCACAGGCTTAAAAGGGAAGGCCTATGATATATCAAAAGATTCGTTAGAAAGCTTTTTACAGTTTGCAAAGTCAAATGATTTTGAACTTAACGCAGCTGATAACGTCAAAGAATGTGTTTCTGATGCAGACATAATTGTTACTACTACGCCTGCAACTAAACCTGTTGTTATGCATGAGTGGGTACCAGAAGGTTCTCACATAAACGCCATAGGCGCTGATGCGCCCGGTAAAGAGGAGCTAGACCCTCAAATATTGCTTAAAGCAAGAATAATAGTTGATGATATGGAACAGGCAATACACTCAGGAGAGGTAAACGTCCCTATATCGAAAGGGTTGCTAAAACCGCAGCAAATTGTCGGCGAGCTGGGCGATGTATTAGAAGGTAAAATTAAGGGAAGAATATCTGATAAAGATATAACTATATTTGATTCAACTGGCCTCGCAATACAGGACATAGCTTCTGCAAATGTCGTCTATACTAAAGCAAAAAAGGTTTCAAAAGGATCCATGTTAAAGTTGTTTTAAAATTTATATTACGCTAAAAAATATTTTTTTTATAAATGAAAACAGCGTTTATTTTGACCTTGCTCGTTGCTTTAGCTTTTAACGTTAACCCGCACGCTAACATAACAGTTTATCCGAACGGTTATGCAGGAATAAATATAATGGAAAACGTGACGGAATTTGTACCAGTAAACATAACTGTTATAGGGGTTCCAGAGGGATTGACCGTTTCTTACAGCAACGGCTCTCCAGTATATTATTCTTATTCAAACGGAGTTGTTAAAATTATACCTGATGTTAACGGTACTGTTAACGTTAACTATTATACATACACAATAATATTTAAAAATAACGTCTCTTGGTTTATTAATTTCACTACTCCTTACTATACTACAGTTCAGCTACCTTACGGAGCGAGCCTGGTTTACATAAACGGTGTACCTTCTTCTGTTGAAGCAATAAACGGCACACTTTACATTTCTGTGCCCGCTGGTAAATGGGATATAGGATACATTGTCCCGCCTCCTACTACAAAATCATCTCTTCAGGTTTCTTCATCATTTTCAGAGACGTTTTTAATTTATGCGATGTATGCAGTTGTAATGCTATCATTAACTATAACAATTGCATTCGTATATTCAAAGAGACATAAGGGAAAAACTGTAGAAAGATCTTTGGACAATCAAATTCTTGAGTTTATTAAGAAAAAAGGAGGAACCGTAAAGGAAAGTGAAATAAGGGAATCCCTTGTTTTACCAAAAACTACAGTTTGGAGAGCAATTAAAAGACTTGAGCGTCAAGGCTTAGTAAAAGTAGAAAAGAAAGGTAAAGAAAATTACGTAACATTAACATGATTTACTAAAAAATATGCAACGTTTAGCAAAATTTGATCCTTGATAGTTAATCATTTTAAAGCTAAAAAGCTTTTTAAATCTAATAAAAAACTCGCATTTTCCGATATTTTTAATAAAGAGGCTTTAGATTTTTATGTTGTGACTTTTAAAGATTTAAGAAGAACAATAAATGTAAAAATTTCATTAAAATACATTTTTATTCTATGGGCTCTATTCATTTTAAACCTGATTCTTTATTCGTTTTTTATATATCGTTTGGTGCTTTATTATGCTAGTAATACAACAGCTTCGTATAACGTATTTTCCTTTTTATATTCAAACATTAGTCTAGTTAGCATAATAGAAATTTTTGGATTTTTGTTCATTGGAACTTTTGCGCTCATTGAATACAAACTTTTGCAATCTTTAAAAACACACCGGGAAAAGCTCATTCAAATCTTTTCTCAAATTCAAATTCCAAACTTAGATTCTCAAGCAAACGAAATAAAAAATTTAAAAACGCCCAATTCACTTTTATTACCAATCATTATGGTATTTTTCTTTTTTATACCTCTTTTAGGAATTGTTTCGTTAATAATTTCGTTTTATGTGGTTTACAAATCGCACAAAACATTAAAAGAATTAGAAAACCTCGAAGACAAAGCATTTTCACTACTTGGAATTAAGCTCCAAAGAGAAAAAACTCAGAAGAAGAACTTTGTGCTTTATTTTATAGTTATTCTTATTACTATTGGCTTTTTTATGCTGTATTTAATTTTTGAAGCAATAAAAGAATTTAATCATCATGTTGAAGAAGATTATAGGTTACTAGAGACCATAGATTTTTAATTTAAAAAGTACATTTTACTATTTAAACATTAAATTTTTAAAATTTTTATTAACTATTGGTGTCATTAAGCTCATTCTGATCACCTTATGTAATTAACAAAAATTTGCTTAATCCAACGTGGAAGCTTCACTTGGATGATAGCGCTGAACCAATTTTTCGTTCTGTTAACACACAGTTATAGAAGAACCTGAAGAATTTGAACCAGTTCTTTACATGGTCAAATTTTGGCTTTCTGCACGGTAAAAGGTCGTCAAAAGCTTAAGTCCTTTATATGTCAATTTATCCTTTCCATGAGGTTCTTCAGGCTCTGTTCATATACAACATGATCTACATATGTAGGCATCAACGTACCAAAGAGCTCTGTGTAGATAGTCTTCCTGCCATAATTCTTTACACGCTTCCTTATGAAATAGTATACATTGAGGGAGTTCTGGTGCCAGCTTATGTAAAATGATAGGAACGCTTTTAGTTGAGGTTCGTATGCTTTACTAGCCAAGCTTCTCTAACGTTTATTTCAGTTTCATCAATAAAAATAGATTCAACAACGTGCTTGTCAACGTCAAAATCGAACATGAAAGAATACTTCTAGATCCATTTTCATATTGCTACTCTTGATTATGGACTCGAGTACATGGGAAGCCTTCCTCAAGCTCAAACTGGGGAAATGATTAAAGCTTAGAGTATAAGTGCTATTGGGGTCTAGTTTGTGTAATTATTTGCTAAAAATAGGGCACTGTTAAAAAATAGGCCTTTAGTTAACGGCACTTTTTTCTACAAAGAAACACTTACATAATACATATTCAATAAGATAATTACTATGAGCTTATCTAAAGAGCCAGATAAAAAGGATGAAAGGCTCACCAATGCGTCCGGCAACGCTGCTGCAGGTCAAGTTCAGACAAAGAGCAGAATACCCTGGTTAGCGATTTTTGCGCTAGCAATGGGAATGCTTGTTTACGGTGTAGCTGAAAGTTACGGGCCAGTATTTGCAATTACTAGCATAATTCCGAGTTCATATTATTACCTTAGTTTGAGCGCAGGCTTTATAGCTGGAGGCTTTGGCGCTTTGCTTGCAGGTTACATGACAGATTACCTGGGAAGGAGGACATCTTTTCTGATAACAGCAGCCATGATCGTCATTGGCATAGCAATCTATCTGGCGGCACCTACCAATGCCGCAGCAATCATAATTTCGTTCATACTTGTCGGTATGGCTGCTATTGGTGCTGAAACGCCAATCCTTGCAGCAATTTCTGAAAGCGTTCCGGCAAAGTACAGGGGGAACCTGCTTGTAGTAGTGCAGAACTTTGGGAACATAGGCGTTGCGCTTGTTTTTATTCCAGCCCTTCTTGGATTATCATCGATTCAGGATGAAGTAGCATATGCTTTGCTGCTCCTTGCTCCTTTAATAGCTCTTATAGTAGGCTATTTCTCGGTTAAAGAGTCTGTACCCTGGGAAGCCGCAGAAAAGACTCCAGAATCGGTTAAAGAAGCATGGCAAAAAATAGACCAGGAAGCCGTCGAACATGTCAAACCTACCATGAGCGTACCCATGAGGTGGTTCATCATAACCCTTATAGGAATAGTTCAGGACGTAGCTTTCGTATGGATAACATATGATATAGGCTATCTGTACTTTTCTGAATACTCGAGCGTTGTTCCTGTAATAGGCGGTTTTGCCATGGCAATTTTGGGAATAGTGTTCGGGGTCTTTTTTGCGCACAAAATTTCAAGAAAAAATGCAGCTCTGCTCGCTTATGGTTCACAATTTATACTCTGGATCTTGCTTTGGGCATACGTTGCAGCAACCGGAGCTACAACCGGTTTGCTTTTGCTAGCTCTCATAACTATTCAGTTCTTTGGTGTTGAGCTTACCTGGGGAGTTAGGGCAATGCTTGAGCCAGAAGTTTTTCCGACAATCTCAAGAGGAAGATGGGTTTCTCTGGCAAGGACATTTGTATGGATCATAGCCGGCGTTATAACGATGGTACTCTCGCTTTACTTCTATCCTTCATCATCTGTTCAGTTTATGCCGTTCTTTAATTACTCATCTGCCGCGGTTGCTGTCGTGTTCCTGGTAGGATTACTGGCTACAATATACTGGTATTACAAAGGCTTTGAAACTGGAGGAAAGAGCTTAGCTGGACACGATATTAAATCTTAAATTTTTTAATTTTTTTATTTTTAGATTAAAAGCAAAAGTCTCTGAATTTAAAAATTAGATTATATAATCTTTATGTTTTTAAGCTCTCGATACAACACTCTATTATGCACAGAGGAAGGAGACACTTAGGCTTAAGAACATATGTCTTGTTTAGCCTTCTTGAATCTCCAAAGAACGGCATAGAAATTGCTTACGATCTTGTAAGGCTTCTTGGCTGGAGACCTTCTCCGGGTTCCCTTTATCCTCTTCTTATGAGCCTTGAAAGGGAAGGCCTTATAGAAAGAACTGAAGATGGAAAGCTCAGGCTAACGCCTCACGGAATAGATTATATGAGCTCGATACCTTTTGCAATAAACGTAAAGAGCATCTTATTTATGATGGAAGTTCTTGTAGACAAGCTAGCAAAAAGGATTGAAAGCGAAGGGCTGAACGAGGAAGAGAAGAAAAAGCTGAGCGAAATAGCAAAAAAGATTCTGAGCATGATTAACAGCTCATGATTTGTTTCTTTCGTTTTCTTTTAGATATTCTTTTCCCTTTTTTGTCAGCGTGTAATATGTATGATGTTTTCTTACCTCTGGAGATCTCTTCATCTTTGCCTTTGTCCTCTTTAATCCTCTGCCAAAAACTTTTACTACTAAACCTTCATCTTCAAGTTCCTCAAGTTCTTCAACCGCATCTTCTGTTTTAATGCCTAGGTTTCTGGCTATGCTGAAAGCATAATCTACGTTAGCCGCTTTAAGGTGCCGTAGTATAAGCAGTTTAAGGTCGTTTTTATCATCCTGCATCTCTTAATTATAAGAAAAGAACAAAAACATATAAACTGAACGCTGCATTGTATATCTGTTGAAGCCCTTAATTCACAGGTCGCACACGCTTGCCGTTTATTTTGTTTTTGCAATCTTATTGTTGCTCGTTCTTTTCTTTGTAATTTTTTACTCCTTCAAAATCCTTGGTTTTACCCCTTTGCAGATCGTACTGATAACGTTTCTTTCGCTTATAGGAGCTAACATAAACATCCCCGTAGCAACAATAAGGAGCAAAGAACCCATTGTCTTGATCAAGAGCTATACTTTTTTTGGAATTGAATTTTATGTCCCTTTTTATTCTTATGAAAATGTGACTGTTGCTGTTAACGTTGGTGGAGCGCTCATACCAGTTTTAGCATCAGCATATTTGTTTTTGCTTCATTTAAACATGTGGTTTCCAATACTGATTTCAGTTATAATTTCAACTCTTTTTATACATTCAATCGCGAAGCCCGTTAAAGGGTTAGGTATCGTAACGCCGTTTTTTATACCTCCTATATTTGCAGCTCTTCTTGGCATATTTTTAGGAGGGAAAATGGCACCCGTTGTGGCCTATATAGCTGGCACAATGGGTTCTCTTATAGGAGCTGACCTTTTGAACCTAAACAAGATTGACAAGCTTGGCGCTTCATTTGTCAGCATAGGTGGCGCGGGAATCTTCGATGGTGTATTCCTTACTGGCCTAGTTGCAGCTTTGCTCACAATTTAACGTACTTATCCAAGCTCTTCAAGCTCTTTTTGCTGGTTTCAAAACCTTTAAGGTACCATATTACTGCGCCAATAAAGCCTAGCGCCCAAAGTCCTATGTTATAGTAAATGTACTGTGATACAGAAAAGCTGAAAGTAAGATATATAGAAGCTATGTAGGTTCCGTATGCTATCGTGCGTATCAAACCTATTAATCCTGCTCTTAAACCCGTGGGAAACAGTTCCGGTTCAAGAACTGTTCTTGAGATCCATGCAAACTCGCTAAATGCCATGTTGAGGAAGAGTAGTGCATAAAATAAAACCAAAGATTCAGTGCTTGCATAAGGAAGTATCAGGAACATCGTTATCAGTCCTCCGAGAAAAGAGAAAAGCAGATAGTTTTTTCTTGGAAACCTGTTGACTAAGTATGATCCTAAAAATCCAGCTGCAGAAGCTCCAAGGTTTGCCACAAAAAGTATTTGAGCTGTAAGTTCAGGAAATTCAGCTGGGCCAAGGATATATGCCATGAGTCCAAAGCTTAAGAACTGAGAAATCCCAATAATAGCGAGAAAAACAAACCTAAACCAAATGCCTGTTGTAGGAGAAACCTCATCAACCTTTTCTTCTGTAATTTTTACAGAAGCTGCATATTTCCTTGCTTCTTTATCCTTTCCCTTAACCTCAAGCCATCTGATCGATTCTGGCATGGAAAGCCTTGAAAACACCAGTATTGCTATAGCTATAAGCGCAGTTATCCCTATAGCTATTTTTGTTGGGAAAAAAGCGCCACCTGTAAGTATAGCTATTCCAGAAGCTACAGCCGCCCCTATGTTAGCAAAGTTCGGCATTATCCCAAGTATCGCGCCCCTGTACCTTACAGGCATGTTTTCGCTCAGAAGCGCAAGTAAAGCTGGCTCTTCTCCGCCGACACCGAATTGTGTAAGGAAAAGGGAGAGCATAAGAACGCTGAGGTTTTCAGAAATTATAAAGAGAAAAACTCCTATACTATAGCTCAGCATGGTTATGATAAAAGCCATCTTTCTGCCTATCCTATCAGCAATAAACCCCATAAGTAAATTCCCAACAAGGGCAAAAATCAATGGTACAGAAAGTACAAAAACGTACATGGAGCTGGGTATAAATTTGCTTATCAGAGTGCTTATCGGGGCAAAAGTTGAAAGCATCCCCCATATGAAAAAGCCCATGGATACAGCTATAAAAGTGTAAACGTGCATTCTCCCAATCTTGGCCCTTTCAATTAGTTCGCTCATAACACCAGCCCGATTAAAAAATTCTATAAAATTTTTTATTTATATATAAACATAATAGATAAATGCCCAGACCTTTAAAAGAGCTTCTGAAAGGAATAATCGGTGAAAAAGCAACAAACGCAGTTGGCGCTTTTGACCTTATAGGCGACATAGCCGTGATCAGGATACCAGAAGATCTTAGGGAGCATGCAAAAATAATAGGAGAAACCCTTATGAAAGTTAACAAGAATGTAAAATCGGTTTGGGCACAGATAGGGCCCGTTGAGGGGGACTACAGGCTAAGGGAGCTTATTTATATAGCAGGAGAAAGAAGGAGCGAAACCATTTATAGAGAAAACGGATGCGTCTTTAAAGTTGATATAACTAAGGTTTTCTTTACTCCAAGGCTTAGCCAGGAAAGGAAGAGAATAGCTGAGCTAGTTTCAAATGGAGAAACAGTTTTTAACATGTTTGCTGGTGTAGGAACATTTTCGATAGTAATAGCAAGAAAAAAAATTTCGACGGTTCACAGTTCAGAAATTAACCCGTATGCGTATGAATATATGCTAGAAAACATAAGGCTAAACAAGCTCAAAGGAAACGTAATCCCTTATCTTAAAGATGCAGCAGAAGTTGCAGAAGAGCTTAAGGGTAAGGTTGACAGAGTTCTTATGCCTCTTCCTGAAAAAGCCATAGAATATTTTAAGTATGCTCTAAAGTCCTTAAAGCCTCACGGTTTTGTTCACGTTTACCTTCATATCAGCTATTCAAAAGGTTCAGATGAGAAAGAAGCAATAAAAAGAGGAGCTGAACAAATTCCTTTAGGAAAAGTAATTTACTACAAAGCTGTAAGGGAAGTTGGTCCAAGAACCGTACAGGTAGTTTACGACGTAGAAGTAACTAATCACTCGTAACTAGAGGTAAACGTTAAAAGCACCTTTTAAAAATTCATATCATGGATTATCTTATTGCTGGGACACTTAACTATGACATAACGCTTTTCGTTAAGTCGCTTCCGAAGCCAGGAGGAGAAACTAAAGTTACCAAATTAAAGAAAACTCTTGGAGGAAAGGGAGGGAACGTTGCAACCGCTTTTGCAAAGCTAGTCGGCAGAGCTTCTTTTCTTGGAGCTCTTGGGAACGATGAAGCCGCTAGGCTTCATCTTAACTACTTTAAGAACCTCAACATAAGCACAGAATACATAAAGATTTACAATGACATTGAGAGCGGAACTTCCTACGTCATTGTTGATGAAAATAGTGGCGAAAACATGATAATTTCATACCCAGGAGCAAACTCAAGGCTTAAACCTGAAATAGTTGACGATAAGCTCCTTGATGAGCTTTCAAAAAGTAAGCTTGTGGTAGCAGCCAACGTGGTTCCGGAACTCGCTGAAAAGCTGTTCAAAAATTCTTACGGAATAAAGTTGTATATTCCAGCTACATACGTTAAAAATGCATGTTCTGTCAAAGCCGACTATTTTATAGTTAACGAAATCGAAAGCGAATATTTAAAGGGATGCAGTGGTCCAAAAATAGTCAGGACTCTAGGAAAGAATGGCGCTGAAATAGTTGGAGAAGAGAGGATCTACGTTAAAGGAGTTAACCTCGAAAAATTTGGTTTGAAGCCCAGCAGTTCAGCTGGAGCTGGCGATGCGTTTGCAGGCGCCTTTGCTGCGGCGCTAGCTTTGGGTTATGATGAAAAGGATTCCCTACAACTTGCTAATTATGCAGCAGCTTATAAAGTTTCGCGGGACGATCCAAGAGGAAGCCCTACAAAGGAAGAATTGATAAAGTTCTTGAAACTTATTAACCCAACGTTTAACTTTACTGGTTAAACCAACTATATAATTTTCTTATTTTATTAAAAAATTAAATAATTATGTTTATAAGCTAATTCAAAGATAGGTTATTTACACAGTATTACTTGCCAATTGAACGCAGGCAAACGCACGAGATAAAGCTAATACAGTGCGGGAAAATATTTCAAAGGGGCTGTCGGCTAGCCTGGTCTAGGCTGCCAGCCTCGGGCGCTGGTGATCGCCGGTTCAAATCCGGCCAGCCCCATCAATAAAAAGGATAAAACTTTGTTAAATTACCGCTAGAAACATAGTGATACGTACTTGGTACAGAAACGTTTCTGAAACTTTCAATGTTTTTATCTTTGACAAAAAAAGCTTATTAATTGCTTATAAAATATAAATTTTAAATGTCAGTTCTGGGAAGTTTAGATACGCTGCTTGGTTATCTATTTTGGATATTCTTATTAATAATTATGATCCAACCCTGGCTTTCTATGAGGTCTTTGCAAGCCGCAAGGCTGAGGTTGATAGCGGCAATCGAAAAAAAGTATAGGTACAGGGTTATAACAATGATACACAGACAAGAAAAGATGGGCTTTCTGGGCTTTCCTGTTTACAGATACATAGACATCGAAGACTCTGAGGCCATTATAAGAGCTATAAGGTCTACGCCCCAAAACGTACCCATAATGCTTATTCTTCATACTCCTGGAGGCCTTGTTCTTGCGGCTTCACAGATAGCTAGGGCTCTAAAGCAGCACAAAGGAGAAAAAGTTGTGGTTGTTCCTCACTATGCAATGAGCGGTGGCACACTTATTTAAATAGCTGCAGACAAAATAATAATGGACGAAAATGCAGTTCTTGGCCCCTTAGATCCTCAGCTCGGGGGTCCGCAGGGAACTTATTACCCGGCACCTTCAATAATAAAAGCTGTGGAGATAAAGGGCAAGGATAAAGTTAGTGATGAAACTCTGATCATGGCCGATGAAGCTGAAAAAGCTTTAAAGCAAGTTAAGGATCTTGTATACGATCTTATAAGAGACAAGCTTGGTCAGGAAAGAGCACTTCAGGTCGCTGATAAGCTTGTAAACGGTTATTATACGCATGACTATCCAATAACAGTAGAAGAGTTAAAAGAGATGGGCTTTAACGTATCAACAGATGTACCTCCTGAAGTTTACGCTCTTATGGAGCTCTATCCTCAGGCTCGAGCCTACAGACCAGGGATAGAATACCTTCCTTATCCAACAATTCCTAGCTCAAACCAGGGAGAAAAAGAGAAAAAGTGAACCTGCGAATTACCTTACCCTCACTGGCAAGGCTTCCCGGTTCATCGAAACGCTTACGTGCGGAATACTTGGCGTTTCCTCTACGTTCCATACTGAAAGTTATCCTTCATAATAAACAAAACTGAAGCTACACCTTTTTAGAAATTACAATAGGAACGATTAAAGCGCCTTAATTTCATTAAGCGCACCAAGCTCTTCTGGCTACCGGCAACAGTTACTTTTTTAATGCCTTAAGCTAATGCAACGTTTAGAGCAATTATAGTGCTAATGATCCTGCTTTTTTATATACGCAATTACAACTTGCCAAAGTAAAGCCCAAAAATATAACATGTTTCATTTCATTGAAAACCTAAGCGCCTAATCATCCCTCGTCTAAAATATGTGATGCTTGGAACTTTCCCTTACTTTAACACGTTGTTAGTTACTGTTTTTTCTTTGCTAATGTAACGCGCTGAGCTTTTCATATGTAACTTCAACAAAGGAGAACAGCATGCAAAGACGCATTTTTCCCTATTAATAGAACCAGTTTTATATTTACTGTTATGCCTTTTTGAGCTTCATTTCTTTTAGTTACTTCTTTGCTTGTTAAAGTTTCAAACCCTTATAGGTATTCTACAAACTACCTTATGTTTTAGATCCCGCCCGAGGCTTATAAATGTTTCAAACCCTTATAGGTATTCTACAAACCACATATTTTTAACTTCCATGTATCATGTCTTAAGCGTTTCAAACCCTTATAGGTATTCTACAAACAGCATTGTTTTTGGCTCTATTTAAGCTTTTAAGCTCATTTTAGCCCTCTTTTTTGTACCCTTGCCGGTCGACCTCTTGCAGCAAGGTGTCA
>Ga0081473_131976_pt1 | contig 105639 bp, 87 predicted proteins | sample CisSprmetagenome_FD_70977 | JGI IMG/M metagenome (GOLD analysis project Ga0081473, IMG submission 70977) | Hypoxic/sulfidic aquatic microbial communities from Cistern Spring, Yellowstone National Park, USA v2 (version 2) | ecosystem: Environmental > Aquatic > Thermal springs > Hot (42-90C) >...
AGTCTTTGTTCCGGCTTTTATATTTTTAAATGCTGTCTCACGAGCTTCTAACATTAGTTTGAAAAACTTCTCTTGTTCAGAACTTGGTCTGCCAACAATCATTGTTCTCTCAAGTTCAGCGCTCTGACCTCCTCCCCGCCCTAAAGGACGAGGGTTCCCTTAGGGCGGTTCATCGGTTCCCCTCATCTATTCGGGTTTACATCTGTCATCTGAGGGGCAGTGAGGGGGGTCAGAGCTCCCCCACGAGGATGTATGCCTAGTTTTCTCAATCCTCTCTTTCTAACATTTAGTTTTCCAATAACATCTCTATCAGCCTCAAAACCGCATCTAGGACATCTCAGTCTTCTATAGCCGACCTCTTCTAACCCTTTATAATCACATATAGGGCACTCTGATGACGTCCCGTTTGGATCAACCTTTACATATGGCACACCGTGTTTCTCAGCCTGCCAATCAATCCATCTTTCGATCCTCGAGTATCCCATGATAATAAGCTTAGTCTTATGATCCTTGGGAAGTTTTCTCAGAGATTTTATAAGGTTCGTAAGATCTTCTCTTGATATAGCATATCTAAGTTCTTTAGCAAGCCTAACTATCTCTAGAGATATCTTCTTCGTCCAATCAATCAGTATGTTTCTAGCTTTTTCATGATAAGATCTTATTCTATTAAGGATCCCTCTTCTCCTCCTCCAGACAAGATACCTAGATGAAGAATATTTTTTCTGAAGATCTTCGGCAAGCCTGATGTATCTATATGCTTTATCTATTGCTGAATTCTTCTCGATATTGATGATCTCGTCTCCATAGACAATCTTTTGTTCATTAATGTCTACACCAATAACATCTATAGGGACATACTTTTTTGGTTTAGGTATTCTCTTAGATATCCATAGGATCATCTTGTCTTTTTTATATACTAGTCTTGCCTCTCCATTCTTGTAGTCATCATATCTTCTGTCCCAACCGATTATCTTAAGCCTCATCCCGCCGATGATCTCTATATAGCCGTCTTTTATTCTATAACTAAGCTCTGGATGTAACAACATTGATAATCTTTTTACTACTGGTCTTTTTCCTTTTTTAGGATTATTCCTCCAGGCATTAACATTCGCAAGAGCATCTCTATAGCAGTCGAGAGCTATTCTAGATGGTAGATTAAATATCTCAACAAGATCTTTATACAAAAATTATGAGCCTGTTTTAATGTTCTGAGATTGTTATCTAATATCTTATTAATGGCATAATTTAATGCATATCTATATCTATAGAGAAGCTCTATGACGACAGGCTCAGGACTAACCCTAACACCTATCGAGAGAGTTAGAAAACCCTCATCACCTGTCGCCATAAAGCTTCTCCAAAAAAAGATCAGGATAAACAAAACTTATAAATATTTCTATTCATCCCAGCTCTGAAAGGCGAGGCTTTTGGTTGTAAGCAATATTAGATGCTGAAGCAAGATAAAGAGCATCCAGATTTCTCTTACGCATCTCCTCAGTTATAAGAGAGATCCTTCTCTCAATCTCTCTTCTCGAGATCACAAGAGACAAAAATAATCACCATAATAATTAGAAAAATTTATTATGTTAATAATTATCCTGGTCGACAGATCATTCGATAAAAAATTTATCAGCTATATGAAGAATATATATAGCCATAATAATATATAGCGTATTAAATAGTCTTTTATTGTAAGTATTTCTGAGCAGATCAAAGAGTAGATAAAGACTTATAAGAATATAAACTGAAGCAATATGGTTAGAAGAGCTGTTCTTAATAATCTGCCGAGGAAGAGGCTAGTGAGGAGATGTATAAGGCGGTTGAAAAGATGAATATCATCAGGAGATAGTTATTAGAGTTATAAAACGGCTGAATATGATCCTACTGAGATCATAAAGAGATGAATATGTTTAAACAGCGACTATCGACTTAAACATATCTATTAGATGATTTATCCCGAAAATCTATTAACAATCTTTCGAAATATTTTTCTCTCTTCCTGAGAAATAATGTTTTAGTCTCGAATTATGATTAAGCTATTAATCTCTCTATAAGCAATATATATTCTCTGGCCTTCTCTATTAAAGGTCTGTGCTCCTTATCCTCGTAGAAGAAGCCGTAGAAAACCTCGCCAGAAGTTTTCCTCTCACATCAAGAAAGTAGTCTGCTAATTTCTCAGCCTCCTCTTCTTTCAGCCCTGCTTTTATAAAAGCTTCTCTAATAAATCTTCTCCAGCTGACGCCTTGAGGAGGCCTTGTTGTATCATGATATTTCAAAGCCAACGCATCGGTCGCACTTTTAACAGAGGCCCATATCTTCTCTGTTGCATCATGAACATCTCCCTGTTTTGATAATCTGAATGCTTCTTCAAGATAGTCTCTTGCTATGGCCATATATTTCTTAATCTGATCTTTTTTATTCATATGTTGCCTCACCATGTGAGTCTTTTTAATTTCTAGGCTATCTCAAACTTATTATCATATAAAAATAATAATTAAGTTATCTTACGATAACTTAGTATGATCTATGCGGAGTAGATTTGAGTCTTAGTTGAGAAATAGAGTTATGAGACTTAGAGATACATATATTTGTCTCCTATGGATCATTGCAGACTATAGTATTCAATAATATGGTCCTAGTAGCCATTTGTTTCCTATATAAACATTTTTTATCCCGTTTTTCTTAGCTATTTTCAAAGCTTGATACGCATGGTCTATGCTTGTAGGCGGAAGATCTCTCATCAGATGATCTGGGTGGAATGCTAGTAAGACCACTGGAATCTCTGTGTCTAATGATGCTATATAACTTGTTATTTTATCAACCTCTTCGACATCTACATATCCTGGGACTAGTAATATGCTTACCACCAAAAGTGGTATCTCAGGTCTCTCTCTACTGATCTCATAGACTATTTTAGTATTCTCTTTAAGTCTGTTAACAGCTTTTTCACCATCTACTCCTGTCAAAGCCTCATATATGCTAGGCGTATATGCCTTCCAATCAATCTTGACGATCCCTCCAGATACAAGACTTATTCTAGCCATCTCTCTCATTATAAGAGGATTCTCAAGACCGTTTGTCTCCCAACAGATTCTTTTTATCATTTTTCTCTCAGACGTTTTCTCAATGATTTTTCTAGATAGAGATATTAGCATAGGAGAATGTGGAGTAGGGTCTCCACCGAAGTAGCATACACATGAGATCTTAGGATCCATTGTTTTTCTAATAAAATCTTCTTCATCATATATTCTCACAATTCTAAAATCGATTCTTCCATGCGAAATAGCAGTCTTATGCTCCCAATTTTGACAAAACACACAGTCTAGAGGACATCCTGCTAGAAACACTGCTAGATTATAATATCCATACTCAACATCAGGTTTATAAGCATATTTAGGATATCCTATGCCTGTTGAGGCTGGACATATATGAGCAGCCACACAATTGGTAGGTATAGGATCTAGATATATGTAGGCGACAATCTTTCCAAAACCTCCGATAGGCGTCAAAGTTTTTCCATCAAAACTCCATATGCCGCAGAACCCTCTGGATCCTTTTCCTATCACACATTCATTAACACATAATCTACATCTTACGCCGTCAGGATCTTTAGGAGGCTCTGTTGGTAGACCGACAGATTTTCTCCAAACAGATCTTATAGATCTTGTTATTTCAAGAGCTTTCTCAGGATTTTTTCTAAGACATGAAGAACATACTCCGATAGATTCTGAGACAAGATTTTTTGAGCCACAGATTCTACAGACTCCCATGTTATCTATTTAAATCATTTCTCTAGGAACCTCATAAGGTTTAACAGCTCTAAGAGGCTTGAGACCTAGACTTTTAAGTCTATACTCAACATGTGGATATAAAAAGACGTATTCCCAATCAACATCTGTAAGCCTAGGATCAAGATTATTAAGTTTTTTAAGAAAAATCTTTATATCTTCATCTCTACTAAAACCAATCATTGCAGCAGCATAAAAATCTCTCCCAGGGGTCATGCCGCTTTTCATGAGGTTCTCAAGAGCTTTAAACTGATAATTGAAGAATCTTTTCTCAGCTCCTGTAAGCTTTTCAAACTCTTCTTCAGAAACACCTTTAAAAGATATTCTCACAATAAGATTATTATATTTGGCAAGCTCTCTAGCAAAACTCTCATCATAACCAATTAAAATCCCGTTGGTCTCAAGTATAAATGTTATATTTTTCTCATCAAATAATTTTATAAGATCAATAAGATGTCTCTTGCTTATAGTAGGCTCTCCACCGCTAAGTCTCACCTTGTCAAAACCTTTTCTTCTCAAGATCTCATATATTTTTTCAAAAGCCTGTTGAGGACTGTAGAAAGCTCCCAGCCTAGGATTGTCACGAAATCTCCAGCTCCAACAAAAAACACATGACAATATACAACCGATCACATCTCCAGTAGCAATACCGCCGTACCATCTGTCGCCTCTAAATCTATAATAAAGCCTCTCTTCAACACCTTCTCTCTCTCTAGTAACTAAATTTTTAACTATCTCAAATTTTCTCAAAGGATCATAAGGCGTGTCTACTACCTAATTTATCATTCTCAAATAAGATAATAAAAATGATGAAAAATGATTATAAAAATAAGATAATTTTCATCTTAAGTCATTGCTCTGACTATCATAATCTTCAGATCTTTTTTAATAGCTTGACGAATTCTCTCATCCACATGGGGATGTCTGCAGGCACTCTAGCTGTTACAATGTTTTTATCAACAACAACAGGTTGGTCAAGCCATACTCCTCCTGCAACGATCATGTCATCCGCAATTCCTGGATAACTTGTTAATTTCAATCCTTTTACTGCGCCGGCTGAGATGAGAAGTTGTGGTCCATGACATATTGCCGCGATAGGTTTGCCAGTCTCAATAAAATGTCTAACTATTTTTACAGCAGCCTCTCTAGCTGATGCACGAATTCTCTCGGGACCTCTGCCTCCAGGGATCACTAGGCCGACATATTCTTCTGGTCTCACCTTATTAAAAGCTATTGCATCAACTGAATACCCATGTTTGCCTGTTATTCTCCCATCCTCTGGCGCAGCTATAGTCACTTCATAACCTTCTTCGATAAGTCTATAATATGGGTAAAGAACTTCTATATCTTCGAATTCAGATCCTACGATTATAAGAATTTTCTTACTCATATTATATGCCCAGTTATATTAATTATTGATATGCTATTTATATGCTCAGCTTATGATTTGTTGATTGTTCTTCTTATGAAGCCTGATCCATCGCAGATAGTGTCCGGAGTGTTAAGCTCTGCAAATCCTTCTCTACATGTGGCGAATTTAAGATTGTTTTCTACAGCATATTTTTTTATTAATGTCATAAGATCATATCTTATCTTCTTAGGAAGATATCTATATCCTCTTATATATTCTCCTTCTACATAATAGAGTTGATAAAGTTTATCTCTAAGATCTTTGAAGACCTCTGTTAATCTTCTGAAGTTATCAGGCTTAGCTTTATATGTTGATGATGTTATCTGTAAAGCTCCTGCGTCAGCTATTATTTTGACTAGCTCCTCAAGATCTTTCGGATCATCATTTATATAAGGTATCACAGGATCGATCCTTACTGCCACTGGGATCTTCATTTCAGAAAGTTTTCTGACAGCATCAATTCTCACGCTAGGTGGAGGAGCGTTAGGCTCAAGTTTTTTAGCAAGATCATCTCTGAAAGTAGTTATTGTTACTGCAACAGAGATCTTGCCTCTAAACTCCTCCAAAAGATCTTTGTATTTTAACAATATATTAGGAGCCTTAGTTGTATAAAGGATCTTATGACCTTTTAAAAGGATCTCTCTAGAGACTTTATATGTGAGACCATATTTCTCCTCAAGCGGCTGAAAAGGATCGCTACTTGCCGAGAGCTCTACAACTGATCCTTTGGGAAGGTTCTGAAGATCTTTTCTTACATTTATTAATATATTCTCTTTAGGTCTTGGTCTGAAGAAGTCTTTTATATAACTAGAGGCATAACAGTAGAGACAGCCGTGGCCACATCCTGTGTATGGGTTTACAGTATATTTAAAAGGACATGTGCATAAGGGAGACTGCCAAGGATCAAATGGTCTGATGATTCTCCATCTAATCATCTTATATCTTTCTCATATAATAAAATATTTTCTACTCGAAATATATTGTCACGGTGTCTAAATTAAAGATCGAGTGGATTTGTAGAAATTGTGGCTTCAGATCTGATTTCTGGAGTAGATATTACTGGAGATGTCCTATCTGCGGATCTCCTCTAGAGATCGAGTATAAAAAATCTTTTGAGCCTGAGAGCGGTAGAGGAATGATAAGATACTCCTCAATGCTTCCTATGAAGCCTGAGAAAAACATTGGTGAGGGAGATACTCCTCTCATAATTGAGAATATTGATGGGAGAAAAATACTTTTTAAACTTGAGTATCTTAATCCTGGCGGAAGTTTTAAAGACAGAGGATCCTCTCTAGCAGTATATTACGCGTATAAAACTGGTTATAAAACTGTTGTCGAGGATACTAGTGGAAACACTGGGATATCAGTATCTCTTTATTCAAGGATCTATGGTCTGAAGACAAAGATCTTTATGCCTAAGACAGCTCCTGAGGGGAAGAAGAGACTTGTAAAAAAACTTGGTGCAGAAGTTGTTGAGACTGAAGACAGAGCCAGAGCATCAGAAGAAGTTCTTAAATATGTGTCAGAATCATTTTATGTTGCTCACACATGGAATTATCTATATGTTCTTGGGGCGTCAACAATATCATATGAAGTATATGAAGAATATGGGCCTCCAGATCTTGTGATAACACCGATAGGATCTGGAGGACTTTTTCTAGGTCTTGTAAAAGGTTTTGAAGAACTCTATAAATTAGGTAGGATCAGTAGAATGCCTAGATTCATAGGCGTCCAGGGATATAATGTTCAGCCCGTTTATGAAGCTTTGAAAGGTTATAAAGAGGCTGGTGAAGATTCAAGTCTGGCAGACGGAATAATGGTTAGAAATCCTCCTAGACTACAAGAGATAATAGAGAAAATCAGATTATATAATGGAGAAGTGATCCTGGTGGGAAACAGTGAGATTGAAAAAGCATTAGAGAGATTATTAGATCTAGGCTTTATAATAGAGCCTACATCAGCAACAGTATATGCAGCATATGAGAAGATTAAAAATAAGATAGATGAAAAGACAATACTTATGCCACTCACAGGATCAGGATTAAAAATATGATCATAGCCAGACAATATATAAAAATATTAGCTATTAAAAAAATTGTTAATGGGCCGCGGTAGCTCAGCCTGGTAGAGCGCTGCCCTGGTAAGGGCAGACGCCTACCAGCAAGGCAGAGGTCCCGGGTTCGAATCCCGGCCGCGGCTTAAATCTTAGATTTAAAAATCTAAATATATTCTTCCCTACATAGATATAATAATATGAGGATGACATAATCAGATGATTATTGATGAGATGATCATAGGCTTCATAGGCGTTATAACAACAATCATATTATCATCAATATCATTAGCTTATTGGCTAGGCAGAAAATTTGCTATGATAAACTTCAGATTCAATCTTGTCGATGAAAGATTCAGACAAATAAATGAGAGATTTAAGATCATCGACGAAAGATTCAAGCAGATAGACGATAGATTTAAAGATATTGATAATAGACTTAAATCTTTTGAAGAAAGACTTGATCTTATTGAGAAAAGATTGTCTTCACTTGAGAACAAGTTTGGAACATTAGGCGAATATATAAAAAGTGTTTATCTAACACTTATAGATTTTATGACTCTGAGAGGAGTCTTCTCTGAGGATGAGAGAAGATATATGATCAGAGAGCTGGATAGACTCTCTGAGGCATATAAGATCTCTGCGAATCCTTTGAAGCCTGAGGAGTATAAATTTATCAAGGAGGTGATTAAAGAGCTGATGGAGAAGCCTAGCAAAGAAATAGATCTTTGGAAACTTGAGAAGATTGTAGAGATCGCTGAGAGATTGACTAGAGAAGAGCCTTCTAGAACATCATTTGAGTTCTGGATGAAAGCGTATATGCTTTATGCTATGATAAGAAGTGAGAAATTTAAAGAAGAAGAAAAGAAACTTAAGAAAGATTCTTGTTAATATTACCTACATCTGATGCACTTCATCTCTGAAATTTTTAAAGGATCTTTAATATTCATTAATAATGATACAGATGTCTAAAATATATAAATAAAGTTCAATCTTTTCAGATCCTCCTAATTTATCTTAGAGACTAGGCTTCAGCTGAAAATGTCAATATTTAAATATTCTTCTTATGATTTTGATATGTTAATTACTATTTTGTAAATAATGATTATCTTGGGAGCTATATAATATGGGTATACAAGAGATTATAGCCAGGATCATCAGTTCTATGAAGACTTTTCGTACACAGATGAACGTGAGATTCGTAGACAGAGAGATTGAGACTAAGAGAATTATTGATGACTCTGAGAAAACTATCTTTGGCGGCATGATAAATATTCTGTATGGGCCTAAGGGATGTGGTAAGACAACTTTTTTCAAAGCTCTTAAATTTGCCTCAGAATCACAAGATGTTAACATAGATGTTTTATATATATCTAGAGAATATGAGGAAACTCCTGAGCTTGTTAAACTATATATGCCTAAGAGATTTAATCAAATATTAAAAGAGATCGCCTCGGCGATAGGCGGCAGTGTAGAAATCAGTTATGAAGGCTCCGGAATCGTCTCGGCATCTATAGCATTATTCAGAGCTGTGAGAACAGCTGTAGAATCTATTGTTAAAGGAGTGAAAGGAGGAAGAAAAATAATAATTGTAGTCGACGAGATCAGAGCTGATAGCGAAGAGAGCTTATCTAAATTAAGAGGCTGGCTAGAGACTTTTGCAAACGATCTTGGCTATATGAATCTTGATTATAAAAATAAGACAGGAGGCTCTATAACTGTGATAACGCTTGTCAGCGACGCTCTAGTTGCTGAGATAAGACATATTGTTGGAGCAAAAGTTGCATGGTCTCTCATGTGGAATCTATCTAGAGAGGCTATGAAAGAATTAGCAGAAGAGTTAAATCTGGACATCGAGACAGATATTTTATGGAGATTAACAGGAGGCAACCCAAGAGCGTTACAAACAATAGCTATTTATGGACTGGAGAAATGGTTTAAAGAGGAGATTCTTAAAGATCTTCGTGATCTATATAGAGATCTTCTGGACCTATTCAGAGACAGAGATGTTGTATGGAGAGAGCTTGAGCAAGTTTTACAAAATATTGATCAATCGCCTGCCTCTATGTTAAGATCCATGCTTAGAAGAAATATAATCATATATATCGGTGCTGCATCATCTCTATCCAACATCCCTGTAAACGAGCCTTGGATCATGGAAGACTTTGCATATCAAATGCCAGCTTTTTACCACACGTTAAAGATCATGATTAGCAGAAGAAGTATTGATGTAGCATTAAAAGATGTTTTGGCAAACCTCTGATCCATATTTTTTATTGATAAATTTAAGAATTGTTAAAAAAGATCTTATGTCTTTAATTCTTCTTAAAGAAATTTATTAATCTGATTATAAATTATTGATCGAGACTATATGAAGAGCATCATATATAAGCTGATCCAGTTGATATCTATCATGATCATTTTTCTGCAGATTTCTTCAACACATTATTTCTCTCAAGAATATCATGTTGAGGCTCTATATATGATACATATTCATGAAGACGGCGTCGTGGAGACTATTGTATTACAGAATGTCTCTAGAGGAGTTAATCAGATAATTCTTCCTACAAAGCCTCTTTTATTCACTTTAGAAGCAAAATTAGATGATAAGATCCTTCCAACTCTTTATGATGATGTCAACAATACTTTGTTAATAATAGCATATAGCGATGGAGTGGCACATATAAATTATTTGACAGAGGCTTTCTCCAAAAATAACATGTTTGTAATAAACATATCTAGACCAATAATTTTTAATCTCACAATAGATCCTGGAGTAATATTAATGATAGATCCTGCTTATATAATTAGCTCAGAGAGTTATCCAAATGGAACTTTAAAACTAATTGTTAAAGGACCTATAAGTCTTGAGTATACAATTAGAGCATTAAGAGCATCTACTTCGCCAACAACTGTCTATACAACATCTTCAGAGAGTATAACAGCAATCTCACCTCAACAGCCTGCGTATCTAATAGAGATCCTTATGATAACAGCTGTAGTAATAGCGATTTTAATAATAATCTTCATGATATATGTTAGACGTGGTAGAAAAAGTTTCGAGGCAGAATATCTTGATAAGATAGATCTTGCCATAATAAATCTTCTTGATAAAAAAGGCGGGTCAGCGTTTCAGAGTGAGATACAGAAAGAGCTTCTTCTCCCCAAGACAACTCTTTGGAGACATATTAGAAGACTTGAGAGACTTGGATATATAAAGATTGAGAAGATAGGTCAGGTTAATAAATTGATACTTGTTAAAAAACCTAGATCATAAGATCATCTTTTTCTAATGATCATATATATTCCAGCGGCCACAAGAGCTATAACAACTATTATCATAATGATCGTGAATACATCTGATAATCTTACAAGAGTTGTTGGCAGAGCCTCTGACACGTGTGTTGTAATATAAGTCACAGGTGATGTAGACAAGATCTGCGTCGTTCTCTCAATAAACGTTGTCTCTATCCTCATGATGCTACTGAGAACATTTGTGACTATATAAGTAGTCTTCTCACTAACTATTGTAGATATTAATGTGATAAAAGTCTTCTCAGTCTTCGTCGTATACTGAGGTATCGTGGTCACCACTATATGTGTATATGTTGTATAGCTTGTGTAAACAGTTGACACGCCTGTTGCGACAGGAGTTGATATATATGCTAAGACGGTTACTATCGTGTAATTAATTACCTCAGGCCCCATAAAATCAATTATTGTTGTATTCTGAGTCTTGATATAATTAATCACTTCTCTAGGTATCGTCAGTAGAAATATATTAGATGAATATTCTAGTCTTACAACATCTGGATAGGTGATATTTAATATAAAAACGCCTTTATCAATAGATAGATCAGCCACATAATTTACTATTGCTGAAGTATTTGTATAAGAAGTTATATATAGAACATCTCTCTCTAACATATATTGTAGACTCTGATTATTTGAGATGATCTCTATCGTAGACGCCACAGGCTTTATAGGTAGTCTAACAACATTTAGACCATTTGAGACATTGATCATGAGATGTACACGAGAGACTCCGTCTTGATCTATTACTATATATAGAGCTGGCTGTGAGCCTGATGATGTCTGTGAAAAAATGTTTGTAAACAAAAAATTGATCATAAATAAAATTATGAATAAAACAAGTGTAGTCGAAAAAATATGTTTATTTAATAACATTCTTCTCATTATTTTTCATCTCACGATATTTTCTATCTATATGGCTATTTATTATTTTGTACCTCTATTGTAGTATATATGATCTGTTCTTTCATAATTATCATTAGATTGATCCTGTCTAGTTGTCTTATTTTCTGTATCATCTGTATCGTAAGATCTATTTTTATATCAAGACTAATCTTCTGACCAGATGTTATACTTATATTTCTATTGATCTCTACGCCAAGCTCTATAATAATGATCTTTGATATTTCAACAGTTTCTTTACCTTTATTCTCTATGTCTAGATGTAGAATAGCATTGTTTCCACCTGTATACTTGAGATATCCCTGTATCTCTATCTCAGATTTTTCAGAAGGCTTTCTACCTATCTTCTGAAACATTGTTTCTATAATCTCTTTTAATTTATCCACCAACTCCTTGCTTGTCTTAGCCAGAGCCTCTGCCTTTAATAAATATAAGAAGCCTTCTGACTTATTCCCTTGTTTATATAATGAAGAGGCTTTGTCAGCAAGTTGTTGAGCTTGGCTGGTCATATTCTTAATCATTTTAATCTGTTGATCTATGAATTGACATATTGATATGTTTGATATAGGAGGCGTAGGCGTCTGTGTAGTTGTGGTAGTAACATTGCATACCTGGCTCGAGACATTCTTTATATAATCAAGCGTCTTATTTATATATGTTATGGTGTTGTAGACTTCTGTAAGCTTTTTATTAAATAAGATCTCGTTAAAGAATACTGGGGTCGTAAGTTTTATCTTTTCAATAGTCTCTTCATACATCTCTTTCAGATATTTGATTCGTAGTTTTATCTCGTAAAGATCTGGGAGCACTCTCCTAAGATCTTCTATAGACATATTCTGAATATTCTTAGAGATATTATCAAGTCTTTCTAACAACTGATCTATCTCACTAATCATCTGAGTCTGATTCGTCTCTACAAGCAGTTGTCTTAATTCTAGAAGCTCCTCCTTCAGATCATAGATCTCATCTAATAACTCTTCTCTTATTTTCTCAAGTGTCTTATTCAGAAACTCCTTGTAGTTAATAGGCTTCTCAGTTTTTATCATCAAACTTATGTTCTGAAGAAGAGCTCTGGCCTCATAAAGTTTGTCTAAAACTTTTTTAAGAGCATTAATAGCCTCTTCAGAGGCGTTTGTCTCTATAAGTCTCTGAAGAGTTTTATTAACTATCGTATAGACAAGATCTATGTGTTGAATAGCTTTTTCAAGACCTTTCTCATCTTTAACAACATCCTCAGAACTTATGTTAAGCAGCTCATCAACAAATCTTTTAGAGTTTTCAGCATATATTCTATCATTAAGACTTTTAATTACTTTATTAATCTCTTCGATATCTCTGGCTTTAGATAGATTATTTATAAGTTCATTAACATATTGTTGAGAAAGATTATATTCTGAAGCGATTTTTCTCAGTCTTTTCTCAATAGAGTTTTTAAGACCATTTAAATATCTCTCTTCAACCTGTCCAACGGCATAAGCTAATCCAGTTCTGATCTGACCTGCCAGCTCTGAATGTATTTTCACAGCCTGATCAATCCAATCTCTCAGCTGATCACATGACAGCTCTGATATATTGGTTTTCAAAAGCATCTGAATCTTATTTTTAAGATCTGTTGATATATTAAGATTCATGTTAATAGTATTATTCAAAAGATCGTAAAGAACTTTTGCTTTTGCACTAACCACTTGACACGGAACTATCGTAGACGGTAATGTGACAGATGTCTGAGTACTATTTCCACCGGCGGCCACCTGTGTTAATGATGCTGTAAGAGACCCTGTTATTAATACTAATAGTACTAATGACATTATATATTTTATATAGGATATATATGGCCTCGTCATCTTATCACTCTCCAAGAAGTAGATATCAAATTATTTTATTTAAGGACTCCTCTGAAACCTGAGTTTCTATCTGATAGAAACAGATTATAATGAGATTTCAAAATATATGTTGATGATTAATATGGTCATTAGATACAGCAGGATCCTTGAGAAAGGGCTTGAAGATGTATTCTATTGCTGGGCAAGAATAAAAACTGATCAATCTAATATTCAGGAGAGGTTCATAAATTGTAGACCATCTGATTTCTGGAGAATATCTGGAGACGAGACTAGATACACAGAGTTCATCTCTTATTATATAAAGCCTTCAGGCTTCATAACAGTGTCTCTAAGATCTAAAGATGTTTTTAGAAACGGATTATTTGAGCTTAGGACAGTCCTGCCGAGATGGGAGAGAGGTCCTATGATATGGTTTGGTTTTGAAAATGAAGATCTTTTCGGAGGAGGATGTATACATTTTATGTGGGATAGTGCAAATAGTCTTCTCAAAGCTTTTGCAGGAGGATTCATCTCAAGAGCTGAAATGGATCTTACGAAATTTATATCTGAAAAAGTTTCTCAAGAATATCATTTCTACAGAATCTTTTTTACTGAAGATTTTGCTACATGGTATATAAATGATAGGCTGAGAGCATTCGCAATATTTGCAGATGGTGATAATAGAGATTCAAAGATATTATATGATGATCATCCATATGTTGTTTCTCTTGTTAGAGACAGACCTTCAGCAAAATTAGGTGTTTTATTAGATATTGATGCTGGAGACATATCGAAGACATATATATGGGATAAGATCCATCCATGGTCTCTCAGAGTCTCTGAGACATATGAGAAACCCATGATCTATATAGATCTTTATCAGAGTAATAGTGATCTAAAGATTGTCGGCCAAGAGATTACGACGAGAATATATTCAGCACCGTTTCCAGGAGTATTTGATTATATAAAAATAAGTTTCAAAACATCAGGCGAAGGAGTTTTGACAGTGGAAGAGTATGATGATGAATGGTCAGAATATGATAAGATCAAGATAAGAAGTAATGTTAAGAACAATATATATATTGATAAGAAAAGATCTTTGTTATATAGAGTTTTATATGAGCCTTATGATACTGGCGTGATAAAAGAGGCTCATGTTATAATGAAATAATTTTTCAATCATATTAATACCCATATAAAAAGACTTATAAAGAAACATATTATCAGAGAAGTTATTGTATAAGTCACTGTCGTAAGATAAATCTCTTTAGGAAGGATCTTTCTTACAATATCTCTCTCAATAAGTCTGAACGCAACATATAAAGCTGGTGCTCCAGCAGCTGTGAAATTGCTTCCTAAAGTTCCTGCTAAGAGAAGAGCCCAGTTGAAAGGCCAAGGATCTGTTATTGCTCCTTGTGTAGTCATATATTTGATTGTTTTAAGCATTATAAGAATATATGCGTCATGTTCAACAAATGCTACTACTAACGCTGACACCCAATAGATCATTATATATCCTACGAGTAATTGCTGAAGCATTGGAGAGATCATCTCAGAAAACTTCTGTAGAACTCCTGTCTCTTCTAAAGATCCTACTAATATAAATAACGAGATATAAAATAGTATAGCGTTAAGATCTATTCCCTCCTCAACTATCTTCTCAAAAGAAGTTTTTCTTTTAAGAACAAGTATTATTGAGAATAAAGAGGCTATCAACAGTGGAAAAACTCCCAGCCTGATCTCATAGCCTAACAATAGGCTCAGCTCTTTTCTAAGAGACATGAGAATGATGACTATTATAAATGATAATGCTGCAACAATCATATACTCAAGATCTTTTTTAACATAAGTCTCATCTTTCTTCGGCAAAGTCTTCATCAAGATCTTCTCAGATGATTTGACAAAGACTCTCGTCACAATATATATTGTTGGTATGAAGCTTGCTAGAAGAATTATAAATGAGGATGGTCTGTTATTCATCCATATAAAATCAGTGAACTCAGCACCAAATATGACATGAAGAAGTTGTGGAGGAAGATCTCCTAATAAAAGTGCTGTGCCCATGAAATTTGCTGATAAAGCAACTGTTATAGAAGTCTTCACAGGATCTATGTTATATAATTTTGCTATTCTAAGCATTATAGGAACAAATAAAAGAACAACAAGAACGTTATCAACAAACATTGTGACTATGCCTGCAAGAAGATTCATTATGAAAACAATTGTTCTCACATCTCTGATCCTCTCAAGAATTTTTTGAACCATATAATCTACGAGACCAGAGTCGCTCATGAAATAACTTATCATCCACATCCCCAGAAGAATCATTATTATATTCCAATCTACGTATGTGTCAAATGCTTTGTAAAGATCCATGATTCCTAAGATTAGTATAAGCGAGATCCCTAGAAGACCTGCGTGAGACTCTTCTAATCTTCTAGAGATTATCAGAGATATTATAAAGATAAATATTATCAGAGATACGATCTGATGTGTAAAAATCTGTTCTTCGATACACGACTCCACGAATTAATATCTTGAAGAGAATTTAAGCATTTAAAATTAATCAAACTTAGGTCTTCCATATATAATTATCAATATTATGCTCACGATAATCCATATAATGATCGTTGTCAATAGATATAAAGGATCTACTGAGGCCTCTTTAAACACAAACCATCTAGTCAGCTCAGCAGTCGCAGCCGTCGGCGTTATAAGAGAGATCTCTCTGACAATCGGTGGCAGAAATGTCGCAGGATAATAAACAGGTGGAAGAAAAGATAATATAAATGCTGTAGGATTTGTTATAGCAGATATATTAGTTGGGTTTCTAACTCCGAATCCTATGAAGATCCCTATTGATATTGAGATGAAGAGAAGAGGTAGCGAAGCTAATAAGGTTAGGAATAAGATCATGTGTTGACCTGTTAATAAAGCGATTGTTATAAGAGGAATAAGGATTGACGGCAACCATATCAGTTCTCCTAAGAATACCCCTAAGAAATATTTTGGTATAGATATTGGAGAAGCTATATACATATCAAGGATCCTCATGATCTTGTCATAGCCTATAGACTGTCCTATCAAGTTTACTCCTACACCAAATATCGTGGCAACAATCATTCCTATGAGAGCATTCTTTAATCCGAAAGATCCTCCTAATGCCCACAGCATTATTATAAACGCTATAGTCATACTGGCCTCCTGTATCATCCAACCAGGCTGTCTAAGTAGAGGCGCAACATCTAACATAGCTACTCCTAATACTCCTCTTAGAAACATTATTAATCTTCTCATATGCTCTCGCCCTCTTCTCTTATGTTGAATAGATAGACGTCTTCTATATCTGTCTCTTTAATATTCACATCCTTAAGATCTTTTATATTATAAAGATAGTCTATCGCCTCAGATTTCTCTCTGAAATATATTCTGATAAAATCTCCCGTCCTGATCATCATATGATCATTATTAATCTTTAGATCTCCTGATCTAACAATGATCTTATATTTATATTGGAAATTTTCTAACAATCTTCTATAATCTCCTCCACCTTTTGAAACACCATTATTTATAAAAAGGATCTTGTCGGCAATATTCTCAACTTCTTTCATCTCATGAGAGGTATGTATTATACATCTATCCCGAGAATATTTTCTTATCACACTCCACAATATATATTTGCTCTCAACATCCAGACCTGTGCTGGGCTCGTCGAGAAAAAGTACTTCAGATCCTGATGCAAGAGCCATTGCGAGAAGAACTCTTCTTCTCTCACCACCGCTCAGTGCATAACCAGTTCTGTTCCTAAGATCCCACATCTTAAGCTCTTCAAGCCATCTTTTAGCTTCTCTCTCAGCATCTGATATACTGAATCCTCTTGCAACAAGATACCATTTCACAGCATATAAAGGCGTCCACGAAACATTTATACTTCCTCCCTGAGGCATCAAAGCTATGTGTCTCCTGATCTTTTTATACTCACTGTATATATCATAACCCATCACATAGGCAACGCCTCTAGAAGGCCTGATCAATGTTGAGAGAATGTTTATCGTAGTGGTCTTTCCAGCGCCGTTAGGACCTAGCAACACAAGAACTTCGCCTCTTCTCGTCTCGATATTAACATCTCTAATGCCCCAGACCCCGTTAGAATATCTTTTTGATAGATGTTCAGCATATATCTCTGTCATGATCTCGCCGAAAAAGTTTTCTATGCTCGTCAACTATAAATCTTTTGTCGAGAGATCTAATCTTTCTCAAGATAGATCTGATTAGATCTGTTTTCAAAAGAGTATTTAGATGATGATTATAATAACTATTATTGGGAAGACAAGTGTCTCAAGAAGATGTTAACAAGATATTCACAGCATTATCACATGAGATTAGAAGAGAGATCATTAGAATACTCGCCGAAGAATCTCCTAAGACATTTTCAGAGCTGATGAACGAGCTTGACATTAGAGATACTGGGACTATGGTTTTTCATCTCAGAAAACTTGAAGGTCTTATCACAAAAAATGAGCGTGGAGAATATATTCTGACAGATCTTGGCAGAAGAGCATATCAAATTATGAATCAGATTAAAACTGAGAGGAAGGAGGAGGTGAAGGATGTCTCCGAGAAGATTATTGAGAAGAGAGAGGCTAAGACTATCTCAAAGACTATGATAATAAGCGACAGATTAAATCTTTATATAGATAAAGAGTTTCTCGAGAACATAAGATCTTCAGGCAGAAAATTAATTCTTAGAGACATTGTCAACCTGACTATATCAGATGACATAGATCCTAATCTTTTTAATGAGATTGTTGAAGAGATCAGCGATGTGATCAGTATAAGAGCTCCTAAGAAACTGAGACCTTTAATAGAGTTGAAGAGTAGAGATGTTTTGACAATAAAATATTCTGATAAGATACGTGAGAGACCATCATTTCTAGAGATCGGATCACTGATCGGAGACATAACTGATATGGTGTCTACAGTAGTCACTACAACACTTTCAAACGTATTCAAAAGCTTCTCTAAATGGGCTGGCAGAGGTGCAGAGAGATTTTTAGAGAAAAAACTTGTTTACTCAGGAGATATTCCAGACAATATTTCTAAAATAAAGATCGAGATTGATGGCGGAGCTGTATATACTATAGAATCTGACAAGCCACAGATAATGATATACTCAACAGGAACAGAATGTGATGAAGATGATTATAACATTGATTATAAAGATGATAAGATGATCCTTAGTATAGAAGGCTGTGTAGTAAATCTCTCTTTGTCTAAGAAGGAGTATGAATCTTTAGACGTTGATGTGGCTGGAGGAATATTAGATCTAAGGTTTGAAAAAGGTTTTAAAGATCTTATGATAAACATTGACGGAGGAACAGCAAAAATATCAGCGTCTGAGATATCAAGATCTCATGTATACACAGAGGTTAATGGAGGATTATTAACATTAAAACTAGACTATAAAAGCTATGAAAGAGAGTCTGAAATAGATCTTGAGATTAACGGAGGTCTTGTAGAAATAGATATAAGACTTCCACAAGAAACTAAAGTGATAATCGAAGGAAAAGATTTTGGTGGATACTCAGATATAAATATAGATAAGAGACTTTTAGAACAAAAAACTTTCTCAAGAACATTTATATTAAAAAGATTCTTGCGCGGAGGTCTTTTAAAAACAGATATAAATATGTTGGAGCTTTGACATTATTGTCAGAGAATTTTCTATTATAAATTTTTCACATAGTTATGAAATAGCCATTAATTATGTTTTTAAATAAAAATTTATCTAAATAACAAAGAGAGACTTTTATATATTTTTATCATCTCACGAGATCTGCAGGCATAAATATTTATATTCTTCTTTAATTTCTCAAAATATTATGGAGATGTCTATGGCGAAGAAGAAGAAAGAGGAGAAGAAAGAAGAGCAAAAGAAAGAAGAGAAGAAATAACATGATTAGACTCAAGATTTTTTATTTATAAAATTAATTTTTATTTTTTCTTTTCTCTTATCTTATGAGGTGAATAATTTATTCCGCTAGATCCTTTGATATTTAAAGATCCTTTTGTAGAATATAGAGGGGTTCCATTTTATTCTTTAAATGATACTTTGGATCCTGATAAGATCCGTGAGCATCTTAAGAAGATTAAAGAGGCAGGCTTCGGCGGAGTATTCTTTCATGCTAGAGAGGGACTTGCAACACCTTTTCTAAGTGAAGAATGGTTTAACGCGTTTTCAACAGCTGTTAAAGAAGCTGAGTCTCTAGGGATCAAAATATGGATTTATGATGAAGATAGATGGCCTTCTGGAACAGCCGGCGGTCTAGTGGCTTCTGAGAAAAGCTCATATGCTGCCAAGGCTCTTATAATGATCATTGATAACAAAAGTTTCTTTGGAGAAAATACTTTGGCAGTATTCAGATGTGAATATGATGATAAGATTCTGCCGAGAAAATGTGAGATGATCAATAGATCTGAAGGTAGCAGCAGATACATATACCTAAGTTTCATACGCCACGTGGCTTCTCCCGGAGACGTATGGTTCTCAGGATTTTATTACACAGATCTTTTGGATCCAGATGTGGTCAAAAGATTTATAGAGATAGCTATGAAACCTTATCTAGAGAGATTCAGAGAATATATAGGAAACGTCGTCCCTGGAGTGTTTACTGATGAGCCTAATATACATGATTCAAGGCCTAGGTTTCCTGTCTGGTGGAAGAAGATCTCTATACCTCCCAGAGGCTCTAGATTTCCTATCTACGCAGTCCCCTGGACAGATCGTTTCAGAGAATATTTTGCGAAGATCAACGGTTATGATATTCTTGAGAAGCTTCCAGAGCTGTTTTTTGATATAGGAGATTATGTCAAGACTAGATACGACTTTTGGAAGACTATCACCAGATTATTTGTAGAGTCTTTCTCAAAACAGATCTATGAGTGGTGTGATCTTCATAAACTTATGTTCACAGGTCACTATCTTGCTGAGGACGATCTATTGTCTCAAATGGTCGTAGGATCTGTGATGCCACACTACGAGTATATGCATGTCCCAGGAATAGATCATCTGGGCCTACAGATCTGGGGCTCTCTGCTGACAGCTAAACAAGTCTCTAGCGTAGCTGAGCAGTTAGAGAGAAAAAGAGTATTAAGTGAGACATATGGCTGTCTAGGAAACTATGGAAGTTTTGAAGATAGAAAATGGATAGGAGATTTTCTATATGTTCTCGGCATTAATCTATTGAATCATCATTTGATCCCGTATTCATTAAGAGGAAGAAGAAAAGCTGATTACGGTCTTAACATTCACTGGGGACAGCCCTGGTGGAGATATAACAGATATATTGAAGACTACTTCTCTAGACTAAGTTATGTTCTTTCACAAGGGAGGAGAGCTGTTGAAGTATTAATTATACATCCGATGTATAGCGTGTGGAGCATTTATACACCTGTTAATGATAAGATTGCTAGAGAGATCAACGATAAATATCTTAAACTACTAAAGGAGTTTACAAAAATTCATGTTGATTTTGAGCTGGGAGATGAGATGATCATAGAGAGACATGGAGATGTTGATAAAAACTTCTTCGTAATTGGTGCGAAAAGATATAAATATGTGATTCTTCCGCCAATGATCAATATAGGAGGCAGAACTCTTGAGCTTCTAAAAAGATTCAACGAGAACAACGGCGTTATAATAGCTGTTGAGAGACTTCCAGAATATGTTGATGGAGTTAAAAAAGATGTCTCTAAAGAGCTGAGAGACGTGATCATAATAGATAAGATAGAGGATCTTAAGAAATTCTTTGAGAAACAAGATCTTATGATAAAAATTTTCAGTGACGATGTTGATGGCAACATATTATATCATGCAAGAGAAGTTGATCAAGATCTTGTGTTGTTCATTGTCAACGTGGATAGAGAGAAAGAACATTATGTCGAGATAAGTGTGAGAGGATCTTATGATGTCGAGAGATGGGATCCTTTCACAGGATCAATATTTAATGAGATGTCTGAATATAAAGAGGAGAGGACGTGGATCAGAAAAAGACTTTTACCAGCTCATTCAGTTTTGTTTGTGTTAAAACCTTCTAAAGAGATTCATAAGATAATTGAAAAAAGATTTAGAGAGAAAACCTTAATGAGATTATCAGGTGAATGGCAGATCTATAGGAAAGATCCTAACATGATAGTCTTAGATTATGCTCAAGTATATATAGAGAGAGATAATGTATGGAGTGATCCGATGCCTCTACCTAGAATAAGAGATGAGTATATGTCTAACAACATAGGATCTAAGATTCTTTTGAGATATAGTTTTCATATAAAAAACATGCCTGAAAAAGATCTTGAGCTTATAATTGAGAAGACTGAGGTTGTCAAAAAATTAGCTGTAAATGGTCATGAAATAGATCTTTCTAAGCCTATAGGCTCATGGATAGATCCTGTCTTCATGATATATAAAATCTCTAGAGATCTTCTGAGAGAAGGAGAGAATCATGTTGAAATAGAATATGTATCATCATTAGAGCCTGAGCTGGAGCCTATATACATGAGAGGCGACTTCGGCGTCGAGCTTATAAACAATGACAAGACTCCTATGATCACTATAGAGAAAAAGAGCGTCTTCATAGATCATGGTGTTAATCTTGTTAAAGAAGGATATCCATTCTACTCTGGCGAAATATCGTTAATAAAGAGATTCAGCGTTGAAAAAAGAGATGGAGAAAAAATTATTCTCAGAATAAAAGGTTTAGAAGCCTCATTAGCTATTCTAAAAATAAATGGTCGAGAGGTTAATAAGATCATAAATAGATATTCAGAGACAGATGTGTCAGAATATTTAACCTCTGGAGAAAATGTGATCGAACTTCTCTTAGTCAGTAGTCTGAGAAACATCTTAGGCCCTCTACATAGAAAAGATCCTATTCACACAGGGCCTGAGACATTCTATATAATAGATAATACTTGGAGCGACAGCTATATCTTGAGACCTTTAGGATTTGAAGAGATCTCTCTGATAACATATGAAGAAGAGAGATGAGATTAATCTATAGCTTCTCTGAAAAATTATCAGATAAAGACTTTAATTGAAGACAGCTTAGTTAAACGCATAATTTTCTGATATGTTAAGTTTTTAATTCTAAATATCCATCAGATGATCTGAATAACTTATATTAGATCTTCATTACGTTCCAAACTTTTCTAATGCTCTTCTCACAGCCTCTCTATGTAGAGGAGTCTGCCAGGCAACTTCTTCTCCAACTCCTATCTCAAGATCCTTTCTGGGAGGAGGCTGATCAATCCAGAATCGAGGCTCTCTTTCATATAAATTATCTGTTACAAGATTTTTAGCTAATAAAATATCTAATAGTCTCTCCGGCACATCTCCACTCCATAGATAATCTGGATCCTCAATTATCTTCTCTAGATATCTACTCCATTTTTTGATGAAATTAGGAGATAATCTCTTAGATCTTATTATTCTAGTCAAGACCTCATTTATGTCCCATCTAGATTTATATAATTCTCTAAGGATCCTTGGGTTTCCTCCTGTGATCCTCCAGACATTTTCGAAAGAAGGCTTCTCGCCAGGTATCTGATCATAAAGTTCTCTGAAGTCATTTTTAGACATGTTCCACATAGGGATCAGATCAGACCATTCATGTCTACCGATCTCAGCCCTAGATCTTCCCTCGCTAGTTGCTACTATAGCAACAATTCTCTCATAATGAGATGGAGGATGTTCCATTACCCCTAATAAAGCCTTGACAACAAGAGCAAGCCTCGTCCTTTAGGGCGGGGTAAAAGTTTTTAAATCTATGGATGTTTTTAAGTATTGTGAAGTATGTGAAGAGGACTAACGTGGTTAAACTAGTAGTGGATAAGGAAGAACATGAGAAGCTGAAGGAACTAGGCGTTGTTACAGCTAAATGTTGGAATGAAGTGAATTGGCTAAGGATACAACAGTTTAAGAAAGGAGAGAAGGTTGATTTTGTCAAGACAGAAAAGGAAGTATATGAGAAATACAAACAAGTATTAAAGGTTAATGCACAACAAGTTGCCAGGAAGAACGCTGAGGCTTGGAAGACGTTTTTCACTCAAATTAGAGAGAAGAAAGAGGGAAAGTTGCCTAAGTGGTTCAAACCAAGACCTCCAGGCTATTGGAAGTGTGAGGACGGAAAATATAAGCTAATGATAATCATCAGAAACGATCGTTACGAGGTGGATGATAACAAGAGGATTATTTATTTGAAGGATTTTAAGCTGGTGTTGAGATTTAAGGGAAAACTTAAGTGGCATGGAAAACAGGGTAGGTTGGAGATAATCTATGATGAGGCTAGGAGAAGTTGGTATGCTCATATTCCAGTTGAGGTTGAAAATGAGGTGAAAGTTGAGAGTAGCTTGAGGGCTTCTGTAGATCTAGGGATCGTTAATCTGGCTACAGTTTATGTTGAGGACGGAGACTGGTATATATTCAAGGGCGGCGGTGTTCTATCTCAATATGAGTGTTATAGCAGGAGGATAGCTGTTATTCAGAAAACATTAGCTAGACATAAACAGAGGGTTAGCAGAAAATTGAAATTGTTATACGATAAGAGGAGGAGGTTCTTGAAACATGCTCTAAACAGCATGGTTAGAAAGATAATGAGTGATCTGAAGGAAAAAGGGGTGGGTGAAGTTGTTGTGGGTTATCCTAAAGAGATTTCTAGGAAACATGGTAATAAACTCACTACAAACTTTTGGAACTATAGCTACGTTATCAAACGCTTCGAGGATATTGGAGAAGAGCTGGGGATTAAAGTGGTTAAGATTAGTGAGGGATATAGCTCTAAGAAATGCTCCCTGTGTGGGGATGTCCATAAAAATGGACGGATCAAACGTGGATTGTTTAAGTGTCCCCGCACAGGGAAAGTGATCAACGCAGATCTGAACGGTGCTATAAACATCCTACATATCCCCGAGTCCCTTGGATCCACGGATAGAGGGCTCTCCGTGGTGAGGGATAGGGGTAATCGGCTGAAGACCCAGCCTGTGGTCTATCGCTGGATGAGCGGAGCGGGGTGGGTTAGAAAACCCACCAGCAATGAAGCAATGAGAATGAAGGCGATAAACCACAAACCAATGAACCGCCCAAAGGGAACCCTCGCCCTTTAGGGCGGGGAGGAGGTCAGATCATAATCATAACTCTTCAAAATCTCTATTGATTGTTTAAGCCAGGCAGTTTTTCCACATCCCTCAGGACCAAAAATCACAGCCGGCTTCCACATTCCTTCTTCAGCCCACTCAATAACTCTCTGAATAGCAAGATCTCTTCCAACAAATCTTGTCTTTATATTAGGAGCATAATTTAGATAGATTCTTTTGATATCTCTCACATTACTCATATGATCAGATCCTCCTGCTATGATGAAATCATATTTCAGCCATTTAAATTCATTGATACACATCATAAAAATATGATATATTTTTATGAATTAATCAGTTAACTAGTTTTTGATAATGTTTATGTCATAATTTTTTTGAGAAAAAGATCGTAGTATTCTTCGTATTCATCTGTTTTCTCAGGCTCAAATATTTTTATCTGAAAAGAGTTTTTGACATATTCTCTTAATTCCTCCAATGATCTTATGATCCCTAGACCTTTGGCCTGCATAAGTATGTTTCCTATTGAGGTGGCTTCCTCAGGGCCTGCATATACTTTTCTACCGCTTACGTCTGCTATCATTTTATTAAGAAGATTATTTCTTGATCCTCCTCCCACAATATTTATCTCTCTAATCTTTTTTCCAATAAGATCTTCTATATATTTTATTACAACTCTATATTTGAAAGCAAGACTTTGATAAATTATTTTAAAAAGCTCGCCATAGTCAGAAGGTTTTTCCTGTCCTGTCTTCTCTAGATAATTATTTATCGCCTGGATCATGTCTTGAGGGGATATGAAGCTCTCGTGGTCAGGATCTATAAATTTTCTTATTAAAGGCTTCTCCATGACTATTCTATTGATCTCTTCATAAGAGAATTCTATTCCTTCTCTCTCTTTAATAACTCTTCTAACCTCTTCTATTATCCACATCCCCTGAACATTTTTAAGAAATCTTATTGTGCCGAAGACCCCGCCCTCATTTGTAAAATTATATTCAAATGCTTTTCTATTGATAAGAGGATTTCTAAGTTCAACACCTATTAGAGACCACGTGCCTGAGCTTATATATATCGTGTCTTCTCTCACCATAGGAGCTGCTGCAACTGCTGATGCTGTATCATGTGTGGCAGGGGCTGTCACAACTATTTTCTCTCTCAAACCTATCTCATCAAGGATCTTATGATCTATCTCATCAATCACTGTCCCAGGCTCAATGATATCAGGAAAAATATCTATGGGCATCCCAAGGATCTTTATAAGCTCTTCATGCCATCTTCTTCTCCAAGGATCCAAGAGCTGTGTTGTTGACGCATTAGTGTATTCAACATAGATCTTGTTAGTAAGCCAGTAATGAAATAGATCTGGTATCATAAGAAATTTATATGCTATACTAATCTTAGGATCTTTCCTTAAGATCATTGAATACAACTGATATAAAGTGTTTATTCTCATAAACTGGATCCCTGTCATCTCATAGATCTTTTCTTTAGATATTTTTTTGAAAACCTCCTCCATAACATTTATAGTCCTAGGATCTCTATAAGAGACTGGAAGACCCACAGGCTCTCCCAATCGATCTATTAATACAAAATCGACACCCCAGCTGTCAACTCCTATAGATGTTATATGAGAATTTCTCTCTCTAACAACGCTGCTGAAATATTTTATTCCATATTTGATATTACTCCATATCTCAAGAAGATCCCAGTATAATCTGTCTCTCACACGAATAATCTGATTAGGCCATCTTAAAGTCTCTATGACACGGATCTTTCTATCTTTCTCATCAATCTCTGCCAGAACAGCTCTATAGCTACTTGCGCCAAGATCATATCCTAAGAAATACATTTAAAACACCGGCTGTCACAATATTATTTTCTTCAAGAAATTCAGAGTATCCGCCTGATCATTTCTTTCTCTTATCTTTTCAAACTCCTCTCTATATCTATAAAGCTCTAAAACTTTTCTCATGATATTTACAAAGAATTCTTTAGATAACGTCAGTGCTTTGACAGGATCCATTCTATACGGGAATTGATCAAGTATGTAACAGCCTTCAAAACCTGTGTCAATAGTTGCATATAGAAAATCTATGAGTTGCCAAACATCTCCTGTACCAATGATCCTGTCTTCATCATTACTATGAGTCTTTGCTGCATTAAGATGTATAGATAGCAGAGGAACATCAAATATATTAGCAAGATAGACTGTGTACCCAGGCTCTACAGAATACATAAGCTCGTGACCATAATCAATTGTTATCCCCATAACTTTCTCATTAAATTCCTCATTAATTTTCTTAGCTATCAATATAGATACATGAGATGTTGGAATAATCATGTTCCCCTCTTTAGGCTCTTTAGGCTTAGCCTCGATAGCAAAAAGAATCTTTCTCTCACGAGCCTCATGAACAATTTTCAGAAGCTCCTCTATGAAAAGTCTCATTCTCATGCCATAATTAATCTCTAAACTATAATCCCAACCATCTTGACCAGGCCAGAAAGATACTATATCAACATTAAGTTTTTTCGCGATATCAAGACTAGAAATTATTATCTCAAAAGCCTTTCTCCTAAGAACAGGATCAGGATTTGATATAGATCCCATCTTAAGATCAGGTATGCCAGAAAGATCTATTCCAAGACCCCCCACGATCATTTTATTTCGAGTAGCAACATCTCTAACTCTGTCAACAAGATCCCAGTTGACCTCTAGTTTATCATTAAAAAACTCCATATTAACAGGAACAAAAATTTTTACACCAGCTTTTTTAATTCTCTCGATCCTACTTATAACATCTGAAGATAGACCAGGATTATAACCAGACCTCATGAATCTATCATTAAAATCTCCTACAACCCACGTGCCCGCCCCAAATTTTATTCCAAAAGTCTCAAGAAATTGATCAGCAAGATCTTTCTCAACAAAACCTTTGAAACGTTCTAGCTCATATAACCTATCTAGCTTCATAAAATCACCGATTAATACTATATAAATATTACTATATAAATATGAAGATAATATATATTGTTATCAAGCCACAAAAATTTATTAACCTAAGTCCTATTAAAATTATTGAAGAAGGTGAGTATGATATATGTCTCAAAGATTTAGTGCATTATCAATAACATTAATGATAATTCTACTGATCGTGGGATTATTAATAGGTTATTTCGCAGGCACTTCAATGGTTAGACCATCCGCTGTTTCTACTTATACTGTGTCCGTCCCGACTACAATAACCGCGCCTACAGCCTCAGCTGTGCCGGCCACGGTTACTCTACCAACCACAGTCTCTATACCAACTACTTATACATTAACAACAACTATTTCTGCTCCTACAACAAGAACTCCTATAAAGATTGCCCTTCTTCTAATGGGTGCGGGCAATCCTTATTGGGATGCTTGGGCTCAGGGAGTTGATGATGCGGTTAAACTTCTTAACGCATATGGTATACCTGCTTCATACACTTACTTTGATGGCAAATATGATCCTACTATCCAGTATAATCAGATATTATCTGCTATAGGCGCTTATAATGTTATAATAATAACGCCTGTTGATAGAGTAGGTCTTCAACCAGCTATTAAAAGAGCGATGGATGCTGGCGTAGTGACAATAGTAGCTGATAACGCTGTTGAAGATGACAGTCTCATGAGACCTTTCATAGGCTCTAACAATTTGAAAGCTGCGGAATTAGAGGCTTTAACTCTCATAAATGCTTTGAGAGAAAGTGGAAAACCGACTCCATGGAAAATATTTGTTATACATGGTGTCACTACTGCAGCAAATAATGTTCTGAGATTAATGGGATTTGTCAATGTATTAAAACCATTTATTGATAATGGCACAGTAAAAGTAGTTGATGTGCAATCCGGATACGATACTGCTGATAAAGCATATAGCGCTACATTAACTGTTCTTGCGAGAACAAAGATTGATGCTGTCTTATCTACTAATGATGCACAGGCTATAGGTGTTATAAGAGCCGTTGAAGCCTCAGGTCTGACGCCAGGGAAAGACGTCATTGTAGTGGGTCTAGACGGTATTCCAGAGGCTATACAAGCTATTAAAGAAGGAAAGATGTATGCAACAGTTGCTCAAGCTCCTTATGTTATGGGCTTCTACAGCGTCTTCTTAGCATTTTACAAGATCTATTTCGGATTTGATCCTGTGCAAGCTTCAGGAGGCAAAAACTGGATAGTCACTCCTACACCGGTTGTGACTAAACAAAATCTTGATACATATGTATACACTGTAAAAGGACAATACGCGCTGCCGTTACCTACTGAAAATACAGCCAGTGTAAAGCCTGTATCAGATGTTACTTCTCTGATTAATACGCTTAAGACTGGTTAAAAAGTCATTTTTTATTTAAAAAATATTTATTTTTTTGGAGGTTTTGTTAGAAATGAGCAACAATTATATACTTATGACTAAAGGTCTTGTGAAGAAATTCCCAGGATTAATTGCTTTAAAAGGAATAGATTTTGAACTGAAAAGAGGGGAAGTTCACGCGATCGTGGGTCAAAACGGTGCCGGCAAGTCTACTTTTGTTAAAGTGATAAACGGCGTTTATGTCGCTGACGAAGGTAAAATATGGATTAAAGGCTCAGAGGTCGAAATAAAGAGCCCTGTGGATGCTAAAAAATATGGTATATCTCTTATCCATCAGGAGACGATGATTATACCTAATCTTACTATTGCCGAGAACGTTTTTATTTCAAAACTAGGTTTCACAAATAGATTAAACAAGAAAGAGTTAAGCGAGAAGGCTAAATATTATCTAGATATGATCGGCCTTAAAAAAGATCCTCTTACAAAAGTTAAAGATCTAAGAGTAGTAGAACAACAGCTGGTTCAGTTCGCCAGAGCATTAGCAGAGAATGCAGATATAATATGTATAGATGAGCTTACAAGCGCTATGAATCCTTTCGAGACAAAAAGAGTGTTCGAGGTGATACGCAAATTAAAAGAAGAAAGATCTTATTCATTTATTTTTATAACTCACAGGATCGATGAAGTTTTTGAGATTGCTGATAGAGTGACAGTGTTTAGAGAAGGTGAAAAAATCTTTACTAAAAATGTCTCTGATACAGATCATAAGGAGATAGTAAGTGCGATGACCGGAAGAGATTTGAAAGATATATATGTATATAGAACTAAAAGAATAGATCGATCTGGTAAAAAACCTATATTAAAAGTAATAGATCTTTCAACTCAGAGAAAAACCTCTGTTGAGACCGAATTAAAAAACGTAAGTTTCGAGGTTTATGAAGGTGAAATATTTGCTGTATTAGGATTATTAGGTGCAGGGAAAACAGAGCTGGGTAAGGCTTTAATAGGTGAAGAAAAAATTGTCTCTGGAAAAATAATGGTCAATGGAGAAGAGATCAGACCTAAGAACCCGGCACATGCGTTAAATCATGGAATATTTTATCTACCTGAAGATCGTAAGAGATATGGAGTGGTTCCTGAACTTAGAGTATATGAAAATATCCCTCTGCCAGTAATTAAAATGTTTGCAAGAGGATCTGTGATAAGAAGTATTTCTAAAGAGAAGAATATAAGTATTGAGTGGGTTAAGAAACTTAATATAAGACCTTCTAACGTTGATTATAAAACTAAAAATCTTAGTGGAGGTAATCAGCAGAAGGTTATTATAGCTAAAGCGTTAGAGTCTAAAGCAAAGATATTAATATTTGATGAACCTACTTTTGGGATAGACATAGCTACTAAGGCTGATGTGAGAAGAATAATATCAGAACTTGCTGATCAAGGTTATGCAATTATTCTTTTAACTAGCGATATTGAGGAGGCGTTATCTTTAGCTGATAGAATTGCTATAATAAATAATGGGGTTATTGTTAAGATATTTGAAAATACAAAGCTTACAAGAGAAGAGCTGATATCTTATATGGGAGGTGTTGCAAAATAACTAGAAAATTATATGAAAAGAATTTATATTTCCAAAGAGCTATTAGAATTCTAACAATGCATGAGTTATCAGGACCTTTGATAGCTCTTATCATATTATATGCTGTGTCATCTATGTTGTCTAATAGATTTCTCACATTCGAGAATCAAATAGTTATCTTTTTAATGTTTATTCCCATAGCATTGTTAGCTTTGGGAGAGGCACCTATTATAATCATGGGAAGCATAGATCTTTCCCCAGGATCTATAATGGGTTTAGTGGCAGTATCAACAGCATATCTAATTGTGTTCAATAATTTTTCTATAGAAACAGCGATTTTAATAGGACTAGGCATAGGTGCTCTCGCAGGATTTATCAACGGGATCTTAGTGACCAAAGGGAAGCTACCCTCTTTTGTGGTCACACTAGCAAGTTTAATGGCTGGGAGAGGACTGGTTTATATTATAACAGGAGGTTATAGTATATCAGGCGGAAACTTATATCAGTTGGGCATATTTATACATAGATTATATGGAGTGCCGCTACTTATATGGCTTCTACTGCCGATAACCGTGATCTATTACATATTCCTTAGATACACCACTTTAGGTCTCTACGCATATGCCATAGGAGGAAACGAGGATGCCGTAAGATACTCAGGAGTTAATGCAGATATCGTTAAAATAATAATGTTTACTGTCGCAGGTTTTCTATATGGAGTAGGAGGCATATTTGTGTTAGGACAGCTACAATCTGGCTATGCCAATATAGGCTATGGTTATGAGCTGAGTGCTATAGCCTCATGTGTTTTGGGAGGAATAAGTTTAGCAGGAGGCGTGGGAAGCCCTTTGGGCCCTATCGTTGGTGCTATGATACTTACGTTGATACAGAATATATTAATATTGCTGGGCGTCAATCCATTCTATCAATGGGTTGTCACAGGAATGGTTCTAGTTTTAGCTGGTGCGGCACTTACTAGAGGCGTAAGATACGTGAAATAAATCCTCCATATACCAACGGCATTATCACGACACGATCATTAGCATTAATCTTTTTCTTCAGATCATCAATGATTATGCCATTGATCATTATTACTACATTAGTTTTCAACTTGTTATCATCTTCTAAAACAGCCTTTTTATCTATAAAACCTTTTTCTTCAAGCATAACTATAAATTCCTCTAGAGATGTCTCTGTTTTAATTTCAATTTCATCTTCAAACGTTCTCATATCTCTTGTAAATGGTGGAAGAATTTTAACACGAACTCTTTTGACATTACTCATAGATATTCTGCCCTGTCATATTAATAATATTTTTAATTATATTATAATGCGCGGGTTTAAACATTAATTATTATTTTTCAGTATATAAATAAGGGACGTTAATTGAGCGAATTTGAAGGTTTATCTGAGGATCAATTGAAGCAAGACATATGTAAAGTTATGAGAAACTTATTTAATAGAGGTCTTGTATCAGCATTAGGAGGCAATGTAAGTGCTAGACTTCCTAATTCTAAAGAGTTTTGGATAACACCAAGCGGGATTTTTAAAGGAGAATTAAATCCAGATGATCTTGTTAAGTTAGATGTTGAAGGTAATATTTTAGACGGATTTTTAAGACCATCAGTAGAATGGCCATTACACGCAGCAATATATAGAGTGAGGCCTGATGTCAATGCAGTGATACATGCTCATAATCCTATAACTCTCGGATTGGCATTAGCCGGAGTATCATTGAAGCCTATAAGTGTTGAGGCTGTTATGGTTCTTAGAAAAGTAGAGATAGTGCCTTTTGCGTTTCCAGGTACAGATCAGCTTGCTAAATTAGTCGAGGAGAAGGCGGCAAAAGGTGCCAGAGCTATAATTTTACAGAATCATGGGATAGTCGCATTAGGCTCTAATTTATATGATGCAGAGGCTATAGCTGAGACGCTTGAGGAAGTGGCTACTGCACAGTTTGTTGCAATGGCCTTGGGAAAAGAGCCTCCTACAATACCAGAGAAAGATGTAGAGTTATACTATAAACTTTATAAAATAAGTTGAGAATATTACCTACATCAGATCTCATTACATGACTTGGTGGATACAATGGAGTTTTATGGTTATGCAGGCAAACTGTTATATATTGATCTATCGAGAGAGAAAATAGAAGAGAAAGAACTTAGTATGGAAGATATCGTTATGTTTATAGGAGGAGTAGGTCTGGCGACAAAAATATTCATGGATGAAATAAATGATCCAAGGATAGATCCTTTTGATCCTAACAACGTTCTCATATTCATGACAGGGGCATTGACAGGCACACCTGTCTATGGGAGTAGCAGATTTGTTATAGTCTCTAAATCTCCTCTCACAAACGCCTGGGGAGAGGCGCATGTAGGAGGTCATTGGGGGCCTGAGCTAAAGAAAGCAGGATATGATGGCATAATCATCAGAGGCAGAGCATCTAATCCTGTTTATCTATATATAAAAGATAGTAAGATAGAGATCAGAGATGCAACCAAATATTGGGGGCAGACAACCTATGATGCTAGCAAAAACATTCTTAAAGACTTGGGCGATAATGAGGCTAAAATAGGGGTCATAGGCCCTGCTGGAGAGAATCTTGTGAGATTTTCTACTATATCTTTTGAGCCGGAGCCTTATGGGCCTAGAATGGCTGGAAGAACAGGTTTAGGTGCTGTAATGGGTTCAAAAAATTTAAAAGGAGTAGCAGTGAGAGGTAGCGGAAAGATAAAGATAAAAGATCCTGCGAGAGTCTCTAGCATTCTTCAGAGGCTTTTGCCACTGATAATGTCGTCACCTACTGCCCAGATATATTCATTATATGGCACATCTGGTGAAGTAGAAGAGTTCTACGAATATGGAGATATGCCTATAAAAAACTTTTCTTTAGGAAAGTTCGATGGCTACAAAAAATTGACTGGAGAATTTTTTAAAGATAAAGGACTTATGATCGGAACACATGGATGTTGGGCTTGTCCTATAAGATGTTGGAAGATCACTAATTCTGGAAAAAGAAATCTTAGATTTCCTGAGTACGAGACTATAGCATCTTTAGGAACTATGTTGTTAATAGATGACCCGGAGTATATCGTCAAGTTTAATGAGTTATGTAATGAACTTGGTATCGATACTATTTCTACCGGAGGAGTGATCGCTTGGTTAATGGAATGTTACGAGAAAGGTTTTATCAAAAATGATTTATTAGACGGTTTGGAGCCTAAGTGGGGTGATAAAGAGACTGTCCTTAAGCTTATCCACATGATCGGTAGAAGAGAAGGCGTTGGTAGAATCCTTGGAGAAGGTTGTAAAAGAGCTTCAGAGATTGTTGGAGAAGAATGTATAAAATACTGTATGCATGTGAAAGGTGTTGAAATGCCTATGCATGATCCAAGGGCATTCAAAGGATTAGGTCTTCAGTATGCAACATCAAATAGAGGAGCTGATCATCTCTATGGACTATTTATGAGAATAGAACAAGGTCAGAGGATTCCTGATCTTAAGATATACGAGAGAGTCGATAGATTCGCCTATAAAGGCAAAGCTTGGATGGTGGCTACAATGGAGTTTTGGAGCGAGATTCAGGAGTCTATGGGATTATGTAAATTTGTTGATATACCACCGGCTCATGTAGCAGGTCTATATACTTATATCACAGGAATAAAAAGAACTCCTCCAGAGCTACTTCAGATTGGGAAAAGAATATTCTTTCTAAAAAGGATCTTTAATATAGCCAATGGCATAAATAAGGCTCATGACACGTTGCCTAAGAGATTTCTTGAAGAGCCTCTACATGAGGGAGGCGCTAAAGATCAAATTGTTGAATTAAATGAGATGTTAAAAGAATACTACGAGTACGTGGGTTGGGATGAGAAGGGAGTTCCTAAAAAAGATGTTATCACAGAACTAGGTCTTTTAAATTATTATGAGAAATTCATTAAATAAGATTAATTTATTTATATAATGATAATTTCAGGTGTCATTTTGAGCAATAAAATATTAATTAATATCATTGGAGCAGGCTTTATAGCTAATGAGCTTGCGAGAGCATTAATGATGTTAGATCATGTGGAGATCTATGGTGTATATTCTAGAAGCATTGAGAAGGCTAGAGAGTTTGCTAGAAGACATAATATAAATAATATATATGATGATTGGAGGAGGGCTGTCTCAGATCCTCATGTTGAGGCTGTGGTCATAGCTACTCCTAATTATACTCATAAAGAGATCTCTGTTGAGGCTGCTAGAAGAGGTAAACATATTTTTCTTGAGAAGCCTATCGCAACCAGGTTGAGAGATGCTCGTGAGATTATTGAGGAGGCTGAGAGAAATAGAGTGAAGCTTTTCGTAGGTCATTGTCTTAGATACTGGCCTGAGTATGTCAGAGTGAGAGAGATGATTCTTAGAGGAGAGATTGGTGAGCCTAGGATCGTCAGAGTCTATAGATTGTCTAGCTTTCCAAAGTGGAGTATATGGCATAGATATATGAGTTTCAGCGGAGGAGTGGCGGTTGATCTTGCTATACATGATATTGATTATCTAAGATGGAGCATTGGAGAAGTATCTAAAGTATATGCTGTTGGAGGCGTATACACTAAATATAGTGTTGACGCGATAGATCATGTCATGTATATCTTAGAATTTGAGAATGAAGCCATTGGATATGGAGAAGCGTCATGGGCTATGCCAGAATCTTTTCCATTCACAACTTATCTAGAGATTGCCGGGACAAAAGGTCTTTTATATGTTGACAACAGATCTACTGCAACATATAATGAGTATATTGATGACAAAATAATAACATCATCTCCTTATGATAAAAATGCTTATTATAATGAGCTTAAGGCTTTCATCAGATGGATATTATATGACGAACCTGTCGAGATAAGACCTGAAGATGCTTTGGAGAGTCTGAGAATAGCTCTTGCCATCAATAAAAGTATTGAGAAGAAAGAGGTTATAGATGTTAAAAAGGCTGATCTAGAATGATCAGATTTGCGATAATATCTTTCGCACATATGCATGCATATAGTTATGCCAGAGCTGTTAAAGAGCTTGAGAGAGAAGGCAGAGCTGTTTTAGAGGCTATATATGATGATGATCATGATAGACTTAGAAAGACTTCTGAGATCTATAGACCTAAAAAGATTTATAATGATCTGGAGAAGCTTGCAGAAGATAAAGATGTTGATGCTGTAATTATAACGTCTGAGAATACTAAACATAAGAAACATGCTATTCCAATGATCATGTCTGGAAAACATGTTCTTGTTGAGAAGCCTATCGCAACCAGATATATAGATGCTTTAGAGATGGTTGAGGAGGCTAAGAGAGTAGGCGTGAAGTTTCAAACAGCTTTTGTCATGAGATATCATGATGCATCAGTCTTTGTCAAGAGAAGAATTAAAGAGATAGGTCGTGTGATATCTATAACATCAACAAATCATGGAAAGAATCCTATGAGTTGGTTTGTTGATCCAGAGCTATCTGGCGGAGGAGCTCTCATGGATCATATTGTTCATGTTGCAGACTTGATCAGATGGTATACTGAGAAAGAATTTAAAGAGGTAATAGCTTTTGTAGGAAAAAACATTATAAAAGATCTGATGGTTGAAGATAATGGGCTGGTTATAGGAAGATTAGAAGATGATACGCCAGTATCGATAGACTGCAGCTGGTCTAGACCTTCTAAATGGCCTGTTTGGGGCGATGTCTATATGCATATATTAGGTGAGAGAGGAGCTATAGTGTTGAATGCTTTCAATCAGAATATTTATCTATCAGATGAGGAAGGATTCAGAGGAGTATATTACGGCCCGGACGCTGATAAAAATATGATCGAGAGTTTTATAAATGTGATTGAGAGAGATGAAGAGCCTTTGGCCAGTGGTTTAGATGGTCTCAGAGCTCTTGAGGTTGTTCTTGCCGCATACAGATCTTTAGAACTTAAGAGGCCTGTGAAGATATCTGAGATTAGGATGTGAAAAGCTCATTCATGTCTCAGCTCTTTTATAATGTTCATATATTTCTCTAAAAAGATCTTTTCAGCATCAGGGCCTAGTATACTCCATTTTGCAAGTCTAGCTTCATACTTGTTTTCTCTGAAGCTTCTCTCAATAGGTATATAGCCTACATAATCATTTGTATACGCCGAGATCATTGTTGTGGCATAATAGTTCTTCTCAGAATATCTTTTGAGAACAAGACCTGTCTCTACAAGCATTTCTCCAGGAACTGCTAAAATGATCATATCTCCTAGAGATGCCACCTGAATTATAGTCTTGATCTTGTCTCCGAATCTTTCAGCAATATCGATCTCCTCATCAATATATAAAAGATTTATCCACGTAGGATCGTAATAAAGATCTTCTGTCAATGTTTTTGTGTCATAGTTAGACAACATAGTATAATAATATTTCAAAAGCTCTTTAACATCTTTCTCAGGTTTTCTGATAGAAAGCTCCATGGAATATGTTCTGATCTTTATCTCATCAATTTTTATGTCTTTAGCATGAGCTGATGATATAGATAAAGTCTTCTGCCCAAGCATCTCTCCCATATATCTCATATATCTCAGGCCTTTAGACAGAGGATCTATATCGCCTGCAGCACCTGTCAGAAATATCGTCTCATAACCATATCTTCTCATATAATAATATAATTCTCCTGGGTAATCAGACGAGATTCCTAAGCCGGTGTTTGTGACAGGATGACATGTATAATTCACTATAAGAATCTTATCTTTCTCACTTTCAACGCCTAATATCGTAAGATCAGGATCTATCTCACCATCTATAAATGCTCTATTATAACACAACTGATCTAAAGAACCTCTTGCGACAAAAGTTCTTCTGATCCTCTCTCTATAAATATTTATCTTCTCTGCAGCATTCTCAATCTCTATATAAACTCTTCTCCACCATCTATTGAAAAAATCTCTCTCTTCATCTGTGTATGGAAATGTTTTTCTCCACATAGGAATTATAGTCTCTGGAGAAGAATGAGTATGTGTAGTTGTGATCATTATGTTATCTTCTTTTACAGATAGTTTTGACGATAAGATCTTTTTTATCTTCTTAGAATCTTCTAAATATATACCCAAAAGATCCATTTGAAGCAAAACAAAGCTCTCTCCATAAGGATCTACGAGTTCTAATAATCTAAGATATAAAGGAGATACTATATGTGTAGATCTTTTGTTAAATCTATGTCCATAGCCGCCTAATCTTATTCCCACAGGAGGAGTGATATCTCTTATAACATAAGAGATCTCCAATTCTAATCCCTAGATAATATGTTCAGCATATACTTCTAACAAATCTCCTTCTTTTAATGAGATCTCCTCTTCTAATAATATTCTAAGGATCTTTTTTTCATCCTCATAAAGATATTTATGAAAGATCTCTTTGTTGTTCAACATGATCTTTGTCTTCATAATTCTTCTATCGCTATGAATAATTAACTCTCTTATCTTAATCAATGGATCGCCTATTTTGATCTCTAGTTTAATATGAAGTCTCTCAGCAGAATCTTCATAAACAAGCTGAGCAACTGTTGAAGGCATCATAATAGGACCTCTAAAATTGTTTCTCGGATGTCTAGGGCTGATCTCTATGAATTTTCTTCTGCCAGAGAATCTGAAGCCGGCTAAATGATTAAAGATCTGTAGTGATATTAATGCTCTGAAATAGTGACCGTCGCACTCCATATGATTATAATACATTCCCCACGAGAGATATCTCTCATGGACATTTCTCAAGATCTCTAGTCCCTCTCTCTCCATCCCCTCCCAGATCATTTGTAGAGCAACCATGATCTCGACACCTGTCCATGGAGTGTCTGGCTGACTAGAGATCGTATATAAGATCCCTGTGTTATTAGGATATAATAAGTCTCCATAGAGACCTGGTCTTCTCTCTCCAGGATATGTGGCGTTTAGAAGACCTTCAAAACTATTGTAATTATATTTATATATAGATCTTAGGATTGAAATGATCTTGTCATGTTCCAATATGTATCCTGAGCTCATCAAGATCTCTAGATACCACTCTCCTGATAATGATGCAGACATGACAGCTTTATCTCTCAGGCCGCTCAAAGGATCAAACCAGTTATCAAGATACTCGCCATTCCATAAATATCTTATCATGTTTTCACTGGCTTTATCAAAGATTTTCTTGACATGTTCTGCATAATTTAGATCTCCTATCTCAGTAAAGATCTCAATGCTCTTCTTAAGAGCTGATAACCAAAGTTCTGATGTGAAAGATGCTATACCATGAAAACTTAGATTATCAAATGTGTTGACAGAGATCGGCACATACATAGGTCCTGAGAAAAGACTTCTCATAAGATCTTCAGCAACACCTCTTCCTCTCAAAATCTTAGCAATCTGTGAAAAACCTTCATAACCTGATGGAGGAAAATGATAGATAAGTCCTGTGTCCAAAGGATCATGTTGTCTCAATGTTCCCTCGATGACGAGCTTAATATGATCAAGGATTTTATTTAAAAACTCTCTGTCTCCGATCCACTCATAAACAAGATAAGTCTGTAAAAGATATTCTGGCATAAGATCGTTTCTATCATAAGTATCAACATAATAAGGTGATGCCGTGTAGCAATGCATCACTCTACCACTTGCATCAACTCTTGTCTTCTCAATAATTTTTTTCAATGCGTCTCTAAACTTGTTCAGATCATGTTGTATAGAAGGATCTTTTCTCAACATATCTCTGTACATAGACATGTTCTCAGGAAAAGCTAATGAGAAGACCTCATAATAAGGAGACTTCTCTGGAGTAAGAATATGATTAGTCCAGTCCACTATAAGTCTTTTACCAAGCTCTGGATATAAAAGAAGTATCGTAGGCAGAGCGTAATAAGCCACATCAACAGTATTAAGTCCTGCACATGTCCCGGGACCTCCCTCCCAAACTCCGAAGAAGCCTTCTTTAGTAAGCCATGTAGATTTTGATAATGTAGTGATCTGCGACACTGCAAGCTCTTTAAGATAATCTTCGTAAGAGCCGCTGTAGAGAACCTCTACAAATCTATTTATTTTCTCAATGATTCTTTTCAGGTCTTCAGCAACAAACTCTAGAACTTCCTCAACATTTTTATAATAATTCTCGTAGTAATGTCCCAATTTGTTTCCGAAACGATCTATGTGATTAGGATAATACCATGCTAATATGAAAATAATCTCCTTAATCTCTCCAGGATCTATCTCTAACTTTCTTGACAAAGATCCGTAGAGACCTATTTTTTCGCCAACAACTTTTTTATCTACATCAGCTTTTAAAACACCTTCTCTACGATACTCAACTAATAATCTTCTTAAAGGCTCTGTATAACTCCATCTTGAGGATAGATCTAGTTCAAAACTTGCAGCACTACCTGAGACGTCTGTAATCGCTATAGCAAGTGCTCCATTAAACATGCCATGGTTCTCTGGGATGTTCTCTCCAAACATTTTTACTCCAACATATCTATCAGATCTAATCAATCTGTTTATGGCGACATTCTGAGCTGTGAAATTATGAGGATTTCTTAATATGCTTATCAATGACACATCAGTCTTTTTATCTCCGATATTTCTAATCACAAATCTTATAATCAAGGCCGGCGTCGTTGATATCTTAAGATCTCCTGGTAGGAGAAGAGAGTATATTTCTGAATAAATTTCTAAACCGCTTTTCTCAAGCCATCTGTCTCTATATATGATCTTTATCTTAGGAGGAGTAGCTATTACCTCCAAAGATTCTATATTTCTAACCCACGGCGTCTGATAAGGATTCAAGGCGTCATTAACTGATGAAAAATGATCATAATTATATCTGCTGAACCAAGGCTCAGTTCTTAGTATAAGTAGATATGAAGTCTCATCATCTCTATATACTCTAAGTATAAAAACAAGATCATCTTTATCAAAATATTTCTCTGGAGAGCCGTAGTCGCTCCATGGTCTGTTATTAAATATAGTCCATCCAGAGAATCCTCCTTTGACATCTAGTTCTATAGATCCTGTTCCTAATCCTCCTAAAGATATTGTAGTCAAATGATCTGTTCTACTGTGAAATCTCATTAGAATACACCTGAGAAATTATATAAAGAAAAAATTATTTGTTTAAATAGAAACTTATCTTCTTCTGATCAGGAATAACGCTCCTAAGACTATTATTATTATGACCAACACTATGACTGTCGGGAGAACCCACTCAGGCATTGTCGGCGCAGGAGATGTGATAGTCACTGCCTGTGTCTGTGTAGCTATCTGTGTAACTGCCTGAGTAATTGGTACTTGTGTTACATATGTGACAGGAGCTCCTGCCACTGTAGTGACCATAGTCTGTTGAATCGTCTGTACTTGTGTCATTACTTGGGTCTGTACAACTGTTGTAGGCTGTGTCAATACAACTGTTGTAGGCGGAGTTGTTGGTCTGGCAGCAGGCTTTAGAAGCAGATATGTCAGATAGCCGCTTCTAGCTGTGAAGTCGTACCATGGCGTCGCATATGGGTTCTTGTATGTGGGCCATCCAACCCAGTATTGTGTTGAATAAGTTACTCCTATTGGCACATCAGCTATTGTTATAAACGGAGGATCTTTCAGAAACTCTTCAAATAATCCTTTAAGAACTCTCACGTTGCCCTCTACATCAGTGAGACTTATGTTAGGCAGCTGTTGTAGCCAGTATGAGTAGTTCAGATTGTTATATCTGCCTGGGTTATATGGTGGAGCTGTTCCACATGGAAATGCCTGTGCTATAGTGTGTGTCTCGTTATACGTAGGATCTACAAATCCTAGCTGTCCAGGCCAAGCTCTCTGCGGAGGTCCTGGGGTCCATACTATGAAATATGTTGCGGTGGTGAAATGTCCTTTACAACGTATTCTAAAATCATTCCATGAGTCTGGGCTTAGAAGTATGTTAAGTTCTATACCTATGTCCCCTAGATCCTTTTTGAGAACATTAAGTATCTGAGCAGTATCAGGGTCAGGCACAGCTCCTGTTATAAATGTTAATGTCAACACATCTCCTTTCTTAAATGTTACCTCATAGCCTGGGACTGATAACGTTATATCTGTCGCCCAGACATATCTCTTTAAAGTAGGATCCCATGTAAACAGTTTTGTACCATTGATCTGCGCGTTCTCAAGCATTCTTTTAGCAACAGCCACAGCCTCTGTGTGGTTTATAGGCCATGAAACTCCGTATATCTCTTTGAATTTGCTTAATATAAACGCTGGATCATAATAAGGCGGAGATCTATATACAGAGACGTTAGGTGCTCCAATTGGATCTGGAGGTACGTCTGCATAGCCAAACACTATGGCACTGGCAATAGCCTCTCTCTCAATAGCTATGAAGACCGCCTTTTTAACCTCTGGAATAGTAATCGGCGGAATATGTTGTATAAACACTGTCAACGCAGCGTATGGATGATAATATGGCGACGTGTCAAACCATGCTCCCAGACCTTGTTTAGCATAAGCCTTTAAACCGGGGACTACTGTGCCTATGGCATCAGCTTCTCCAGCTATCAATGCTGCTCTGGCAAGATCTGCTGAAGGCTGTGCTCTCCACACAATATATTTAGGTGGATAAGAGTCTGTGGGATAAGGCTCGTCAGGTTTTAATACTCCCAGCTTGACTGCAAGACTTTTTATATATTTCCATCCCCACCAATTGTCTTTTCTCTCAAAAATTACTAGAGAAGGATCAAAGTATTTAAGTTTATATGGGCCTGCTCCCACAGGCCATCCTCTGGCCGGATCATTAAATTTATTCTTGATCCAGTCGGTCGAGTTTATTTGTGTGGTGAATATGTGAGAAGGAGCAAGTCTTATCCATGATGCAAACACCCATGGAATAGCTCTGTAAGCTCTTATAGCTGTCGAGTTAATATAAAGTTTCACAGTTTTGTCATCAACCTTCTCCCATCCGACGAAATAGAAATTGCCCGGAGCATATAAAGCTCTGCACCAGTAGAGAATATCACTACATCTCTCTCTTATAGAAGTGTTGAACGTGAATATCACGTCGTCAGCCGTCACAGGTTTGCCATCATCCCAGACAGCATCTGGAAAGATCTTTATGACAAGAACTGTGTCATTCTCCCATGTCCAGTTGGCCAATATAGGATACCAAGTATCTGTCACAAAATTAAATGCGAACAATGGTGGAAGAACAAGATCAATTCCAGGAGCTGACGCTGAGAATGGATTGAAAGAGTCTCCAAAAGCAGATGTCACACTAATGAAAGTTAAAGTCTTTTCTCGAGGAAGCTCTTGAGCAATTAATTTTGATGACGAGGATAAATACATTGATACTGATAACATGCTTATTGTTATCAAAAGTATTGATATAGTATATACGATTTTATATAGATATTTTCTCATGATTAACACCTTCGAAATGTCACTATAGTTTATTTTTCAAAGATAATAAATATTTCTATGATAAAAATTAAGGATAATAATCTATATTCAAATTGATTACACCAGCAAATCTATTATTAAAATCAATTTTAAATCTATGATCATTCTCTCTAATTATTTTAGGCGATGAATACTCTTCAGTCAGACTTTTTATCTCAACATGATCCGGGTATACATATATTTTATTCATCAAGACATGTCCAGAGATGATTAAACTGCTTCTCTCATTAGCTTTAACATAATATTCAGCTGAGCCGTCTCTTGCGTCTAGCAAAACTATTGTGACATCGTCAGATATTTTGATCTGTGGAGGAATGATATTATTATATATCTCATCCAGGAAAAGACCGAAGATCCTGAGAGGTCTGTCGGGATGTCTATTAAGTATCTCATCGATCTTGTTTATAAACTTAGGATCTCTTTTGATCCTGTAAAGCTCTATTAGACATCTAATAAGCTCGTCTCTAAGATCTTTTCTTCCCTCATTTAATATCATCTCTGCATAAACACATCCTTTCTCGCCTACAGAGGCTAAGAAAAGGTCTTTTGTAAATAATGCTGTTCTCAGAATTAATCTGCTACTTAACACATGATAACCGATTGTGTGCGGAAGTAGCTTATCTTCGTATATGCCGAATCTCTCTTTATTATAAAGACTGTAATAGAGATAGCCATCTTCTCTCTGAAAATCATTTATCATATTTCTAAGACCTTTCACACCCTCCTCAGCATATTTATGACACCACTCACATTTATCATAATACCATCCTTCTAAAAGCCCCACGACACCCATGAGATGAGTATTTAAAACAAAAAGATCTTCTTTTCCCTCAGGATCTTTAGATAGATAATGATAACTTCCCCATCTAAACCATACACCTCCTCTTCCAGTATCATAAAAACCTAGACACTTCGGAGGCTGTTTAATAAAACATTCTAAAGCTTTCAAAGCTTTTCTTCTGAGAATATCGCTCCCAGAGATCTGATGAAGACGATATAAAGTCTCGAAGACATAAAGCTGTTGAGGTGCTCCATGAATATTCTCTCTTCTAGCAGCTGTTATATAAGGGATTTTAAGACCTCCCTCTTCATCCAACTGATCAATCAATTGATCTATTAGCTCAAGATACACATGTTGAGCATAAGAATCTTTATTCATAAACCATTTAACAAAACATCTTCTCAAAAGATCTCCTCTAGGCCAGTAGTATGCTTGGCCATTCATAATATAGTCTGGAAGAACTTCTCTAGAAACAGCTCCACTTTTTATCAAAGCCCATATAAGGCCGTCTTCATAAAATCCTTTAGACAATCTATTAAACATCTCAACATCTATGTCAAAAAGATCTTTTTCATAAATATTTGATATAAAAATATTGTTCTCACACATCTTGTCTAAATAATATTCTGGATACAATCTTATGACATCACGATCTATTGATTCTATTCTTAGAATTCTCTCATTAATATCATAAGGACCTATCTTATTCTCTTTATAACATCTGGTCTTTTTATCTATCAAAATAAGATGATTATCAGTATATATTGTGTAGAAAAGATCTTTTTCATCCAACTTTTTTATCTTATCGTAAAATCTTATGAGAACTTCACCTAAAACTTTTTTATCTCCTAATGATCTTATTATCAATCTTCTAACGTTGCTATAAAGATCTTCTATTAAAACAAATAGATCATTATTATGAAGATGAGATCTAGTCTCTTTAGTAAAGATCTTTTTAATAATCTTATAAGAAAGATCTGACCTTATAATTATTTTGTCCTCATATAAATCTATCTCTAGAACCTCTCTTGCTATTCTCAATCTAAACATCCTCTTAGATATCTTATGTATAGAGGAATTATATAATCAGGATCTTTAAGCTCAGGTCTCCATAGCTTCTCCCACTCGATCGAGATATACACAGGTCTCGCAAGAATCTCTCTGAGATCCTCTATGATTCTGCATATATCTACGACTCCTTTGTCAGGCTCAACATATATATAATCATGATCAGATGTTTTGACAAAATTTTTTATATGAACATGATAGATATGATCTTTTAATTTTAACATCTTCATAATATTTATAATATCATTATAATCCTCACCTGCTAAAATAATGTTGGCAGGATCAAACAATACTCCAGCTACATCATTATATCTCTCAACAATTTTTATCAGATGAATCAGATTATTAATCTTGGCAAAATAATCATGTGTCTCAAACAATATTCTTATATCTCTCTCTATCAAAACATCATGTGTCTTCTCAATGAATCTTTTGACTTCTTCAGAGGTTTTGTAGATGTCTCCTATGTAATATGCAAACACTCTCACTTTATTGACGCTCAATTTATTTGCAAGATCTATAAGTCTGATCATTTTGGTAAATTCTCTAGCTCCCTCAATCGTCTCAGGATCTCTGGCTCTGACATAGCTTGATAAAAGAATTATCTTTACACCCTCGTTATTTAAAAATATCTTTATTTTCTCGGGATCATCTTTATCAGGATTTATATGTATGCCATCTTCTGAGACCCTTATCTCTAATGATCTAATGTTCATCTCCTTTGCTTTTTTAATAACTTCTCTAAGACTTAGATGTGGATATGCTATTGATGAGAATGTGATAAGATCAGAGTATTTATTTATGAGCATCTTCTCACGATCTTATCAAACAATTCTTTATCTAAAAAACCTCTCTCTTTTAACATTATAAGAGCAGAGGCGCAAGACTGTCTTATCTTAGGATCTTGAATCTCAATTTTCACGCCCAGCTCTCTTTCGAGACCCTCCTCAATCATTTTTTTAAGAACATCTTTATTCTCTCTATATAAAGATCCTATGATCCCTAGAGGAATATCTAGACATCCAAGTCTTCTATATACCGTCGAGATCGCAAGAATAATCTCTGAGACCTCTTCTTCAACAATTTTTGTTGCATAAAGATCTTTCTCTCTAAATGCTTTAAAGACGTATGGCGCAAACGATGCTATCATAGACTTTGGATCTTCAGATGAATATATTTTAGACACAAGCTTATGAACATCATCAGCTTTATAAAAATCTAATGCATATTCAACAAGTTTTGTATAACCGATCCTTCCATCAAGAGATCTCACAACTATTGATAATCCTCTGGCCCCGAAACTGTAGGCTCCTCCACGATCATCTATATAATGACCCCATCCACCTACTCTCCAGAAGGATCCTTTGCATCTTCCATAGAAATTACTTCCTGTACCAAGGATCCCTATGACGCCATCTCCAAGTAGATGTGTCGAGACATGTGCAGCATAAATGTCTTCAAATATGATCACTGTCTCAGGATCTATGTTCAGCCTCTTATATAAACATTTTTTAATATCATTATTCCATCTCCCCTCTAGATAGCCTGCCAATCCTATTCCTATCCCATGGATCTTTCTAATATCGCTTTTCGAAATAATAATCCTGATCGCCTCAGAGATGTTTTCACAAAATCTATCTAATGACACCACGGCCGGATTCCCAGATTTGTTTAACGAGGTCGTCTCTATCAATCCTATTTCATCATTTATCAAAGAAACCTCTATTTTTGTTGCTCCAGAGTCTATGCCTAGAAAATATCTTGCCAATTATCTGCTCACCATATTGATAAGATCCTTAAGATCTTTTAAATCAAACTCTTTTAAAGTATCATATCCAACACATCTATCATTAAACCATTCATTTATGAATCTGTTTATAAAATCATCATCACGTAGATGAGGATACATTTTATAGACACGATCTATCTCCTCAAGCTGTCCTGGCGACAGGCTCTCCTCAGGATCTAATAATCTAACCTCCTCGAGAAGACCAGATCTTCTTAACATCTCTAGAACTCCCGCGATACTTCCTCTGAAGTTGTTGTCAACATCAAAAACAGCTTTGTTGACGTCAGTCACATGATTATTAAGTATCATAAGCTCTATAGGGATCTCATCATGTGAGGAGATCCATCTCTTTACAAATCTAAAGATCTCTACAGATCTTCTTGTCCAAAAAGCCCAGTGGCCTAGTAATCCGCCTACTATTCTGGTCTCAACGATCTCTCCCCTAGGATCTTTGAAAACAAATTTATTAACAAGATCAATAATTATGTTGTCATCATTACCAGTGTATAATGCGATCTCATCAGCTCTGCCGCTCTCAACGACAGCTCTGATCACTTCTATAGTATGATATCTATTAAATGGAGCAATTTTTATAGCAATAAGATTCTTGATCTCTGAGACGAATCTCCTCCAGAAGTTGTATCTCAGAGGCAATCCTCCTACAGCAGGCTGTAGATAAAAACCAAACACAGGTATCTCTTGAGAAATCTTCTTAAGATAACTGATGATCTCATCTTCTCCAAGACCTTTCAGTTTATGAAGACTTACTAGACCAGCGTCATAACCTAGATCATATGCCAGCTTAGCCTCTCTCACGCCATCCTCTCCTCTGCCCACTACTCCTGCTATTCTAATGATCCTTCTCCCAATGTTTTTCTCACATTCTTTAATAATCTCAATAGTGTGAGTAAGAAGCGGCTTGTAATATTTATCAAAATCATCATGTACTTTAAATTGTGTCGTATGAACGCCTATGGCGACTCCATCAGCTCCTGAAGATAAATAATATCTTGTTAACACAGATTGTCTTCTGAAGTCTATGTAAAGATCTTTTGTTAATGCAAGTGGATGAGCAACTATGAAAGATCCTTTTCTTAATTGTTCTAAAACATCTTTAGAAGGCATAGGAAACATATGTGGTCTCCTTTAGAAATATAATATGAGGATATATAGTGTAGCCTATGATCTTTTATAAACCTATGAATGCTCTAAGATAATCAGGTATTTTACTGACGATCTCTTTGGCATCTCCTTCAACAATTATTCTCCCCTGATCCATTATATACACATGGTCGCTATGTTCAAGAGCTGCCATAATATTTTGTTCAACTAATAATATAGTAATCTTTTCTTCATCTCTCAGTCTATCTAAAACATTCATTATGCTGTCAACAACTTTAGGCGCTATTCCTTGGCTAGGCTCGTCTAACAACATGATCTTTGGTCTAGTCATTAATGTTCTGGCTATAGCAAGCATCTGTTGTTCTCCGCCACTTAATGTTCCTGCAGGCTGATCTTTTCTTTCTTTAAGTATTGGAAACAGATTATATATCAACTCCAACGTGTCTTCTATCTTCTCTCTAGATCTTTTGTTATATGCTCCTAACAAAAGATTCTCTCTGACGCTCATCTGTGGAAAAAGTCTTCTGCCTTCTGGAACAATATTTATGCCAAGCTCAACTTTTTTATGAGGAGGCGTCTTTGTTATATCAATATTCTGATATAATATTCTGCCGCTCCAAGGTTTTATAAAGCCCATGACAGTGTTTAATAATGTTGTTTTTCCAGCACCATTAGGACCTAGTATAGATACTATTCTTCTCTCACCGACCTCAACATCTACGCCCCATAAAACTTGCATTGATCCGTATCCAGACTCTAATTTTTTAATGCTCAACATTTTTATACACCTCCTTTAAATCTTGTTCCAAGATATATCTCTCTCAACTTAGGATTTCTCATAACATCTTCAACTTTTCCTGACAAAACAATCTCTCCTCTATCAAGTACATAAACTCTCTCAGCAAATCTTATCACAGCTCTAATAACATGTTCAACCATTACTCCTACAGCTATGTTCTCTCTCTCAGCAACATTTTTGACAAGATCAACTATCTCATCAACTTTTGCAGGAGGCATTCCAGCAACTATCTCATCTAACAAAAGTATCTTAGGCTTCATAGCAAGTGCTCTGGCAAGCTCTAATAGTTTTCTCTCAGGCCCTGTGAGTTTTATTGCAAGCTCATCTCTTTTATTATATAATCCTACTAGTTTTAACATTTCATCAGCTATCTTAAGTGCTTCTCTCGTGTTTATTTTTTCTGATAATGTTCCAAATAAAGCTCCTATCATAACATTCTCTCTAACACTGAGACCTGGGAATGGTCTTGTTATTTGAAAAGCTCTTGCTATACCTAGTTTAGCTCTCTCATGAGCTGACAATTTAGTTATGTCTCTACCCATATATATTATTCTTCCATCCTCAGGAATATATACTCCATTGATCACATTGAAAAGAGTTGTTTTGCCAGAACCGTTTGGACCTATGATTGCTATTTTCTCACCAGAGTCTATATATAAAGAGACGTTTTTCAAAGCTGTTATTCCCCCGAATCTTTTTGTGACATTATTAACCTCCAAGAGATGCATAGACATCCTCCTCATCTAATTATTTTTCTCACTATCTCATGTTTATATAGAAATGAGCGTAGCTCTCCAACAATTCCCTGTCTAAATAATAAGACTATTAGAAGAAGAATTATTGAAAACACAGTCAGCTGAAGTCCTGGCAGATATACTCCTAGATAATATTTTGAGAGAGAATATATTGATGCGCCTATTAAAGGACCTAAAACAGTTCCTCCGCCTCCTAACATGACTATAACTATAAACTCAACTGAAAACGCTATATTGAAAGACTCTGGCGGATATATAGCTGTAACCTTCAGAGTCCACATAGATCCTACTAAACTGGTTAATACTGCAGATATTATGAAAGCTACGAACTTGTATAAGGTAGTGTTTACACCAAATACTTTGGCTGCGTCTTCATCTTCTTTTATAGCTAATAATCCATAGCCAAGTCTGCTGATTCTAATGAGATACATTATGATTCCTGTTGCAACAGCTAGTATAAATATTCCTGTGTCTGGCAGTGTTATTGTTGCATATGAGAAGCCTTCTTCACCAAATAATTTCCTCAGATCTTTAGCAATTATGATCCCTTCAGCGCCTCCCCATATTTTCGCTCCTTCAATAAGATATCTCAGAGCCTGACTGAGACCTATTGTTGCTATTGCGAAAAATGCTCCTCTAAGTCTCAAGGCTATTCCTCCTACTACTCCTGCCACAGATCCTGCCAATATAACTGATAAGATCATTCCTAATATGATGGCCTCAGATGATGATAAATTATTTTGTGAGGCATAAGATACTCCAAGAGCCATTCCATATAGACCTAGACCAAAATATGATACATATCCAAAATCTACGTATCCAGTCATCCCTAGAAATATATTATATGCTTGTGCAATAGCGATGTAATAGAGAAGTAGAGTAAGCATCTGAGAATATTCTGGAAAAGATGTCTTTAACATCCATATGATTATATATGAAAAGATCATTATTATCAAAGACATATGATCAATAATCTTTCCTTTGATCAATTTATTCACCTTCTGAATAGACCGTAAGGTCTTATCAACAATAGAATTAATAGTATCACAAATTCTGTGAATAATGTCATCGACATAGGGCTGTGAAAATGTAGATAATCATATAATGGGAATAAAACCACCTCAGCTAGGCCGAATATTATGCCTCCCACGTATGCTCCTATTATAGAGCCTAATCCTCCTAATACCACTATGACGAAAGATTTTAGAAGATAAGGAGCTCCCAGATAAGGATTTATGCCTGTCGGATTATACATTGTTATTATGACGCCACTCATCATTGCAAGACCGAAGCCTATTCCAATTCCTAAAGCATATATCTTATTAACATCTATACCACATATATATGCTCCAACGGGGTCTTGAGCCACGCCTCTTAATGCAGAGCCTATTCTCGTCTTATACAGAAATAATGTTAAGATTATGACTATGGATAATGCTATCACCCCGGCAAGTATAGATGAATAAGTAAGTCTATAATCAAATATCTTGACTACTCCAAGAGACCATGAGAATCCTCTGTAATCTAAGCCGTAGTTTAATCTTGCGATCTCTTCTAGAAAAATTGATAATGCAAATGTTGCTAATAAAGTGGTCAGCTCATGTGCGCCTATTAATCTTCTCAAGATTAGATAAAATATTGATGCTCCCAGGCTCAGTCCAACGACAATTGCTATAAATAATGATCCTAGTGGCGAAAGATTGTAACCTACGAAAAATGTTAATGCTGTATAAGCTCCCCACATTATTAATGCTCCATGAGATAAATTAATGATTCTTGCTATACCAAATATAAGACTTAGACCTACAGCAACTATTCCATATATAGATCCTAGCACAAGACCTTGTAAAAAAAGAAATATTATTAACCCAGGATCCATTTCAGACCCTTATCAACTATATTTCTAAGGTGTTGCTTGTTTACCAGCTTTCTTCTCAGCCCATGTAGGTATTGGAAACACCAGCTTAGATTTAGCAACCTCCGGCGGCCAGACCACAACTAAATTTCCTTTCTGCCACTGCACAAGAATCATTTTATGAGCTATCTGAATTCCTGTGACAGGATCTATTTTATATTCTCCGAAGAATGTTATCAGATGCATTTCTCCCAACACTTTTCTTACTGCCATAGGATCAAGACTTTGAGCCTTCTCAATAGCTTTGACTAATATCAATACTGCGGCTGCTCCTGAGGCGGCATGATAAGGAGGTCTCGCAGTAGGATCTTTAACAATCTCTCTATATAACGCCACAAACTCTTCCTCAGTCGGTCCAAACCATTCTACACCTAATTTAGATGCTATCTCTGGAGTATAGCTGGCTCCAACCTCCCAATGTGATGGACATATGATCCCTTCCGCTAGATTTCCAAATGCCTTATAATAATCTGTGTAGCATGGAGCTATATTCATTGCTATGAAACCAAAGTCAATCTCTTGATCTGCTAGTTGTCTTGTTAATAACTGTCCATCTGCAAAATGAGATCCTACGATGAGCGCATCAGCTTTTAAAGGCGCTATTGACGTTAGATACGGTGTGAAGTCTTTGATATCTGTCGGATAAGCTCTGTCATAAACTATCTGAAGACCTAGTTTTTTACTATAATTTCTTACTCCGCCAGCAACCATTCTATTAAACTCGTCATCTTTATATATCAAAACGATCTTAGGATCTTTCTTTACGCTCAGAAGAGCATCTATAGCCTGAGTCATATAAAGTGATGCAGGAGTCCAGACCATCACAATCATTTTATAACCTTGTAGATGTATAAGATCTGATGCTCCTCCCCAGTTGATCAGTAGCATATTATATTTCTCTGCTATAGGTGCTTGTGCAAACACCAGTGGAGAAGAGTATGAGCTTAATAAGAAATGTACTTTATCTACAGTGATAAGTCTCTCAGTATATTGAACAACTTTATCTTTAGAACTTTCATCATCATAATAAACCAGTCTCAGAGGAATCGTCTTACCAAATAAATGAACTCCTCCATATCTCTCATTAACCCATTTAATAGCAGCTTTTATACCGTTGAAACCTGCTGTGCCAACCTCTCCTTGAGAGCCTGTCAAAGGCACTGCCATGCCTATGACTATCTCACTAGGTAGCGTGGGAGGCGGTGTCGTAGGCTTAGGAGTTGTAGGTGTCGTTGCTGGTGGAGATGTTAACAGAGTCTGATAAATTGTTCTCTCAATATATAACGTCTGTGTAGCTACAGATGTGTAAGGTACTGAATAAGTATATGTAATGGCTGGTGCAGAAGGTCTTGAGACTGCTGAGGCATAATATCCGCTGACGAATCCTATTACTAACATTATTATGATAAGTGTTATTGTTAATGGTGTAAAAATTTTACCACTTGTTTGAGAAGAAGACATATTAAACACTCTCGAAATTTATTATAAAATAAAAGAATATAAAGATTACTTCAAGACACATCTCTTTCTTAAAAAATTTTTGTTATAAATTTTAAGTGTATGATTGATGAGATTAGAAATTCTAAAATCTTCCGTCTCTAACATCAAAATGTGTGGGAAGATTATATAATGATCCTCCTGATAAGATCCATTCAGAGATCCAGTCTATCATTTGTAAAAGACTTATTTTTGGATAACCAAATAATCTGAATATTTTTGATGCATTATTGAGTAGCGCGTCAGGCTTAGGATCCCCTATGAACACAGGTTTTTTACCAAATCTTTTTCCAAATTCTTCAGCAACCCATTTGACAGAGACTATCTCAGGACCTGTCAGATTTAATATCGTGGGAGGGTTAGAGGCTAGTTTAAGAGATCTTAAGACATAATTATTTGCATCTCCCTGCCATATTACGTTGAAATATGTCATCGAGAGATCTATAGGCTCTTCATTGAAAACTTTAAGAGCTATATCAACTAATACTCCATATCTTAATTCACATGCATAGTTAAGTCTTATAATAACTCCAGAGGCCTCTCTATTTTTTCTAATAAAATAACTCACGATCCTTTCTCTGGCCAGCGCAGACCAGCCATATTCTCCAACAGGCTCAGGCTGATCTTCTTCTCTAGACCCTCCTGTGGATACATGAACTAATGGATAAACATTTCCAGTTGAATATATGATGAATCTAGATCTTCTGAATCTTTCGATGACAAGAGCTGGGATATATACATTTGTCACCCACGTAAGGCCAGGATCTTCTTCAGTCCCAAATTTTCTCCCGACCATATATATGATGTTTCTGACCTCAGGAAGATCATCAACACTTTTTTTATCAGAAAGATCTTTTTCTAAGACAATCACATTCTTATATGATGAAAGCTTGTTCAAAACGTTTCTTCTACTGAATCTTGATACAGCATATATCTTTCTCTCAGGATCTATATTCTCAAACGCTCTTGCAAGCATCATAACAAGACTAGGACCTATCTTCCCACCGGCTCCTAACACCATGAAATCTCCATCTATATGCTTAAGATCTTCGATAGTCTCTCTATAAGGTCTCGACAAGATCTCTTCAAGCTCTTCTTCAGATTTTATCTTCTCTGGAAACAGCTCCATATCTAGCATCTCCTTAATATTGATAAGTCTTGAGAAATATTATAGTTTGAGAGACAGTTTAGCTGGAACAAGTGATATCATGAGCAACATCTCTGATCTTTATAAGATAAAAAAGATCGGGATGATAGATGTTCATGTACATGGTTTTCTCAATGATCATATGAACAACATGCTTCTTAAATACATAAAGATCTTTGGTATAGAAAAGGCTTTCATATCTATATATCCATTTGATCTTGGCAGAATAGATCCTTCTCATGAAGATGTTTTGAAGGGGAATATAAAGATTAAAGAGCTTATTAATAGAGAGAAAAGCTTCAGAGGAATGGTGTATGTTAATCTTCTTAATTCAGAAGATGTTGATATGGCCGAGAGATTTCTCAGAGAAGGTTTCTGTGGAATCGGCGAGATCTATAGATCTGTCAAGCCCAGGCCTGGACTTATCAAGCCATATATAGATCTTGTTATCGAATATGATGTTCCAATATTAATTCATGTTGCTCACAGATTATACCCAAGATCTAGACCTAGAGAGGCCTCTGTATATGATCTTTGTAGAATAGCTTTTAAATGGCCGAAGGCAAAGATCATTGTCTCTCATATTGCTGGAGGAGGAGACTGGGAGAATTCTATAGAGATATTAAAAAGATGTGATGTCAGCAACATCTATATTGATACTGGAGGTAGCGTGGGAGACTCAGGAATGATCGAGAGATTAGTTAGAGAATTCAGACGTGAGAACATTTTATTTGGTAGCGACAACATATTTTCAACATCAATAGCAAGAATTGAGGATGCCGATGTTGATGAAGATATTAAAATTATGATCTATAGAGAGAATCCTCTTAAGGTGTTTAAATGTGATTGATGCATTATCATTCTTCGGAGTATATCCCTTCAGAAGAGTTTGGCCAATAGATATTGAGGAAGTCACAAATCTTTTGAAGAAACATGGTTTTAAAAAAATATATATAGCATATATGTTGTCTCTTTTTTATCGAGATTTTTATGAGGCTAATAAAGAGGCTGAGGAAAATTTCAATAAGGCGAAGAACCTTGCGATCAACACTATTCTTCTTCCATCTATAAATCCAGATTATATGCCTCTCAACAAAAGTTTTTTAAAAGATCTTTTGGAGAACAAGTTTTTTCAAGGATATGTTACGGCGCCAGCTTATCAAGGATATAAAATTGATTCTTTGAAAACAATCAGAGTATTTGAGAGATTATGTGAATATGATAAAAGAGTTATTATAATAGATCTTTTGGAGGATATTAGAGAGATGCATAGAGCATACAAGATGAGACACGTCATAACAAAAGAATCATTGAAAAACTTCATTGACAAGATCGATAGAATATGTGAGAGAAAAATACTTCTCACATCGTTTAGATATGATCTTCTGAAAGAAGTGGAGAACAAGATCTCTGAGAAAGAGTTTTTCATTGACACATCAAGCGACACATTATACGGGCCTCAATATGATAGAATTAAAGAGCTGACAGAGTCTATAGGACATGATCTTATTGTGCTTGCGACAAAAACTCCGCTGACATATCCTTCTGTATCAATCTATAGAGTGTTATACTCAGATATATCAGATAGTTTTAAGAAAGATATTTTAGAACGAAATATATTAAGATTCTACGGATCATATGCTCATTAATCAGATGATAGACTTAATAAATTCTCTAGAGATTTTTAGTTGAAAATCGCTTAAGACGATTCTAAATTAAGATAATAATTTTTTGAGATAATCTACCTATTTCTCTGTGAAAATACATGTTTAGCATATTCAATCAGCCACTTGACATAATCTATAGAGTCTTTTATTTCGTCAATAGTATATTTCGCCTCATGAAAACCCCACACATATATATCATAAGCTATGGCCCAGGTCTCTGCAATTTTAGGCTCATTCATCTTCCTAGCCAAGGTTTTTGCTGCTTTGCCTAATAACCACGTGAACCATCTATTATTTTTTCTAGCTTCTTCAAGCTCTGAGATCTTATGTATCTCCGCTAAAGCTTTTAGACATTCTTCAACAGATTTATATAATTTCTCAGACGCCTGAATAGGATCGTTTTTATTTATATATTCCTCGGCTTCTCTAAAATATTTCTCAGCAAGCTCAATTCTGATCTCAACTATAGTATTAGGATCAAGATCTTTTTCTAATAAACTGATGATCAGATCAACTATATTTATCCCTCTCTTCCGGATCTCCATAAAAAGCTTTTCAGGAATTTCTGAAGACATCAACTATCAACTAAATATATATCTTCACGAGATTTAAATATACCATGTTTGTTTAAAATTGAAGGAAAAGATCTTATAATAGAATGCTAACAACATTATGTTTAAATCTTGTTCTAAGCAATCTCTGATCTATACAGATATTGCATATGTTTACGAATATAAGATAGTTAAATAAAATGTTAATCAGATGTTCAAAAAATGATCAGTATTAAAAATGTGTCTAAAAGTTTCGGCAGTGTGAAAGCTCTTGATGATGTAAGTTTTGATGTGAGAAATGGAGAGGTGGTAGGTTATGTAGGTCTTAATGGTGCTGGCAAGACCACTACTATTAGAATAGCAGTTGGTGTTCTACCTCCTGATAATGGTGATGTAGAGATCGATGGATTCTCGATTGTCAGAGATAAAAGAAAAGCTTCTGAAAGGATCGGGTGGATCCCTGAGATACCTCTTTTCGAGAGAGATTTTAAAGCTCTTGACTATTTCATATATGTAGCTGGTTTCCACGGGATCAGAGGTGACGAGGCTAGAAGACTAGGTAGAGAGCTTCTTGAGAAAGTTGGTCTTGGAGACGCTATGAATAAAAAGCTTGGTCATTATTCACAGGGCATGAGAAAGAGATTTGCTCTGGCACTCTCTTTAATAAATGATCCTCCTAATTTCTTGTTTGATGAAGTATTAAACGGCCTGGATCCTCAGGGGATAGCTTTTTTCAGAGAACTAGCTTTAGAATTCAAGAAGAATGGTAAGGCCGTCTTATTCTCATCACATATACTCACAGAGGTTGAGAATATTGCTGATAGAGTAGTGTTTATTCATAAAGGAAGAATAATAGCTGATAAAACTATTGAAGAGATAAAAAGAGAAGCCTCTTCAGGAGGCCACGGCTCTCTTGAGGAGTACTTCTTCAAATTAATAGGTGTCAAGATATGAGTCTTAGAATAGGGCCTGTGATATATGATCTAAAAAGATCTTTTTTAAGAATCTCTGTGATCATAATATTAGCATTGGCAGTCTTGGCTGGAGTAGGAATCACATATCTGATATATGGGAGCATGGCGTCTCAATACTCATTGGAAGACATGAATTTCATAGGAGAATTGATTATAAGAGGAGACAGCATAAGATTTTTAGGAGTATTATTTGATAGCAGAGGAGATCCGATCTCTAACGCTAGAATACAGATATTCTTAGGCCCATATAGAGGTGAGAAAGAGATTGCAGAGGTTAAGACAGATGATAATGGTCTAGTTAATTTCAAAACAAACATAAGTCTCACAACATTATATCAAAACATCTCGCCAGGCTCATCACAACCCATAGCTTCATCACCATCATGTAAAATAAAGATCATTAGAGAAGCCTCCTCCACAGAGATACAAGGGTCACCATCATTCAGCTTATCAGCCTCAGGTCTTGGCAGCTTATCATGTAGTTTCTTTAAGAACAGCATTTACACGCTCAGCTCTGGACCTCAGCCTATGAGATACTTCAGATCAAATGTCTCTCTCTATGAGAACATCTTTATCAGCTACATTGTTTTAAAACGTGAGAAAGAAAATCTTGTAGTAGGATTATTCAGCTTTGTATATAATGCTGATAACGACTCTATAAAACCTCTGAACAAAGAGATCTATTATAACATTACATCTTTCGAAAGACTTGGCATATCTCAGACGATAGGGCCTGTGACTGTTATCACAGGAGCATCTGTCAACGAGACGACATTAAGATCTTTAAGATTTGTTTCTGCAGGCTTTGTCAAAAACTATTTTAATGTCATAACAATAAGCCTATCTAAACTTTCTCTTGATCTTGTTAGAGGACCATATTATCTATTTATCAAAGTTGATGACTATGATTATATTGTATTCAGTCTATTCAATATGTATTCTCCAGCAGCTGTCATGATCGTGACTTCCTATCCTGGCAACATAGGTATCGCATTCTTTCTCTTCACGATAACAATATTATATCTCTCATATTTCTTCATGGCCAGACCAAGATCTTCTGGAGAGCTTGAGTATATACTTAGCAAACCTTTGACAAGAGACGATCTTTTTATCACCAGATATCTATCTCAGTTGCTGACTGTGATCATAATGATGAGCATATTCATATTTTCGTTATATACTACTCAGACGATTCTTCTTAAGACAGCTGTAGAGCCTAACATAATGATCATGATCTTTATGGGAGCCTTAACATCTCTCATAGCATTTTTATCACTCATGTATTCAATAGCAACATCACTAAGATCAGGTTTTTATCTGGGCTTGTCAATAGCTTTATACATGATCTTTGTAATATTCTGGGGAGCGATCTCATATATGATAGGCTTTGCAATTGCTGGAGGAGATATCAATAAGATCTCAGAGATTTATCAGAACATGTATTATTTCAATCCAAGCATAATGTTTCAATACACTGTCTATGAGGCCATTTCAATTGTGACAGGATCTAAGAATAATTATAATCTGACCTTCGTAATACTTTCATCAGTAATATGGATAACTCTCCCGTTATTAATAGGCTTCATCAGGTTCAGAAAAATCAACTTGTCAAGCTAGCTCGAGCTTTTTAATAACTCGTCTTTATATAGTTATATTATAATGATATAAGGTGTGGCCATGAAGATAAGAGCTGACCTTCAGCTACACACTTTGTGTAGCGATGGAAGTTCTGATGGAGATGCTGTGGTGAGAAGAGCATTAATCAAAGGGCTTAGAGCTGTTGCTCCAACAGATCATAATACTTTCAGAGGTTATTATATTGTCAAAAAAGCTGTCGATAAGATCAACGCTGATCTTCTGGTGATCCCTGGGAATGAGGTTAAAACAGATCTTGGCGAGCTAATTATTTTATGTTATGAGCCTCATAATGATGAGAAAATTCCTAAGAGAGCTTTTGAGCTTATAGATTATGCTCATGAAAATAACTGTATAGTATATGCTCCACATCCATATGATCCTATGAGACTTGGAGTTAGAGACAACATCAACAGGCTGAGAATTGATGCTGTGGAGGTCTTCAACGCCTCTGCACCTCCATGGTCTAATAAAAAGGCTTTGAAAAAAGCTCTTGAGCTTGGTCTTCCAATGCTTGCAAATAGTGATGCTCACGTCCCTGAGTTCATAGGATCTGCCCATAACATAATTAATGTTGATGAGATCAGTATTGAAGAAGTTTTTCGAAATATTAAGATGAAGAATGTGTGGCCTGTTGCGAAGAGACCTTCTATATATGCTTATATAAAAGATCTTTTTCATAGCATTAGATTGAAAATAAGTGATGTCGACAGATCTTTATGTTATGAATCTATCTTCTGAAGATATGTTATTCCATTGAGAATAATATATTTCACAGCTTTTCTCTTGACATTATAATATGAGATGCTCTTGTTCGAAGATCTTTCTCCATAATATGATATCTTAAGCTCATAGATCTCTTCATATCTATCAAATATATTGTTCAGAACATTACTGTTGTTGATGACATCATTAACTCTTAAAATAATTTTATTAGATATTCCTCCATAATCAGTTTTATAAGAGATCTCTATAAGATCTTCTGTATATAAAGGTGTGAAACTTTCTGCAAAAAGCGGGTCTCTCACAATATTCTCAAGATCCTCTAGAAGAGCCCATCTGATCTCGTTAGAAACTACGTCTCTAAACTGTACCACAGGCATAAAATCATCTTTTCTCATCTCTTTAAGCTTCCCTTCTATCATGTCCTCAGGAAGATCCAGGATCTCTGCAAGCTCACTCACAGTTAGCGCCATCCCCTTCAACTCTTTATATATCATATAAGAAAGATCTTTAAGCCATATTCTTGTAGGAGGTATCTTGCTAAGCTTTTGAGCAATAACAGAGGGGGTTCTAGGTCTGATCCTTCTTATTTTTATCTCTCCCGCGACAAGTCTATATAGAAACTCTTTCAAGACTTCAACGCCACCTAGCTCGTTCAAAAGCTGTTGATAGGCCTCATTTAAAACATATTCATCGTTTTCGCCGTTTCCTGTGACGCCTAGGCTATACTGTATCTCTCTGATTTTATCTCTGATCTTAGGACTTCTATATAAAGCATTTCTCAACGTCTGTTCAAATCTGTCTTCTCTGACAATGTTAATTAACATCTCAACAGGATCAATATTTTCTGCTATTAGAGATATCGCGTAAGCATTTATTCTCACACCAACATTTTTACCAACTTTTTTCATAGCCTCGTTAAGAAGCACATATCCTATAAGCTCAGCAAGCTTTTCTCCAAATGGGTATAAAAGGATTTTTTCATCACCAAGATCTTCTATAACAAGATTTTTCTCATTAGGTATCTCAATATTGTTCTCTCTAAACCATCTCCTGACTTTCTCAACAGAGCTTTTTATAAGCGAAAGACTTTTTTCATCAACAACCTCTTTAAGCCTCTCTAAACTTTTCTCTCCCCCTCTGATCAGCTCATAAAATTTAAGAGCAGTCTCTCTTTTTCTATCGACAATATCTCCATACCATATAGGTATTAGTCCCTCAGCGTTATCAGTCTCGTTCACCTCAATGATCTTCTGAGAATCATCTATTCTAATGATCCTCCACAGCCTTCCAGATAATCTTATTACATCTCCTACTCTCAAAACTCTGTATACGAAAAACTCGTCTAAAGCTCCTATGAACTCTCCATTGCTCTTGACCAGATAAAGATTATTCTCATTTATATATGTGAAGAATTCTGAGAAGCTTTTAACACCTGATTTACTATCAAAACTCCATATAGAGAAGAATCTTCCGCTGGTTCTTATGCTGTTATCAGAATATCTCTCTAAAACACCTCTTTTAACAAGATAATCAATTATACTCATAAAATCTTCATAAGAAAGATCTTTGTATAAATAAACTGATTTTAATATCAGATAAATCTCCTCAGGATCGACAAGATTCTTGAGAGCCATCCCCAAAATTGTTTTAGCAATAACATCTCTATACACGCCTCTCACAGTCTCTCTCTCGATAAAACCTTTTAACATAAGATCTATTAACGATGCGATCTCTATGATCTCTATGTCGTCATCGACAATAATAGTGCCGTGAGAGATCTCTCTTAATCCATGACCTGATCTTCCGATCCTTTGTATTAATGATGTGACCTGTCCCGGCGATCTGAATTGAATAACTTTCTTCACATGACCAATATCGATTCCTAGTTCAAGAGTTTTTGTGGCGATCACTATGTTTGCGTCTCCCATTCGCATTTTATCTTCAATCTCTTCTTTTAATTTTCTTGATATTGAAGAATGATGAACATACACCTTATCTACTCCTATTTTCTCAAGATGCTCATGTAATCTCTCAGCCATATAACGACTGTTAACAAATATTATTGAGACCGGCTGATATAATTCTCTGATTTTTTTACCAACTTCATTCAATAGATCTGCGCTTTCTTTAGACTCTATCTTCTCTATTGATATTCTAATTCTTTTGATAAAATTGCTTGAGACGACAGCTCTCTTTCTCTCAGAGGATCCTTGGAAGAATCTCAGGATATACTCTGGATCTCCGACAGTTGCTGAGAGAAAAATTCTTTGAAAATCATTTCCAGAGATCCTTCTTAATCTCTCGAGAAGAATTGACAGCTGGATCCCTCTTTTAGTATTTATAAGCTCATGAACTTCATCAACAACAACCCATTTTAATGTTGAATAATACTCTCTGAACCTTGTCGACCAGTCGAGATCTATCTCAAGACTTTCAGGAGTTATAATAAGTATATGAGGGATCTTTCTAAGTCTTCTGACCCTCTCGCTCGTAGGAGTATCTCCATGTTTTCTACTTACTATAAAACCCAGCTTCTCAGCCCACCAAGAGATTCTTTTATAAAGATCGTTTATCAACGCTCTCATAGGAGTTATATATAACAAGGCCACTCCCTTCTCTTCACAAGCTTTCTCACGTAGCATGATATTTAATATCGGGAGAAGAACTGCCTCAGTCTTTCCAGTTCCTGTGGGAGCTGTCAAAATAATGTTATAGCCTTTAGAAACATATTCAGCAGTCTTCAGCTGAGTATCTGTGAGACCTTTCCAACCTTTTTTCTTCACAAGATCTAGAATCTTTTCATCAAAAAGACTGTGATACAGCTCAGGTTTTTCATCAATGTCTATGACGACATCTTCTCCTGAGGAATATTCTGTCTCATTCTCAGATGTCTCTGATAAAATATTTTTGTCTCTAATCAAATGTACCCAGACACACAATTCTATTACTATACTTAAAACTTTTTTCATTGATCATAAGATGAGATGTATTAGACAACATCTAAATACAAATATAGGAAGTATTATACACATAAAATGAGGGAGAGTATTTCATGAGAGATATCATACGAATCATTTTCATCTTCATATATATACTCATGATGATGATAAGCCTCATGCCTATAACAATTTTATCTCAAAACATATCTTTTGAGCTGAAAGACGTCTCATTTACAAACTCGGCCGGCTATACAGAGGTTTACCCAGGTAGCAATAATGCGCGTCTAAGGATCTATGTTTTATACACAGGCTCTGATAAAATATCCTCAGTCTCAGCATGTCTAATAAATGTTCCGAGCGGTTTTCAGCCTCTCAATAGATGCTCAGGATCTAACAATATGAACAATACTTTTCAACAGATAGTCTCTCCAGGAGACATGTTATATTTCTCGTATGTGTTAGATATATCAAAAAATGTTGCTCCAGGACCCTACTCAATGGGTCTTAACATTACATATACTGTGACATCAACAAACGCTGTAGGGTCATACATGTTATATTTCGCAGTGATGATATCACAATATCCATCTCTTAATCTATCTATTAAAGACGCTTATCTATCTCCAATCTCTTATCCAGGAACAACTTCCTCAACACTTTATATAATAGTTGAGAATGACGGAAACTCAGACATATCATCTGGAGAAGCAAAGATCTTTCTTCCACAAGGTTTTGTAGCAGCTGACAACATTATTAATCTCCCATCTATTCCCAGAGGTTCTAGAGCGACTCTAATGCTTCAGAACATAGGTGTCGAGCCTTGGATAAGCCCAGGGATCTATCAGTATTATATTAACATAGATGCTTTGGCGACGACAAGTGATGGAGTGTCTTACGAGGCTACTCAAATTTTGACAGGCTATGTTCAGGTAAATCCTTCTCCATCTATTAATCTAGAGATCATAAGCATGGGATGGTCTTCACCTCTTGCTCCTATAGACACTTTAAATGCTGAATATAGAATAATCCTCAGAAACAAAGATCTTTCCACAATAAATAATGTTGTCGCCATATTGAGTCTTCCCGAATGTATGAGCTCTATAAACAATAGCAGGACAGTGATTTATACTCTGACAAATCCTGTTAACCCAGGCTCTCTATTCGAGATCGACTTCAGCAACATAAAGATCTTTTCTCAATGTCTTTTGAATACATATTTCTCAAATCTGACTCTCAATATCTACGCAAGTTTGAAAGGCTCAGAATTTTATACGACAGTCTCATATATGATTCCAATGGTGATCACTAATTCTAGTCTTGATATAAGAGTTGGAGACGTATACTGGTCTAAAGCTCCTGTCTATCCAGGCTCTATAAATAATCAACTTGTGATAATTGTTGACAACAGAGATTATATGGATCTAAGGTCTGTAGTCGCAAGATTATCCTCAAAAGATCTTTATCCCTCAGAGACGACCGTATTTATCCAAGGGATCAGCTCAGGATCTAGAGCTCAGATAAATATACAGGCGTCAATACCTCAGAACGTCTCGCCGGGAGATCACGTCGGGATATTGATGCTTAATTATGTGGCCTCTTATAGTTCAACAAGTTTCTTAGGCTCAAACATTCTTCAGATAACATATAGAATAGATAAAGCTCCTAAACCATTGATCGAGCTGATATATTACGGCTGGATAGACACCGAGGCTTACAACGGATCTGTCGGAAATAGACTTCGTATAATAATTAGAAACGGCGATATCTTGCCTATAAACAGTTTTATTGCAGAACTTGATGTAAGCAGCTGTTGTAAAATATATGATAGAGATAGATATGTGGTCTCAGGCAACAGATTAGATCCCGGATCAGATGTCGAGTTAATATTTGATCATATAGATATCCCCAATGAGACAGCTCCAGGAACATATTTCCTAAGACTAAACATATCTGGTCTCGCAGGTTTTCAAAACTCTGAATTCTGGTTCAACATAATCTATAACATCTCGATAGAGATCAAGAGACCGAGTCTCTATATAGAGCTTCTAGACTATGGATGGTCTAGAACTTCTGTGTATCAGAATACTAGTAGAGCGTCAATATATGTGATCTTAAGATCATATTCTAAAGACATTATCTCACAGATCATAGCGTCTCTAGAGCTTATCAACACAATCTCTTCAGCAGGATCTAGATATGTCGTCTCTATAATAACTTCAAATATTAATTATGGAGACAGCGTAAGGATCAGTTTTGATAATATTGAGATCAACACGTCAGTTTTAGATGCAAAACTTCATATAAAAGCTACTTTAACATCAGGATCTGTGAGATATTTAGCTGAGAAAAATTTTGATCTTAAGATCAATACTGTGAAAGAGAAGATTCTTGAGATATCATATGTAGAGACATTGTATCAAGGAAATCCAGCTCCTCTTCTGGCGTCTGCAAGAGATGTTGTTCTTCGAATTGGTTTTGTAAATAGACTTCCAGAGCCTGTCTCATCTGTGTCGCCATCTATAGAGACTCCTGATCTTATAATTGTGAGAGGAGTGGGAGGAACATGTCTCTCAGGTGTTGGTGGAGGAGGATCTTGTTATATAGATCTTTATTTAGATGTTTCTGAGAAGATCCAGCCGAGCACTCAAAAGATCAATATATCATTAGATATATACAAGAATGTTGAGGGCAGTAGCGTCTCAATAGCTAGAGAAATGTTTACAATACCGATAGTTGTGGAGGATCCTATGAAATATTCTGGAGCGCCTGAGATAATATCTGTCTATTGGGGGACCACTTCTCCGACTCCAGTTTTTAACTATTCTAGATATGTTCCTATGACAATTAGAGTTATGAATGTGGGGAGATATCCTATCTATGGAGTATCTGTATCTGTAGAATCTGAGAATCTTGTTCCTGTGAGAAACTCTGATACTTGTTCAGCAACTCTTCAAGTAGGAGGCTATTGTTCAGCAACGTTATATTTTGATATAAATACTTCATTAAATGAGATCCTGCTTAAGATTATAATAAGATATATCTCGAACGAATATGGATCTTATGTTATTTTGTCAAAAACTTTCTATGTGACAACACGTCTAGAGAATATTTCTATCAGAGATTATATGAGAAGCTCTGTTGAATATATAACCAGCATGTGGCTCGAAGGATCTGTAGAGCCATTCTCACTAGGTGTTCATCTAATGATCATATTTAGAAACAATTTTGTTGAAAATATAAAAGGGCCTTATCTCATTCTTAGATTGCCTGACGGTTTCACAAGTTCTATTGACAACTCTTCTATGTTGAGACTTGTTCCTACACAAATGAATATCCAACAGATCCAGGGGCTTATATCACAGAATATTCTTTCAACGGCTCAGATATCTAATATACTAGGATCATTGCTCACAGTCTCTTCTTCACAGACTTATTCAAAAGGTGATTTCATAATATTTATAGCACAGATCAATATATTTAATGTTAGCTTAGGAATTTACAAAGCTTATGGAGAACTTATATATACTGATGATCTAGGGGTTTTACGTGTAGAGCCTGTAGAGATTGTAATGCCAGTCATAGGATCTACAAAATATATAGATGTTCAAATATCATCGCCATTGATAATGAATCAGAGTCGTGGACATATGATGATTAATCTCATTAACAGAGGTTCTGCACCTATCTATAATGTGTATCTCTCTGTAGCTCCTATGGCGACTCCTCTTGTGATAGCTTCTCCCTCTGTATATTATATTGATAAGATAGATCCTGGCGTTGTTAACAAAATTATTTTCAACATAAGTTATAATCCATACACAAGTTATCAGACAGAGATCAAATATGGGACTGTGCCTCTAATGATAAGCATAATATATAGAGACCCCTCTGGATCTATAAAGACGTTCAACACAACATATGCAGTCATTGTAGAACCTTTTATAGAGCTTATCCTCAGAGATGTCTCAGCAAGATATAGAGAAGGTTTTGGTGTAGAGTTCTCTGGCACATTAATTAACATGGGCTCTGTGACTGCTCAGAGAGTTGAGGTCGAGGCATGTATAGAGAATAGATGTGAATCAACAGTTGTTGGAGATATTGATCCAGGCACTCAATCAGCTTTCAGACTAGAGATAAAGATCCCTTGGGTTAGAAACAACACTCTTTTAGCACAGATCAGATATTACGATAGTTACAACAGACTTCAGAAGATCGAGTATAACATACCTATACAGATAATAACCTTAACAGAGACACAGACTCAGACGAAAAGCTGGATCGAGTCTTTAGACATCTATAAAATAATTATCGGAGGAATAGTCATAATTTTAGCCACAACATTTTTATACATGATCTATAGAAGCGTATCTAAAAAAATGCAAAGCTGATCAACACGAGCTTTTCTATTAACATAACTATTTTCTCTATAAAAATTAACATTAATATTAACAATATCAATATTGTTATTGGGGGTATATCTATAAACAAAAGATCAAGAGTCTTCATAGGTCTTATAAGAGATCACAAGACTAGAATCGGCAGAATCAAAGCTTTAAAAAGTTGATGAAAAATGGTTGTGAGAGTAAGAGTTAGAATAACTAGAGATGATAAAGAGGTTGAGACAAGCGCTTTAGCAAATAGCGGATATGAATCTGAGACGCCACAGATTTTAGCTCCTATAAAAGTTGCTGAGTTATTATCTCTATGGCCGCCTACTAAAAATGTTGAAGAAACGATCTTTGAGACTGCTGGAGGACCTTTGAGAGTTTGGATAATATCAAAAGGTGTGAAAGTTAAGGTGATGACATCTGATGTCGATACAGAATATGTAGATGCAGATCTTGTGATTTCTCCTATTGCAGATGAAGTTCTTTTGAGTGATAAAATGATTAGTGAGTTGAAGATAGCTCTTGAAGATGTTGGAAGAGGCTTCTGGAGATTCACTTGGGAGCCTAAAGAGAAGATTAGAAGAAGTGAGCCTCCTAAATATTGGAAATTATAAAAGGTTTACAAAGATTTTTATTCATATCTCAAGGCTGTTGCAGGAGGTATCTTGGCGGCTCTATATGCTGGAAGGATCCCTCCTAAGATCCCTATTGATATCGTCAGTAATATGACGAATAATATGTTTTCTAAAGATATTTTCGGAGGAGCGTATATCACTATTGTTGAAGACTCCATCATGCCACTTAACGTCAATCCTCTTCCTGAGAGTATGTATGCTCCTACCACTCCTAGAGAGACTCCTATTCCTGCTCCTATGAGGCTCATTAATATCGCCTCCATGATTATCAGTATCATGACTAGAGTATTTGTATATCCTATGGCCTTCATAACACCGATCTCTCTAGTTCTCTCCATAACTGACGTGATCATTGTGGCAGCAACTCCTGAGACTGCGACAGCAAATGCTGATAATGATGTTGTGAAGTTTATGAAGTCGACTACTCTGGTGACGCTTGCCACAGAGTCTGCTATTGCTGAGAAAGATATCACATCAGCATTGCCAGAGAAATAATTTCTCAATGTATTCGTCACATTTCTCACTTCATAGACATCTCTCACAAGAACTATGATCCCTGACCAGTCGTTGAAACCTAAAATCTTCTTGCCTGCGTCATAGCTTATGAACAATGTGCTGTCTGGACTGAAGAATAATGCGCCTCCATATTCCTCTAGGACAGCTGATATCATAAGATTAATATTTTTTCTCACAAGACCTTTATTATTCTGATATATACTGACTGAGACTGAGACTACATCATTTAGATCATAACATTTATCTCCATTATCATTATAAGCGATTTTGTAACCCACAAGAGATTTTGAGACCTCATTTGGCCCAGGTAAAGATCCTTTCATGATTTTCGCATTTCTAACAACTTGAAATATAAAGTCAAGATCCATGGCGTATATATAGACTTTTTTATTCTCACCACATATTTTAGCGAAACCTTGTGTATAATAGAAAGGCTCTGCTCTCTCAACATTTGGAAGACTTCTGATATAATTAAGATCATTCTCACTCAACTTATAACTTCCCGAGGGGAATATTATGATCCCGTTCTGCCCTAATGAAGTGATCTGATTGATTATATAAGATGAATATCCAGCGATCACAGATCCCATCATGACCATTATAAAAGGTCCTATAGAGATCCCTATGATAGTTAATAAAGCTCTGACTCTTTTCTCAGTCAATGCTTTAAAAGATAATCTCATAAGATCTGATATAATCAGATATTTTATTCTAATCATCCTATAAAAATCTATATCTCATAGATTAATAGATTTTAAATAGAAGACTTGCGAAGAGATCTAACAAGTTTTCTGAGACTCTTTCTTCTTCTCTTTTTCATCTAATTTTCTTAGTGTAAGACCATATACCACACATGTATACATATGTAGCTTGTACGCCTCTGGTCTGTCCCAGTATTCTCTAATAGCTTTTCTACCGAGTTCTCTAAATTCTTCAGCCTCCTCCAAGGTGAAGTCGTTAGGATCTTTATCAAGATACTTCTTAAGCTTCTCCCACTCCTCTTTAGTAAAAGGATTTAAAGATGCTAAGAGAGACATTCTCACAGCCTCATTCTTAAGTATTGTAACTTCTTTCTCACTAACAACACCTTTCATAGATAAATACTCTATGAGAAATTCTTGATATGATGAAAATGCTCTTCCAAGTCTCTCAACTCTATTGTCTATATAACTCCTAAGATCATTAAATCTATTGTCTACATAATTTTTCAACTCAATAAATCTATCATCAACATACTTCTTCAATTCGTTAAATCTATCATCAACATATTTTTTCAACTCATCAAATCTGGAATCAACATATCTCTTTAATTCATCAAATCTGTTTTCTAAAAGTCTGAATCTATCGTCAACAACTTTGAATCTCTCATCAACGGCTCTGAATCTCTCGTCTATCTCTCCAAATTTTCTTCCTATCCAGAAGCCTAGGTAGATAATTGATGATAGTATAGGAATCACTATGCTTAAGATCGATATTATTGTCTCTAGCTCCATATCTGTCCACTACTACTAATTATATCTCTACTCAAAATAAATATGCTATAGATCTAAGTTTTTTGAGATTAAAAATAAAGTTTGTATTTGATAGATGCGTATTTTAGAGGCCCTTGGCTATACTAAGTATGTGTGTAGCCTGATCTAGTATCAGTTCTAATCCTATGCTGACTGCGTCCGGAGATCCTGGTAGAACAACTATTAATTTTCTATTTATGATGCCGGCTGTTGCTCTGCTGAGCATTGCTATTCCTCCTCTCTTCTGATATGAGATCCATCTGAATATCTCTCCGAATCCCTCAAGCTCTTTCTCAAGAAGAGGTTTTACTGCCTCGATTGTCACATCTCTAGGGCTTACGCCGGTTCCGCCGGTTATTATTATCATGTCTATGTCTTCTCGAAGAACAAGAGATTCTACTAAAGATCTTATCATATGAACATCGTCATCGACTAAGGATCTTCCAACTACTACGGCTCCTCTCTCTCTAATCATTTTCTCAGCAAGATCTCCAGATATGTCCTGAGGCTTTTTGCCCTCTAGATATTCTCGATATTTTGATGTGCTTACAGTGATGATATAAGCTTTTACATCACTTATATTCATACGATCATGTTCATGTCTTAATTTAATCACCAAGTTATTATATTCTCATCCTCATAATAACTTAAGATCTGTTAACAAAGAATATGTTACTGTCAGTTAACTAAGTTATTTAAGCATCAAGTTTTTCTCTCTAGAATAGGTGGTCAGCTATAAAAGGATCTTTAAAGATCTATATGTTGATCTATCTGCTCGTATTTGTATCAATGATAGATCATTCTACGATCTCTCCGATCATAGCTGAATACTCAAGATCTTTAGGAGCGACATCTTCACAGGCCGGTCTTGTCACGGCCTTATACTCTATGACAGCAATATTTTCTCTACCTATAATAGGCTTTCTATTAGATAAATTCAATAGATCAAAGATTATAACAATTATATTGCTGATAGATGTCTTCCTAGCTATCTCATATGCAAACTCAAAAGATCCTTCTCAGCTCATGATCATAAGATCATTTCATGGAGCTGTGGACTCCTCTCTATTTCCAGCAACGCTATCAGTATTCAGAGATGTTGTGATAAAGAGACTTGGACTGAGCTTCACAGCTTACTGGCTGGTTGCCGCGACACCGATATTGATCGGTAGTTTGATCGCTAGATATATAGTAGGTGTCTACGGCTTTTCAGCTCTCTTCTATGTCATATCAATTATATACATAATAGGATTTTTATCATCTATAGCATTTTTCAGAATATACACCTATACTGTGAGAAGAGAAAATGTCTCAGACTTCGAGATGATGAGGAGAGAGAGATTATCAAAAACTATTCTTTTTACAGCTTATATATCTGCTTTCGCGACATATAACATCATAGGATCTATAGTAAGTAGCATGGGCATATATCTTGAGAAGATATTTAACATGAGTAGACAAGCTGCCGCCTCAGAGATCGCTTCTTGGACTTTTTTATCAACTTTATCATCTATCCCAATAATAGCATCATTAACATATATTGCTGTGAAAGGCAGTAGACAGGCTGTTAGAAACATGTTGTTAGGCATGTCAGCAGGCGTTGGCTCTATGGCTATTTTAACTTTTGATATAAGCATGATCTCAAGGATCTTTTCATCAATATTATTCGGCATAGCTTTAGGAACTATCCTTCCCGCGTCCTCAAAGATCGTGTCTGACGTGCCTATGAATTTTAGAGGAAGAGCTTCAGCATTTTTATCATTCTCTTATCTATTAGGAGTTGTTTCGGGAGCTGTGATCTCAACAAGAATTTCAGAACATATTCATACAGATCTTAATATGAGCTTTGTCTATCCTCTAACAATATGTATTTTTGCACTGATATTTAATATCTATCAATTATTTAAGATAAGATCTAAGATTTTATAAGTCTCATAAATTTTTTAAGATTTGAAACTAATAAGCATGTGATATGGTGATTAAAATGGCCGAGAAATCTGAAGAGAAGAAATCAGCCAAAGAAGAGTCTAAAAAGAAGAGATGTGGCAAATAAACATATGATTCATTTTTCAATCCGAATATTTATTTTCACCCTTGATAAATATGAAGTCTCTTAGTTGTATCTGAAGCTTTTTTAGATGCTAACACCAGCTCAATATATTCTCTAAGTGTTTTTGTGAGTCTCTCATTAACATATCTCGTAGAGAATAAGAATCGATTCATTACAGGATCAGAGAATAATATATATGTTATCTTGTCATCAAATAGTATAAACGGAAGATCTATCTCAGCCTCATATAGCTCTACTCTAGAAAGGATCCTATTTATCTCGTCAGGATCTTTCTTTAAAACATCTTTGATAAGATCTTTATAATCTATATCTAAAAGTCTCTGTATCATAGAAAGATCTTCTCTACGTAATATCATCTTGATAATCTCATTCATCATCATAAGACTTCTACTTTTTGGCGGAGCTATATATCTGAACGCTACGCCTCTCATGATCGTTTTAAAAAGAGGTTTCAAAAGATTTCTCCAATTGATCTCTATAGGAGTTCTGCTTACAACAACAATTATATAATCCTCAGATCTTTCTATATCTGAAGACAAGTTTTTTATAAAATTCTCATGACTATCAATTATTGTCACATGTGCTATATCTCTAACACTTTTCACATCATAAGATCTTGCTTTTTCAATATATGACAATATTTTTTCACTGAGCTCTTTCTTATTTTTATATTCTCTCTCAATTTTTTCTCTAAGGATCTCAGCAGGATCTTTTAATTCAACAATATAAGGTTTCTTAGAAATTATTGTCACGATCCCTTTTCTATTCAGCTCTTTAATAACTTGATAAATCTTTGTCCTAGGGATCTCGGTCTCTCTAGATAAATCAGATATTCTCATAGAGCCTTTTACAGCTAATGTGAGAAATATTCTACTTTCATATGTGTTGAGCTCTAAAACGTTTTTTATCATATTTAATATATCTTCACTACTCATATTCTCGAAAGGATCATTTCTTCAGAGGTTAATAAATATATATGATGAAACAGTTTTTAAAACGATAGAAACTATTTATAGGGCATGTCTTGAGGAAAATATCTTTAAAAGAGATGTTTCTTACAGTTATCACTCTTTATCTAATAGTGATCTTCATAAGATCTGCTAATGCATCATTTATTCTTCTCTCTACACTTAACTATAATTTCACAACTGTTGAACAAGGCCTGATCCAGGGCTCTTATTCTCTTACAGAAGCCTTGTCAGGATTTGCATCAGGATTATTATACGAGTATCTAGGGCCTAGAAAAAGTCTTTTGACAGCGTCTATAATGCTCACCGTCTCATATAGTCTATCAAATCTTATCTATTATGAAAATATAGATCCTTATCTACTGATTTTGCCACAGATATTAGGAGGATTCTCAGCCTCACTTATAATAGTCTCTTCAATAGCTTTATTAGCTGAAGAGACGATCTATATATCATATAGAAGAAGATTATTTGGCGTAGGAGGCTTAGAGGCTTCTAATCTTCTAGGTTATGGATTAGGGTTCTTTGTCGGAGGATTATTAGAAGTATTTGCTCCTCAGGCCACCAAAGGTTTTATTCTCACATTAATATTTTCTTCACTGGCTTTTCTCATGAGCATATTATTAAGAGAGAAGGTTCGTGAAGAACTTGTTTATAAGAAGTTTTATAGAGAGAGATTCTTCAATGTTGAGAGAAGATCTATGTATCTGGTCCCTATGTGGGCTGGTGTATCAATTATTCTGGGAGTGGCTTTTATAAGTCCTAGAATAATACAGAAGATATTTCATTTACAGACAGGCATGTATCATCCATCATTCTATCACAGCAGTCTAGGAATAACTTTGGTTACTGCAGTCTTATTACTCTCTATTGCTGTTCTCTTTGGAAGCTTTTTATCAGGATATTTCGGTAGAGAAAGATCTTTGTTAATAGGATCTTTATCATCTATAGCTGCCATCTCATTAATAGGCGTATTAATCTCTAGACCAGAGATCTATGTGACGAGAAGTTTTAGCGATATGTTGAAGCTGATCTTCTCAGATCCTCTCATAACTTTTTTAGTTTTTTCGCTGATATTATTTGGCGCATTGGCGTTTATGATTCCCCCGACACTTCTAACATTATTAGCAGAGTTCACTGATAAGACTAGAGTGAGAGGTCCTTCATCAGGCGTCTATGTGACTACTTTAGGAATAGGAATTTTTATTGGAAACGTGTTGGGAGGATATATATTTGATAAAGAAGGGATCTTGATCCTTTCAATTGTTCTCTCAATAATATTTGCGCCTTTAAGTCTCTTAACATATTTTCTGTTAAAATATAAGGCTGACATGGATAGGAGGAGATAGATCATGAGGATCTCAATATTGATTCCTTTGAAAAATGAGTCTCGAGAATCTATTGAGACAACTCTTGATAGTATTGAGGCATTTGATTATTCAAAAGATTTTTTAGATGTATATCTAATTTATCCAGCAAATGATCATGTTACTAGAGAAGGTGTACAAAAGATCCTTAAAAACAAGAAATACAGTTATGATATAAAGATCTTTGAGATAGCGAATAGCAGAGGACTGAAATCCTCTGATATAAACAGAGTTCTAGATAAGACGAGCGGCGACATAATTGGCGTATATGATGCTGACGATCTTATTGATAGGAGACAGATTAAGAAAGTTTTAGATGCTTTCTCGAGAGGATATGTAGCTGTAAGTCCTAAGGTTTATAGATATAGAAGAAGTGTTCTCGGAAGACTTGTTTTTATAGAAACTGTCTTATGGTATGATCTTTGGATCGAGCTCTTCAGAAGACTCGGGCTTCACACTTCTCTAAGTGGTGAAGGTCTTTTTATAAAGAGAGATGTTCTTATGAGATTAGGAGGCTTTCCTGAGACACTTGCTGAAGATGCTATGCTCTCTCTTCTCTTAGCCAGTGAAGATTTGAAATATGGTTATATAGATTCTTTCGTGGTCGAGCTGGCTCCTAAAAACCTTAGATCTTTGATTAAACAAAGGATCAGATGGTATAAAGGTCATCTGGAGGTTTTATATAAAATGTTTAAAATAAAGATCTCTAGGAAAGTTTTTTTCAAGATTTTAAGCACATACATGTTTACCACAGGAACAATGTTTGGCGTCATGACTCCTCTTATATTTGAGACATACTCTTATATTCGTCATGATGAGAGATTTTCAGCAAGATTTCTCATAGATAAGCTTTTTGGATATAGAAACAACAGTCTCAACGATATCTTTTTAAGTCCTTATATGATCGGCGTCTACATATATTTATTATTTAATATGATGATAATCTATCTATTGATCAGAGGTCATCGTGAGAGAGGCTGGAGAGAGATTATGATTATAAGCTTCTCAGGATTGTTTCTTTTACCATTCTACTGGATCATAATTTTCTCATCATTTGTCTCATCAATATTCTTCAGAAAAAAAATATGGTTTAAGACTGAGAGAAGATGAAAAATTATTTTCTTAATCTCGAGAGTATAGTATTAAGTTTTTGAACTGCAAAGACGTCTCCAGAGATCTTTAGTTGTCCTCTGAAAAATGCCTGTACGCCGTCTAATCTGCCTTCTATAATATCTTTCATAACTTCATCTTTTGCAGACAATGTCGCTGTTGGAGTAGAATGTTCTCCCTCTTTAAGCTCTAACGATCCGTCCTCTTTAATTGCTACATAAAACGGCTTCTCACCCTCTAGTTTAAATTGAAATATTCTTGGAGATCCTTTCAACTCATTTTTTAAAGAAAGATTTTTATTTGCTTGTTCAACTATATTTTTCATAAGATCTAAAGAGACCATAAAAATATCGCCATATAAAAATTATTAGATGAATATATATGTTTTTGATATTTTTGTATTATATTTATTATTAGATGTGGTCATGTTGAAAATATCTCTAAAGATCCCTAGGTCATCTATTGTAAGAGTCGCTGGACCAGCCAGTCTGAGAGTGGCCTCGGGGAGAATATCTGTGTTAGGAAAGATCTTGCAGTCGGGATCTGAGATTTTTATAAGTCTTTACAAGAGTTATCCATTGTATTCATTAGATGATTCAGTTGTTGATATAGAGCTTGGCGAGGGAGGTTATGTTGAGAATCCTCGTGAAAAAGATGATGTGACTATTCAATGGATTGAAACTGCTGAGAAAGTTGTTGAGAAAGGATCTAGGATAGTCGTAATGGGACCTGGAGAATCTGGCAAATCAACTTTTTCAACATTACTTCTCAACACAGCAATTAATAAGGGGTTGAAGGCTTGTGTGATTGATGCTGATATTGGTCAACAAGATATCGGTCCTCCAGATTTTATTTCTATGTCATGTCCTTCTCAGACTGTTCAATGGCTTAGAGAGCTTTATCCAGAAGAGATCAGGCTTATAGGAGTTTTGACTCCTTCTCAATATTCTCATAGAATAATTGCAGCCACCATAGATCTTGTCTCAAAAGCTTTGGAGAAGGGGGCGGAGGTCATAATAATAAATACTGACGGCTGGGTTTCCAGTCCATATGCTATTGAGATGAAACTTGAGATCGCAAGATTTGTTAAGGCTACTCATATAATTGCTCTTCAGAACGGATCTTATCTAGGAAGCCTGATCAACACTTCAACACCTATAAAGATCATGCCTCTCCCATCTCCACAGGGAGTTAGAACTAGAAGTCGTGAGGATCGGAGGATGCTCAGAGCTTATGCATACAAGAAATTTTTTGATCAGGCTGTTCTCAGAAGTATTGATATAAGCAGAGATTTTATTATAATAGGCTCCTGTCTAGCAAGTGGTGAAAAACTTGATCAACAGAAGATCTTAGAGCTTGAGAAGATTATTGGAACAAAAATTTTATACGGATCCAGACATGAGGGAGTTATATATCTATATGTTCAGTCTCCAGTGAAAGAATATTCTGAGAAAAGCCTCAAATATCAAGATCATGAGATACAGATCTTTGTTCAGGGAAGTGAGAGAGGTCTTTTAGCATCTCTATTAGACTCTTCTCTAAGAGAGATCGCTCCTGCAATAATTGACACATTAGATCTTCAGAATAATGTTCTTAAGATAGTAACTAGATACGAGGGGCCTGTCTCAGGCGTTTTGATTGGTAGAGTAAAGATAGATTTTTCATATGATGACTCTATCAGATACACAAGATGTCCTATATAACTTGTTAATGTTAATATATTAATCATCAATCTAATTCTAGGGGTTTCTTTGAGAGATATCTCAGATGCGATCAAGATCTTGAGAGAAGAAGGTTTTTTAGAAGAGATTGACAAAATACTGTCATGTAGATATGAGGCTGCTAAAATCATAGATCATGCGGACAAAAGAGGCAAGGCTGTTATTTTCAGAACTGATTGTTCTCCTGAAACTATCTCTGTGGCTAATATCATCTCTAGAAGAGAGATCTTGTATAAATTTCTTGATGTGAGAGACGATAAAGATCTTTATTATAAAATTAGAGATGCTATGAATAGACCCACCAAGATCTCTAGTGAGAAGACTTTTGAAAATTACTACAAAAGGATTACTAAAGATCTTAGGCTTCTTCCTGCTTTATATTTTTATGAGAGAGACGGAGGAAGATATTTCACGTCATCAATTGTTATAGCCAAAGATCCTTTTGAAGATATTTATAACGCATCTATTCATAGAATAATGATTTTAGACTCTGACAAATGTGTTGCAAGAATTGTCCCTAGACATCTATACAGGATCATGACTGAATATAGAAAAGTCGGTAGAGAGACTCCTATAGCCATATGTTTCTCTCCGAGTCCTCTGGTGGAGTTGGCCGCCTCAATGCAACCTGAATATGGAGTTTTCGAGCTTGAGATAGCTAATACTTTTATGAATAACAATCTTGAGGTCTGTAGAACTCCTATTCATAATCTTCCTGTTCCATGTTCATGTTCACATGTTATTGAGGCTAGAATAACTCTTGAAGATGTTGATGAAGGACCTTTCACAGATATATTATCAACATATGATATTGTGAGAAAACAGCCTCTTATAAAAATTGATGAGATATATATGAGCTTATCTTCATATCCATTTCATATAATTCTTCCGGGAGGAAATGAACATAAGATCCTAATGGGGATCTCTAAAGAAGCTGAGATATATTTTGCAGTCTCTAAGGTTGTGAGAAAAGTTCATAAGATAAGACTCACAAGAGGAGGCGGAATGTGGCTTCACGCCATAATATCTATAGAAAAGAATCATGATGGAGATGCTAAAAACGCTATTTTAGCAGCATTTGCAGCACATCCATCTCTTAAAATGGTTGTGGCCGTAGACTCTGATATTGATCCAGACGATCTTGAGCAAGTTGAGTGGGCGTTAGCAACAAGATTTCAAGCTTCTCGAGGACTGATAATAATATCTAATGCAAGACTCAGCAGTCTAGATCCTTCCTCAAGAGATGGTTTGGGAGATAAGATGGGCATAGACGCCACTGTGCCATTGGCTGAGAGAGAGAAGTTTGAGAGAGCAAGAATTCCATGAGAGAAACGTTTTATCTTTATCTAACATATTGCAACAAGGTGAATAACATTTGAAGATCTATTATGCTTTAATAGGTGGAGTCATAGATCAGAAGTCTCCTAGTAGGATGAGTGCGTGGGGATTTGATTCTCGTGAGAAGCTTCTTGAGGAGAGAAGAGTTGTCGAGAAAGAGTTGAGAGAAGTGATCAAAGATCTTTTGAATGAAGGTTATGAGCTGGAGGTTTATGGTGGAGATGTTTTTGATAATGAGGCTCAGGTTTTTGCTAGATATGATTTTATCAGAGATTCTGATGCTCTGATGATTTTTGCTGCAGGACCTGAGACAAATGTTATGAGAGCATTATTATCTCTCGGCAAGCCTTCGATAGTTTTTGTGAAATCTAAAGATCCTTATTATACGTTTGCAGAGATCTTTAATGCAAGAATTATAAGAATGGAGACTGACAAGACTTTGCTATATGATCCTCATGATGTGTTTGTTGTATATGATGATTATAATGAGGTAAAAAAGATCCTTAGAGCTTTATATGGCGTATATATGTTGAGAAGATCTAGAGTTCTATATATCGGAGTTCCTTACGGCTGGCAGGGGAGATTTAATGAGTTGAGAGCTGTATTAAAAAAGATTGGTCTAGAGATCATATTTCTAGATCATGATAGCGCATATGAGGAGGCTATGGAATATGTTGAGAGTGAAGATGGCAGAAAAGAAGTTGAGATCATCATGAATAGATTGTTGAGAGAGAGTGTTGATAACAAGCTGAGTATAGAAGGTCTTGAGGCTGGTGTGAGACTTTATGTTGGTCTGAGATATCTTGCTAAGAAGTATAATGCTAACATAGTCACGATCTCTGGATGTATGATGTATGGAGCATCTAGATGGAGGTCCACGCCTTGTCTAGCCTTCTCATTATTAGATGATGAAGGTCTTTTAGGCGTGTGTGAAGGCGACATGACTAATCTTGTCGCTAAAACTCTTTTAAGATATATATCTAATAAACCTGCTGTTTTTGTTAATCCAAGTATTCCTGTTAAAGGTAGAGAGGCTGTTTATGCTCATTGTACTTCTCCAACAAAATTATTAGGATATAGATCTGAGGGATTCAAATATGTTTTGACAACACATTTTGAATCAGACTCTCCTGCAGCAATTAAAGTCTTGTATGAGCCTGGCCACAAGATCACTCTACTTAATTTATCATTTGATCTTGAGAGCGCCGTTATTGGTTTAGCCGAGTCTTCCGGCTATACTGATTATCCTATCTGCAGATCTCAGATCAAGGTGATTTTTAATGAAGATGTCTCAAGATTAAATGAGTATATAAGAGGATTTCATTGGAGCTATGTATATGGAGAATATGTTGAAGAGCTTATTTATGCGATGAAGCTTTTGAAAATAAATTATGTCGTCATTAGATAAGATCTTTTTTATTCAGAGGCATTAAAAAGATTATTGAAAACATCTGTGTCGCAACTGTATATATTAATACTAGATATGTTGATATTGAGAGTAGAAATGCATAGATAAATGATCCTGCCGTCCATGCCAGACCGAATATCAATCCAAATGTCCCATATGCTAATGCTCTCTTCTCAGGATCTACCAGATCAGCTATTGAAGCTCTCATTATAGTCTCGTAGCATCCCATGGCGACTCCCCAGAATCCTGCTGATATGAAAACCATTGATCCTCCGTAGTATGGTGATAATAATAATGTTGCTGTAGCAATAAGTCCTGCGATAGGTGCCATATATAATGTGTTAAACCTGATCTTGTCATATAATAATCCTATTGGCAGAGCTATTAAAGCATCTGTAAACATTGCGAGAGCATATGCTAATCCTATATCTGCTTCTGAAAGTATTCTCCAGTAATAAACATAATATGAGACGATCATCCAATGAACATATCCTATTGCGAAAAATGTCATTGATAATGTGAATAGCCAGAATCTTGATCCAAGCCCTCTGAAGCTTATCGAGTGTTTATTTAATTCTCTGCTTATCTTAATGCTCTCAAGCTCAGGATATAATATGTATGATGATATTATCAGAGCCACAGATATTACTCCAGGGATCAGGAGTATGAGAAATGATTTTGAGAATCCATATAATGATATTGCCAAAGCAAGGATTACTGGGCCTGAGACTGCTCCAGCTTGATCCATTACCTCATGAATTCCAAAACCTTTTCCTCTTCCGATCCCTTCAGTCACCTCAGCGAGAATAAAATCTCGAGTAGGTGTTCTCAGACCTTTTCCAACTCTCTCAGCAAGATATAATATTGTTGCTATCTGCCATGAAGATGTTAATGCTAAAGATGGTATGGCCACCACCTGTATGGCGTAGCCTGTTATTGTGAAGATCCATATAATTGTTGAAGACATTAGATATGATGCTAAGACTCCGCTTAAGAATCTAAGTCCATATCCTATGAGGTCTCCTGATCCTGCTATGGCCGATGCTATTGCTGGACCTCCTAGATATTCTATATAAGATCCTCCTACAGATCTTGCTCCTTCATAAACCATGTCTGCTGTTAATGATGTGAGACCTAATAATATGAACACTATGAGAGCTCTTCTTGTAAATTTCATCTTGATAGCCTTAGAAAGTTTCTTTTTCAGATTTTTAAGATTTTCTAAGGATCTTTTCAATAGAATATATGTATACTCCTTGTAAAACTAATATGAATCCTGTTAAGACAAATATTAGACCAAGGATCTCTAGAAAAAGATTTTTTGTTAATGAGAGTAGAAGACCTGAGAATGTTATTGATACTCCAATTATAATTCTTTTTCTCCATGTCATCTCTATTCTCTTCTTCCTCTTAATCTGGGCTCTGCATATTTCTCAAGTGCCAGTCCGAGGAATATGAATGTCATTGATGTTATAGTGATCAATATTCCAGGCGGGAATATCCACCACCAATATGTTATATATCCTTTTGTTCTTGCATCAGCTAATATTCCTCCCCACGTCGGAAGTCCATGTGATATTCCTAATATGGCCAGCCCCGCCTCTGTGACTATAGCGCTTGGGACTGAGAGTACTAAGTTGGCAAGTATATAAGGCGTCAGCTGTGGAAGTATATGTTTAAACATTATTCTGTTATGACTTGCTCCAAGAGCTTTTGCAGCATCTATATAAGCCTCTCCTTTGATCGATAATGTAAAAGATCTTATCACTATCGCAAGTCCCGGCCATCCGAATACGACCAATATTATCATTATGATCCCTAGCAGAACCCATCCTTTGGTGACAGGATCTTGAATACTTGTTATGAAAGCTGACGCCTGTACAGCAGTTGCGATCAAAACTAAGATTGGTAGCAGAGGTATGTTTCCCATGACATCAACAGTTCTCTGAATAAACTCATCTATAAAACCTCCGAAATAACCGCTTATAATTCCTGCTAACACTCCTATCAATGTTGAGAATACGGCCACGCTAAATCCTATTGCTAATGCTATTGGAAAGCCGTATAAAAGCCCCGCAGCCAAGTCTCTGCCTAGATAATCTGTGCCCATAAAACCGTAGCAAGTCCCCTGGATCACTAGAATAAGATCTTTCGCAATTACACTGGGAGGAGATGTCACGCCTGAATAAACAAGATCTAGTTTGAACACATATGTTCCTGGCAAGATCTTTACTTTCTCTACAAAACCATCTTTTGAAACATTAGTTATCTCCTCAAAGATCAGTTCTTGATATCTTCCTAAGATAGATAATCTATTGACTTGCATACCCTTCTCGAGATATTGAACAACAATATCTCTCGAAAGAGTCTCACTACTTAATCTAAATTTCTGAGAGATATATGTCATGTTAGGAGATACAGGGATTATATTGTCAAATAATGTGTATGTATAATTATCAGGTCTCTGTACGCTGAGCCTCACTTCTATATTTGAGGTTCCTGGAGGGATCTTTATATCTCTAGTTATCATCAAAATATTTGGAGGAGTCAGGTTCACGTTTCTAGGTAGATAATAATTGTAATAATAAGATGCTGTGACTGATGTCCCGCTCACATATATCTCAGGTTTTTTCTCAACAAGATTATACTCGATCTGTGGCAGACATTGATATCCGAAGGCTCCTGCCCAATATGGTGGTGAGTTCACAGGATTGGTCTCCCAAGCCTGTGGCTGTGTCCATTTAACTGGGAAATCTCCTGGTAAAGCTGTCAATGCGTATATAGACATTATGATTAGAAATGCTAATAAAACAAGTGATATTCTTCCTGCAAGCTGAGAAATTATATAGGTTTTTATGAAGTTTATTAGCCCAGCTATTTTATAAGTGATCTTTTCTGACATCAGTATCTCACCCTTGGATCAAGAAATACATATAAGATCTCTAGTATAAGTCTTGCAATCACATATACCAATGTGAACACATATGTGAGACCGATGATTGTTGATGCATCTCCAGTGGTTATGGCCGCGTAATATAGAGTGCCCATTCCAGGCCAGTCAAATACTGACTCTGTTATTATGAAGCCTCCAATGGTTCCGGCAAGACCTAATATAATATATGTTGCTATAGGCGGTGCTGCAGCTCTCAGAATATAGCTTCTATATATTATGTTGTCAGGAAGTCCTTTTGCTTCTGCAACAACTACGAAGTCTTCTCTGACTATTCTTATCAATGTCGCTCTAATTATATATGAGGTTCCTCCTAGAAAGTTTATTACTATAGTGACTATAGGTAGCCACGCATAATATAATAATGATCCGAGTGCAGTTATATCTCCGCTTCCAAGTTGATTTATAGCTGCTATCGCTCCTCTACCGCTTGTGGGCGCGATGCCAAGATCATATCCGAAGAAGAATACCATTATAAGAGCCATCCACCAAAGTGGTATAGCATTCATCACAGCCGCGTATCCTATGACGAAATTATCTGTTAAAGAGCCTGGTTTAAAAGCTGCTCTAGGACCTAATAATAATCCTAGTAGAAGAACTATCACCTCAGCCACTGTGATCATGACGATAGTTCTTGGTAGAACAGTTAATATTGCGTCTGAGACTGTGAGAGGAAGTTGTCTGCCGACTACGTTTGCAACATCATTACTCGTAACATCTCCAAGTTTTAAAATTAGAACATTTAATGCGAGAGGAAGAACTCTTGTGGTCCACGGCTTGTTTACGCCGTAAAGCTCTTCTAAGGTGGCTTTATAATCTGAGACTAATTTGTTGACTTCTTGAGAGCTCATGTTAGGATTTGCTTTTGTAAGACTTTCTCTATATGCTCTAGTCTCTTCTATTATTATGGCGTTCCAGATCTTAAGATCATAACCTGTCGCTCCTATAATAAATGCTGTGAGAAACACTACTATTATTAATGCAATAGTTAGAAGAATTGCTCTTCTAACAATTACACGGGCAAGACTCATTTTTTAATCATCTCCTTTTAAAAATTTTTTAGGAAGAAAAAATAGATTTTTTAATAGAGAAGAGATTATAAAATCTACTTTCTTCTAATGATCAAGACTATTCCTAACACTAGATTCACTATTGATAATCCTAATACAGCATATACTAATGTGCTAAGCGATGACAGCTCTGATGATAATTTGCTTACATCATCTCTTGTGGAACTTATCTCTGAGGACAAATCGCTTCTAACATTATCAATCTTTCTATCGAGACTGCTGATCTGTGTTGAGAACAGCTGATTAGTGGCATTCAAAGTGTTGCTAAGATCTGTTATGCTTCTGCTCATTGTTGCTGACAATGAGTTGAGGCTTGATGTTAATGATGTGCTTACATCTCCTAAGGCTTTTGATAATGTCTCTGCAACCTGTCCTAGTCTCGTCTCAAGTTCTTGACGGACACTTGCTATCTGCTCAGATGTTGTCTTTGATAATTGTTCTATTCTCTGGTTGGTGGAGTTAGCTAATTGTTGTAATGCTTGTTGCATTGCTTGTGCAGCTTGTTGCGCTGATGCTGGTATAGCTTCTTTTGATATTGATGTGAAGTCTGGCAGAGCAACGCTGTCGCTGAAGCCTAATATCTGGATCTGATATAGATAGTAAGGTCTTAATCTTGTTGTTAAATCTGGAGATAGACTGAACGTGAATAGATATGGCGTGACATTCTTAGCTTCTCCACTGGTAATTATCGTTCCCGTCTGAATCTCTGTCACAATATATCTCACTCTAAGTGGCGGCACTCCTGTCAGAGTGACATTTACTACAAACGGCTGACCAATGACTAGATCTGTCGTGTCTATCTTTATTATCTGTGTAGGTGTTGGCTTGCCGAAATACCATCTTCCTGGGCTAAATGGATATGTGGGGTCTCTAAATGCCTTAAGAACTAGAACCTGATTATCTCTATCGAAAGAGTCTAGATAGAATGGTCCTTGTGATATCCATGCACTGCCATGAGCATCAATCCATGATATTAATGCTTTTAATCTGCTGCTCCACTCATCAGATGTCATATAAACTTTTCCATTTGGTAATGTGAATAAATTAGCTGGGAATGTCGTTAATGTTGTTGCAACATCTCTTATGCTTGCCGCATGATCTTTTAGAACAAGATTAAGCTGTGGAACTTTAAATTGTCTTGCAGATGAAGAGCTGAAGGCGTATTTCTGAAGATCAAATACTAAGACATTTTGTATGTATAACAGCTCTGCAGGGTTAAACGGTATTATGGCTGCGTAATCAGCTATATAGTTAGGATCGAAATGCCAGAAGTCTACATAAACCTCAAGTTTTTTGCCTGCCTCATCTATTCTGAATCCTTTGAGAGTATCAAAGTAAGGCTTGTTAGGACCTGCAATCGCAGACTCTCTAGAGGCTTTTGTAGAGTTGTACACAAGATCAAACCATAAAGCCAGGTTTGCCAAAACATCTCCCCAGGTTATTGGTGTGCCATCATGCCATTTTGCTCCTATGAAACTTGATAAATCAAATGTGACTTTTGAAATAGCAGTCGTCTCAGGAGCAACATTGACCCATTTGCCTGTCTTTGCATCCCATATGAAGGCGTCAGAAGGAACTTTTAATGTTCCTGTAGGACCTGCAGTCTCCACAGTATAGTTGAATCTGAATGGTATAGGCATTCCATTGAATGGATTCCTCCATGTAGCAGGATCTCCTGTAGCACGGAACGGGTCAGCGCTATATACATCTCCAAAGCCTCCATAGACGTTCCATATGGTTCTCGTAGTATAAACCCATAGATGACCTAATGAAAGATCTGGTTTTCCAGGTATATACATCTCTCTGTAATTAAATATACCTCTGAGACCTGCTCCAAGGTCATATGTTATCCCCATAAGTTTCGTGCTGACAGGGTATAGATCGAATCTTGTCGCCACCCAGGCTCTTATACCATCTTGTATACACAGGTCGGTGGAGCTTCTCAAAAGATCTTCCCACTCTGCTTTGCTCTTATATTGTCCGAAGTATAGTTTCATGCCCATATCATCTATAGCATCATTTCTATACCACCACCAACCTTCAGTCTGCCACCCAGGCATATCGCCGAACCATGGCGCGCAGAACTGGTTTACCGATACAGAATCATATCTTTCTAAAGCTCCTTTGCCCCATCCCTCAGTATATATATGCCATAGAAAGTCTGTCGGATTAGAATCATATACTCTTGATAATGCCTCTCCAAAAGTTAGATACTGTCTGTTTACTGTGAAGCCTAGAGCCTCTAAAGCGTTTGCAAACATATCTCCGATCTCTTTTCTCTCATCCTCAGGTCTTATTATAAATGTCAATGTGATCGGGCTTCCAGCATAATACCATTTTCCGCCTACTTTATATGCTCCTACTTTTGTGAGAGCACTCTCTATAAGACTTGAGGCGTACGAAAGATCATATTTAAACTGATATTTAGCCACTACATCAGCTATATACATATAGGTTGGGTCATATGGAGAGAGATATGTATACATCGCAGCTGCATATCCCATGTATATAGTCTTCACAACATAATCTCTATCAATAGCATAGTTTAATGCGAACCTCACCTCTCTAAGAGCTAGCGGATTAATATTCTTTCCATCACAACATATGTCTACATAAGTCTTGTTAGTATCAGGATCATAATAAACTTGTGTGATAACCTCCTGTGGATATCCTATTAAAGCTGGAAGATATTTTCCTCTCTGATCGCCGTATAAAGCTATCTCTTTAACAGGAGCAGGGTTGAATATGAAGTCTACAAGACCTGCGGGAGCCTGGACAAAAGTTATAATACCTGCTTTAACAAGATCCTCAAATTGTTTCAGCTGTGTAGGCTTTATAGCAAATAGATAAGCATCTAATCTTCCCGCAGAGAATTCTGCAGCAACTTTATCAAGATCAACTTTTCTAATTGTTATAGAATTGCTCGCAGGACCAGGACCTGGCTGTTGAGCATATGTTGAGGCGGGAAGCAGTGATATTATTATTGAGAGAGTTGTAAGAACTATTAGAAATAGAGAGATCTGAGTAAGAAGTCTTTTATTCACATTCTCACCGCAAGTATATAATAAGGCATAGGGGTATATATTTTTTATTATATAAAAATAGATTTCACTTCATGTTGATAGGGATCAATATTTTTCTATTGTTCACATAGATCTCTTCTACATCTATCTCATAAACTTCTTTCACAAGATCTTTTTTAAGAACTTTCTCAACATCACCTGCCGCCCTGATCATTCCTTTGTATAACAATATGATCTTTTCGCCATATAATCCTGCGAGAATAAGATCATGTGTAGTCACGATCATAGTCTTCATATATTCTCTATTAATTTTTTTAAGAAGATCCATTATCTCAAATCTATACTTAAGATCTAGAAAAGCCGTGGGCTCATCAACAAGAAAAATCTCAGGATCTTGTAATAATGCTCTTGCAATAATAATTCTCTGAAGCTCTCCACTACTCACTTGATCAAGTCTTCTCTCAAGCAGATGTTCTATATGAAGAATCTTAGCGACCTCATTGATCTTGTTTATAAATTCTTTATCAACTTTTATTTTAAAAAGATCCTCTCTTGGATATCTTGCTGTCATAAGAAGCTCTAGAACTGTCGTAGGCATCTCTCTGGATAAATGAGGATCTATATATGATAATATTTTGCTGAGACTTCGAGGACTATATCTATTTAATTCTCTACCATCTATATAGACAGCTCCCTTCTTAGGCTTGACAAGATTTGCTATAGTCTTTAGAAGAGTTGTCTTCCCAGATCCGTTGGGACCTATTATAAGAATAAAATCTCCTCTATTAATCTCTAGACTGACATCTCTTAATACAGGTATAGAATCATACCACACCTCCAGATCCTCTATCTTTATCATCATTCTCTCAGCCTCTTTATGATTAGAAATGCGAGAAATGGAGAACCGATCATCATAGTGATCACTCCCAAAGGAAGCTCTGCGCCGTAAGCATAAGATATGATTCTTACAGAAATATCTGAGAACAAAGTGAGAACTCCTCCCACCAGAGGAGATAATACTATTGTGAACCTATGATCATTTCCAACAAGAAATCTCGTTATATGAGGAGATGCCAGACCTATGAAGCCTATTATTCCCACTATAGAGATCGTTACTGCTGTTAAAATAGATGTTATCACTAGAGATATTGTTCTCGTGACGCCTGGCGGAAAGCCCAACTGTCTTGAGTAGATGTCTCCATATAGATACGCATTTAACATTTTATATATTAATAATGATATTATTACTCCAGCGATCGATGGATAGATCAGGTAGGGAAGCTCTCTCCAGAGAACTGTCTGAGCTGTCCCTGTGAGAAGATACATTATATATATATTATATCTAGCCTGAACCAGATATAGAAGAAGATGAGAGACTCCTCCAAAGAAAGATCCGACTGCTATTCCTGAGAGAACAATTGCTACAGAAGATCCTCCGGCGAGTTTGCTTAAGCCTATTGTTATAAAAAAGCCTGTCAAAGCTCCTAAAAATGCTATTAAAACAAGATTCCATCTAAAGATCATTATATCAGGAAATAACAATATTGATAAAGACACGAAGGCGAGTGAAGATGTTGATAAACCAAGTATGTACGGGTCTGCAAGAGGATTTCTAGTGACGGTCTGGATCAACAGTCCCGCAAGTCCTAGCGCAAAACCTGTGAAATATGCCGCGATCCCTCTGCTGATCCTTAGATCCAGTATGTTCATCATAGGATCATTATACAAAGAATTTTTATTCAAAAAAATATTAGACAACATATGAACTATTTTATAAAGATTTATTGAAGAAGATCCTACGAAGAGAGATGATATAAATAATGTTATAGAGAGGATCATGAGAATCATGAGTGAAAAAACAAATCTTTTTACGCCTTTATAATATATTTTCTCAGCCATGATCTACCTCTTCACAATTAATATTATCGGCATGATCACAAGGATCTTTTGTACATCACTTCTAGACAACTCTCCAAAGATCTCTGGATGAATAATTTTAGATAACATGTCTAATGCATCAGCTATTCTAGGCCCCGGCCTCAGAACTATATCACTGGCATCTCCGCTTAACAAATAGATCTTTCCGTCAGTCCACGCCTTTGTCCTACTAAGTGGCGTTTGTTCAAGCTCTTTCTTAAGCTGACTCATGTTGATCCCATGTGCAGTTATTATTATGATCTCAGGGTTTTTAGAGAGTATATATTCATAATCAAGTTGAGGCCATCCACTGTATTGAGAAGCTATGTTTACTCCTCCTGCTGTAGTGATAAGCCAGCTGATGAATGTGTTTCCTCCAGCGCTCCACAGACCCCATGAGGGAGGTCCTAACAGTATTAATACGTTGGGTTTCGAGATATTTTGTGTCTTAAGTTTTCCGATGACATCATTAATTTTTTTATCGATAGTCTTTATAAGACTCTCGGCAACATCATCTCTATTGAATATGCCTGCGATCAATCTTAAGTCTCTATATACATCGTATTGATCTTTTGCGGAATCACATAATAGAAAAACTGTCTTAAGACCTCTCTCCTCAAGTTTCGGTGCATAAAGACTCTCATGAACAGAAACACCTCTACATAAAAACACTATGTCAGGTCTCAGACTTATTATCTTCTCAAGATCCAAGGTCCAGGGGCCGCCTACATCAGCTATCTTACCTTCTTTTCTAAGATTAACGACCTCAGGCGGATAATTAGAATAGCTGTCCACGCCAACAATTCTAAAGCCTAGTCCTAAAGCAAACAGCTCTTCAGTGATGCTGGGCATCGTAGATACTATTCTCATAGGCTCTTTATCAATCTTGATCTCTCTGCCGAGAGCGTCAACAATTGTCTTTGGATACTGAGGTGTTGTTAATACTGTAGTAACAATTTGTGATGTCATGATCCTTGTCTCCGTCTGAATCTGTGTGGTGGTAAGATAGGATGTATATATAGATGTGATCGGCATAGTCAGCGTCTGAACAGATCCTTTTCCTAGAGATGCTCCTGCGAAATATCCTCCTACAACTCCTATCGCAACTCCTATTAACAACATGATGATGCTGAAGGTCGTAGTCTTAGAGACCATATGGATTACCCATCCATATATTTGTCACTCATCAATATTCTAGCTAGCTTATAAAATTTTATGTAGAGAAAACTATGAGATTAATATATTAAGATTTTCTAAAAATATCTGGTGAAGATTTTGAGAAGAAAATGGCCTAAGCCTAATGATGTTGAAGAGTCTTTTCTGGTCGCGACATATAGATCTGGTAGGTGGGGGAGATTTGATGGTGGAGGAATGGTTGAGAAATTTGAGAAAGATTTTGCAGAGTATCATCAGGCGAAATATGGTGTTGCAGTTTTTAACGCCACTATCGGTCTAATGTTGGCTTATATGAGTCTAGATCTGAAATTTGGAGATTATTTTGTAGTGCCTTCATATACGTTTATAGCCACTGCCACTGCAGGCATCGTGATCGGGCTTAAGCCTGTTTTTGTTGATATAGATTTTGATACATTGACAATAGACACTAATAATCTTGCTGAGATCCTTGAGAGAGATAAAGAGAATAAAATAAAACTTGTTGTCCCAGTACATTTTGCTGGAAATCCATCTGAAATGGATCTTGTCATAAAGATCTCGAGAGATCATAACGCATATGTTGTTGAAGATGCGGCTCAGGCTCAGGGCTCAGAATATAGAGGAAGAAAAGTAGGTGCGATAGGAGATATGGGAGTATTCAGTTTTCAGAGTAGCAAACTTATGACGGCAGGTGAGGGAGGGATCATAGTTACAAATAATGAGAATTATTATGAGAAGCTATGGTCTATACATCACGCAGGAAGATCTATGGATGGAAGATGGTATGAACATGTTAGAATCGGACTTAACGCTAGAATGCTGGAGTTTCAGGCAGCCATTCTCTTGCCACAGCTCTGGTCTCTAGATCAGACCCTTTTGAAAATAAGAAGAAACGCCTCTATAATATATGAAGAGCTTTCTAACGAAGAATCTCTTTATATACATAAGATCCCTAGACATGTGAAGACTAATCATTATTTTATTCCTATATCAATCGAGGAGAAGTTCTATGGAAAGCTTACCAAAGAGAAAATTGTTGAGAAAATGAGAGAGAAAGGTTTCTCAATAGTTGAGGGATATAAAATGCCTCTGTATAAACAACAGGCTTTTTATGAAGAGAGATGGGGTCTGCCAATAGATGAGTATAAAAATACTTATAATCCAAATGCTGAGAAAGCCTGTAGACTCACAATGTGGATACCTCATTACGAGCTTTTAGAAGATGAAGAATATGTGATTAAATATGTAAGAACATTAAAAGAAGTTGTCAAAGATCTTTTGAGATGAAAATTTGTTGATATCATATATTAATCTCTGGATAAAATTCTTCTGAGTAATCTTCTCACGAGGAGATGTGAACATGGATCTTAGAAAAATAGAGAATGACAAGATCTCTGTAGAAGTTGATTATGAGACAGGCGTTATCGTTCAGATCATTGATAAAAGAAGAGGAATAAAACATTTGTTTTCTAGAAGACCTGAGCTTGAGATTAAGAAAGCTGGTATGGGAATGATTATTCTAGAGCCTTTTCACTGTCTGGATCCTAATGTAAGAATCATTGGTGACAAAGAGGCTCTTTTCAAATGTTCTAGAGACGAGATCTCTCTCACATGGAGAGCATATCTTGAGGAGGAGAAGATACGTTTCATAGTTGAATTAGAGAATAAAGGAAAAAGATCTTTAGAGGAGAGAGTTAGAATAGCAATCTATTCAGCATGTGGCAGAGGAGGGTTCTGGGGAGATCCTGATGCTGAGGGAGCCACCTACAGCTGTAGATATTATGTTGATCATGGTTATGAGAGTGATAGAGACACTTTCTCATCATTAATGATTCCTGCCAAAGTCAGAGGATTTAGATTCGAGAAACATTCATATACCTCAAGACTTTTTCCAGAGGCTAGATGGATAGCTGTCATAGATAAAGCTCTCGAGACAGGTTTGTTAATAAGATGTCTGTCCGAGGAGTGTCTTATCGCGACAGAAGACCAGTTTTTTGATGTAGAGGTCAACATAATATTTCAGAGAAAAACTCTTGAGCCAGGAGGCTCTCGGTCTGTTGAAATAGAGATCTTGTTATTAAATGATATAGAGAGAGTTGATTATGTATCTGAGGATCTTATTGCTGCCGTGATCAGTTCTTCAATAGCTTTGCCAGGAAGAAGATATGAAGGCGAGCTTGTCATATATCCTCTGAGAGACGTGTCATGTGATGTCAAAGGATATATAAGATATGATAAAAATATGTCTTCTATAGGTAAAAGAGGTTATTGTATAGATCAGGTTAAGAGAGAATTTAGAAGAACAGATCTTTATTTAGATAAAGATCATATATCGACAGAAAAAGGTTTTCTATGGAGAACATCTTTCTCATCAGCAGAAGAAATTCTCTATAGAATGGATAAAGAGCTTTATGAGATCCCTGAGATAATATTTGAGCTGTGCGAAGGAAGACATGTCATTCGAAAAAGCTTCACAATACAGCCGGAGGCTTTGAAAGTTCTTGATAAGGCTCCTGAGGTCTTAAGAAAACATTTCTTTAATAAATATATTGTTGAGAACGAGTATATAGAAGGTTTTTATAAAGACTCTACAGCTCTTCAAGATCTGTACAAATACATCTCTAGACCTCTTGATCTTAAAAAGATCCTTAATATAGACGTTGACGATATAAAAATATCTGATCGTTTGAAAGGATTCATAAAAGACTATCTGAACAGAAGGAGAGTCTATGAATATCTTAATAAGATTATTGAGAAAGATTTTGATAAGAACCTAATTTATAACTTGAATCATCTTGATCTAGTGTTTTTATATCTACTTAACAAAGATAAAAGTCTTATTGAGTTGTTTAAAAAGATCTATAGAAAGATCCTTGATCATTGGTATAAAGAAGATCTTGTGGGATACTACACCGCGATACATGGAGGAGCCGGAGCATCTAGATTCGTCAACTGGGTGTTATCACTAGATCTTTTTGATAAATATATTGATAAAGATCTTAAGATAGAGACAGCTTATATGTTGCATGAGATTGCACATGAGATCTATAAGATCACTAATGTATGGGCTGGAAACTGGGAGTTTTCAGAGGCGGCAGGTTTATTAGCATTATCACTTAAAGTAGAAGGACCTCATATAGATCTTTTTAGAGAAAAAGCTCTAACAGTATTAACAACATTAGAATATACCTTTCTGAGAGACGGAGGATCAGTTGAGCTGGCCGCAGGATATCATCATTATGATCTTGAGAGTATTATCAATGGCGCAGAGATCCTTTATTACTCTGGTGATGACAGGATCTATAGATATAAACTTTATAATGATACTGAGCCTCTCATAAGAAAAGCTCTTATATGGCTATGGAATATTGCGACACCTTATAACACGGCTCCAGCTTTAGAAGACACCAACGAGTTCTATGTTCCTCCTGATCTATATGTATTATCGTATCTCAGATACAAAGATCCTTTGTTAGGATATATAGGGAGAAGACTTTGGGAGACCAGACCATATATAGAGAATCCTTTGACACTTCTCGCATTAATTTTAGAAGACATAGATTTTCTAGAGGAGAGATTCTCTGAATATAAAAGGAGTAGAATAACCATATTAGATGATTCTGGGAGATTTGTCTATAGAGAATCTGAAGATCCAGACTCTTTCTATTTGATACTTGATTACGGACCTCACGGAGCATGGCATGGTCATCCTGATAAACTCTCTTTCGAGGTGTATTATAGAAGAGAGCCTTTGATAGTTGATGCAGGCTCGGGAGGATATTATAATCCTATTCACTGGAGATGGAATAGAAAGACTATAGCTCATAACACGATATCTCGAGATGAGGAAGATCATGTGGAGACGAGAGGTAGATTAATTAATTATTCAGAGGTTGAAAATGGTTTCAGGGCTTTCTTCTCTTCTAAGATCTATGAGGACGTCATTTTGTATAGAGAGATATCTTTCAATAACAATGTTGATTCAAAAATTATATTTATAAAAGATCTTGTCCAAGGATCTGGGGATTTCAGATGGAATATACATGTCAGAGGCTCATGTGAAAAATATGAGAAAAAGATTAAATGTTCAAGCGATAAAAACAGATTATACATAGAATCTTTCGATAATGAATGGGTGTTATCACAAGGCTATAGAGGTGATAAAGAGAATATATGGTACATATATAGGGTTAAAAAGATAGTTGATAAAGGAGAATTTTTGACTAGAATAGTCATCTAATAATGTTAAGATTGTTCTATCGATATAGTATTTTATGTAGATATCAGTTATAATTTTTAATAATATTCATCTAAAAAGATTTTATTTTCTAATTGAAATATTTTAGTGACTAAGCCTGAGATGGTGAGTGCATGGTTTCATCTTTTCAGAGATATATAATTAATAAGACGACGACATATATTGTTCTATGGTTTTTAGCTGCTTTTCTTAATTTTCTTCTTCCAAGAATAATGCCTGGAGATCCTATAGGGAGATATCTTGAGACTTTATACAACATGGGTCAGGGTACTACAGGGGGGATTGTTCAAGTGGTTCCTGAGGCCGAGAAATTAAGACAACAAGTTATTGAGCAATTTGGTCTTGACAAGCCTCCTTATACACAATTCTTTTTATGGCTCATCAATTTTCTGAGAGGCGACTGGGGTTATTCGCTGGCTTTTCCTAATCTTCCTCCAGTAATTGATCTTGTGAAACAATATTTGCCTCCTACTTTAATGCTTTTAATACCTTCTCTAGTGATCTCATGGGTCGTGGGCAATTATCTAGGTGCTTACATGGCTCTTAAAGGTGGTAAAGTTGATAAGATAGGTCTCTCATCTATGCAGTTTATCTCTCTGATACCTGCATACTGGCTTATAATTGTTCTAGTATTCATCTTCGGCGTGTATTATAAGATCCTTCCTGTGAGCGGAAAGCCTGGCTATATGATACCTTCTCTATCGTTTGATTATATAAAGGCATTGCTATATCACTGGATCCTTCCAATGACTACTATAACTTTAATAGGCATAGGAGGTTGGAGCATTGGCATGAGAGCCTATGTAATATATCAGCTTAATGCCAACTATATGAAATACTCTAAGGCCTTAGGTCTTCCTCAGAGAGTTCTTGGCAGATATGCTTTCAGAAACGCAATCATACCGCAGTTCACAGCTTTCGCAATAAGCTTCGGAGGATTGTTCGCAGGAAATCTATTGGTGGAGATGGTCTATGGATATCCTGGAATGGGCTCTCTATTATCTATGATCTTAGGCAGATTAGATATCTTCGGCATGCAAGCCATATTCACATTCACTGCCACAATGATCCTTGTCGCAAACTACGTCGCTGATATAATGTATGGATTTCTAGATCCTAGGATCAGAAGAGGAATCACAGAGGTTGTTGAGTGATGAAACCTCTCACCAAATTGATAGGCGTATCAAAAAGTATTAGACAGACGTTGTTAGGAGATCTATTTACTAACAAAAGATTTGTGATCGGATTCACAATATTCCTATTTATAATATTGTTAGGATACGTAGGCTCATTATTCGCATATCCAGATCCTTGGAAGATAAGTTATTACACCCCCGGTGGAACTGATAGATGTACTGATGATCTTAGGTATATGCCGCCATCACCTGAACATCTTTTAGGCACTGACAACAATTGTCGAGATATATACACATGGCTTGTCGTCGGTCTTAAAAACACTATATGGATAGCTGCTTTAGCAGGTGTCATAGGAACTTTGATAGCAACTGTGTTAGGAATGATAGCAGGATACAGAGGTGGACTTCTTGACGACGTAATAAATTTCTCAGCTAACTTCATGATCGTCATACCAATGTTCATTGTTTTGCTAATGATCGTCGGCTATGTCCCTGAGAGACTTAGGACGAGCATGTTAGTGGCGGTGGTGATAGGTTTATTAAGCTGGCCGGGACCTACAAGAGTCGTAAGATCAATGGTTATGCAGAATAAAGCTGCTGACTATGTTGATATGGCTAAACTTACTAACTTCACCTCTACAGAGATATTATTTAAAGAGATCTTGCCTAACATAGCGTCATATATATTCCTTATATATATTAATAGTTTCTCTTCAGCGATATTCACTGAGGTAGGCATTGGAGCGATAGGCTTCGGACCTTTCGATGCAGTGACTCTTGGAAGAGCATTTAATGCGATGCTAGCTGGGGGAGCAATAACATTAGGCTTGTGGTGGTGGTTTATGTCTCTAGGTCTTGTAGTAGTCTTCCTCTCATACAGTCTCTTATTAATCAATTTAGGTCTTCAACATGTGTTTAATCCTAGACTTAGATTCACAGTGTATGCTGTGTGAGGTGTCTCTATGGCAAGAGACATAGTCTCTAAGGCTCAGGATCTAAGGCTTTATTATATTCTTCCTAACAACATCTATGTGAAAGCTGTTGATGGAGTAAATATTGAGATCCCTCGAGGAGGATTTCTAGGTTTAGTTGGTGAGAGCGGTTCTGGAAAAACCACTCTAGCAGAAGGACTTTTATATCTAATAGATCCTCCTATGATAAAAATTGGTGGAAAAATATTTTATATCAGAAGAAGAGAGGGCTCATCAACAGAGTATGAGACAATAGATTTAGAGACTCTTCCGCAACACAGACTTGATCAATTGAGAGGCGTAGAGCTATCATTGATACCTCAATATGCTATGGATGCTCTCAATCCTACTATGAAGATAGGATCTTTTATAAAAGATGTTGCCAGATACCATGGGAGAGATGTCGATGAGATCTTAAACAGAGCATTAGAAAGATTTAAACTGTTGGGTCTGCCGGGCGACATATTAAATAGATATCCTCATGAGCTGAGTGGAGGCATGAGACAGAGAACTGTCGTCGGCATATCAACACTTTTAAATCCGAAGTTTCTTGTTGCTGATGAGCCGGTCTCTAATTTAGATGTTGTACAGCAACACATAGTGATAGATTTTCTGACGGAACTTGTCGAGAAAAAAATTGTGGAGACTCTGCTCATGGTTACACATGATCTTCATCTTATTCTTGAGAAATCTAGATATCTTCTGCTCATGTATGGAGGTCACATTGTGGAGACAGGTTCTAAAGAGGAGGTCTGGTCGGAGCCTCTTCATCCATATACAAAGATGTTTCTAGAGTCGATACCTCCAGTAGGCTCTAGAATAGAAGAGAAAAGGATCAGAGGGATCCCAGGCAATCCTCCTGATCTTAGATATCCTCCTCCTGGATGTAGATTTCATCCTAGATGTCCGTTTGTCATGGATATATGTAGAAGAAAAGAGCCTCCGGAGATAGAGGTCAGACCTGGCAGAAAAGTTAAGTGCTGGCTTTTTGTAGATAGAAAGGTGTGATGATCTATGGGAGAGCCTATTTTATCTATTAATAATCTTACGAAGACATATGCTCTAGGACTTGCCAGAAGAAGATATGTGAAAGCATTAGACAACATATCTTTCAAAATAAATAAAGGAGAATTTGTCTCATTAGTTGGTGAGAGCGGATCTGGAAAAACCACTCTCGCAAGAATAATACTTAGATTAACCCCGCCTAGCTCAGGAGAGGTCATTTATAAGGGGAAGAATGTGTGGAGCCTCTCAGATGAGGAGCTGAGATGGTATAGAAAAGAGGTACAGGGAGTTTTTCAAGATCCATACACAAGTTTTAATCCATTTTATAAAGTTGATAGAGCATTATCTGTTGCTGTCAAAAAGTTTCTGCCCGGTGAAGACGAGCATGTTGTCATCAGAAAAGTTCTTGAGTCTGTGAGATTAAATCCTGATGAGGTGTTGGGCAGATATCCTCATCAGCTTTCAGGAGGTCAGTTGCAGAGGATCGCTATTGCCAGAGCATTGATACCAAGGCCTGAACTGTTGATTGCTGACGAATACATCAGCATGGTCGACATGTCTACTAGAGTAGATATAGTTAATTTATCAAGAGATCTTGTTGATCAGTATAAGATGACTATTATAATGATCACTCATGAGATGAATATGGCTCTCTATGCGACTGATAAAATGATTGTTTTGTTCAAGGGAAGAGTTGTTGAGTATGGAGATACAAAAAAGATATTGAAAGATCCTTTGCATCCATATACACAACTTATGATAGAGGCTCTGCCGAGGATTGATAAAAATATTGAAAGAAAGATCCTTCAGAAGACTTTAGATGCTCAGAAGAAAGGTTTGACAGAGTCTGTAAGAGGCTGTAGATTTGCATATAGATGTCCGTTTGCTACTGAGAGATGTTTTAATGAGGATCCTGTTTTAGAAGAGATAGACAAAGATCATTATGTGGCTTGTTGGCTACATAACAGAAGATAAAATTTTTTCAGAGATCATAGGGTTTTTAATATTTATTTTCTCAACATTTTAAGGGGCATAGTCTTGAGGCTTAGATTTATTGATGCAAGAGTTTGGAGATATTCAATAGCTGCTTTAGAAGATCTTGTTGAGACAGGTCTTATGGAGGTCAATGAGAATGGTCTCAGAATGAAGGCTATGGATCCTGCTCATGTAGCAATGATAGATTTTCATATTCCTAGGGAGGGTTTTGACATATTTGAGATCGAGAGAGAAGAGAAGATCCCTGTTAATCTAGAGGTTATGATAAAGATCTTGAGAAGAGCTGGGAAGAAAGATGAGATATCATTATCATATGAGCCTCCAAACATTAATGTGGGACTAATCTCGCCTGATGGCATTGAGAGAGTTTTTCAATTCACAGCTATATCTGGAGCAGGATTTGAAGAGATCCCAGAGCTCTCACTAGAATTTCCTGTTGAGGCAAGTATTATTCCACAGGCTTTCAAATCAAGTTATAAAGTTCTTTCTGAGGTTGGAGACGTGATAGAGATCATTGCTAGAAAAGATAAGATGCTGTTCTCATCATCATCAGAGCTCACCAACGTAGAGATAGAGCTTAGCACAGAGACAAATCTGTTGACAAGATACGAGTTCAAGGCTGATAATGATCAGAGGAGTAAATACACGTTAGATTATTTTGATAAGATGGCTAAGTTGGCTATGATAAGCGAGTCTATAGATCTATATTTCGGTGAGGGGCTTCCAGTGAAAGTTGTTGCAAGACTGCCCAGAGGAGCCTGGCTGACATTATATGTCGCGCCAAGAGAAGAGTAGCGTTCTAAAAGATCTTTTCAGAGAATATTATGAAAAGGCGGAGCTAGATCTTCCGTCTGATATAGAGTTCAGAGAATTTGCTTATCAACCATTTGATTCAGAGTCTTACGTGAGACATTTATCATTCAGAACATATGATGAAGTAAAAAATTTTTTTATACAACATGTCCCTCTACATCTTTATTTCTCTTCAGCAACATATCTGTCTCCAGCAGCTGAAGATATGGAGCTTAAAGGATGGAGAGGATCAGATCTTTTGTTCGACATAGACTCAGATCATATCAAAAAATGTGTTGAAAACAAACTTGTCAAAAAATTCAGATTATGTCCTGAATGCGAGGTCTTGTCTGAGGAACCTGAGAATGAGTGTCCTCAATGTTCTGGAGAAACTATTGATTATATAGATCCTGAGTGTCTGAAATATGCTGAGGAAGTTGCATTAGATGTCGTAGATATTCTCGTGGAAGAGATCGGGATTGATAAAAGATTTATAACAGTAAGTTTCTCAGGAAACAGAGGATTTCATATAAGAGTCACTGATGAAAGACTTAGATCTTTGGATAGAGATAGTAGAAGAATAATCGCCGGATTCATCAAGGCGTCAAACATGCATTTCCCAGCGATCAAGATTGATGAGAAATATCTTGTTCTTCCGCCGAGAGTAATAGACGGCGGCGTGAGAAGAAGAGTGGCTAACAGACTTCTCAGACAGATCATTGAGCCAGAGCTGAGGGAATATATATTGAGCTCAGGTCATGTTAAAAAAGATCTTATTAAGAGAATTGATAAAGATCTTCTTCAGAGATATTCTAAATATTACTCAGATTATGCTGAGACGCCTATAGATGAGATGGTGACTATGGATATATCTAGACTTGTTAGAATACCTAACTCAATAAATGGTAAATCAGGACTGCTGACTAAAAAGATTGATCTTAACGAGCTTGGAGATATAGAGTTTGTCTTAGAAAAATTTTCTCCGTTTCATGACAGGACAGCTGTGATAGAAGTCAGATATAAACTTCCAAAGATCAGGCTGTTAGATGAAGAGTTTAAGACGAGTGGCAGAGGATTATATCATGTGAGACTTCCAGTCGCGATATATCTAGAGCTTAAGAATATTGGTCGTATAAAAAAGATTTTATGATGTTAATCATGTTTTCTAAAGATCTTTCTGTATAATCTTATGAAATCTTCAGGAGCTAGTTGAAAAACTTTTTTTCTCAGAAGATCTTCATCCAGTTCTTCTGAGACATTATATCTGCATATCTCAAGAGCATTATAAAGATTCTTTCTTCTCTGACTAAATAGACATTTCAACATATTCTGAATCTCGATCCCCAGATCTCTCCATTCTCTGACTCTTTTTAAAACTATTATCTGTGTAAACACCTCAGGCGCAGGATAGAAGCTCTCAGGCGGATACACTCCTCCGAGATTTTGTTCAAAAAATATCTTTAACAAAACTGTTATAGAGCCGTATCTTCTAGACCCTGGGTTAGAGATGATTCTGTCGACAACATCTTTCTGTAATGCTAAAACAGCCCATGAGACTTTTGAAAATGATATTTCTCCTAATAATCTTCCTGTTATAGAATATGGTATAGTTCCTATCGCATGATCAGGATTTATATCAGGGAATATCTCAAGAACATCTCCACATATAATCTCTACGTTGTCTACTACGCTAAATAATTCTCTGAGAAATCTACATAACCTAGGATCCTTCTCTATTGCAATGATCCTTCCACATATTTCTATTAAAGAACTCGTTAAAACCCCTAGGCCAGCCCCTATGTCCACAGCTCTGCCTGTGCATCTCATCTCTGATGCTCTATAAAAAATCTCTTTAACAAGCCTAGGATCTATTGTAAAATTTTGTCCAAGTTTCTTTGAAGGTCTCAGATTGAGTTGTCTAAGAGTTTTTATTGTGAAATCTCTGAGTCTATTAGTCTCTATAGCTGTATAAAGATCTTTTAAAGAAGACATTTCACCAAGGATCTCTATAATTAGTTAAAGCATATAAATAATCAAGCATTTTAAAAAATTTCACATCTCTAGATCCTGATGGAGGCTCTACAAAAAGATAATATCTTTCTCCACCCATCATCTCCTGAATTATTCTCTCAACTAATAATCCGACAGGATCTGAGATCTTTGTTCTTGAGATAAGATCCTCGAAATTTTGAAATCTACCTTTTTTTCTCTCGTTAAGAATAATCTCAAGAGTTTTTCTACCGATCCCAGGGATCAGACTTAACATATGAAGTCTTATATTTATTGGAGAAGCGACATTAAAGAATTCTATAAAGACTCTCTCTTTAGAATTTATGATCTCTCTCAAAGCATTTGGAAGATTATCTTTAGCTATAGTAGTAAGATCTTGCCATAATATCTTGTCGTCTACTTTAAAAGGTTGAAGACCCTCCTCCAGAGACTGCTCAATATATATTCTCTCATTAATTTTGACAGAGACGCCGCGAGCAGGAGAGATCTCTAGAAGAGTGAAATATTTAGTTCCCACAGCTTGAATAAGTGGAGAATTTCTATGAAAAGGGTGTCTATCAAAAGGATTTCCATGAAACATATAATCTAAGACTAGAGCATATGCGTCTTTTATAAATATTCTTGGTCTCCTGCCGAATCCTCTTCGATCATGAAAACTCATTTTATCACCTTTAATCAGGCCCTCGACAGTACTCCTTGATCATTCTTAAGATCTCTTCTGCCTCTTTCTCGTCAAGTCCTTTCTCCTCGAAGTTTAAAAGGATCCTTAGCTCATCATATGTTTCAGGAGCTATATTAACGATCTGTGAGGCGGTTATCTCTTTAAAACCTTTTTTAACAAGCTCTTGAAAAAGTTTTTCTGAGGCCTCGGCATCACATTTAGACATCTTCTCTCCATATTCAATTACTCTCATCTGAATTTCATTCATAGATCTTCCTTCTAAAACAGTTTTGAGAATATATATCGCGTATGAGATAGGAACTTCTCTGAATGATATTATTCTCATAGGAAACAGACCTCGAAAAATTGTTACGAGAGAGATAGATTTCTCAAAATAGATATTGCATTCTTCTTTTTCTCATTTATCTCTCTAATGAACTCTCTGATCTCTGAGATTGTTCTCTCAACAACTTCTTTAGTAGGCCTCAGATGTTCAGGTCTCGCGAAAAGTATCTTTCTTTTATCACCTAGAAAAACTTCTATTATATAGCTTCTACCTCTCACACCTATTACTTTACCAGTCTTACCATGAAATCTTCTATGAGGCATCCCCTTCACTATCGATGGATTAATAACTATATGAACATAATCACCAGGTTTATAATCATACATTAAAAGACTCAGAGGTGGGACAGCACCTCTCTCTCTAACACTTTTTCTCAACAGTTTTCTAGTTCTATGTCTAAGACCTTTCGGCGCTTTAACCATTTTTATATACCTTTTAAAAATATTTTTCATAGACTTATATATGAAAACTCTTTTTTAACATGATGAATTTCATAATCTAATCAAAGATCTATATGATCTCCATGGTCTATAACATGATCTGAGCCAGTGTCTCTCAACAACATCTTTATCAAGCTGATTTATAGTCTTACAGAGACTTTTTATATTATTCTCATAAGCAGGCCTCCTAAGATCTTTATAAAATAAAAGGTCGTCCTCATATCCACAGGACAGCTTTAAGATCATTTCTTGAATCTGATGAGAACATATTCGAGAGATCCTCTCCAGATCTTCTTCATCATAAGATAAAGATTTGAACATTCTATGTGAGACGACATTATCTATAGAGGCTGTGGCTATAGAGAAGTCTAAATTAAGATCCTCAAATATCTGTTCAGCTGATGAAACAAGGATCTTTCCTAAACCTCTTCCTCTAAATCTCTCGTCAACAACAACATAATAGACCACTCCAACTCCTCTTAGACCTCCTCTTATGTAATAAATTATTGCTTGTCCAGCTAAAAAATTGTCTATATAAAGATCTAGAACATAAGAATACGAAGGATCCAGACTTGACGCAAAAAATTTATGATAAAAACCCATATATCTCTCTATAAGAGATAGATCAGTCATATCATTATGCAAATAAATAAAGATCTTCTCCATATCTAATTAAGATCCTCTCTATATTTCTTCATAAAAAACTAATAAATAAAAACTAATAATAATTATATAAAAAATAAAGATCTTTTTCAGATACCTTTGTACTTTTTCACTAGTTTAATAAACTCTTTCATCCAAACAGGATTGTCAGGCCATGCTCTGGAGGTCACTAGATTATCATCAACCACAACTTCTTCATCAACCCATATGCCTCCTCCGTTAATAACCTCATGTTTAACAGCTATGTAGCTAGTCATTTTTCTTCCTTTAACAAGTCCGAAGGCCGCTAAGATCAGTGGGCCGTGGCATATAGCTGCCACAGGCTTTCTCTTCTCCATGAAATGAGTCAAGATCTTTCTGAGAGGTTCTTCAGCAACTACTCTCACATACTCAGGCATTCTTCCACCAGGTATCACCAAGCCATCATACTCCTCAGGATTCACTTCTGATAATGATTTAGAGACCCATACAAATCTATAGCCAGGCTTCTCAGTATAAGTCTCCCAATCTTCAAAATCGTGAACAACTGTTCTAAGAATCTTTTTAGTTGGTGATGCAACATCAACATGCCAACCTTCTTCTTTAAGTCTGAAATATGGATAGAAGATCTCTAGAGCCTCTACAGCATCTCCACCTATGATAAGAATTTTTGGGACAGACATGTTAAATCCTCGTCACAAATGATTAGGCTGACAAAAAATATATTTTTAGTTTAGAAAATTGTTTAAGACTACTCAGGCGGCGGTATAGATCTTTTTAATAGGCTTACGTGTTCATCTGTTAATAAAGCTTCTCTAAATGTGTTCAGTACAGGTTTTCCATCAACAATTCTCACTCTATGGAACAAAAACTTCTTATTATTAAGATCAGCTGTGAAAACTCTGATCTCAGGCAGACTCTCAAGCCATCTTCTTAAGCTCTCATCTGAAAGTACTGTGGAAAACTGTTTTGTAGCCAACCATATTCTCACATGAATTGCCAGAGCATTTTTATAGCCTGAGTCTCTCAATAATTTTAATGTCTCTAAAGTAGCCTGATTGACTATGCTAAGCTTTTGTTCTCCTCCAAACGCTATATACACAGCGTCAAAATTTTCATCAACTATTTTTCTAACTTCACTCCTAAGATTCTCATCATATACGAACACCGCTCCAACTCTATCTTTATAGCCCGTGTAATAGCTGAAAGATGTCAATGCCGATGAAGCCATTGCAGAACATATTCTATCTGGATATGTTATCACAGCCACTTTTTTAAACCCATCAAACAGGTTCTCTCCCACAAGTCTCCCAGTCAGACTTCTTAGATAAAGCTCTTCTGGTAGTGGTAGTAGAGATGCCTTTTCAGACATATTATCAACCCTAGATTATTTGTTAAAAAACTTAAAAGAATTACACTGAAAAAATCGTTATAGATTAGAAGACTATCTCTTCTGGTATATATATTTTGCCGGTGAGTCTAATGTCTCTTGAAGAAGATCCTATTCTTATCTCGTGCCATCCTTTCTCTACTATCCATCTCTTTTTCTCAGGATGATAAGCTGCAAGATCTTTGATGGATATCTCTATTTTAATCTCCTCCTCCTCGCCTGGGCGTAGCATCTTTGTCTTTTTAAAAGCCTTAAGCTCTTGTTCAGGTCTGTCAATCTCTTCACCAGGTGCTTTAACATATACTTGGACAACTTCTCTCCCAGGATATCTTCCGATGTTTCTTATCTTTATGTTGAGAATTATGTTGTCTTTGTCAATATTTATTTCAAGACCACTATATTCAAATGATGTGTAAGAAAGTCCATAGCCAAACTCGTAGGCAGGCTCTACTCCAAACGTGTCATAATATCTATACCCCACGTAGATATCTTCACAATATCTCACTCTCACAGGATTCTCTGGAGGCGTCCCTGGGTAGCATTCTGATGAGATTGATACTGGAACATCTGTCCAGCTCTTCGGAAATGTTATAGGAAGTTTTCCTGATGGAGAAACCTTTCCTATCAAAAGATCTGCAACAATTCTCCCAGCCTCTTGACCAGGAAGCCATATAAGCAGTATTGCGTCGACAAGATCTCTCCAACTATAGATCTCTATCGGCCCGGCGATATTAAGTATAGCCACAACCTTCTTACCAACACTTCTGAATGCTTTCGAGACTTTCTCAATTAATTTTTTCTCATCTAGAGAGAGATAGAAGTCTCCTCCAGCAACTGATCTATCCCAGGCCTCGCCAGAGATCCTTGTTATAACTATTAGTGCAACATCATTTCTCTCAGCAGTCTTCTTGATGAAATCTTCCTCAATAAAATCTTCATTAAGTTTCTTAGGATATATCTCGTCTTTATAAAGTTTCTCGAGATTATCAAGACCATAATTCTCAACAACATATTTATGATATCTCTCGAAAAGCTCTTCATCAATTTTGAAACCAGCTTTTCTCAGTCCCTCAACGATGTTAATAGTGTATCTAGAATGATTATGTCCGCTTCCCATGCCACTTTTAAGTGTCGCAATCTGTCCTACTCCAAATATCGCGACTCGAGAGCCTGTTTTAAGTGGAAGAGTCTCTCCTATATTCTTCAGAAGCACAGCGCCTTCCAACCCTGCTTTATAAGCGATCTCTGCATTTTTCTCAAGATCAGGTCTGTAGCTAGGTTTATAACCTCTGAAGCTGAGCGTCTTCTCAAATATCTTTAACAATCTATTAAAACTCTCCTCAACTCTCTCAGGCTTTAATCTACCCTCTCTATATGCTGAGACAAGCTTCTCATATATCTTATCATCACCAGGCATTATAAGATCTATGCCTGAGTTGATTTGTTCAACAGGGTCGTCTCCAGCGCCCCAGTCAGTCATCACTATGCCTTCGAAGCCCCATTCTTTTCTTAGAACATCAATTAGAAGCCAAGGATCCTGTGAGGTGTATCTTCCATTAAGTTTGTTATAAGAGCTCATTATAGCCCATGGAGAAGCTTTTTTAACAACGATCTCAAAGGGCTTCAAATAGATCTCTCTTAAAGCTCTCTCAGAGACGATGGTGTCTATAAAATATC
>Ga0081473_136695_pt1 | contig 102884 bp, 112 predicted proteins | sample CisSprmetagenome_FD_70977 | JGI IMG/M metagenome (GOLD analysis project Ga0081473, IMG submission 70977) | Hypoxic/sulfidic aquatic microbial communities from Cistern Spring, Yellowstone National Park, USA v2 (version 2) | ecosystem: Environmental > Aquatic > Thermal springs > Hot (42-90C) >...
CTTCTTCTCATAGGATTATCTTCTCTAACGCTTCTTCTCGGAGATCTGTTTCTATTTATATATGTGTTCAGAGTTTTTGTCTTTAAAAAATATTTTCAAAAATCTCTTCTCAAAATATTTCTGAAAAGTTTCTTCTCATCGTCACTTCCTATAATACTGATCCTTGTCCCATATATAGTAGTGGGGTTGGGAGGAGTATTTAATGAAGAACTTTTTTATCATCCTGCAGCAATAATAATTTATGTCTACAGCGTCTCACTAGGTTTCTATGGATTATTTGTTCATCCTATATATGCTCCATACGCGGCATTGGCTGTCAACAGATCTTTAGAAGCCTCTGATGATTCCTTCATTGCTACCTATAGATACATGCGTAGAGACATTAATCTTCTACCAAATATATTGGCAACTTCAATAGTTGTGTGGATAATAACTACTCTGTTAACAGCAGCACTTATCTATTTAATACCGTTTTTAAGCAGCACTTTAATACCTGTGCCGCATCTTCCACAAGATCTTTTGTGGAGTTGGAGAGGAAGATGGTATGAGGCTCTCAACAATATGATGCCTAAATATTATAATCTGATCGCTGGGCCACTACAATATCTGTTTTATGCATACATCTTCAGAAAGATCAGCATGAGAAAACTATTTAGATAAAGACATGTTAAAACAAATAAGATCTATTTGATCATATAAAGATCTTGTCTGACCTTCTCACCGTTTTAAAGGACGAGGCTTTCAGCTGTAATCAATTTAAACTTAACATATTCTATTCAAAAAGATTTTATGTCTAGAATAACCTTTAAGAATTTTTAGAGTGTCTCTATGTGATATGTTATAGGTATGAAAGGCTCATATATTCTGCCTGTCCCTCTATAGAATTTGCTGAACATCTCATATAGATGAAGCCTTAATGTGTGAGCAAATGCTATGACAGCCTCAAGAGTCATTGCAAGTAGATTACCTATCGAGTATATGCTCCATGCATATATCTGTTCTAATATGCCTGGAGAATATAATAGGCTTATAACTGGGACATAGAATGATATTACAACTGCTATATGAGCTAATGCTATACCCATTATTCTGAGATAACTTATTGAGTTGCCTATCGCCATGATCACTGTGTCAAAAAGCTCCATAAATCCTGAGCTCAGCTTGGATAAGCCTTCTCTCAGTCCGTGTCTGAATATGTCGACAACAGATTCTCCAATTAAGATCCATAGAAGAGATATATTAAGGATCCATTTTACGATCTCAAATATCATAGGTGTCTCAGCAACTATGGGAGTTCCTAAGACAGTTAATAACTGGCCGAGACTTATATAGCTGTAGAAGAAGCCCACCTCATTAATATCGTTAGAAAAGAATGCTGGAATAAACAGGCTGACAAAGATCATTGTTCTAGGAAGTGAGAGAGCAAACATATAATCATATTCTCTATTGATCAAGCTGTTTAGAAATCCTAAGAAAGAGCTTATTAAAAGAGTTATCATAGCCATTCTGACAGATAATAGAATAAATAAGTATAAAGCCTCAACAACTCCTGCACCAGATTTATAGATAGGAAGGCTCAGAGGAGGATGTATATGAAGATCTTCGTAGAAGCCTTCTAAAAACCTGGCTACTGGAGTGGCTGGGCCGAAAAATTCTCCCGCTAGAAAGCCTGTCACAGATGAAGAGATCCCTAGATAAGTTATTAGAAGCCCTAGATCAGATATTCCAACATTTTTATCTTTGAAATATTTATACATAAACAATCCAGCTATCAATAAAGCTATTCCATGCCCAAGATCTGGAAACATGAGCCCGAATATTATTGGGAAAGTTATAGATACTATATATATTGGAATGACCTCATTATAACTAGGCGGGCCGTAAAGATCTGGGATCATTTTGAAAGGTCTCATCCATCTAGACATGTTAAAATATGTGGGAGGCTCCTCCTCCAGCTTATCTAGTCTTCCCACATCTCTTACCTGTATAATCGCCATATCTCTAGTGGCCGACAAGATCTTTTTAACGACTTTATCTTTTGATCTGCTTGGTATGAACCCCTCGATCAAGACATTCTCATCTGTAAAAATACTGTGGCTCATTATCTTCATAAAATCTCTCAGAAGATGAAGACCTGAGTAAGTTTCTTGAAACAAAGTCTTGATCTTTTCATATCTCTCTCTAGCATTCTCACGAATATTATCAAGAAACTCTCTCATTTTAACAAGCTCTGAATAAAGATCTTTATAAGCTCTGCTGAGATTTCTCTCGTATTTCTCAGGTATCTCAACAACTCTTATTCTGAAAGACCTGATCATGTCATTTAACACAGTCTCTTTATCAGATGTATATATTATTAATCCTATGACCTCTTTCAAATCTTCAGATGATCTATTTATAAAAAGATATTCACTTAATCTCTTGTCTAACTCTTTTTTAAACTGATCAGCTTTATCAACAGATACTGCAACGATCTTTATTCTGATATTTTCTCCACTGAATAAATTCCTTAGATCTATATCTAAGTCCTGGAAATATGATAAATATTTTGTTAAAACATCTAACTCACTGATCTTAGTCTCATACTCTCTATATAGATTTAATATCTCTTCAAACTCCTCATCAATAATCTTACTTTTCTCCATGATCTCATCAAAAAATAATGAAACAGAGTCTGGCTTAGGATTTATCTCATCAGTCTCTTTTTTCAAAACTTTTCCTCCAAAGATCTTAATGTATTGATCTATTTTTGAGAGAGACTCTTCTATAACGACCATGTTTCTTCTAGCTCTCTCAGCATGAAGACCCTTTCCAGGTCTCGAGATATTATGAAAAACTTTGCTCTCAATCAAAGCTAGGATGGTCTCTTCAACAAAATCTATTGGAACAAGAATCTTTATTAAACTCATTTTCTCAGGCATAAACAATTTTCTTGTTAACCCTCCTTTCTCTTCTATTCTAAATAATTTTTCAGTTATTAAAAGAATTTCTTATTCTCATAACATGTTATAAACATGATCTGTAGCGTCTATTATATAATATCGCAAATCATATCTTTATATGCTGACGAAGATAACTATTTTATTTTTAATAAAACATTTTTTACGGTATTAAAGAGTGGAAAGAAAAAAGATCTTGGTTATAGGCGATAAATATACTGTGAGAATGTTTAATCTTATAGGAATAGAAGGAGTTGTAATTGAAAAACCAGATCAAGATGTTATTAGAAAAACACTTGATAACTATATCAACTCTGGAGATATAGGCATCATATATATAACGAAGGATCTAGCTGACTATGTCCAAGATTATATAAGCCATATATCGTTGACGCGAAGAACGCCTATAATCACTGTTATACCTAGTAGATGGAGCAGAATTGAGGAGATAGATGTCTCCTCTCTACTTAGAAAAGCTCTTGGAGTAGGGTGATCTTTTATGAGTTGGGAGATATATGGGGATCCTTATAAGATAATCGATTATTTATCAGAAAAGATCATTAGAAAAATTGATGAGACATATTCTGAGCTTGAGAAAGAGTTTTCTAAAGATTTTATTGAGAAAATAAAAGGCTTAATAGAGGCGAGACGTAGAGAGTTGAGAGATGTTTTAAGAGATCTTGAATATAATCTTGAGAGCAACAGATCTAGACTAGATATAGAGTTAAGAAACAAAGTTAATGAGAAGATTAATGAGTTTGTGGATAAAATATTTAAAGAAGTCAGAGAAAAGATCATAAGCTATGTGAAAAGCGATAAAGAGATCTACGAGAAGCTTATAAGAAGATTCATAAATATTATATCAAAAGATCTTGAGAACAATGAATTTGTTATAGAGACAGATGAGGAGGGGGTTGAGATTGTGAGAAGAGAGCTTGAGAAAATAAGAATAGATCTGAGGAGGATCCATATTAATGTTTCTAAAAATATTAGTGGAGGCTTTATAGCATATACGTCTAATAGAGAGATCACATATAGATACGACATAAACACTCTAATAGATAATATAGAGGAAGAGCTTAAGACAGTTATTAACAAAACATTATCTGGAGGTTGATTAAATCATGGAGAGGATAGGGAGAATAATAAGGATCAGTGGTAGCCTCGTGGTTGCTGAGGATATACCTTCGCCTCAGATGTATGAAGTTGTTGAAGTTGGTGAAGAGAGACTTATAGGAGAGATCATAAGGATCTCTGGGAACAAATCTTTTATACAAGTCTATGAGACGACCTCAGGCATAAGACCTGGAGATCCTGTGTATGCGACAGGATCTCCTCTATCAGCAGAGCTCGGCCCAGGCCTCATAGGACAGATATACGATGGTATTCAGAGGCCTCTTAGTAAAATATTTGAGAAGACAGGATCTATATATGTCAGGAGAGGCGTTAAGCTGCCTTCTCTACCTAGAGATATTAAATATCATTTTATTCCTAATGAAAAGATCTCTATAGGATCTGAGGTAGGTCCTGGAGATGTTCTGGGATATGTAGATGAGACGCCTCTTATAAGACATCCTATTATAGTTCCGCCTGATGTCAGAGGAAGAATCATAGAGTTATATCCTGAGGGAGATTATACTATAGAAGATCCTATAGCAGTTATAGAAAGCTCAGGAGAGAAGAAGATTTTGAGAATGTTAAGTAGATGGCCTGTCAGAAGGCCTAGGCCTTTCAAAATGAAGCTGGAGCCTACTCTGCCTCTTATAACTGGGATGAGAATAATTGACACACTGTTTCCTATGGCTAAGGGAGGCACGGGAGCTATTCCAGGAGCCTTTGGAACTGGGAAATGTCTTCTTCCAGGAACCCCGGTGTTGTTAGCTAATGGAAGACTTGTTCCCATAGAAAAGATCTTTGAGAAAATAAAAGGAGGAGAACCTGATCTTAGTCTTGAAGAAGAGATCTATGGAGTAGGTTCTAGAGAGATATATATTTATAGCTTCAATGGCAAAAAACTTGTAAAAACACCTATAAGTCATGTCTATAGAGGCAAGACAGATAGAATCGTAAAAATAAAGACTAGAAGCGGCAGAATAATAAAAGTCACACCTGTGCATAGACTTATCATATTTAATGAGAGAGGAGAATTTGTTGAGATGCCTGCTGTAAGCATTAGAAGAGGAGATCTTATAGTTGTGCCCAGAAGAATTCAAACAGACACCAAAGCAATTGTGAATTTATATAAGCATATGCCTGATGCAGTAGTCAGAGACAAAAAGCTTTTGAGAAGAGTCATCAAGATCATTAGAAAACTCACAGGAAGAAAATATGGAGGTATAAAGAGATTGGCTGAGGAATTAGGTGTGAAAGTTGATTTTGTCTATAGCATATTTCACGGCTATCTATATCCGCCTCTGTGGTTTGTTGAAAAATTATATAAAAAGATCGGTAGGAAGCCTCCGCATCCTATGGCTATATCTTTTAAAGAAGGTGTCTCGTCAGATGAAAAGATCATTAGAGCATCTCGAATAAAATTGTCTATTCCTAGAGAGATAAACGGTTTCTTTGCATATCTTCTTGGAATGGCTTATGGAAACGGCAGGATTGTTGGGAAAAAATCTGTGAAAATATCTATACCTTTCACTGAGATAGAAGCTGATCATTTGAAGAAGCTGTTTATTGATACATTTGGTCAAGATATTTTAAGAGAGATCAGGATCTTGTGGAATGGCAAAGACATCTTTTTAAGAAGAAGCATTATAATTATGATAGATTCAAGACTGCTCACAATATTATTAAAGAGACTCGGTATTGTGACATCATACATCTTTGAAAGAAAGATTCCTCATATAATGTTTAGAGCAAGTGAGGAGGCTGTGAAATACTTTTTAGCAGGATATTTCAGAGTAATGGGCTTTTATCATGATAACAAACTACATCTTATCGCTGTTGATGATAATGCCAAAGAAACCATATCTTATCTTCTTACTAGAATAGGTATTAGCTATAAAGTTAGAAAATTTCTATTCCCTGTAAACAGAAAAGGAGGAGAGTTTGAGACATATTTACTTACAATAGATCATGTTTATGATCTGATAAACTTTGTTGAACAGGTCATTGAGAAAGATCTTTTGAATACAACAAAAATTGTCGGTGTAAACACGCCTATTAATGTTATAATAGAGAGAGTCAGAAAATTAAAGAATAAGATAACAAATTATGTTCCTCAAGAGATCCTTAGTATACCTTATGAAGTGATTGAGATGATGAACAGAGGTAGAGAGATTGAGATAACATCAGAAAAAGGAGGAGTATTACAAGTAATGTTATCAAAATACTCAGTATTAAGTAGCGAGAAACTTCTTAAATTAGCTGAGATCTTCAGAGAGGTCACGGTAGATCAGGTTGAGAAGATCGAGATTGAATACGGCGAATGGCCTGTCTACGATGTGACAGTGCCTGGTACACACAATTTTGTCGGCGGAGATCTTCCCACTATATATCATAATACTGTGACTCTTCACAGTCTCGCTATGTGGAGTGATGCTAAAGTTGTGATCTATGTGGGATGTGGCGAGAGAGGTAATGAGATGACAGAGGTCTTAGAGAGGTTTCCAGAGACAAAAGATCCTTGGACAGGAAGACCTCTTATGGAGAGAACTATACTTATAGCTAACACGAGCAATATGCCTGTCTCAGCTAGAGAAGCAAGCATTTACATAGGGATAACGTTAGGAGAGTATTATAGAGATCTTGGATATGACGTGCTTCTAGTCGCAGACTCCACAAGCAGATGGGCTGAGGCTTTGAGAGAGATCTCTAACAGATTAGAGGAGATGCCTGCTGAAGAAGGCTATCCAAGCTATTTACAGAGTAGATTAGCTGAGTTTTATGAGAGAGCTGGCAGAGTTATTGCTTTAGGTAATCCTGAGAGGACAGGATCTGTAACAGTCATAGGAGCGGTATCTCCGCCAGGAGGAGATTTTACAGAGCCTGTCACCACGCATACTAGAAGATTTATCAGAGTTTTCTGGGCTCTAGACGCTACGTTGGCATACTCAAGACATTATCCTGCTATCAATTGGATAACAAGCTATTCAGCATATACAGATCTTGTGAGCAGCTGGTGGTCTAAAGAGGTTGATCCCTCTTGGAGAAATGTCAGAGATGAGGTTATGAATATACTTCTTAGAGAGAACGAGCTTAAAGAAGTTGTGAGACTAATTGGTGTAGAGAATCTTCCTGAGCCTGATAAATTAATTATGGAGACGGCTAGAATGATCAGAGACGGGTTCTTGAGACAGAATGCTTACGATCCTATAGATGCTTTCTCGTCGCCACAGAAACAATTTAAGCTTCTGAAGCTGATAATGACATTCTATAGAAATGCTAAGCCTCTTGTAGATTCAGGAGTGCCTGTGAAAGTGATTAAAGAGAAAGGTCAGAGTCTTATAACAGAGATTATTAAAGCAAGATTTACCATAAGAAACGAGGAGCTTGAGAAATTAGATGAGCTTGAGAAAAAAGTGATAGATTTCTTCAGAGAGTTTAGAGGTGAGAAAATATGAGATCATATCTGAAAGAATATGAGACTATAAGAGAAGTCAAAGGACCTCTACTCATAGTTGAGAAAGTATCTGATGTAGCATATGACGAGCTGGTGACTATAGAGCTTCCAAATGGTGAGAAGAGAAGTGGAAGAGTTCTTGAAGTTGGGATGGGATACGCAGTAGTTCAGGTTTTTGAGGGAACCATAGGAATAAGTCCTCGAGGAACACGCGTGAGATTTCTTGGAAAAACTATGGAGATACCTGTCTCAGAAGATATGTTAGGAAGAGTATTTGATGGATTAGGAAGACCTATTGATGGAGGACCTGAGATACTTGCTGAAGAGAAATATGATGTAAACGGCTCTCCTCTTAATCCCGCGGCAAGAGCATATCCAGAGGATTTCATACAGACAGGAGTCTCAGCTATCGACGGCATGAACACTCTTGTCAGAGGACAGAAGCTTCCTATATTCAGTGGAGGAGGTCTTCCTCATAACATGTTGGCGGCTCAGATCGCTAGACAGGCAACTGTCAGAAGAGAGGGAGAAGAGTTTGCTGTAGTATTTGCAGCTATAGGAGTTAAATATGATGAGGCGCTTTTCTTCAAAAAATTTTTTGAAGAGACAGGAGCTATAAAAAGAGCTGCAATGTTTATAAATCTGGCTAATGAGCCTGCAATGATAAGACTTATAACACCTAGAGTGGCTTTGACATTAGCTGAGTATCTAGCTTTTGAAAGAGATATGCATGTTCTAGTAATATTGACTGACATGACTAATTATGCTGAGGCTTTGAGAGAGATCAGTTCGGCAAGAGAAGAGGTTCCTGGGAGACAAGGCTACCCAGGTTACATGTATTCAGATCTTGCGTCAATATATGAGAGAGCTGGGAGAGCTCGTGGGAAGAAAGGCTCTATAACACAGATGCCTATACTAACGATGCCCGCAGATGATATAACACATCCAATACCTGATCTTACTGGATATATAACTGAAGGTCAGATAGTGCTAGACAGAGGATTATACAACAGAGGCATATACCCGCCTATAAATGTTCTTCTAAGTCTCTCTAGACTGATGAAAGAAGGTATAGGGCCTGGGAAGACTAGAGAAGATCATGCAGAGGTAAAAGATCAGCTTTACGCAGCATATGCAAGAGCTCAAGAGCTGAGAAGTCTAGTTGTGATAGTTGGTGAAGAAAGTCTGAGTGAGACTGACAGAAAATATCTGAGATTTGCTGACGCTTTTGAAAGAAGATTTTTATCTCAAGGATTTTATGAGAATAGAAGTATCGAAGAGACTCTCGAGCTTGCCTGGGATATACTTTCTATACTTCCTGAGGCTGAGCTGACTAACATCAAAGAGTCTAATATAAGAAAATATCATCCGAAATACAGAGGATCAGGTGCCAGATGATTGGCTCTTGATCCTAGACAGACCCTTCCCACTAAGATAAATCTTATCAATCTTAGAAGAAGTCTTGTCACTATAAACAGAATAAGAAAAATTCTTGAAGATAAAAGAGAGGTTCTTCTGTTAAACATAAGGATCGCGTTAGAGAAATATTCAGAGATCAGAAGAAGAGTTTTTGAGAAACTAGAGAAGGCGTATCAGACGTATTTTCTCACAATATCTGAGCTAGGCTTTGTCACTATAAACAGTATAGCAGGTTCTACGCCGAAGACCGTTGAGATAACAATGGGAGAGAGAGCTGCTTTTGGAATAAAAGTGCCTATTATAGATATTGAGGAGGAGACTTTTCAAAGCCCCTTAACATCATTTTTCTTCACAACATCTCAGATGATCAGATTAAATAATGAATTGAAAGATCTTATGATAGAACTTGTCAAATTAAGCGAGTTAGAGGCTACGATCAATAGATTATTAATTGAGCTGAGAAATACTCAGAAACTAATTAATTCATTAGACTATTATATAATTCCTCTTTATCAAAACGTGATAAAAAGGATCAGACTTGTTTTAGAGGAAAGATCTAGAGAAGAATTTGTGAGACTTAAAATAATGAAATCTAAACTAATTCTCAGGGCATAATAAAATGTCTTTAAAAGATCTTTCAGAATATTTTGAGAAGAAAGCTGAGGAATATACAAAAAAATATGTCGAGATTTTTAGACAGATAATAGAGGATTATAAGAAGAAAAAAATCTCTGAGATCATAAGTTATAAAGAGAGAATTTATAAGGAGCTGAAAAAATAAGGTCACGGTGTTTCAAAAATGGCGATCCGAGGACAAGGAAGAATACAATTCGATGCACCAGTTTTTGTGGCCGTACTAATAGCAGTGAGCATATTGACCCTTATATTTGTGGCCAACATAGTTAGTGGCGGAGGATTATCTTTTCAAGCACCTACTACAGGACTAGATAAACTAGGCAAATATATTGGCGCCGGACTTGCCATCGGTCTTGCCGCTATTGGAGCCGGGATCGCAATAGGTATTGCTGGCGCAGCTGGATTCTCTGCAATGGCTGAAAAGCCAGAGCTGTTTGGTAGAGTATTTCTTATAATAGTTCTTGCAGAAGGACTGGGAATATATGGTCTGATAGTCGCCATTTTACTAATCTTGTTAGGAGGTTAAGAATTTAAGTTTTTTCTTTCTCCAAACTTTTTTAAATATAAATAAATACTTTAAAGCTTTCATGAAATCTTATATTAAGAGTGAATTATATGAAGAAGCCATCCTCAAAATATGGAGAAGAGTTTAGTGAGTGGCTCGACTGGATCTTAGATTCTGCAGAGATCTATGATTACGGCAGATATCCTGTCAAAGGAATGGGCGTCTGGAGACCATACGGCTTTAAAATTAGAGAGCTTGTTATAAATAGATTAAGAGAGTTGCTGAACTCTACAGGACATGAGGAGGTTCTGTTTCCTCTTCTTATCACAGAAGATATGATTAGAAGAGAGAGTGAACATATAAAAGGATTTGAAAATCAGGTTTACTGGGTGACTCACGGAGGATTAGAGCCTCTCGATGTTAAACTTGCTCTGAGACCTACAAGCGAGATCCCTATCACATATATGGAGTCTTTATGGCATCATAGTTATAAAGAGCTTCCCAAGAAATATTATCAGATCGTTAGTATGTTCAGATACGAGACTAAGATGACTAAGGCGTTGATAAGATTAAGAGAAGTAACAACATTTAAAGAAGCTCATACGCTACATGAATCTTTTGAAGATGCAGATAGACAAGTGTTAGAAGCTGTGGATATTTACAAGAGATTTTTTGATGATCTTGGGATACCATATATAATATCTAAAAGACCTGAATGGGACAAGTTTCCTGGAGCTCTTTATACAATAGCTTTTGACACATTAATGCCTGATGGAAAAGCTTTACAAATAGGCACAGTACATCATCTTGGGCAGACCTTTACAAGAATATTTGAAGTAGTGATCTATAGAAGAGATGGCAGTAGAGACTTTGGATGGCAGACAAGCTATGGAGTATCTGATCGTGTTATAGCATCTTTAATAGCTATTCATGGAGACGATAAAGGAGCTGTGATCCCACCTAAATATGCTCCTATACAAATAGTTATCGTCCCAATACCTTCTACAGAAAGTGAGGAAGAGACTGATAAAGTATGGAATTATGCTTTAGAGATAGAGAGAGAACTTAAAGAAAAGAATCTTAGAGCAAAAGCTGATCTTGATAGAGAGAGTAAACCAGTGGATAAATTTTATAAATACGAGATCAAAGGAGTTCCGATTAGAATAGAGATCGGACCTAGAGAACTTAAAGAAGAAAAGATCACTTTATTTAGAAGAGATCTGTTTAAGAGAGAGACTATTGATAGAAAAGATCTTTTGAAGAGAATATTTGAGTTGTTTGATGAGATAGAGAATAATCTGAAAAAGAGAGCATGGGAGTATTTCAAGAGTAAAATACGAAGAGCATATACTCTAGAAGAGGCTGAGAAGATTATTAACAAAGAATCTGTCATTATAGAGATGCCTTGGTGCGGATCTTATTCTTGCGGCCTCAAACTTTCTGAGAAATGGCAAGGCATAGATCTTTTAGGATCATCTTTAGAAAATATTGACACGAAAGATCTTAAGTGTGTCATATGTGGAAAACCTGCAAAGACCTTTGCAAGATTAGCTCGTAAATACTAAGATTAAATCAAAATAATGTGTTAATAAAGATCGTTATATCTTTGGGGTCTTTTCATGGGCGAAGCTGATAAGCCAGTGATCGTGTTGACAGGAGCCTCAGGCTATTTAGGTTCACATCTTATGAGAAAAGCTTTTGAAAGAGAGTATAAAGTAGTGGCTATTATAAGAGATAAATCTTCTTTAGAAAAAATAAATAAAGAGATCAAAGGATCTCTAGAACGTAAGAGAGATTCTATATGTATAATTGAGCAAGATCTTATGAGAATAAATGATTTTGAAGATCTAGCTAAAAGATCTTATGAATGTTTTAGAAGAATAGATATATTGATAAATAGTGCCGCGATATGGGATGACACAGATCCTTTGAAATTAGATCTTGACAAATGGCTAAGCATATTAAAAATTAATCTTGTTGTACCTTATATGCTTTCTATAAGTATATCAAAATATATGAGAAACGAAGGAAAAATCGTGAATATATCATGTCTATCATCAACTAGAGGACACAAGATCTATAGGGTGCTAAAGCCTTCGCCACCATATGTGATCTCGAAGATAGGTCTTAATTATGTGACAAAAATACTTGCTGAGATATTGGCAGATAAAAGAATTATTGTAATAGGAATAGCTCCATCATGGGTTGAAAAACCTGAGTTAAAAAGATACGAGGATTATATAAAGAGAGAGACTCCTTTGAGAGAGGCGGCCGATCCAGACGTTCTATCAGATCTTATATATGATCTTGTGGAGAAAAGCAATATCTATATGAGCGGCAGTATCATAGAGATTCCTGAGGCAATATCAGGATAAATCTTTATTATATAGACTCAGCGTCTGGCGTCTTAATCATCTTCTCATCGTTAATACCATTCATCATCTCTACTCTATATATCATCCAAAAAATATAAGATATAATACTAGGTAGTCAAAATCTTTTTAGGTCGGAGAAAAGTCTATGATAATAATGATATCTATTCATATCTTTCTTCTAAGACGATCTCTTTTCCAAGCGCCCTAGGCACTAGACCAGATCTTTTTGCGAGAACTATTCTAAAGATTATATATAAAGATAAAGCTATTAGATAAGGTAGTAGACTTGCTAACTCAGCTGAGAACATCATTCCTGACGTCTGTAGATAGATACTTATCAGAGGTATGCTGCCGAAGAATATTCCTATGAATATTGCTATAATAGGATCCCACAGAGTTGATGGTGTCACAGCTACTATAATAAATCCTGTGCCTGCGGTAATATTCTCCCTCCAGATCATAGAGATCATTGGTGACAGAGTTAATAACGAGCCTGTTAAACCTCCCATAGCTCCTGAGAATATTAATCCAAACATTCTTATTCTCCAAGGATTTATTCCTAGAGAATATGCTGAATAAGGATCTTCTCCAGCAGATCTTATTAAAAGACCTATTCTTCTTCCAATAAAAAGTTTTAGAACTATAGCAGAGGAGACTGCTGATAAGAATATTATCATTAGAGTAGTGTTCTCATTAATAAACACAAGCCTCTCCTGAGGGAGCCTAGGCACAGAGTTTCCTACTACTATTGATGCTGCTGAGAATATGCTTGAGAAAACTATTCCAGAAACAATCATATTCAAAGGCATGTATACAGACGTCAGCGTCATAAAGATAGATGGTATAATACCTGATAAGACGCCGAATAAAAGACCTATAAGAGGATTATGATATGCAATAGTTATTGCGTAAGAAGTTGCAGCACTAAAAGCTATAGATCCTTCTATACTCAGATTTACTACGCCACTTCTCTCTGATATGATCTCGCCTAATAAACTATATATTAAGACGGCTCCCATACCTATTATCTGTAGTATCAACGTCTCTGGGACCATGAGATCTTCACCTCATATCTCAACAAAAGATCTGTTAACAAGGCTGAGAGCAATGATAATCCTATGACAGCAGTGCCTAATATAAGTCTGAAATATCCATATGAGGTAAAAACGATCATATATCCTATAGAAAGTAGATAAGAATATATAAGGATCAGATAAGATCTTCCGTTTGACAATAACGCTATTCCCAGCGCTGTATAGCCTAGACCGAAACTCATAGAGCTCATCCCGATCTTAGCATAATCATTATAATAAATTCTTCTCTCACCACCTAACAACATCTCTGCTGAGGCAATTGATAAGAGAAGAGAGCTTATCATGACACTTATGATCATGTATATAGGTATTTTCACACCAGATAAAGATGCTGTCTTAACTGAGTAACCGATCATCCGAATAGAATATCCTATACGATGTCTCAACAAGACTATATAGAGAAGAATAATAAAGATCAAAAGTGTTACAATAGACTCTATAGAGACTCTTGAAAAAAGTAGAGATAAAAAGTTGTCGCCAGAGACATAATGAAGAGATAATTTCTCATTAATAGGAGGACTTCTCGGTCGTGCTATATCTCCTCTAAATACATAAGTGACTATATGATTGATCATGAATAAAGCTATGAAATTCATTATAAAACTTGTCAAAACATCGCTGACGTCTCTATAGATCTTTAGTATATAAGGGATCATCTGCCAAATAAATATTAGTAATAAAGAGATCACGAGACCTATCGAAAGATCTGGGAGATAGATGCTTGCTAATAATAATCCTAACATTCCAAGAGTGATCTGACCTTCACCTCCTAAATTAGTGAATCCGCTCGCGACATTTATCATAAGAGCTAGAGATATTAATGATATAATCACTGTATATCTTATAAGTATTGGCGAGAGAAGAAGATCTTTGTTAAACACGTCTGTTAATAATTCTTTGATGCCTAAGCCTCCGACCAATGCTATGATCATTGTACCTATTAAAAAAATGCTTACAAATAATCCTAGAGATAAAAACAGCATCTTAAATACTCCTGGATCCTGTATTTTTCTTCTTACATATATAGAGATCATGATACTAATTCTCTCCATAATATTTTTGGCTCTAATCTAGCTTTTTCAATAGAGATCTCTTTAGAACCTTCTTCATTTAACACGTATATTCTGTCTGAGATTTCTAAAGCCTCTTCATAATCATTTAAGATCATGAGGAAGCTCATGTGTTCTTGCCTCAAATCTCTAATAATTTTTAAGGCATGTGTATATCCTCTCTGATCTAGTCCATTGAATATGTTGTGTGAGATCACGAGATGAGGCTTTGTACATAATATGATCGATATTAACAGCCTGGTTATATTTCCTCCTGAAAGCTCAGAGATCTGAGACTCTAATGATCTGTAGACTACATTCATTTTATCTATACAGACGACACCTGAGCTATTTATCTTCCATAGTCCTAATAACTCTCTAATCTTATACCTCGGGTTTATAATCTCCAGTCTATTATCAGGTATATAGAGGATTCCTCTAGATATTCTCTCGTAGGTAGGTTTTTTAGTGATGTCCTCTTCATCATAAACTATAGATCCTTTCAGAGGATGTGTTAAGCCTGCTAAAACATTAAATAATTCTTTATCGCCTCTACCCGCTATTGTGACTATAGAAACTATCTCGCCTCTTTTAACACTAAGATCTATGGCTCCTATGTCATCTCTCACCACAAGATCTTTAGTTTTAAAAAGATCTTTTGAAAATTCTCTTGAGATCTCTTTATCTCTATTAGATTTTTCAACAGATTTATATACAGTAGATGTGTCGGAATTATGTCCAAACATGATATCTAATATCTCATCATAATATTCTTTTGAGACACTCTTGTACTCTTTTAATACTCTACCTCTTCTCATAATATAGATCCTGTCAGAGATATCTAAGACAGCCTTAATCTTGTGAGAACATATTACAACTCCTCCTTCATGTTCTCTCGAGAATCTTCTTAGAAAATCTATATACTCAAGATCATTTGTTAATAAAGTGTTCGGCTCATCTAACAAGATCATTTTAGCATTTTGTATTAACGACATCAATGTGTAAAGTTTCTGTCTCTCAATTAACGTCATATCTGACACCTTCTTATTATAATCTACATAGATCTTGAATCTATTGCTGTACTCATCTAATAACTTTCTCACGTCTTCCCTTCTTTCATTTAATAATAGAACTAGATTTTCTAGTCCTGTCATAGTCTCTATAAGTCTTGGAAACTGTTGAACAAGAAATATTCCTTTATTAACAGAGTATCTAGGCGTGATGTATCTAAGTCTCTCCCCATCGATACTGATGATCCCTGAGTCAGGTCTGTAAAGTCCGTAGACTATGTTTAATAAAGTTGTTTTTCCAGCACCATTTTCACCTAATATACCGACAATTTCTCCAGATCTAAAATACATGGATACATTATCAAGAGCTTTATAATCTCCAAAAAATTTATTTATTTTATCTAATTCTATAAACAAGATCCTACTCCCTCAGGCCTTGCCAAGATTTACGACTCCTTTAACAAACCATGTTATATACCATATATCATGATATCTCATTCTCACGCCTTCAGGAACACGCAGTTTGCCCTCGTTATCATATAGAGGGCCTGTGAAAGGATCAAACCCTACGTTACTCTCTTTCATAGCATTATATCTATCTAAAGCAAGCTGATAAACACTTTTTCTCATCCCATCTACTTTATCTACAACATATATCTGTTTCAAATCATTTTCATATTTTGGATTAACAAAAATCCCGAAATCAGCTCCTACATCCACAGCTCCCTGAGCAAGCAGCCACCAATAATCTACATTTTTAAGATTAGTAGTGTTATATACTCCTGCAGCAACTTTCATAATTATATCCAGATATATAGGACCCCAATTCACAAGCTGACCAGATACAACTACGTCTGGACCATATTTATACATAGGACTATAGTGGCCGAATACATATACTGTCTTCCCAGCTTTATAAAGAGTCTCGGCATATTCAACAACTGCTGTAGAGTCTTCTGTAAAAGCCAACACGTCCACACCATACTTCTCTACTAAAGTCGCGGCAGCAGCTCTAGCCTTCTCAGGATCATACCAAGCACCTATCTCAATCACGTATACAGTAATATTCTTACCCAGCTGAGAGCCAGTCTCTATGGCGCCGATAGTGAAGGCGTCAATATGTCTTATGACCTCTGGTATTAAATGTGCTGCCACATAGCCTATTTTACCTGTCTTTGTTAATGCTCCCGCCATTAGACCATTTATATAATATGCCTGATAAAGATCTGCGAAATATGTTCCTAGATTAATATCTCTTTTATCGCCAGAACAATGGAAGAATATGACGTTTCTAAATGATTGTGCTGCTCTCACTGTGGCATCCATAAAATCATAGCTTGTAGTAAATATTATGTTAGGTCTATAACTTGCTATTTGTTGTGCCATTATATCATATGCTTTAGCAGGATCAACACTCTCGAGATATTTAGTCTCAACCCATGGGAGAAGCTTCTCAACATATCTTCGCCCCATGTCATGAGCATGTGTCCACCCAAGATCTCCTATAGGTCCTACATATATGAATAAGACTCTAAGCTTCTCCTGAGGCATGACCTGAGGAGATAACGTAGTTGTGACTGTGTAAGTGGCAACTCCGCCTGCTCCAGTAGCTGGAGCAATCTTTTCTACTGTATATGTATAAGTTGTTTTAACAGGCGGATATATTGCTGATATGCCATAACCTATTAACACGCCTATGACTATTAACACAATTGTGTAAATTGATAAAAATGTTTTAGAAACCATACGTCATCTCCGATTCCTATAATTTTAGAAAATCTTAAAAAGACTAAGCGAAGATCCTTGGCATGAGAATCAAAAATTTCATATGATTATATAAAAAGATTCATACTCTTTCTAGCACAACAGCAGCTCCCTGTCCTCCTCCTACACATAATGTGGCTACTCCATAATCTTTTCCATCGATAACAAGTTGTCTAGCTAAAGTACCTATGATCCTTGCTCCTGTGGCTCCCAAAGGATGTCCTATAGCTATTGCGCCTCCTCTTAGATTAACTCTTTCCTCTTCGATATTCAGCTCTCTTATGGCATATAATGTGACTACTGCGAAAGCCTCATTAATCTCCCATATATCAATATCTTTAATCTTAAGCCCGGCTTTCTCAACAGCTTTTTTAGAAGCTGGGACAGGACCTTTACCCATCACAGCGGGAGGAACGCCTGCAAAAGCGAAACTTCTTATCTTAGCCATCGGCTGAAGCCCGTATTTCTTTAACGCTTCTGAGGACATTAGAAGTACGAATGCTGCTCCAGTATTCAGAGGTGAGGAGTTTCCAGCAGTGATCACTCCACCAGGTTTGAAAGCTGGTGGTAGCTGAAGAAGTTTCTCTAGACTTGTATCAGGTCTCACAGACTGATCTTTATCAATAACTTGCTCAGATCCTCCTTTACGAATTTTTACTGGGAGAATCTCTTTTTCGAAATATCCCTCTTGATAAGCCTTCCAAGCTCTCTGATGACTTCTGAGAGACCATCTGTCCATCTCCTCTCTTTTAATACCAGACTCTTCAGCAAGTCTCTCAGCAGTCAGACCCATTATATATCCTATAGATAACTCGTACTCAGCATACTCTGGGTCTGTAAAGAATTTTGGATTAGTCTCTATATGAGGATTATCATACATAGGGACTTTAGACATCTTCTCAACGCCGCCAGCAATAACTATCTCAGCCATTCCCGAGGCTATCTCAAGCGCTCCATATACAACACTAGTCACTGAAGAGGCGCATTGTCTGTCTATGGCTGTCGCGGGGACTGTATACGGCAATTTAGCTGAGAATACAACATGTCTACCTCCATAAAGCCATTGCTCTCCTACTTGTAATGCTGATCCTATCAAAAGATCATCTATATCACTAGGGGAAATATTGTTTCTTTCTAAAATTCCTCTGACAACCATTCCAGCAAGCTCTTCAGGCCTAATATCATAGAAAGGATCTTTCTCAGGCTCTTTTCTACTAAATCTTGTGAAAGGAGTTCTAAGAATATCTACGATAAAAACTTCTCTACCTAACAAAATTAGACACCCAAGTCACTTCTTTATTAAGATTTATAAAAACTCTGAATTCTTAAAAGGATATTTATTTGGTAGAACTTTTCTCTCTCTCAGCTAATAATGCTGCTAATGTGTTTTGAAGTCTCTCATACAGCTGAGCCACCTCGTTCATCTCTTGATTCAATGTCTCTAGAGCCTTTCTAAGTTCACTCTCTTTATCATCAAGGATCTTCATTGCATCATCTATTGAGACCTCAGCCAGATACTCGCCTCCAATATGAGCTAAAACAATATCTCTAGAAGACACAGAGCCTTTAAGATATACATGGCCTCTTCTGTCTATACTTATCAAAACATCTTCTACAGAATATTTTTTGATGCCTTCTAAAGCTTCTTTAGCAATCTTTATCTCATTAATCTCTTGAAGAATTATACTTGCATTCTGCTGTAAAGCTCTCAAATGATCTTCTAATCTACCTAGCTCTGATACCAGAGCCTCTATCCTCTGATCTCTCTCTTCAGCTTTTTCTACTCCCAATTTCAAACCCCTCTATCTTAGAAAGATCTCTTATAAAATGATCTTTAGTCTCCTCGGGAGAAATCTCTTTAACATCTATGATCTTTATGTTACCTCTCTTCAACTTATGTCTACCTCCTAATACTGAATACACATGTTCAACAGCATGTTCAGGTTTTAAAGCTCTTACATCAACAACAAATTTTCTCCACTCAGGATACTTATCATGTCCAAATAATGCCAGACCAGTCACTCTAAAGATCTTTACTTCACTCATTTTAATCCACTAAATCCTAATATTTTAGAAATTCTTAAGATTTCAGGTCCTGTAGTGTTTCCACCCACAAGAGCACCTTTATCATTTGCTAAAAGACCTGATCTTATGAACGGTATTCCGAAATTAATTGTGCCCACATCTATAGGCACTTTAAAAAGCTCTTTTAATCTCTCCAGCTCCTCTCTACTCACGTCTGGATGGACAATTCCTCCTCTGTTTGTTACAACACCTACAGATCCTATCGTAGGTATATTTGCTAAAGATCCTCTCTCGACAACCTCTAGATCAAGCGTGTCTTTAATGATCTTTATTATATCACTCTCGATCTCTCTATACACTAAGGCTGCTCTAGAGTTTGCTAATATTATATTTCCTATGGCATTTGCATTTGTCTTAAGTATCTCTATGTTGCCCTCAAACTCTCTCTTCAGAATATTAAGTTCCTCTTCTCTCACTGTTCTCGGTAATAGTATGCCTGAATCATTTCCTCCAATCATTACTCCAACAAGTGATATATCAGAGATCTTTGTCTCAATAATCTTTTTAACTCTTAAAATATCAAATAATAACTTCTTAAGATCAGGATCTATTCCTGGCGGAGCTATTGCCACATAATTGTTAACAAATACATAGAGACCTATATTAGGATTTCTAAAAAAAGAAGCCTTCTCCACTGGATAAGTCTCTATAAGTGACATGATCAGACCCTTTCAACTATTGATGCCAATGTTGCTTTATAAACTCCCTCGTCAATCTTAAATATCTTCACAACAACTTTTCGTGGAGGCTTCTCGATTTTTCTTGAGAAAATATACTCATTTAGGCTCTGATCAATAATAACTCTCTGAGCATTAAAATGTCTTTTAATAAATTCCCTGATCATTCTAACAGCTCTCTGACCTCTATTTCTTCTACTCCCGCCCCAGTAGACTCTTCTAAGCGGGATCACATATATAGCTTCATCCTTAGGTTTAACCATTTTTATCTCAGCCTTACACGTCTTTTAACTTAGATCTTCTCCAATGTCTTAGTCTGGGTCTGTATCTGACTTTTCTAAGAGTCTTGGCAACAACCCACAGAGGTATTGGAGAATTACTTTTCTCTCTCTTTATAAGTCTAAGTTTTCTAGCCACATGTTTATTTCTAGCCATATGATCGCCTCAGCCTACTTCTCTTTAATTGTTATCTTAAAGTCTCTCCTAGTCCTCTCTGAGATCTGTGCAAGAATCTCTTTAAGCTCTTCATCTGTTATAGGAATCTTTACTCTGCCACTTTGAGCTAAAGTTATCAACTGATTCTCTAAAGCCTCAACAAGCTCAGGCTTGACAAGTCTCAGATTTGAAAGTCTCTCTCTAGCCTCAGGAGTTAATATTCTTCTAAGCATCTCTCTCTTAATAGCTTCTTCTCTTAACCTCTTTTCTCTTTCAAGTTTCTCAGCTTCTCTTCTTCTGTATATCTCTTCTAATTTTCTTCTCTTAATCATCTCCAGCTCTTCATCGGATAATTCACTTGCATCCTCGTAGTAACTCATGTTTTTAACACCTATGATAAGTTATTTACTTCCATACTTTATAAGCTCTGGTCTCTCCTTAATAAGCTCTTGAAAGATCTCGTACACAACCTTGTCTACATAAGATCTTCCTCTGCTACTTAATATTCTACCTCTTTTACTAACTTTTCTGACAAGACCGGCTCTCTCTAATTGTTGCAGGATCCTTCTAATTATAGAGCCGCTTGCCTTTCTAAAATGAGGAGGTGCTGAACCTCTTCTCTTAAGACCTCCGTATATAGTTCTGAATCTCTCAATACCTATAGGCTCTTCTGCTAAATATAATTTTCTAAGGATCGATGCTGCTCTCACATACCACCAATCTGTATCTTGAGGAGGCTTCTCTTTAGAGACTCCTGTCTTCACATATAAAGACCAGGGAGGAGGATTTATTATTTCTCCAAACTCTCTCTTTAATTTCTCAGCCAATCTTTTTATCAAAAGATCTGCTGGAACATCTTTAGCTGTGACCATCGTTATACCAATAAATAAGATTTTTTATACCTTATAAAGATAGAAAAGATCTTTGTCTCAGAAATTTTAATTTAAGATTATGATATGACTCCTGTATTTCTAGCCAGATTCTCAGCAGCTTTCCACGAGAGGCCTTCTCTCCCTAATATAGTATATCTATCAGGTCTGATCTTGTGAGCAATAGTTAATGCCTCAATTATCTTCTCCTCTGAGACCCCCAACTCTCTAGCTGTCACTGGAGCGCCTATATTCTTAAGAATATTTCTTATCTTACGCCAGTTTTTTCCATGAAGATAAGCCATCATTATAGTGCCGACCCCAACTTGTTCTCCATGAAGAGCTGGATAGTTAGCCACAAAATCAAGCGCGTGGCTAAATAAATGTTCAGAGCCGCTGGCCGGTCTAGTAGATCCTGCTATACACATCGCTACTCCGCTGCTTATCAATCCTTCTGCAACAACTCTATAACCCTCTTCAGATCCGTATTTAATCTTCTCCCATGAAGTTAAAACGTGATTAGCACTGTGAATAGCTAATGAGGCCGAATATTCTGCATAATATTCTCCTAAAAGATTATGAGCTAATCTCCAGTCTAAAACGGCAGTATATTTAGCCACAAGATCTCCTACGCCAGCTATTAAATGTCTTCTCGGAGCTTTAATAACATAATCCATATCAACCATGATCATTAGAGGGGTCGTGGTTTTTATAGATACTAGAGTATTCATACCTTTTAAAGAGGCAAACGGCGAGGCGACACCATCATGAGATAAAGTGGTTGGGATAGATATAAAATCTGTGTGAAGCTCTTTAGAAACATATTTAGCCACATCAATAGCTTTTCCTCCCCCAACCCCTAAGACTGCTTTAGGCTTCAAATGATCTTTGAGAACATCATTAACAACCTTTCTGACTTCATCAATAGTAGGCTCTCTCGTCTTAAATGTAAAAACCTCATAACCATGATTTGAGAGAATACTTCTTAACTCATCTCCTATAGAAATAGTGCTCGAGGATCCTGTTATAATTATCACAACACCTTTGATATCAAGCTCCTTAAGATGTCTAGGAAGATCTTCTCTGACCTTTGTTCCAATAACTATTCTCTTAGGAAGATCTATTTGATGCACATCTGATTCTTTATACATAAATCTTCTACAAATATTATAAAAGCTATCTCAATATATATAAATGAGTTGAACATAAGATGATAAAGAGAAGCAAGATGATAAGAGACGTGGTAGAGAAGGTCTTGAAAGGAACTACAACAGTTGGTATAGCAACTAGAGACTTTGTTATATTAGCAGCAGATAAAAGAGCTTCAGCAGGGATCTATGTTGCTCATAGAAATGTTAAAAAGATTGAGATAATAGATGAGAGGACAGCAATGACAATAGCAGGATTAGTTGCTGATGCACAGATCTTGGCTGATTATATAAGAGCAGAAAACAGACTTCATTATGTGAGAACTGGAAAAAGAATGAGTCTAAGAGCAATGGCCAGTTTATTATCACTTTTATTAAATGAGAGCAAATATTTCCCATATATAGTTCAGCTTTTGTTAGGAGGAATCGACATAGATGAGAGACCGAGACTTTTTCAGATAAATATTTTCGGAGATCTTACTGAAGAGAGATATGTAGCCACTGGAAGCGGAAGTCCTACTGCAATAGGGATCTTAGAAAATGCATATTCTGAGGACATGGATCTTGATAAAGCAGTTGAGTTGGCAAGACAAGCTGTAGTTGCTGCTGTAAAACGAGATGTATTCACAGGGGAGGGAGTTGACGTGGTTGCTATAACAAAATCTGGTGTGAAAAGCTTTTATTTCTCAATAGCCTAAATCAAATTAATGATAGACTAGACTGACAGATTATTAAAATCAGGTGTGGCTATCAAAAATATTTTCTATAAAAGGTGGCTAGATTGAGAGATAAAATACTTGATAATATAAGAAAAACTATAGCCTCAAATATCCCTGTAGAAGCTGGGCTCAAAAAAATTGAGTTTGAAGGACCTTACATAGTGATCTATGTGAGAAATCCTGAGTTTATAGTATCAAACAATATGTTTATTAGAAATATTGCTAAGACTATCAAGAAAAGGATCATAGTAAAAGTAGATGAGAGCTCTCGAAAAAAGAAAGAAGAAGCTAAAAAGATAATTCTAAGTATCTTAGACCCTGACGCTGGCGTCACAGAAAAAGATATATTATTTGATGATGTTCTTGGAGAAGTCATAATAAAAGCTGTGAAGCCCGGTCTTGTGATAGGTGATGAAGGAAAAACTTTAAAACAGATCCTTATAGAGACAGGTTGGAGACCTAAGGTTGTAAGAAAACTTCCTCAAGAATCAAGATTATTAGAAGGGATCATCAATTATATGCTTCAAGAAAATGATTATAGAATTAGAGTATTAAGATCTGTTGGAGAGAGTATTCACAGAGGATCTGTCATAGGAAACAAGTTTGTGAAAATAACAGCCTTAGGAGGCTTCAGAGAGGTAGGCAGATCAGCCGTGCTTGTAGAGACTGCCGAAAGCAAAGTTCTTCTAGACTTTGGTCTAAACCCAGGCATTGAGAGACCTCCTAACAAATACCCGAGATTAGATGCTCTAGAGATCTCTCCTGAAGATATTGACGCAGTCATTGTGACACATGCTCATGTTGATCATTGCGGCCTTGTCCCTCTACTATTTAAATTCGGCTATAGAGGGCCTGTATATACTACTGAGGCAACTAGAGATCTCATGGCCTTGCTACAGCTTGATATACTAGATCTTGCGCGTAGAGAAGGCAAAAAAATGCCTTATTCACATAAAGAAGTTCAGCAGATGATATTACATACAATACCTCTTAAATATAACGAGACCACAGATATAACACCAGATATAAAATTAACGTTTTATAATGCAGGACATATACTAGGATCTGCAATGGCTCATCTTCACATAGGCAACGGTTATTACAACATTCTTTACACCAGCGATATGAAGTATCAGAAGACGAAGTTATTAGATAAAGCAGATGATCAGTTCCCGAGAATTGATGCTATGATCTTAGAGAGCACTTATGGAACAACTGTGCTTCCACAGAGAGAAGAGGCTGAAGAGAGATTCATAGGCATTATTAGAGAGACTTTAAAAAGAGGAGGAAAAGTGCTTATACCAACCTTGAGTGTAGGCAGGGCTCAAGAGATCATGTTGATCCTTAGAGAAGCTTTTCTAAACAAATCTCTACCTGAGATTCCCGTGTATATAGAAGGAATGATTGACGAGGTGACATCTATATACATGGCTTACCCAGAGCTTTTATCAAAAGAAGTATTTCAATTATTTAAATCTGGAGAAAACCCGTTTAACTATCCAACTTTTCAGAGAGTTGATGATAGAAATGCCAGATCAGATGTAATAAGCTCCAAAGAACCTTCAATAATAATGGCAACCAGTGGTATGATGACTGGAGGGCCTATAATAGAATATTTCAGAGAGCTGGCTGGAGATCCTCGTAATAGTCTTATATTTGTTAATTATCAGGTTCAGGGTACTTTAGGCAGAAGAATAAAAGATGGAGAGAAAGAGATTCTTTTACCAGATGAAGATGGCAGAATGAGAGTTATTAAAGTAGCTTTAGAAGTTCACAGCGTGGAAGGATTCTCAGGACATAGCGATCGTTCTCAACTTATAGATTTTCTAAAGAATATAGAGCCTAAGCCTAGAAAGATAATATTAAATCATGGTGAGGCATCTATTATTGAGAGCTTTGCCAGCTATATTGAAAAAGATAAAGATCTTAGGAGAATATACAAAAGTTTAGATATATTAGTTCCAGATGTATTAGATACTATAGTTCTAAAAAGATCCTGATGATTTTATACTTTATTACGAGATTTTTATTGATCATTGCAATGATCAAACGTGTTAAATCTTTTATCTGATGAAAGTCTATATATAACTAGAAATAATTCTTTTCGTGGTGTTCAATTTATGAAGAAAGAGAAAAACATTAGGATCATTAATAATATTCCTGAAGATTTTGATAAGATAGAGATGATACAGAGGATAATTGATGCAGGATTGTTAGACGATTTCATAAAATGGTTAAGAGATGAGAAAAAGCTGAATGTCGATAACATAAAAATTGATGAAATAGATCATAGAGTGGTGTTTGAATATGCATATAGGAAAAATATTATCGAGACATACACAGATCTAGAGCTTGGCAAAGAAGAAGAGAAATGATCCTTTATTTTTCTCTGACCCATATAGTTTCATCTTTAGAGTCCATTAGCCTGATCCCTCGTTTCAAAAGCTCATTTCTTATCCAGTCAGCTTCATCATACATCTTCTTTTGTCTCAATCTTTTTCTAACCTCTATAATCAGCTTGATCATGTCTTCAAAATCTTCAGAGGTCTTAGGAGGAGCCAAAGTTTCTGGTAGGATCCCTAGTATCTGATTCATTCTATCAATTATGTTAAGAGCTTTGAAAACCAGTCCTGTGCTCTCTCTAGAGATTATCTCTGAATATGTAATAGATATAAATTTATTTAGATGAGCCAGAGCCTCAGGAGTATTAAGATCTTCATCTAAAGCATTTTTAAATCTACTCCATAGATCATCTAATCTGCTCCATATCTCAAGTTCTCTCTCAGACAAATTATGTTCCAGAGGCTTCTCACGAATCATTCTTATAAGGATCTCATGAGCATTTCTCAGTCTTTTATATAACACAGACATTTGTTCTAACGATTCTTCTTTATAATCAATAGGTTTTCTATAATGAGCTGAAAAGATCCATAGCCTTAAAACTGGAGCACTCCATTTAGATATGGCTTCTTTAAGAGGAATTATATTTCCTAAGCTCTTGCTCATTTTCTCACCAGATATTGTGAGATATCCTATGTGAACCCAATATTTCACCCAGGGAGATGTTCCGAAATAAGATTCGCTTTGAGCTCTCTCGTTCTCATGATGTGGAAATATAAGATCTTGACCGCCTCCATGTATATCAATTTTTGATCCTAAATATTTTGAGCTCATAACACTACATTCTATATGCCATCCAGGACGTCCTTTTCCCCATGGAGAGTCCCAATAAGGTTCTCCAGGTTTTGCAGCTTTCCAAAGAGCAAAATCAAAAGGATTCTTTTTCTCAGATAAAAACTCTTCCTCTTGTCTCCACTGTTCTTGTAGACTTCTTCCACTTAGTCTTCCATAATCTTTATATGTCGTCACATCAAAATACACAGATCCGCTCGGGGCTACATAAGCATGTCCTTTATCGATCAATACTTGTATAAAGTCTATAATATCTTTTATATGATCTGTGACTTTAGGATGAAAATCTATTTTGACCCCCAGCTGATTCATCAGATCTATATACTCTCTTGTGTAATAATCTGCAATCTCTCTCCAATCTCTCTTCTCTTCATAAGATCTTCTAATGATCTTATCATCTATATCAGTTACATTCTGAACATGAATAAAGTGATATCCCAATGATGATATATATCTCTTTAGAAAATCAAAGGCGATATAAGACCTTGCATGACCTATATGAGTATGGTCATAAGGCGTAGGCCCACAGAAATATGCTCTCACAATATTATTCTCAAATGGAGTGAACTCCTCAATTTTTTTAGTTAAAGTATTATAGATCTTTAACACAAATTTTTATTCACCAAAGAATTCTGAGAATACGTAGCTTAAAAAATCTTTTATAAATGATTCTTTATTGTTCAAGAATCATCGGGATAGAAAAGATCTTTTGTGAAAAAGTGTGTAGAAATAAAAATTTATGATAAAAGATCTATCTTAGATCATTATGTTATTTTCTTTTAATATCTTCTCTATCTGTCTTTTAGCCTCATCTAAGTCTGGTTTTAACGTCGATGGATTAAAAGGTATCTTAGTTAATACAGGTATTACTCTGCCATCATCTACCTCTACAAAAAGCTGTGGTAGCCATCCAAAGCCGAACTCGTCTTTCTCACCATATTCGTTTACATATATATAGTCTTCCTCTAAGATCTTTAGCTCCACCTTTAGTCTCTCAGAGAGCCATTTCGCTAGTTCATTAAATTCTTTATGCTGAGGATGATGTGAGGCATCATCGAGAACTACCCTGACGATCTTTGCTATTTAAATCACCTTTTTAATTAGGTCTAGGAAAACTTAAAAATTAAGCATTTAATTACTGCTCATCTATTTATAAGAACTTTTGTAATCAATAATATAGTTCCAATTGACATGTAGAGTTAGTTGAGCATATATGTTTCTTCCAGTCTCGGTGATATATATAGTTTCTAAAAGACCTGCCACCACTGGAGGTCTTAAGTTTTTTGTGATAGAACATAATTTATCATATATTAACGCATGATCTATGTATTCATATATCTCGCTCTCATATGATCTAGCTCTCTCTTCATAACTTCTCAAATATATATACAAAAGATCTGTTAGAAGTCTCCCAGAATCAACATTGTCAGAATATCCGATCTTTTTTATATCGAAGATAAAACCCTCAGGAGACCTCACTTCTAAAACAAGATCGTTGTCATCTACAATTAGTCTATGTTCTAATCTAAAATATATAGGGAGAGAGCCTCTTTCTATGGGATACTCACGTATTCTCAGAGAATAAATATAATTCCATATAAGATTTTCGTGAAAATATATTTTATGTCCAAACCATTTGATCATTGATATAAATGCCTCTATATGCTATTTCTCAGCACCTATCTCAATCAAATTTTTACATACTTCTTTGATTTTCTCAAGGATCTCGTCGAAGTTTTCTTTACTTACAACATAAGTATATAAATATCTTCTGGTCCTGGCCTTGATCTTTCCGCCGTCGTCTTTTCTAACAACTCTACATTCCACAGCTCTGCTAGCTATCTCAAGAAATTTATTAAGATCTTTTATCTCGACAGGCATTGTGTTTCACACAAAATCTAGTATCAATAGATGCTTAAAAAATCTTTTTTATTTAAGAAGAGCTTTTCCTTCTAATCACGATATACAATGAGATCAATAGTGATATTATAGAGATCGCAAAAGCCAAAGATATTAATATCACGTATATTCTCAGATTATTATCAACATAACTTTTTAGGTCAGAGACTTCTTGAGATAATGTTAAGCTTGTTTTCTCAACGTTATTTCTAAGATTAGACACCTCATTATATAGTATGCCAACATTTTTTGTAATTTCAGAGAGGCTTACATTGAAATTTCTCAAAGACTCATTCAACATCGTATATCTGGTATAAAGCTCGTTAACCTCTATATAAACAGTTTTATTAAGATCTTCTATATGTCTCACGAGATAATCTCTTAAATCTATAATCGAACTATTTAAGTCGTTGATCTTCAGTCTAAGATCTTCTATGTCAAGTCTTGTGTTTCTTAAGACGTTGTTTATCTCAGATATGTTTGAAGAAATCTGTGACATATTAAGCTCTAGTGAGGAGAGCCTAGATCTAAGCTCATCAAGCTCTTTATAGAGAGAAGATATATTATAAGACACGCTACTTAAAATGATCTCTGGAGATGCTGATGATGAGTAAAGATCTATTGATAAAGTTCCTTCATCATATGCTCCATATAACCATCCGATCACTAGAACATGATATCCTTTGTGTTCGAATAATATGTTTCCTGTAGCTAAACTTATGAACTCGTTTGTCGGAGGTATAATCATTAGATCATCTATGTGCATATTCACCAAAGAGTCTTTAGATACGAATCTTAGCAGAAGAGGTGTTGACGGGATCTGAGACACATTTATTATAAACGATATCCACTCGGGAGAAGATATGCCTAAGTAGTATAACGGCTCAGCAGATAAACCTGCGAAAGTCTGTAAAGAAACTCTTGGATACTGAGAATTTATCTTCAGCGGGACTGTCACAGAGAGAATTATTTTTGCATTAAACTCTCTGCCATCCTCAGTTCTAGCAACAGCAACTATATACCCAGAATACGTCCCGGGAAAAACGTTTTTATCAATATTTACTCTCAGATCTACTACGCCTGTTGAGAGAGGCTGAATCATTATTTGATTCGGCGATATATCTATAGATCCTTTTATATTGCTAAACCCTCCGTAGCTCTCGAACCCTACAACATATAATGAGACTGATACTTTATTTGAGCCTATGTTTCTTATATATACTTTCCCTATATTTCTACTCTCTCCAGGCTCTATGATCAAGTATCTTACAAGATCGCCGGTCTCGTAAGTGACCTGGATCATATTAGATAATGCGTCATAGGCTCTTACAAATCCAAAGCCCTCTACCATAGGATTAGGATCTTTATAAGGATCTCCTGCTGCAAGAATACTCTGGTTAGGAGTGATCAGATATCTATTCCATGGATATATATCTTCATACGAACCTTTGTTCTTATATAATAGACCTGAGTTCATTAATTTGATCACAAGATCTTTTGAAGAGGCAGTTGGCAAAGCCTGTCTTAACAATGCCAATACTCCTGAGACATGTGGAGTAGCCATTGAAGTTCCGCTTGCGGCAGCAGCCACATAGGGAGGTCTGTAATCAGTGGGTATAGATGATATAACAAAGATCCCTGGAGCAGAGATCATTAGAGGCGGAGTGTCCCATGGGATAGGTCCTCTAGAGCTGAAGAATGCTGTAAAAAGTCTGTTAACATCAAGACTCCATTGATCTCCTGATGCAGCCACGCATATGACGCCGCTTGCAACACACATATAATTGATCGTATATCCTCCAGGTCCGTAATTTCCTGCAGCAATCACAACAAGCTTATTCATTGATGCAGCCTTAGAAAGCGCTTGTATAAGTGGATGTGTTTTTATATAAGGTATTATATAGGGCTCTACTAATCCGCCAAGGCTCATACTTATAATGTCAGCCTCATCGCCAGTGTTAGGCTTTCCATCCGGGCCTGTGAGAGCTATCTCAAGGCCTTTAATTATCCAGCTGGATTTTGTTGATTCGCAATCTTTATAAGAGCTGTTAAACACTTTTATATCGTATATAATTGCGTCAGGAGCCACTCCGGGATAAGTATAGTTAGAGCCTATGCCAATTTTCTGAAAAGAATCAAACTGAGCAGCTATTATGCCGGCGACATGAGTACCATGAAATCCACAATACTCTAAAGTATCATTTGTGACATCATAATGAAAAGCAATCACGCTAGTGTTATCAGGTCTTATAAGCCACGGATGTCTAGATTGTATTCCCGTGTCAATCACAGCAACCTTAACATCTTTTCCAGTGTATCCTTTGCTCCACATGAGAGGCGCCTGAACAAGATATCTGCTAGCATTAGGAGCATAAAGATCTGTCGATGAAGAGCCTACGAGACTGTTATCATATAAAATAGTTTTAAAAAATCTTTCATCATCGAAAAGCTTTAGAACAAGATCTGGATATATCCTCACGTTCTTTATGTAGCTATTTATTTTCAAGAGATCTCTCACAGAGACCTCGGCTACTAAGGTCCTGACAAGATCTAGTCTGTCTAACACTTTTATATTCATCGCCTTAAGAAGATCATTAACTGAATCTATGCTAACATTACCTGGAACTTCTATCAACACAGTAGTCTTGTCATGATCAAATTTTGATAATTTAAATAAGAAAAGATCTATGTTATTAATGTTCTGAGAAAGATCTTGAGAGAAGACTATGGTCTCCATAGAAAATATGATCACAGAGATCAATATTAACATTAGAAAGGATTTCATAAAAGATCTTTTTAATAGATTCATTATGTCACCTCATCTATTCATAGCTTAATTAATTCATTAGCTAATAAATATGAAAGATAAAAATATTTTTCTTGAAAAATATTAGAGATATTACTCTTCAGAAGACTCGGTCTCTTCGGTCTCTTCACTAGCTAAATCAAGAAATATTTCATAGAACTCCTCTTTCTCTTGCTCTATCTCTTCTATAGATCTAGATATTTTAGATGAAGACTCACTTATCTTAGAGGTTTTTACTTTTGTATCTGAAGAGATCCTGCTTGTAGTCACATAACTCTGTACACTGTCTTGTGTGGCAGGCATCTCATAGCCACATTTAGTACATCTAAATACTTTTCTCCCCTCTATCTGTACAGGAACCATTACTCCTCCACATTTTGGACAGAACATCATCAGTTTTCTGACCACGTCCTTATTTATAGGCTTATTCAGTTTATAAACTCTACGTTTCATATCTTTTTGGTGAATATATGAAGTCTCAGAAAATTCATTATCTCGACATCGAAGGTCTCGCCATAAACGGTCTTCTGAGAAAAGCCGACCTGATAGATTGTGAGATCAAGCCTAAGATCAGAAGATCAAAAATCATCGTGGAGACATTTGATGGAAAAATTTTCGAGACAGAATGTATTGATTACGAGAGAATTGTAAGAATATGGATAGTTATAAAACATTATGAGAAGTGGGGCAGAGATATAGTGATCAAAGGATTAGAAGAGAAGCCTGTGAAAGAAGAAGATCTGGAGAAGAGCTGACGAAATATCCTAGATATTATTTAAAGATCTTGGGAGGATATAATAGTCATAGTCAATCTCTATACCGAGAAAAATATCTGATATTCTCAGAATATTTCTGACGAATCTCTCTAAGCCTATTTTATATGTCAGTTCTGTAAATTTTCTCTGAAGATAAAGCTGAGAAATAATAGGTCTCAGATGTCTTATATATAAGTTCTCAAAATCTGTGTATTCAGATGCTCTATCTAAGGAATTCTTTATACTCAGCACCTGATACAAAGATGTGTAGAGACCTCCGCCAGTAAACGGCTTTACAAAACCTGCAGCATCGCCTGCCAACACGATATTAGGTTTGTGAAATGTCTTATCAAAGTCTCTGTTTATCAGTCCTCCGAACATGTTATATATTTTTTCATCTTTGATAACACCTTTTTTCATAAGGATCCTTGTGAAAAGCTTCATCAGCCTTCTTTTATCACGATATTTAAGAGGCCATGCGCCTCCTATCAACATCTTTCTTTCTGAGACTGGTATTGCCCATCCAAAGTATCCTGGAAAGATCCTGTCATCAACGAATACAATTATCTCCTCAGGATCTATATGATAAGAGCCTTTCTCTTGAAAACCTTGTAGACCTAAATAAAGATCCTTGCTTTTCTTGCTGAATCTCCTAGATATAAAGCCTGTGACCCCATCTGCAATAACGATTATTCTGTTGCTAAAACATGTTTTTTTAACATCATGATCGTAATAGTCGAGAATGGATATACAAGTCTCTTTAGATGAGGCATTTATATCAAGTATTTTTTTATTCATCATGATCAGAGAGCCTCTGTTCTCAGCCTCCTCTTTTAACAAATTCTCTAGCTTAACTCTATCAACTCTGTAAACGCCTTCTCTAACATTTAATATAGACAGAGTCTTTAACTCAAGATCTTTTATAACAATTCTTTTATAATAACCTAAGATAGTTTCTTCAGCTAAAGAACCTAAGATCTTGATAACTCTTCTGCTTACAAGGCCTGTGCAATGCTGTGGAAAACCCACTTTATCATGTTCTTCGTACAAGGTCGAACCTTGTATAAAATACGCATTTGATAATCCGGCAAAGCCTCCTCCAATGATTATAGGAGGATCCATTTCACGCTCCTCAACTAAAGATCTTTGTTATATTCTTTTATCTACAACTTTTTTGTCATCTCATGATAAAAACATAAAAAATCTCCGTCTTATAGATTATTCAGTGTATATATTGTCATGTCCTAAGAAAATGATCAATGGTCCCTGCGGAGGATATAACAGATCTAGATGTGAAGATCCTAGGCTGGAGTGTGTGTGGATAAAGGCTTTTGAAAATTTAAAGAAATATGGTAAAGAAAAAGATCTTTTTAAATTAAAACTTGACTCAATGTTTAAAATAAGAGATCATAAGCCTATTAAAAGAGATATTAGAGAAAAACTTAAAATTAAAGACAGGATTTATCTCATATATGAATATGTTGCTTCTAGAGATATAGATCCGAGGAAGTTAGAGAAAGATCTTGATCATATATTCTCTACATATGATGCAATAGATTTTGTTCAAAACCCCGGCGGAAGACCTCTCCCAGATCCTCTTTCATTAGCTGTGTTTACAAAAAAGATCTATCCACACAAACATGTAGGTTTTCAGATCACTGGTAGAGATTATGATAGAGACGCCATAACATCTATAGTGGCATCAGCAGTAGTTTTCAACATAGACTCTATAATAGCAACAACAGGAGACCTGAAGTTTCATAAGGAGAAAACCTATGGCGTATGGGATCTAGACTCTCCAAGAATAATATATTTGATCAGATTAATATCTGACTTAGGCAGAGATTATAGTGGTAGAAAAATTCTGGAGAAACCTAGAGAGATCCTTGTGGGAGCATCATTAAACCCGTATCTCGATCCTATAGAGCCAGAGATCTATAAATTAAATATCAAAAAACACGCGGGTGCAGATTTCTTTGTGACCCAGCCTATATTTGAACCGGAGACATATACTAGAATAATGAGACTATACAAAGATCTTTTGAATGAAAACGATATACCTGAGATAATACCTGGGATTAGCATTATCTCTGATATAAGAATAGCATCATTCCTCGTAGAAAGATCCGGAGTAAAACTTCCTAGTAAGATCCTTGAGGTTTTGAAAAGAGAAGATTTCTCGTTAATAAAAGAAACAAATATAGAATTCATATCAGATCTTGTAAGAAAGATCTGTGTGAATCATGAGAAAAAGATCTTTTATATATCAACATTCGGAGACATAGACATGGCGCTTGAGATAGGAGAAAGTATAAAAAAGATGAATTGTTAGAATCATACGGAAGTGTTTCAGGAGCCTGATCCGGTGCCGATATCATGTTTCTCAAAAACCTATAACTCTGATCAGGGGGTGGGGACCGGACCAGGCTCCCATAATTAATTATTTGATAAGGGTTATAAATATTTGTGTTATGAAAAAGTTTTTTCAAAAAAATTTAATGGTTTACTTAATGTACTGTAAAATTATATTAATGTTCTATCAGCATATCTCTTCTCATAGCTCTCAGCTTTTAACGCCTTAACTATATAATCAAAGGCTTTATCAGGATCTGTGTGAGCACCACATGAGTATACATCTACTGTAGCAAAACTATATTCAGGCCATGTATGTATAGAGATGTGGCTTTCAAGAATAATTCCTAAAATAGATACTCCCTCTCCTATCTTCCAATATTTTATATCTAGAAGCCTCATGTTACCTATTTTTGAGGCCTCTCTAACTACATTCTCAAGATAATGAGGGTCTGAGAGAAGCTTTGGATCACAATTATATAAGTTTCCATATACGTGTTTTCCAACTACTCTCGGCGTAGCTTTCTCTCTTAAAATCTCTCTCTGAAGAGCCTGAGTCATCAGCCCCCACCCCCCTCACCCCCTCTATAATATCAATTAAAAAATTTTTAAGCTTTATCAAGATCTTATGTAAATCATTAGAGAAAGTTTTAACCGGTTTTCTCTCGATATCTACATAGATCTTTTATAACACATTTTTCACACAAAGGTTTTATAGCTCTACAGATCGTTCTTCCATGATGAATAAGAATAAGATGAAGCTTTAGATAATAGACTTCATCAACGACAGATCTCCAGAAACTAGATATCTCTTTATAGCCGGCCCTCTCATCTACCAGACCGAGTCTTCTAGTGATCCTCATTATATGAGTATCTACAGGAAAATAAGGACAGCTCATCATGTTGAGAAGAACCACATCAACAGTTTTTTCACCTACGCCTTCGATCTCTAATAACTTCTCCTTAAGTTTTTCACATTCTCTACTTAATATCATCTTTTCAATACTCTTTTTCTCATTGATAAAGAATCTGGCGACATTAATGAGAGTCTTGGCTCTTCTTCTATACATTCCAGCTGGTTTAACAAGCATCTCAAGCTCTGAGATGTCCATATTGAGAATATTTTCAGGATCAATTCTTCCATTAGTCTTTTTCATAAGATTATGAAAAGCTTTAAAAGCATTTTTATCACTGGTGTTCTGAGTTAATATTGTCGCTATCAGGATCGTGAAAAGATCCTTATGATCTTTTGATACATAGACTGCCAAGAAATCCTCTTCTCTAATCTTATCTGAGTATCTCTCTAATAATCTTAAAACGATTTCTCTACCAATCTTCACATAATCTTCTCTCATATCATCTAAAGATTTTATACAGATTTATAAGTGAGTTATCTCAGAATTGTTTGGGTCATAATATTATGAGCGACATAGATATGATCGTTAGATCAATAGTCGAGAATATTGAGAAGATAGATGTCTCAAAACTTAGAAGAAGCGATGTTCAGATAATAGGAATGTTAAAAGAGCTGATAACACTCTCAAATAATGTAGTAAGAAAACTTATGTGTTTAAAAGAACATAAGAATATAAAGATCTCTGGAGCAGTATGTGGAAGGAAATGGGTCTTCACAGAGACAGATCATTATATAAGCATCTATAAACTAGGTTTTGGAGGAAGCATATTTATAGATAAAAAAGAGAAAATGATCATGATCCGCAACAGAGAATATGGAATAATATTCTCGCCATATAATGTGGCAGCATATATTCCTACATATAAGATTGAAATAGATCTTAGGAGAGTCGAAAGAATCTCAGAAAGATCTACTTTAATTTCAAAAAGTTTCAGCAAAACTTTGGAGACTTTAAAGAGAGCTGATGAAGACTTTACAAAATGTGTTAAAACAGAAAGAATCAGATGTTGAAATTCAAGACGCCATATATCAAAGGTTTAGACAGACACTCAGAGTAATACCAAAAAATCATGTCATAAGAATGATCTCTTTGACATTCTTCAAAAAATTTTTTCAGAAGAATAACTTTTTTAATAATCATATCTATGAATTCTAGAGATGAATCTGTCTTTTTAAGAAGACGAGGATCAACGAAGTATTCTATGACCTCAAAAGATCCTTTTGACACATAATATTTCGCAGAATAATCTTCAGATGTTTTATGAAACATCTCTATAATAAAATGATCTTTTTCATCAGTAATTATATTAAAAGGATATATAACCCCATGAAAAATAAGATCTTTTGTAGCAAAGATCCCTAGCTCTACGTCAAGATCTTTTGATAATATATGTGATAAATTTCTTATTCTACTGACCTCTTCAAGAATCGTATCATTAAAACTTTCATAAGAATCTATTATATAGATCTTATGATCTATTAGATAAATTTTTTTAGAAGCTCTGCTATAGAGAATTTCATAAAAAACATATTTGTTACGTCCTTCCCCAAAAATCTTTACAAGATCATTATATAAATTCTTAAGAAGATCCTTAGCATACTCCTCGGGGAAAGTTTTCTCTAAAAGACTTTTCACAAAAAATCTGTTGATCAAATGAGATGATGCACAATAATTTCTCAAATAATCACATGAGCAACATTTAGAGAGAGACATTATATAGTTCTCAGGATCAAGACTACATGCTGAGACTAACACTTCATCACTCATTATCTTATCCATAGATATTTAGTGTCTAGATATTTACTCTTTTATTAATTAAACTCGAGTTTGAAATAAGATCTATTGGCTGATGACATTTAATAGAAAAATAATATCTTCTCATCGGATCTTCCCTTTAGTCTCTTCTAAAGAGATTTTATTATCTTTATCAGGTTTTGGAAGAGATGACTTGATCTTTTCTTCAGCTACCAGATATGCTTCTTCTAGAATCTTTTTCGCCTCTGAAGACAATGATGTATTATAGCTTATTTGAGTATCTGGTAAAACTTCTCCAGCTACTTCTCTAGTAATATTCCTAAGATCTTCTTCTAACACAGCAAATTCATACTCCATATTCGGGAACAATCCTTTGACAATGTCTCTGGTCTCTTTCACCACATTTATTATAAGCGGAAGATCTTTTGATATAGTCCCTAGAAAGATCATATTTTCTATTCTTATAGATATGTTTTCTAATACAACGCTGAATGCCAGAAGATGTTTTTTAATACCTCTGATCTGAGATATCTCAGATGCTATTATGTTAGCTCTTAAATTATCTTTATACTCGATCATCTGAACTAATTTATCAAATAAAATTTTCTCTCTCTCATCTAACACATTTAACTGATGTTCTATCTTCATAAGCAGTTGTTTTATTCTTGTGTTAGCAATAGAGAGCTTCTCATATACTCCTCTTCTTCTTCCTCTGAGAATATCTATGAGCCCAGGACCTTCAGAAAATCTTGATGTAAATATATTTCTAAGACTTTTTGCGAGCATCTCAATCCTCTTTCTTAATGCTAAATTTAAAATCATTTAAAAAACTATTGAGAGCAGACATGCCAATGAAAACTCTAAGAGATTATTAACTAGATCTAGTCTACATATTGATATTTAAATAATAAGTCTTGTGGTATTAAATATATGTTTTAAAATTTATATTATTTCTAATTGTAATATATTTTTGAGAGAAATGGTAGAAAAGATAACTCTTGATCTTCCTAGATGTAGATTGCCTTCGGGTAAAGAAGTGTCTATTATAGAGGTTTTGAAATTCTTTTACGATTTCAATGAGACAGACGTGATCATTTTATTAAAAATTTTAAAAAACCACTCTGTGACTTTAGACGATCTTTCCAGAGAGACTAATCTTAGCAAAGCAAGTATAAGCAGAAGTATATCAAAACTTTATTCACTAGGCTTCGTCTCTAGAGAGAAGACAACCGGCAAAGCTGTCAAAGGGAGACCTAAATATATTTACAGAGTTAATAGAGAAAGCGCTTTAAATAAGATATATGAAAATATTGAGAAATGTTCTTCAGTTGCTAAAGAGACGTTTGAGAAATTATTTGGATCATTATAATAAGCTTTGAAAATATATTAACAGAGACCTAGAAAATCTCAGAGAAATATGAGTAGCTCAGAGAGATTATGGGAGAGAAGAGTATGTATATTTGATATAGATGGAGTATTGCTAGATGTGTCAAAAAGATATGATATTGCTTATAAAACAGATCCTCGTAAAGGAAGATTATTTTGGCAGACATTCTTCTCAGAGGATCTTTTGAAATATGATGTTCCTTTAGAAATTGGTATACAAAACATTTTTAGATGTGTTAATGAGAAGAAGAAGGTGATCATAATAAGTGGCAGACCTAAGAGACTTAGAAAAGCTACAGAAGAACAGTTGAGAGAGATAGGAGTTTTAAAAGAAGTACATTATCAACTGCTTTTCTTAAGAGAAGATGATGATTATAGAAAATCATATATATACAAGCTTGAAGTATTAAAGAGACTAGCCAGAGAATATGTTATTGAAGAAGTTCATGATGATGACGAGAATTTTCTGAGAGAGGTCGAGAGACTTTTTCCAGACGTAAAACTATATTTATATGATAACGGGAGAGCAAAAGAATTTAGAAGACAGAGACTGTTCTAGATTGTATTGCTCATCTCTTTCTTCTACCAGTTCTTCTAGCAGCAATATGACCTACCTTTCTTCCTGGCGGAGCTGTTCTAGATACCGTAGATGGGTGTGAAGGACTCTGATGAGATCCTCCGCCGAACTTATGTGAGACAGGGTTCATAGCTACTCCTCTAACTCGAGGCCATTTTCTGGCTTTTACCTTCCATTTATGATAACTGGCTCCAGCTTTTAGAAGAGGTTTCTCAGTTCTTCCTGCGCCTGCTGGCACGCCTATTGTCGCTCTACACTCTCCTAATATCTCTTTCAATACGCCACTGGGCAACTGAACAATGACTTTATCACCTGATCTTCCGATGACAACAGCATAACTACCTGCGGTTCTAGCAATCTTGCCTCCATCTCCTGGGAGAAGCTCTATATTACATATCTTTGTGCCCTCAGGTATTGTCTTAAGAGGCTTTATACTTCCTAAAAGCGGAGGAGCTTTCTCTCCGAGATAAATTTTTGAGCCTACAGAGATCCCTTCTACAGCTACTGTATAAAACTCCACGCCATTCTCAAGAACAATATGTGCAAGAGGGGTCCATCTCCCAGGATCATGAACAAGCTCTTTGACATATCCCTCGAGAAGTTCTGATGATCTGACTTCTTCTAGAGAAGGATATTTAGCTGGAGCCACTCTAATATGAGATGGAGATCTGAATGTCGGGGATCCTCTGCCAGCTCTCTGTTGAAGAATTCTTTTACCCATTTAATCACCTCATAACATTCCTAGTCTAGTAGCTATGTCGCTTGCTTTATATTCTTTGCTAAGCTTTATATAAGCTTTTTTCTCTCCATCTCTTGTTATAAGTGTTCTCACACTCACAACTTTTACTCCAAAGATCTTTTCGACAGCTTCTTTAATAATCTTTTTATTAGCTCTTCTATCAACTATCAAAGTAATCACATTCTCTTTTTCTATTAACGATAAAGCCTTCTCTGAAGAGACAGGTCTAATAATTATGTTATAAAGATCTATGGAGCTCATAATGTCTTCACCATATACTTCTCAGATAACATGTTGAGAGCCGTCTGTGTAATAATGACAAGTCTGCCAGGCTCTCCACCTGGCGCAAGATGATGAATCCCCAGGCCTCCAGGCCATGTGACATCTACGCCAGACATATTTCTGAAAGCTTTTAAAGCAGGAGATTCTGGAGAAGAGATTATGAGCAGAAAACTCTTAGGCTCAACATATCTTCTGCCTCTCATCTTACCTTTGCCGGCTCTTATTCTTATTCTCTCCATAACTCTCTCAACATCTCTCCACAAACCAATTTTTCTTAGAAAGTCACGCGCCTCAGAAGCTCTTGAGATCTTCTCAAGATCATCTGATACAATCACTGGGGTTCTCTGAATCTTCTCAGGAATCACATGACCTCTTTTTTTGACAAAATCTATCTTAGCTGATGCAGCCAACGCTGATATTATAGCTAGTTTCATCTCTTTCTTATTTATATCTTCATACACGTTTTTCTCCACCCTAGGCGGATGAGCTCTTCTACCTCCACGAGTCATTGGGGCTATAACAGCTCTGCCATTATCAAGCCTAGGGACTCTAGCAACACTATAGCCTATACCCCAGCTTTCACCAACTCTTCTTTTTCCAGCAAGAGGATCTCTCCCCTGTCTCTGTATTCTTGCTGTCAGCGCTGAGAGAAAGGCTCTTCTTATAACATCTTTTCTCACAGGTGCTCCGAAAAACAATGGAAGTTTTATTGTGCCAACGACCTCTCCATTAAGATTGTATATAGGAGCCTCCCCAGGATCTTCTGTATATAATATTAACATCTCTCGATCCATATGAGCACCTCACATCTTAGAGTCTAGAGAGATATAAACTATCTTTGGAGGACCTTCAAAAACTATTGAGGGAGGTCTGACAGGATATCTTAATACAATAGGTCTTTTAGGAGGTCCCTGCACAGATCCTTGTAACACTATGTACTCGCTTCTCACAAGACCATAATGTGGAAAACCTCCTAAAACATTGATCTTCTGAGGATCTTTTCCAATCATTATTATTCTAAGATTATGTTGAGTTCTTCTGTGAAAACCCATCTGACCAGGTTGAGGAGCCTCTGAAACTGCTCCAAAAGCAGGACTTCTGGCGCCTATTCTTCTAGAGCCTTTTCTATGTTTATGCCATCTAGGAAGCTCTCTTACCCCGAATCTCTTTATGACGCCTTGAAAACCTTTTCCTTTTGTTACTCCCAGCACGTCTACAAAAGATCCTTCTTTAAATATCTCTGAGACAGAGACTGGTCTGCCAAGTATTTTAACAGCATAATCAATCCTTGACTTAACATCTGATCCTCCTCCGACAGCTATCTCAAGAAGATCTGGTTTTTTCTTCTCTAATCCGCCGGCAAGCTTAGGTTGAGAAGCTGATATAACAGATACTCTAGCTATTCTCTCAATATTCTCCTCAACAATTCTAAGGATCTTATCAAGATCATTAGGTTTGAAAGTTGATATCTTTCTTTCTATCTCAAGATCTTTAGGAGGCTCGATCCATCCCTCAGTAAATGTCGTAAGACCGTAGCCAGGTTTCTTCACATAAAATCTTATGCCGAGAGGGATCATAGGGGGGGTCTCTATAACAGTCACAGGAATAAAGATCTCTCTGCCATAAGTAGGGCTGTTAGGATGATCATCTATAATTATCATATGTGTCATTCCAACTTTATAGCCTAACGCGGCTAACAATACGGGAGTCTCAGAAGATATCTCAGGCCATGTTTTAACTCTAGGCACAATTCTTGAAGCTCTCTTTCTAGGTCTAAAGCCGAGGCTACCTCTCCTAGGAGCACTCTGTTTTCTTCGAGCCATTGTATGACCTCAACACTGGGTAATTTATTATTTACTCAGCTTAAAACTATTTTGCACTACAAATAAAAACTTAATATATCTCCTGATCATTAATAGAAAACTTGACGACTTAGAAGCTTTTTGATAAAAATATTATGTTGTTTAATAATGCCAATGTGATGTAGAGAGCCTCATATGTTCTAATAGATCTTACTCCTTGCAGTGGTGCAGTATTTATTGATATATGTATTAATTTGTTTAGATCCCATTTCTCTATCTCAGCAATTTCATCAGGATCTTTCTCTGGAGATCCGAATACTATCGAAAGATCTTTTTTATCAAAGATCTCTAGGATCTTTCTAGAGATCTCTTCATCTAGATAAACACCTTTTCTAGTAGAGATCAGGAGATAACTATCATATTTTCTCAAAGAGTCTCTGAGACTATCAGATGTTGACACATCAAAAACCCAGTAATATCTTTTTAGAAAATCTTCATCAATAAAATCAATAAATTCTTCTCCTCTGATCTTTATATAGACTATATCTCCCACATCAAGCTTCTTACGTAATTTATCTCTCTTAACACAGATCTTGTCTGAAAGACCTGCCTCCATACAGATCTTGTCTCTACTTTTTTTAATAATCACAGCCTCTCTAATCTCGTAATTCTTAGACGTCTCTTCAAAAGATCCTTGGTTAGGAGTTGTTAATGGAGGCAGAACTCCTACTCCCCTAAGATCTTTATCTAATGGTATGAGAATTTTTCTGAGATAATGAGGAGTTCTTATGTAATCAAGAATTTTCTTGAGAAAAATTACATCCTCACTCTCGGCATCAGGATCCTTATATATATCAATTATATCAACACGAAAAATTCCACAAGCTCTTGCTATGAGACCTGCCACAAAAGTTTTTTTAAAAACTCCTTTCTCAACACTGATCACTGATGCTGGTATATGAACTATAAATCTGTTTCTTCTTCTAGGAGGGATCTTTATAAGAAGATTTTTAGAAATCTCTTGTTCTCTCATCAATATTTATTAGGATCAAAAAATTTTATAATTGTTTTTCGTAGATATTATTAGATGTGGGAGCTATATTGAGAACACCATATCAGATATCTGAATGTAGAGACATTGATTATAGAGCGTGTGTGTGTAAAGCTCAGGAGAAGATTAAAAGCCCCTCAATAGGCTGTCGAGAGAATGAGGTATGCTATGTATGTTGGAGATGTGGAGCATATTTCAGTTATAGCATGCTGGTTCTCACCGAAAGATTTGTATGTCCATGTTGTGGTTTTCCAATAGTTGCCAAAGCCAGAACAGCTACAGGAAGAGTCGTTAGATCCTACTAGACAATTATAAGCTTGTTCTTATCTTAAATGTTATGTATTTAATTTTAAAGATCTTTATATCATATGTTTAAAAACATCTTTCTTCAGAGAATTATCTATCTACATAATTAAAATCAGAGCTAATGATCTTTTTGAGGAAATTTATATTTTCTCAAAATCATTACTCATTTGGTGAATAATGTTATGACCTGTAAACCTGTCAAAGTTGTTGATAAGACCACTGGGAAAGAAATTGAGATAGCTCCTATAAAAGTCTGGAGCGTAGGTCCTAAGAATAGAAAAGCTGTTAAACTAGGTCTTTTCAAAAGTCCTGAGACAGGCAGATATTTCAGAGCTAAAGTTCCTGACGATTACGAGTGTTAACTGATCTTAAAATATACATGATCTTTTTAATAAAAATCAGTAAAAACTGTTTTTGAGTTTAATAATTATCAGTATATTTCTGAAGGCTCTTCAGTATAATAATCTTCTCCACCTGCAACAACTCTCTGAATTGCTGCATAAAGCTCGTCAAGACCTCTCCATGTTAATGAAGAGACAGGGATTATCTCAAGCGTCTGTGCACCTGCTTCTATAAGTGTCTCAACAATATCTTCTACTAATCCTATTCTCTCTTCTCTGATATCAGAGAGCAGTTGATAAGGATCTTCTATCCATGACATTATTTTCTCAATATGCTCCTCGGGATATAAATCTGTTTTTGATAAAACACCTATCTGAGGTCTTCTGATCCTCATATATGCTGAGGCTGCTAAAAAGAGTAGTGAGGCGAATAACGATGGTTTTGATGCCAGAGTTATGTCTAGGAGAAATAATGTCACAGCTTTTCTGTCACCTATGATCTCGTCTAATATCGCAGGACCTGATTGTCTGAATGCGAAAATCTCCATTTGTCCCGGCGTGTCTATGAGATAATAATTAGCTTTTCTATTCTCAATAAATTCTTTCACATGTTCCACATAGTTTATCATCAGATCAACAGCTGTTATAAGAGCTCCGTTAGGACCTAACTTATATTTATACATTATGTCTCTTGCATCAACATATCTTCTTATATCAAAATCAGGAGTATATTGAAGAGACTCTGCAGCTGGATCAAGATTTATAGTGGCAGGATCCATGTGATGAGTCGTTAGCCAGTCATTTAAAGATGCTACTAAAGTAGATTTTCCAGAGCCTGCAGGCCCGATCACTATTATAAAAAACATTTTTATTCAACCATTAATATGATAGTATCTTAAATAAGGATTTATTTTAGATATGGAGAGAGACTTCATCTATTCATGATTAAAATATAAGCTTTATAACATTATATATCATAAGGCGGTTAGATGCCTAAGAAGAGAGAGAGTAGAGGAAGACATAAAGGAGACAAAGGATATATAGGAAGAATACATTGTGATCAATGTGGAGCTCTTGTTCCTGAAGACAAGGCTATCTGTGTGACTAGATGGTATTCTCCAGTGGATCCTCAGCTTGCTCAGGAGCTTGAGAAGAAAGGTGCTATAATCCCTAAGTATCCTGTGAAAAGATGTTATTGTGTTAGCTGTGCAATCTTTCTAGGAATAATTAAAGTGAGAGCTGAAGAAGAGAGAAAGACTGTTCCTAAGAAGACTGTTTTTTAATAATTTCTTCGGAACTTAAAATTCTCTGGGAGGATCTCTGTGGCCAGACTAGCTGTTGTTGACTATGACAGCTGTCATCCAGATAAATGTGGTGGAATGCCTTGTATAAGGTTCTGCCCTGTTAACAGAGGAGGAGTCATAGCTATTGAGGCTAGCAGAGATAGAGATGGCAAGCCCGTCATATACGAGACTACTTGTATTGCCTGTGGAATATGTGTGAAGAAATGTCCTTTCGAAGCCATCCAGATCTTTAATTTGCCTGATGAGATGGAGAAGATGGTTGTACATAGATATGGTGTTAACGAGTTTAAGCTATATGGTCTTCCAACACCTGTTCAAGGAAAGATCGTTGGGATATTAGGTAGAAACGGCATTGGAAAAACAACGTCTCTAAAGATCCTTGGAGGAGAGATCATTCCTAATCTGGGGGAGCCTGATAAAAAGATAAGTTATGAAGATGTTTTAAGAAGATTCAGAGGCTCAGAAATTTATAATCATTTTAAAGAGCTTGCAGACAAAAAGATCAGAGTGATTCATAAGATTCAGAGGGTAGAGCTTGTTCAGAAATATGTAAAAGGTTATGTGAGAGATGTTCTTAAGAAAGTTGATGAGAGAGGCGTATCAAAAGATCTTATAGATCTTTTGTCAATGAGCTCTATGCTTGATAAAAAAATTAGTGAGCTAAGCGGAGGAGAACTTCAGAAGCTTACTATAGCAGCAGCATTATCAAGACAAGGAGATCTTTATATGTTTGATGAGCCCTCCTCATATCTTGATGTTAGAGAGAGACTTAAGATTGCCATAAGCATTAGAGAGCTTGTTCCTAAAAACGTCAAGACCTTAGTTGTAGAACATGATCTTGCTGTTCTAGATTACATATCTGATTATATATCGATAGTATATGGAGAGCCCGGGGCATACGGGATCTTCTCAAAATTATATGGTGTTGGAGCAGGCATAAATCATTTTCTACAAGGCTATCTGCCGGCGGAGAACATGTTGATCCGTAGGGAGCCGATAAAATTTTTAGAGAAAGAGTCTTTTGAAGAGGCTCCAGCCGGTGATAAAAAGATTCTTGTGACATGGAGTTTTATAAGAAAATCATTAGGAGAATTCTTGTTAGAAGCTGAGGAGGGAGAGATCTATAGATCAGAGGTTGTAGGCGTTTTAGGACCTAATGCTATTGGAAAAACTACCTTCGTAAGGATCCTTGCAGGAGAGCTTTTGCCTGATGAAGGCTTCACAAGCACTATAGGAATGAGAATAAGTTATAAGCCGCAGTTCATCACGCCAAACAGTATAGGAGGCTCTGAAGAAGATCTTGTCGAGAGCTTTCTGAAAGAGAAGGCACCAGATCTTCTGAAGACTGACAGCTGGCTTTATATAGATGTGACAAGAAGACTAGGGATCCATAGGCTTCTTCAGAAGAGACTTGGAGATCTAAGTGGCGGAGAGCTTCAGAAGATTGCTATAGCAAAAACCTTAGGGCAGGAAGCAGATCTTTATATACTCGATGAGCCTTCTGCACATATAGATGTTGAGGAGAGGATCACTGTTGCAAAAGCTATTAGAAGAGATATTGAGAATAGAAATGTCGCTGCAATAGTCGTTGATCATGATCTTAGCATGATTGATTATATATCTGATAGAGTTATAGTCTTCAAAGGAGAGCCTGGCTTGAGAGGTTATGCTGAGAAGCCTAAAGGACTTAGAAAAAGTATGAATAGTTTTCTCTCAACACTTGGAGTGACATTTAGAAGAGATCTTAAGACTAAGAGACCTAGAATGAACAAACCCGGCAGTTATTATGATAGACTTCAGAAAGAGATTAAAGAGTATTATTATACACATCCAACTGAAGAAGTTGAATAATTTTTAACATATTCATAATCTAATAAAGTGTTGTAACATATGCGTTATAATATAGATGATAAGTCTATATGTGACAAACTAAAGACGAGACTGGGAGCTTACATTAGAAGATGTTCTAGAGGAAAGATAAAAGAGATGTATGAGATTGAGATAATGATCGGTGGCAACATTATTTTCTTAACAATCTTCACAGGAAGAGATTATTATGCTCCATGGGCAGAGATCAATGTTGTAGCATCGGCTCAAGATATATATGATGTGCTGAGCAATGTTATTGACGTGGCTAATTATGTTCTTGAGAAATGTCCTAGAATCATGATCTCATATGTATGGGATGTTGAGACAATGAATCTTCTTGATAAAGGTTTTCATCCAGCAGCGACAAAGCTCGGAGTCTTATTAATCTCTAAAGGATATTATGTTGTTAGAGACATGTATTTTCCAGAGGGATTTGCCGAGGGCAACCCTAAGATCGTGGGAGAAAAATATGTGAACAATAGATGGTATATAAAAGAGCTGTTTGACGAGATAAAAGATCTTAAGAGACTTATCGATGAAAAATGTGAGAAAAAAGATTCTTTCTGTAGATATGCGGAGACCTCTCTTAGAAAGATATTAGAACAGACTACTTTTATCAAAGATGTATGTTGAAATCTTATACCAATATAAAACAATGATCAACCTCTTCCTGATCTCTTGATAAACTTGTCAGTTGATAGGAGTCAGATTGTTGTTAAAGATGTCTTATCTAAGCACTTGAGATTTTCATCAAGTAGATTGTTTTAGACAAAACTTTTTAATTGTATATTAAAATAATGTGGTGTCTTTACGCAGGAAGATCCTTATCTATGGCTCGAAGATCTTAATGATCAGAGGACTATTGAATGGGTGAATAATCAGGATCTGATTGCTAGAAACATAGTGTCAGGCTATAGATCAAGACTTTACGAGAGATTTCTGAGACTATATGAAGAGCCTTTATATTATCTTTTCAAAGCCTCTTCTAAAGGATATTTCTTCATGTCTAGATCTAGAGATTATAGAATAGGGATCATATATAGAGATGGTGAGACTAAAGATCTTGTTACATCAAGTAGTCTAGGTAGAGACGTGATAATAACTAACTACTATATCGATTATAAAGGCGATCTACTGGCATATTACTACTCTAAAGGAGGTAGAGATGTAGGTAGACTAGAGATAATTGATGTTGAAAGCGGCGAACATGTGGATGCTATCGATGGCTCTATCCATGGTATCGAGTTTCTAAATAGAGAAAGATATTATTATGTCAAATTTTATAGGTCTGAGAGATGTCCTGACGGAGTTCAGGCACCTTGCGATAGAGTTTTTATCAGAGAATCTGGCAGAGATGAGATGATCTTCGGAGAGGGTGTAGGAACATCTCATTTCATATCACTTAAAAGCTCATCAGACAGATCGAAGGCTCTCATCAATATAATGTATGGCTGGAGAAGCTCAACTATATATTATGGAGATCTTATGAGACCTGAGACGTGGTCAAAGATCTATGGTGGGGATCATCTTTATTATCCAATAGACTACGTAAATAACTGTGTTATTGTGAGAGCATATGATAGAGATGGCTTAGGAAGGATCCTATGTGTTGGCAACGTTGTCAAAGAGATAGTGTCTGAATCTAACGAGTACATGAGCTCTGCAGCCGTCTTAAATGATAAGCTTATAACAGTATATATAGATGCTGATCATTACTTTGAGAAACTGAGATTCTATGATCTTAATGGGAATATGATAGGATCTTATGTTCCCGAGAATCCTTCGAGCATAAATATATATGTTGATCAAAGCGTTGAAAATGAGCTTCTGATCGAATTGACATCTTTTCTACAGAGATATAAAGTGATTAAGATCTCTTCAGATCTGAATGTTTCTGTTATAAAAGAGTCTAGAGTTCATAAAGATTTTGAGATTGAACATGGCTACACAAGTTCTTATGATGGGACACGGATACATTATTTCATAGTTAAGAGAAAAGGATTAGATCCTAGAGAGATAGTGTTATATGGATACGGAGGATTTGGAATAGCTCTCACACCTAATTACTATATTTGGGCTATACCATTAATCGATGATGGGATGGCTCTTGTAGTCACTAACTTAAGAGGAGGATCTGAGCATGGCGAGAAATGGCATTTTGATGGAGCCGGGAGGAGAAAAATTAATGTTTTCATGGATTTCATCGCTGTAGCAGAAGATCTTAGGAGAAGATTAGGAGATGTAAAAATTGTTGCTCATGGTAGAAGCAATGGAGGACTATTAGTTGCGGCCTCAGCAATTATGAGACCTGATTTATTTAATGCAGCTGTCATAGGCTATCCAGTGTTAGACATGCTCAGATTTGATAAACTTTATATAGGAAGAGCATGGGTTCCTGAATATGGTGATCCAAGTAATTCAGAGGATAGAGAATATCTGCTTAAATATTCTCCATATCATAATATAAGACCTAGAGAAAAATATCCTCCTATGTATATATACACAGGACTTAATGACGACCGAGTTCATCCTGCACACGCCTTTAAGTTTCATGCTAAACTCAGAGAATATGGTCATCAAAGCTATTTAAGAGTAGAAAGATCTTCTGGACACATAGGTTCTACTCCTGAAGTATTGGCAGAAGAGACAGCTGACTATATAGGTTTCATATATATGGTTCTAAACAAATAATCTTAGATCAATATTATACATTGAATGATCTAGAGTATGAGTAGATTTAAGTTTAGCAAAAATGTTTCCCATATATTTTAACAGCTGCCTAAACATGAGTCTGGCTATAAAGATCCTATGTCTATTATTCTAGAGAACCTGGTAGGATCTCTTATTATAATAAGAAGATCTGGATCTTCCTCATCGATTTTTTTCTTTAATTTATCAACGATCTCTTGACATCTCAAAGGATCCTCTGTATCTCTACATAATGTTTCTAATCTAAAGATGAATCTCTCGATGACTCCTTCAACAGTTGTTATCTCATCTCTGGCATCTGGCCCTGGAAATATCTCTATTCCAAACTGAGGAAGCTCTATGAATGCTGATCTAGATTTAAACAGATATTTTCTAAAATCTTTTTGACTTCTTACGTGTATAATGATCTCTTCAGGACCGTATTCACGTGGCTCAACAAGAATCTCATCTACGTGTCTATAGCCACAGTGTTGACATGTTATAGATATTATTTTTATAACTCCCAGCCATGTCTCTACAGATCTTTCTCTTCTAACAGCATCTCTTCCACACACAGGACATGATATGATCTCTTCATCAAGATCTTTTTCTTCAGAGGTTTCTAAGCTCATAATCACTTATTTTATAATAAAACTTTATATATATTAGATGAGAAATGATTTGGCTCAGCTATGTGACAGGTCCTAACGGTCCTAGCATAAAGATTTTTTATACAGCTATTGTAGATATCGATACCAGAGAGAGACTTGAGATCTTAAGAAGCCTGTTCTCACAGAGAGAAGGTCTTGATGTGAAGATATTATGTAGAGATGATCTGAAAGATCTTTATCATATCGCTAGGATAGATCCTGACGTTGTTGAGATCGTGTTGAAAAAAGATCTTTGTGCACTAATGATCTCTGCAAATGCCAAGGCCATGGGCAGTAGATGATGAGTTTCGAAGAGAAAGATCTTGTTGTCTTAGGAGTTGATTTCTCAACAATTCCATTGATAAGAGAGCTCTGTCTCTATGGATACAAAAATCTGATGATAATCGATCAATCTATTGAGCCAGGGGTCTATACTGGAACATATAGATCCGGCGGATTCTCTATAGAGAAATTCTATATCTTGTTAGAGAGGGATATTGCAAAAGATTTCTCCAAGATAGATGCTGAGGTAGCATGTGTGAAACCCAGGATCCGTGTTGCTAAAGAGGGAGATCTTAGGAGAAAAACTGCTTGTTGGAGAAATGTTGATCCTTGGTGGCTTCCTAAAGATCTTGATGAGATATGTATGATAAGAAACTCTGGAGATTATGTTAAAAATCGTGTGTTAGCAGGATGTGCAGAATATACTTTCTACACTCCCAGAAAAATAGATCTTGATCATAAGATTGTTTTTCTGAGAAATGGAAGGATCCTTAGATATAAAAAGTTGATAGCATCATATCCTCTGAACAAGATTTTAGATATATTAAGAGGAGACGAGATCTCTATTGAGACTAGACAGGATCTTTTGAGAAGACTTAGATGGACCGGGGTTCTCAGCGTAAGCTTAGGTGTGAAAGGATCTTCTACAGAAGATCAGATGGTTTTTCACGGGACCAGAGCCTCTAGAACATATATGTTTCTCAACATATCTAACATGTTTGAAGATGTTACTCCAAAAGATCATTACCTTCTGAATCTTCAGATGAGTTTTTGCGAAGAATATCCGCCTCCGCCAGATGTTTATTCAAGAGCTGTTGCAGAAGCTAGATGGGCCAGACTTTATTCTGATGATAAAGAGATTGTTCTTGAGAGAAGCTTTGTGATATCTCATCTGCTTCCATATAATATTGATGAAAAGATCTCTGATGAGATTAGACATCATCTCATGAGTAAAGATCTTTATCTTATTGGTGTTAGAGGAAGAGCTTTGCCGTTGAGCATATCTGATCAGTTGAGAGAATATGAAAAGATCTTTTCAGAGATAACTTCATGAAAAGATCTTGGTCATATAATTTTAATATCTCTCGAACAAGAGCTTTTTAAGAGGATTTTAATGTACTCATGGACTCCTAAGTGGGTTAGAATAAAAATTGATGTGGGAGGTCGAGTGATCGAGACGTGTAAAGATGAGTCCACAGGCCTCATAATATGTCCTCTATGTGTTAATATAGACAAGCTGTGTCCTAAAGATAGAGAGGGAATGAGGATCATTCCTGAGAAACCTATGTATTTCTTCTCAGAAGAAGATCTTAGACATCATATATATGCACATTCTCAAAGCAGTGAGTGGGGAAAGATCTCTGTCTCTGAGAGAGAAGAGGAGACAGAAGAAGAGGAAGAAGAGGAAGATGAAGAAAGATAAGATCTATATCATATCAAGTTTCACACATGACATAATAATATCAAGAGACTCTGAGAAAGAGAGTCTCGGAGGACCAGCATACTACTCTGGATATACGCTTGAGATGTTGAATGCTGACTACAAGATCATTACTTCTATAGATGGTTTCACAAAAGATCTTTTGAAAAGATCTTATGAGAATCTTTTCAATAAAATAGCCTATGAATCCTCATGTGACAAAAGCTTCATATTTATCCATAGATATGAGAATGATCTTAGAAGATCTTATCTTTTAAAGAGAGGATGCGACATTAATATCAAAGATCTTTTCTTTGAAAAATCTTCAAAGATAATCATATCTCCGGTTTTCAACGAGATCTCAAAAGAGCTTGTGAGAAAAATTGTTGAGAACAAATTTTTTGTCGCCTTAGACCTTCAGGGTTTCGTCAGAAGGCTAGGTCCCGAGAATCTTGTTATAAACGTCTTTAATGATGAAACTAAAGATCTTTTGAGAGACGTGAGGATTATTCATGCAAGCAATGAAGAGGTTAAGGATCTTTCTAAAGATCCTGTTGAGGCCTCGAAAATCTTGATGAGACTCAGCGAGGGAGACATGATTGTTATCTCGATGGGGAGGAGAGGATCTATAGTTAATATAAAAGATCTAGGGGTTTTTCACGTGAGCTCTTATAGAAAAGGTGTTGATGGTGACGAGACTGGCTGTGGAGATATTTTTCTAGCCTCGATAGTTTATTATCTCTCTGAAGAAAAGGATCCTTTGGAGGCGGTCTCTCTAGCATCTGTTGTTGCCGGACTGAGAGTTATGAGAGGATTTCCTTTTAACATAGATCCTGTGCAAATAAATTTTGAAAAGAGATTTATAGAGATCAGGAGATTATGATCTTATCTTCATTATTTTCTTCCTACAGATCTTCTCTTATCAACATTGTTTAGAAAACAGCTCATGAGCGTCTTATCGTTTTTATCAAAAACTCCTCTATGAGGGATCTTATGATTATGAGGACACTTCGAGGGGTGTCCTAAAATGATGCATAGTCTCTCAATAATCTCAATAGGAAACATATGATCTATTCTAGACGCTATTAAACATGCTTTGTCAGGCTCTATATTAAGAATTTTATGAAAATATGTCTCCAATACTCCGTGAGCCCACATTCTGAGGCCAAGCTCCTCTAATCCCTTTGCAGTGATCTTATATTTTCCTCTTCCGATCTTCTCAACATATTTTAATGAGACAAGCTTCTCAAGATATTCATAAGCTGATGAAGGCTTCACTTTAAGTCTCTCAGAAATCTTTTTGAGAGAAACATATTCAGTGTCTGAAGCCTCTGCCAAAGATGCCAGATATTCATATGCTCTTCTGCTTGTTATTCTACGGCTCATCTCAATTCAACATTTTCTAAGCTATTTTATAAATATGTTAAATAGTTTTATGACAGGATCCTCTATATAGACGTCTCTCAGAATTCTCTCACCAGATCTTGAGACTATCTTCACGAGATAATCTTTTCTATCTTCAACCTCACCTATTATAGATGCCTCAACGCCTATCTCTCTCAAAACTTTCAAAGTCTTCTCCTCAAAACCTTTCTTCACAGAAGCGATCAATGCTCCTGAGCTCAGCATTGTCAAAGGATCTATGTCAAAAGCTTTTGATATAATTTTTGTCTCAACTGACATAGGGATCTTATCTTCATAAATTGTTATAGAGACTTTAGAGGCGTAGGCAAGCTCTGCAAGACCTGCTAACAATCCTCCCTCCGTAGGATCATGCATTGACGAGACAAGATCTTCTTCAGCAAGCTTCAGAGCCTCCTCAATGACAGAGATCTTTTTATAATATGATGATGCTTTCTCAATAACCTCTTTATCAACACCTTTCTTAATAAGGATCTCTTTAAAATCTCTTGCAAGAATGGCTGTGCCCTCTATACCTACGGTCTTGGTCATAAGAATCTTCTCACCAGGTTTCGCTCCGCCAGTAGTGATAATCCTATCTATTCTGCCCACGCCGATTAAAGTAGATACTATCACAGGTCTTTTGACGGCATCTGTATACTCTGTATGTCCTCCCACAATTGATATATTAAACATATTAGCCGTCTCATGGATCTGACTGGTCATTCTATCAATCTCTCTCTCCTCAGCATCTGGTGGAAGAAATATTGTGGTCAGCATCCATCTAGGTCTGACACCTCTCACAGCAACATCATTTGAAGGTATCACAACACTTAAAAAGCCTATCAAATCTAAAGATCCTGTTATAGGATCTGTGTGTGCAACAAGAGCCTTGTCATCAAAAATCTTTATAATAGCAGCATCCTCACCTATAGAGGATCCTATTAAGACGTCAGGATCTTTGTAGCCAGTTCTTTTAAAAATATATTTCTCAAGCTCATCAGCTTTTAATTTTCCGATCCTCATAAAAACTCCTTAGAAAAATAATCTGAGAAGATTAATAAAATAAAGAATCCTCAGAATGGGTTCATAAAGATCCTTAGAACAGTGACTAAAGCAATAAGACTTGCGATTAAAAGAAATATAAAGACAGGCTTAAGCTGTATATTAGCCTCAATATCTCTATAGAAAGATACTAGACCAGCAGCAGTTATAGGGCCAGGCCCTTCTCTCTTTCTTCTAACACTCATACAACCACCCACTACATAATAAGAATAAGACAAAATAAATCTTTCCAAATGACATGAGAAAGTGGGTCTGAAATGGTCTTCAAAGGAAATAACAGGGTTGTCCTCTGGATAAGACCCATAAGAAACATTGGTGTCTGATAAACCGTTTCTCGATAGATGACGGTTCATTGTCTCTCATATATGTTGGTTTCAGACTCTCCGCCATCTACTTCTCAACGGTCTCCCCGAGCCCCCTCACCGCAGAAGCTCACCACTAGCCGCCCAGTGGCTCATCACCCTACGGCTCTTGGAAACCCGGGGTCACCAACAAGTATATAAGCTTTGAAAGTTTATAAAATCAGCCTCAGAACATCAATAAATATGAGTGTTACAAATGATTATAAAGACCGAAACAGCCCTCCCACCCCATTATTTCATATGGAAAAAATCAAAAGATTGTATAAGGGACCCGAAACAAAAGATCTATGAAAAAAGATCCTTAAATATAAAAAACTAAAATTCAAAAAATCTGATCCTTGATCCTTTGATAAACATGATTCTCTGATATATTTATTTCAGAATATTCAATGATCTTTTTATTAAAAAATTTATGTATATATTTTTATTCCAAAGGAAGCCGAGGGGTGAGGGTTAATCATCTTCGTTAAAATCTTAGGCTTCAGCTTATAACAATAATTAAAGGCTTCAACAGTTGTATAGAGAATTCCTAGTTTTCTTCATCTAAATATTTCCTCTTGATGAATATATTTTGAATAAGATCTGTGGAGTCAATAGAGAAGTGGGATTAAGGTGGTCTCTATAGGAAGTTAGGGGGTTTACAGATCTATTCATAAGACTTTTTGTCTCAGATCTTCAGTATATATAAGGTCTCTAATAACGTTCATAAGAATCTTCTGTATATAGATTAATATATTAATCATCTAAATATCTTTTGGCTGGTGTCTGTCTGAAAAGATCTGCTCATATAGTTCTCGGCGTGGGATCTTCTTTGTTGATAGGTGTTTTCACATCATTGACATATTCTTTTATTCTAATAATATCAGGCGTCTTAGGATCTCTTTTTCCAGACCTGGATCTGAGGTATAGACATAGGATTCTTCTACATAATATTCTAATGCTTATAATCTCAAGCATATTAACAGGGTTTTTATTATCATATCTAGGTTTCTCACGAATATTCTCAGCATATTTTTCAGCAGGATTTTTTATGGGATATATGTCTCACCTTATGGGAGACCTGCTCACTTATAGAGGGGTAGCTCTTCTATATCCTTTCTTAAGAAAAATGTTTAAGATCCCCATAGGATCCTCTGAATCAACATTAGTAAATCTTCTAGGATATTTAATCGGGATCCTCTTTATAGCCATATATATCTTCAGCAAGATAAGACCTTAAAAAAGAGGAGGGATAATAATTTTAATGATAACATGAGAAAGAGAATCAGAAGAGAGACTCTTGAAGAAATAGTTTATATACTGCTACAGCTGATACCTATGGGAAAAGTCTCTACATACAAATCGTTATCAAAGATCGCGGGTGTCCATCCGAGGGTCATAGGATATATATTGAGGAGAAACAAGGATCTTATAACAACACCTTGTCACAGAGTCATCTATGAAGATGGAAGAATAGGAGGATACAGTCTCGGAGCAGATTTTAAAAAGAGACTTCTAGAGTTGGAGGGAGTAGAGATAGAAGAAGATGATAAGATCTCTAAGAGATATATTATTGATCTTGCGAAAGAACTGTTAGAAAAATAGATATAGAAGCAAAAATATTTCAATAATGATCCTATGAAGATAATATATCAGACAATATGTGAAAAAAGATATAAAGATAATGGATGTTATCTCTTTATGGTGTATATATACCATAGAGATTAGAGTGATTCAATTAATTATTAGTAAGATAGATTCTATCATAGTCATCAAGATAAAAGATTTTTTCATAACAAAGATAATGCCTAGAGTATATAAGCTTTGAAACGCATATGATCATTGAGTGATATAATGAGTAGAAGAATGTGGAAAGCCATCTCACCATTAATAGCAACAGTAATATTAATCGCTGTTACAATCGCGATAGCAGCAATAGTAATAGCATGGGTATATGGAATATTCGGCACAACAACAGGTGCCGGAGAGAAACTACAGATTTTTGCTGACGCAAGACTAGTGAATTTTACCGATGGTATCAATTTCAGCGTTACAGCTAAGAACATCGGGACTACAGATGTTTATATTCAAAGCATGTATATAAAAGAGAATGCCTCATGTGGCACTCTATATGGTGATAAAATTTATGTTGATAATCAACCGGCAAGCAATACTCCTCTAAAACCGGGTGATGTCAAGATGATATCAGCAACATTCTCCTCATGCTCACTTAATCCAGGCACTACATATACTGTGGTAATTGTGACTCGTGGCGGTCAGGCTTATAATGTGCCTGTGACGGCTGAGCAAAGTAGCGGTAAAGCCATAGGAGGGGTAGGCTGAGTCGATCGATGAAGAGAAAGATTTAAAAATAATATATTTTTTCTTCAACATCTTTTTCTGTGAAGTATTTTGAGTAGAGTGAGGCCTAGATTTTCTGTTCTTCTCGGATATTCTTCTCTTGTTATAAGATTTGTCTCCTCACTATTGTTCTCTATCATTGTCGTAAGAAGTCTTTCTCCTCAGGATTTCTCAGTGTGGGTCTTCGGATTCTCTATTCTTCCTATATTATCTATCGGTTATGATCTTTGGGGATGGGCTTATGCTCGTAGACATGTTCTCGGCGTAAGATCCTCTTTATTCTCTGGTGCTATTCTAAACATCTTCTATGCAATCATCTCCTCGATCATAATGTTTATTTTGACCATATTTATATCAATGTATCTAGGCTCTCAATATCTCTCTCTGATATTTTTCGTCGTCAATGTCTCCACAAATGCGCTGTCCTCATATGCCTCTTATGTAACATCTGTTCTAAGACCTGATATATCAGCATCCTCCTCTATAGTCTTCGAGATCATGAGAGTTTTAATTGCCTACATCATGATTCGTGTCTTAAACACAGGTCTTGGCGGCGCAATTATTTCTCCAGCGATTGCCTCAGTAATATCCTCAACATATTCTCTCTATATGCTCAAAAGATCTGGTCTTCTAATCTTCTCCAGACAAGATCTTCTGAGAGAAATATCTATTCTTCTCAAGATGTCTCTGGCAGGTCTTGTAAATAGCATAGGAAGTTTTCTATGGAACAGCGACAGGATCTTTCTTACAATAATCTCTAGAGCTGAAGAAGCTGTGTCGTTCCTGGGCATATCATATTCTCTTAGAGGAATCCTTTCACAGATAACTTCAACACCTTCATCAGTGATTTACGCTAAGCTTCTTGAAGAGTCAAAGTCTCCTACAAAAGATCTTCTTATGACAACATTCTCATTCTCAATACCATCATTATTCATAATGATCGTTATGTCAAAATCTTTTATATCAATATTAAATCCTTATTACATATCGATATCAGATATAATCTCGATCTCATTGTTAGACGGCTTTATAAGCGGTATCGCAGGAGTCTTCGTGTCGATAGCTTTAGGAGTTGAGAGAAGAGATCTTTATATAGAGAGCACTAAAGATCTTTTCAAAACATCTATTGGAAGAATATATCTTGCAAATCTCACTCGAGCAGGAGTCTTCTCAATATCAAGTTTCATCTATTCTCTTCTCATATATAAAAAAATCTTGTCAGGATCTCCTGAGGAGACTGTCTTGATAATATCTCTTCTTCTTCTCATCCCTTCAATATCATATCTCATATTCACATTTAGAGAGGCTGTTGAGAAGAGGTCTATAGAGATCTCTAGAAAAGATCTTTTTGACATAACTCTCTCTTCAATAATCTCCTCGTTATACCTAGTAATGTCTGGAGCAAACAATCTCATCATAAGATCTGTCTGGAAAGATCTTTCTATATTGTTGTTTCATCTAGGAGTTTCAGCAATAATCTATATGATATCTCTATATATCTTATCAAAATGGTTTAGAGATTTTATCAAGACTGTCTTGAGATATCTCTTCTCACACATATCTTCTCATAGATCTCTTCAGGCGTAGAGGTCTCTAAAACAGAGATCCAGTCTATATACGTTATTCTACACTCATCTTCTCCACGAAGGATCCTAAGGATCTTCTCAACGGCTTGCTCAAGATCTTTCTCATAGATCTCACATATTTTAAAAGGATCCTGCTCCTCCACAGCATTATATAGACACACCCCGAGTATTTCAGCCTCAATATTCTCAATAACCTTCTCTCTAGGCCATTCTCTCTCACATAATCTCTCAGCAATCTTCTCAGGATTTGCTCTTAACACAAATATCTTCTCTATATAAGAAGGATCTATTATCTCTGGATAATGACTGTCTACAACAATGATCTTGTCGGGATTCTTCTCACATAATTCTCTTATGAAATCATTTATCTTATCAGGATCTGCAACATAAGATCCTCTCTCCATATCATAGCTGTTATAAAGTTTTTTATCAACAACTTCTTTAGAAAGATCTATGTACAGCCCATTTATAATCTCAGAAATTCTTCTTGCAACATATGTTTTTCCAACACCAGGGGTCCCAGAGATCCCTATGACACGACACATAAGATCATCTCAATAAACCTAGTTTTCTTCTTATTATAATATTGATCTTCTCAGGATCAGCTCTTCCTCTTGTAAGCTTCATGACTTGTCCAACTAAATAATTTATCGCCTTAGGATTCTTTTTAACATCTTCAACAGCCTTAGGATTCTCTCTAATAACTTTCTCAGCAAGTTCTTCAAGATATTCATCTTCTGATATCATCGTCAGACCTTTCTCACTGATGATCTTCTTAGGATCTTCTCCATCAAAAACTATTTTATCCAGTATTTCTTTCAGAATCTTTATGCTGATAACTTTTTTATCCAAAAGATCCAGTAGCTCAGCTATTTGTTCTGGTCTTGCTTTAACAAGATCAAATCTTCCTCCTCTCTCATTAATTTTTCCTAGAAAATCATTTATAAGAAGATCAGCTATTTTATCAGGCTTGTTATATATTCTGGCGATATCTTCAAAATATTTTGCAAGCCATTTTCTAGATACGAGAACCCCAGCCTCATAATCTGTGAGACCGTATTGTTTTATAAATCTCTCTCTCATAACCCATGGAAGCTCTGGCATCAAAGATCTTATCTTCTCAACATATGAATGATCAATTTCTAGAGGAGGTATATCTGGCTCAGGCATATACTTGTACTCCTCTTCAAACTCTTTATGTCTAGCTGATACTGTCACTCCTCTTATATCATCCCAATGTCTTGTCTCTCTAACAACCTTCCCTCCTGTCTCAAGGATCCTTTTTTGTCTAATTATCTCATAATTAATCGCTTTCTCAAGATCTTTTAAAGAGCCTATGTTTTTCACCTCGACTCTCTCGCCACCCTCTATAGATATGTTAGCATCTATTCTGAAAGATCCTTCTAAAGAAGGATCTGTTATATTAAGATGATCCGCCAGCTCAAGAAGTTTCTCGACAAAAGACACGGCCTCCTCAGCATCTGAGAGATCTGGCTCAGTGGCTATCTCGAGAAGAGGTATTCCAGATCTGTTGTAATCTATGAGTGTATAAGGACTTTTCCAAGGATCTTTCTCAGGATAAATTATCTTCGCAGGATCCTCCTCAATATTTATTCTTCTGATCCTCACGATCTTTCTACGTCCTTTAACAAAGATCTCTAGAGATCCTCCGTATGCTACTGCAGAGTATCTCCCCATAGTATATTGTGAGATCTGATATCCCTTCGGAAGATCTGGGTAGAAATAATGTTTTCTCATAAAAACAAGTCTATCACTTATTTTAGAGCCTAAGGCAAGAGCCAGCTGAACAGCTTTCTCAATAACATATTTATTAGGCTTTGGAAGAACTCCTGGAAGACCTAGACATATAGGACACACATTTCTGTTTGGTGGAGAGTTTCTATAATCAGCTGAGCATGAGCAGAACAGTTTTGTTTTTGATGATGTGACTTGTAGATGTATCTCTAAACCTATTATCACACTCATATCATATCTTCACTTCCAGCCTAGATTTATCATTATAATCATAGATATAAATCTTCGAAAGATCTTATGTAGAGAGAATGTCATGTAGTCCTGTCTTAAGCTCTGATGCTCTTGCTATTCTAAGGATCTCAAGATCTTTTCCTGGAAGTGAGAAGAATTGGATCCCTATTGGAAGACCGTTTATAAATCCTGCTGGAATACTTATCGCAGGTCCTCCTATCAAGTTTGCTGTCACAGTCTCCATATCAGCAAGATACATTATATAAGGATCTTTTCTAATCTCACCTATTCTAGGAGCTGTAGTGGGAGTAGTAGGAGTGGCTATGGCGTCAGCATCTTTTAAAATCTCTTCTAATCCTCTTCTAAGAATTCTTCTCATCTTAAGAGCCTTTAGATAATACTGGTCGTAATATGCTGCGCTTAAAACATGTGATCCTAACACTATTCTTTTTTTAACTTCTCTTCCAAATCCTTCTCCTCTTATTTTAGCCATATATTCTGTCCACGACTTGTTAGAAGGATCCTCTGATAATCCATATAAGATCCCTTGGTATCTAGCCAAATTAGAGCTTGCTTCTGCAGTTGCTATGACGTAATAAGCTGATAATGAATATATGATCTCTGGAAAAGATCTTTCTATTACCTCGAGACCTTCAGACATCAGCTTATCTATGTAGCCTGAGACTGTTGAGACGACATCTCTATCAGCACCCTCCCAGAGCTCTCTTATCAAAACTATTCTTCTTCCTCTGAGATAGCCAGGGTCTATTCTCTCGATCTCTCTAGAAAAACTTTCAATACCATGATCTATTGTGGTAGGATCCATAGGATCTTTTCCTGATATGATGTCCATTAAAAATGCTGCGTCAAGAACATCTCTAGTCATAGGACCCGCCTGATCTAATGATGACGCATATGCTATTATGCCGTATCTACTTACAAATCCATATGTCGGTTTATACCCTACTATTCCTGTGTATGAAGCAGGATTTCTTATAGATCCTCCTGTGTCAGTTCCCAGAGCCATGTGAGCCATGTAGGCTGATATTGCCACGGCAGATCCTCCTGAGCTTCCACCTGGGACATGATCTATGTTCCAGGGATTTCTTGTTATGCCGAAGAAGCTTGTCTCTGTGGTAGATCCCATTGCAAACTCGTCTAAATTAGTTTTTCCAATGATCACTCCTCCAGAGTTTTTTATTCTGTTTATTATAGTCGCGTCATATGGTGGCACGTAGTTCTCTAAGATCTTTGATGCACAAGTTGTTCTGATCCCCTCAGTAGATATATTATCTTTAACCGCTATGAGAATTCCTGAGAGAGGCTTTTTACTCTCTAGAGATTTTCTGACATCTTTTAAAACATCTTCAAGAGGTCTGAGAGTTATATATGCTTTTAAAATATTTTCTTTTTTCTCAATATTCTCATATACTTTATAAACTTCTTCTAAGGCTTCCGAAGGATTCTCTCGAAAGATCTGTGCTTGTCTATATATAGATGCTCCTCTTCTCATATCATCTCTCCTCAACAGTTCTAGGAGCTTTTACATATCTATTCTCTACTCTACTGTTTTTCTCAAGCCATTTAATCATCTCATCACCATGATCCTTTGGCTCGTCCTCTCTCAGAATATCTCCACGCTCCCACACATAGAATAGAGGCTCTATCTCCCCAAGATCTATTTCATCAAGTTTTTTAACAAGATTCATTAATTTGCTCACTTCTTCAACAAATTCTTCAAATTCTCTCTCATCAATTTTGATCATTGAAAGCTCAACAGATCTTCTCACTATGCTCTTAAGATCCTCACTCAATATAATCCGCCTGCCAAATGATATATAAGTTTTCAGAGATATTATATTGAGCATGTCATGTGAAGAATATGATCTGAGGAGATATATAGCTATTATACTAGCTGGGATGCCAGGCTCAGGTAAAAGTCTCTTCTCAACAGTTGCAAAAGAATGTTGCGGTATTCCAGTATACGTCATGGGCGACATAATTAGAGAGGAGGTTGTTAAAAGAGGTCTTGAGCCTACTCAAGAGAATAATGCTAGAATAGCTGCTGAGCTTCGCGAAAAACACGGATCTAATGTTATTGCAATATTAACTATCAGAAAAATAGCTTCCGAGAATCCTTCTAAAGATCATATAATTATTGATGGGACAAGATCTCTTGACGAAGTCGAATGTTTCAGAAAAGTTTTTAGAAAAACGATCATTGTTGCGATCCATTCAAGTCCTATGAGAAGATTCATGAGATTGGTCTCGAGAGGAAGAAGTGATGATCCTAGGGATTGGAATGATTTTGTTTCTAGAGACATGATAGAACTATCGAGAGGATTAGGATCTGTTATTGCGCTGGCTGATCATATGATCATAAATGAGGATCTTGGTAGAGAAGCTTTTATAAATAATGTGGCTTTTTTCATAGAAAAGATCTTTGGGGTCACGTGTTCGAAAAGTTGTCTAGATCAGATTTTTCATAGAAAAGATCTATGATCCTTTTTCTAGTCTTCATGTCACTTAATAAAGCCTCTAGATCCTCAATATTTCTTCTTAGAACATCAATCTTATGTTTATATCCTGGGACCAGAGGATCTGGATAGTCAGTTCCGCTTAAGATATTATATATCTCTCTCATCAGGTTAAGCATATCTTCAGCATTATCTATATCAAATCTCCCCAACGCGTTGATAGCCATTCTCTTCAACTCGCCTGTCGCATCAAGTATTCCTAGAATGATTGCCTCCTCAGGCATCTTTTTATTTAAATTACACAAAGATTCTGATCCATACAATATATGGGCTAGATATGAGGCTTCGCAAAACTCTATGAAAGCCTGTAGCGAAACTCCTCCTCGAACAAGATCAGGATCCTCCTCATAATAATTTAGTAGCTCTATAACATTTTTCTCGCATTCTCTTAATCTATTTAATATATCGTTGACATCAGAATATTCTTCAGAGACTATCTGAGCTGTGAGTCTACCTGAGCATCTTATGATCTCTCTAGATCTTCTTATGATCTCTTCTCTCCTAAGATCTCTTCTATTTAATCTTCTTATGATCTCTTCAATAGTTCTCCTAAGATCTTTTTTGATGTCATCAGTGATGCGAGGCTTCATCAAAGCTCAGACTCACGGCTATTCATCATTTTCATAAAAATATTTTATTTAAAACTATATATCTGAGATTTAATAATTCGTTGAGAGAGTATGTTTAAAAATGATTGGATTTGCATATAGTATTAATGATCCTGCTGGCAGCGGCATGGCTTATAAACTGGCTGAGAGATTAGATGGCGTATGTGTCAACACAAATGATCCAAGGGCTGTCGCAAGATGTGTCTTAAAGAATAATATAGTTATGATCGGCTTCTCAGATGACGTGATATATTTAGAATATCTAGATGATTATTTCAAAGATCATGATCTTATTGTGATCTTGTCGAGACACTCTTCAGCATCTCATATTCCCAGCCTCACTATTCATTATACTGGGAATCCTAGGAGAGAAGCTTCTTTCGGAGGGGATCCTATGTCTCTATCATTTACAAAACCTTCTATATCAACAGCTTTTTTAAGAAACATATTTAGAGCGGCTCAAGAGAATAATCTCTCATCATATTCAATATCTTATGAGGCTACTCATCACGGTCCTACGAGAAATAGAGTTCCAATAGTTTTTCTTGAGATAGGATCTTCAGAGATCGAGTGGAGAAATCCTCTGCTTCATGATCTTTGGAGTCATGCTGTTATAAAGACTCTCTCAGGAGAGGAGGTTGGTTGTTCAAAAATTGTTTTAGGTTTTGGAGGTCCTCATTATTCTGATAGATTTACTAGACTTGCTATTGAGAAGAGATATTGTTTCACTCATATAATACCTAGATATGTGTTGAAAGAGTTGGATAATAATGATCTTTCTTATGTCTTTGATGAGGCTTATAGAAAAACTCTTGAGAAGATAGATTCTGTTGTTGTTGAGAGGAAATCTCTCACCTCTGAGCAGTATCATCTTTTAGAAGAGAAGGCTCGTGAGAAAGATCTTGAGATGATCAGATTATGATAAGAATTGTGTTTCTAGGAACAGGCGCAGGATCTCCTTCTCTCAGTAGATGGGCTCTTTCAACAGCTATTGTCTATGATAGCTTGATCGGGTTGTTAGATTGTGGAGAAGGCTGTCAAATAAGACTTCAACAGAGAGGTATATCTCCTCTTAAGATAAGATTTGTAGCAGTAACTCATCTTCACGGAGATCATGTGATAGGTCTTCTACCTCTTCTACAGACTATGACCTTGTTCAATAGAAAAGACGTGTTAGAGATCATTGGTCCAAAAGATCTTAAGGATCTTGTTGAGCTGTTTATGAAGATCTCTAGACACAAAACATCTTTCAATATTATATATAAAGATCCTTTGGAAAAGATCTCTTATAATGATAAGATATTTATAAAAGGTTTCGAGACTTGTCACACAATAGAAAGCTATGGATATCTTATAGAGATTAAATATAAAAAAGATCTTTTTAAAATATGTTTTACAGGAGACACAGGACCTTGTGAAAATGTTGTGATGAATTGTAAAGATGTTGACATATTGATCCATGATGCAACGTTTTTATCAGAACATAGAGACGAAGCCTCAGCATCTGGTCACAGCACTGTTGAAGATGCTGCAAAAACGGCTTTAGAGGCAAATGTTAAAAAACTTTATCTGATACATATAAGCTCGAGATATAATGATGAAAAAAAGATTCTAGGCGAGGCTAAGAAGGTTTTTAAAGAAAGTTATTTAGCTAATGATCTTGATGAAATAATTATTTTCTAAAAAACTACTCTTCTTCTTCCTCTTCCTCCTCCTCTTCTTCCTCCCACTCCTCTTCTTCTTCCCAGGGCTCCTCTTCCTCTTCTTCTTCCCATTCTAACTCTTCTTCTCCCCACTCTTCTTCCTCTTCCTCCTCCTCCCACTCTTCCTCTTCTTCCTCTTCCTCAAATCTCAAAGGTCTTGGTACCATAGACACACCATTTTAACCGTGTTTATCTAACTTATAAATATATTGTTTTATTATCTTCTACACTTTTCTTACTATCAATAGAAAATCTCTCTTATCTATCACAATTATCTTTTCTCCTGGTTTTATAAGATCCTTATCTGAGACAGCTCTCCAAAGCTCTCCCTCGATCATCACATAGCCCTCTTTATCTGGTCCTATCTCGTCTTTGGCAACACCTTCTTTACCTATCATATCAAAAAATCTATGTCTGGTCTTCATGATTCTAATGATCTGTACTGCAATGAAAGCTCCTATAGATCCTGCTCCAATTCCTATTCCTACTGATGCGTAATATAATGTGGTGATAATATTTTCTGATCCTGAGATCATGATCTCTCTACCTACTACTGGGAGAAACATTCCTCCAAGTCCCGTTAATATAAGTCCTGAGATTATCAGTATTCCTCCTTCGCTTCCTCCTAAAGCGATTCCTCCTGCTAGAAATCCCAGTCCCAGTATGATCATGAATAATGATATGAGATTCAGACTGAAGCCTGACCCTATTAATCCTAAGAAGAGGAATATCAATGCTATAGGAATACCTATTAAATGTCCTGAGGATATTGCAAATATTATTGAGAAAACAGCTATCGTAATAAGGATCCCGCTGACTGTAGGATCTGATAAGAAGCTTAATAATGTGCATGATATACACTCAGGAGCATTAACTAAAGTATCAATTTTCAAGATAAATATATTGTCTCCTATCTTAACTTCTCTACCATATATCTTTTTAATAAGATCTTGTAGCGAGTTCGCATTAAGATCTGCAATCTTATATTTGACAGCTTCAACGCCATTAATTACTGTAGCGTTTAATATAAACTCTTTTACTAATGTAGCGTTTCTTCCTCTCATCTCTGCTATATCAGTATATTTCTTTATAAGTGGATTAATTATCTTAGGCTCTGTAACAGGCTGGATCTGTCCTGTAGGTCCTATAGTGATCGGCTGGGCATCACCTATATTTGCTGTAGGCGACACTGCGAGAACATGTGTTGGTATAAGTATCAATGTTGCTCCACTATAGCTGTCTCCTGATGCAAATCCTATCACAGGAACGTCTGATCTAAGTATCATATCTGTTATATCCATAGTGTCTCCTAAGAAGCCTCCTGGAGAGTTTACATCAAGTATCAATGCAGCATTATCTTTCTCAGCAAGATCTAAAGCTATTTTAATATGTTCTTTCAATCCTTGGTCTATTGTTCCTCTGACATATAACACATATGCTTTATGGATCTCTATTGTCGAAGGTTTTAAAAAGATGTTTTTCTCATATGATAAGAAAGATCCTATGTATATAAATGTTATCCCATGTAAGAGGAATATTGTTAATAATATTGTGAGAAAAAGATGTTCTTTTCCTGATATTCTCATTTCTTTGAACCTTCTTCAGAAGTCTTCTCTGAGGTTCTTGTGGCGAGAAGCTGGTTAAATGCTGTAGTTAATGCTGCAGCTAGTGATGAAGAGTCTCCTCTAGATGTGTCTGTGATCACTATTAATGCTCTCTCTTTAGCTATCTCAACAAATGTCTGTAGCTCTCTAAGTCTTATTCCTATAGGATATTTCTGATAAGACTGTGCAGCCTCACTTATTATCGAGGCTGCCTGTCTCTCTCCCTCAGCCTCTATTATTCTAGCTCTTCTAATTCTCTCTGCCTGAGCCTGTAGAGACATTGCTTTTATAAGCTCCTCTGGGAGCAGTATATCTCTTATCGTCACTGCCACAACTTTCACTCCCCATGCCTCAGTCATTTCATCAAGGATCTGTTGAATTCTTTTGCTCACTTCTTCTCTATGTGACAACAGCTGATCTAGCTCTATAGTGCCTATCACGTCTCTAAGTGTTGTCATTGCCAGCTGTGTGACTGCATAGTTATAATTTGATACTTTGACGACAGCTTTTATAGGATCCTCTACTCTGTAATATACTACAGCATCTACTGATACCGAGACGTTGTCTTTTGTAATCACCGCCTGTCTGGGGACATCCACGGTATTTACCCTAAGATCTAGTTTGAAAAACTGGTCTACCATTGGTATTATAAAGAATATGCCTGGCCCGGCAGCTCCTTTTAATCTTCCTAATCTAAATATTACTGCTCTCTCATATTCTCTCACTATTTTTATGGCTGATGCCAGAAACGGGACTACTATTAAAAGTATCACTATTAAAAGTATGAGAAGACCATCCATATCAGGCCACTCTCTATAATAAGAATTGTTTACTGATTATATAAATTAACTAGTCTCCCGAGGATTCTTCTCAGGATTTTTCTGAGACTTTTCTTATGTATTCTGTGAGAGGTCTGTCTCCTGAGGCGTCTCTATATATGTCTTCAATAGTTAATCCTCCTTCTCTGAAATATTTTTTATCGATTTTATATCTGCCTTTCTCAGTCTTCTCTAAAAGCTCTATAGGAATAAATCTCCATTCTGTCTCTTTAACGACTTTTATTGCTACAAAAGATCTTCCTCCAGATCTTCTTGAGAATTCTTTCAGTTTCTCTATTTGAAAAGGTTCTACATATATGTTTTCTTCTTTCTCTCGAGTCTTTATCTCAAATATATATATTTTGCCATTTTTTATAGCCACAAGATCTGGGTAAAAGACTCTTTTAGTTTTTGCGCCGCTTGCAGGCCCTCTGATCACTGCAAAGCCTAGCGACCATAATTTTCTCGCCAGATCTCTTTCTCTCTGAAAAGCTCTTCTTTTTATAAGGATCTTCTCATTATCTCTCATTTTCTCCTCCGCTTAATTTGAGCCTTAACACCACGTTATATCTCCTCTCGAGCTTCTTCTTTAGTTTTATAAAATTTCTTCCTATGCTAGAGACTCTTTCTCTTGGCAGTGAGATCCATATGATCTCTCCTTCTCTCTCTATATCTGCATCAGGCAGTTGTCTTTTTATTTCTGAGAAAATCTTTTTATCTTCTGACGACTCCTCTTCATATCTCAGTCTTTTGACTGGGACGACCACTGTCTGCTCGCCAAACGTGTATATCTCATATTCTAATTCTCCTGTCTCTACGTCTCTAACCTCTACGACAGGTCTTGCAAGCTCGATCTCTTTTAATCCTGTCGGAAGTTTTACTGTAAGTCTCAACTCATATATCTTCTCTACTCTGCCTCTGTTTATGAATATCACCGTGTCTATTATGCTGGGTATCATGCCAAGATCTATTCTTCTGAGAAATCTCTGGATCGCATCTATAGGACTTGTGGCGTGTAAAACTCCTATCATCCCGATCCCTGCCAGTCTCAAATCCACGTAAAGCTCAAAATCTCTGTCATCTCTCATCTCATCAAAAACTGTGTAATCAGGTCTGCTTAGAAGAAGAATGTCATGAAGCTCTTCTGATGAGCCTTTGTTTTTTGAGTATTGAGAGATCTCGTCTGGCAGATGCATGTCTCTGGGACTCTCTATGGTCTTAACAATTTTTCCTCTCTCCATATAAAATCTTGCCAACGCCTGCGCGAAAGTTGTCTTCCCCATTCCAGGAGCTCCTGCTATAAGTATGCCTTCAGCCTTCTCAATAAATCTTTTTATAAGAGGCTCTTTGAGATTATAACTTTCCAGGCTAGGCATTGCCAGAGGTCTTGTGATAGTTATCTCTGTAGTATCGCTTAGAGGAGGCTTCACAATTATTATTCTATACAGGCCTAGCTGTATGATATATGAATATGGTCTCTCAGACTCTATGAAGCCTTTTCTTCTAAGCTTCACTTCATCTAAAATCTCATTGATCATCTGATCTATTTCTCTATCTGTGAGCGGTTTATTATCTAGATACTCAAAATACCATTTCAACGGACTGCCCTTCTTAGCTCTAGGCGGCGCCCCAGCCTTAAGATGTATAGACATAGTGTTTTCATCAAAATATTTCTCAAATGTAAGTCTCTCTAATTCTCTTCCTATTCTCATCACCTCTACACCTAATGTGGATGCCACCTGTTCTTGATATCTGTCTGCTGTTATCAACACTCCTCCTATCTCATAAGCGTAATCTCTGATCAATTGTTCAAGAGTTTTATATGTTAGCATCTTATCTTGTGAATAATTTATTATTCTGATCTCTATGTTCTCGTTATTAAGATTTTTTAACTTATTAATCTCCTCCAAACCTCTTACAGCCTGAGGATCTCCCTCTCTAATTTTCTCATCTAATTTATCGATCACTTGCTTCAGTATATGTATCTCTCCTTCTCTAATGTTTTTAATGACAAAATCTGTTAATGGCTCGCTGCTTTCTACAACTGCAGAGTAGTCTATCACATATATGTTTCTAAACGCCTTCCTCAATATATGAGCACCATTCTCGTATCTCTAAATAAGTATATAGTTAGAAGATTTTATAGGCGTTTATCATCTTTAAATGGTCTATAAATTCTTCTGAAAAAGTTTATATATCTGAAATCTTAATATAATCACAGAGCTTTCAGCTGGTGTTGATCAGGTGGACATATACGCGATAGCTATGATGACTCTATTGATAATTGTCTCTCTCTTAATTCCTGTGTTAGCTCTCTTAATAACCAGAGGCGTCTCTCCAGATATTGATTATAGATTCAAGAGAAGCCGTTTTGAGAGTGGGAATCCTCCTATTGGAAGAGCCAGAGGTTTCTTTGTGATGCAGTATTATCCTTATCTTCTGATGTTCTCTTCTCTAGAGCCTTTTGTAGTTCTTCTCGTCTTCATATTTTTTACACCTAATATATGGCTTGTAACATATTTTTTAGTTTCTTCTTTTATTCTTCTCATGCCTGTGTTATATTATGTGTATAAACAGGCAGGTGATATAGATCTATGGAGAGAGGAGTAGTCTTTGTGGGAGACATAAACATCTTTATCAGAAGACTGGTGAGATCTCTTGTTGAGAAGAAACCTATTAGAGATTTGATAGATTGGGCTGTGGCATATTCTCTCTGGCCTGTTCATTTGATGACCAGTTGCTGTGGAGTTGAGCTTGCAGGCGGATATTCTCCTAGATATGATCTTGAGAGATATGGATCTCTTCCTTTCGTCTCGCCTCGTCAGACTAATCTGATCATTATTGAGGGTACTTTAACCAGAAAAATGGCTAGAGTAGCTAGAATAACATGGGAGCAGATGGCTGATCCAAAGTTTGTGATTGCTATGGGAGCCTGCGCTATTGATGGAGGTCTCTTCTGGAATAGTTTTAATATTGTGAGGGCTAACGAGGTAATGCCTGTGGACGTGTATATACCTGGGTGTCCTCCTAGACCTGAGGCTCTTGCCTCAGCTATATTAGCTCTTCAAGATAAAATTAGAAAAGTTGGGATAAAGAGAGAAGACATTGAGATCTTGAGAAAATATGTTGAGAAATGATGAGGACGGTATAAATGTCTTCTCAGACTTCTCCTCAAAGTACTCAGATGAAAAAGGAAGATCCTGATCTAAAGAGATTCTTAGAGATATTAAATGAGAGAACAAAAGATCTTAATCCTAAGATCAGTATCGACAAATATGGAAGAGCTATCTATATTGAGATCTCGAATGAGAAGCTTCATGAGCTTGCTGAGAGATTATCAAAACTAGGTATAGATCATGTCAAATCAGTCACAGGAGTTGACTATCCTTCTGAAAATAAGATCGAGCTTTTGATACATGCAGGATCTTATCTTAGAACACTTAGAAAATATACTGTTATAATAAAATCTTTTCTAGACAGATCATCTCCGAAGACACGTTCTCTCACAGATGTGTGGCCTAGCGCAGAGTTTCAAGAGAGAGAGGCTTGGGAGATGTTTGGAATATATTTTGAGGGTCATCCAGATCTTAGGAGACTTCTTCTCCCAGAAGATTTCGAGGGTATGTGGCCTATGAGAAAAGATTTTATGATAAAGACTAGAAGACCTGGAGAGGTCGAGGGTCCGTGGAAGTAGACAGAGAATCTTCGAATGATTTTTTATCTAATCTTTCTCAAGAGCTTTTTATGATTAGAGAGACTGGCGTGAGAGAGGAGGGAGAGAGGTTAATAGAGCTTCAGATAGGTCCTGCTCACCCAGGCTCTGGTCATATGAGGATTCTTGCATGGGTTGATGGAGATATTGTGGTCAGATGTGATCCTGACATTGGTTTTGTTCATAGAACTATTGAGAAACTTAGTGAGAATAGAGCCTATATAAAGACTATTCCTCTTGTTGAGAGACCAAGTCTTCTTGATACTACTCCTATGACTATAGGCTATGTAAATGCTGTGGAGAAGTTGATGGGGATAGAGGCTCCTCCTAGAGCTAAGTATCTGAGAACTATACTAGCTGAGATAACTAGGATCGCGAGCCACTTTTATGGCATAGGGATCTTAGCTATTTTCCTGGGTCACTCCACAGGCTTTATGTGGGCTTTTGGAGATAGAGAGGTAATGATCGAGCTTGCCACTATGTTGACAGGGGCCAGAATAACGTATGCATATGTGATTCCTGGAGGCGTCAGAAGAGATATGCCTCAGAACTTTCCAGATCAGGTTGAGAAAGGTCTTAGATATATTGAGAGAAGATTAAAAGATTGGGAGAAACTCTTTCTTAATAATCCTGTTGTCGAGCGTAGACTTAGAGACATAGGGGTTCTAAAGCCTGTCATGGCGAGAAGACTAGGTATCACAGGACCTAATCTTAGGGCTTCGGGAGTTGATTATGATGTTCGTATGGCAGAGCCTTATGAGGCTTATGACGAGATTGATTTTATGATACCTGTTGCTGAGGAGGGAGATGCCTATGCCAGAGGTCTGGTGAGATTTAAAGAGATTGAACAGAGCATTAGTATTATTAGACAGGCTATTAAGAAGATCCCTGATGGAGACATCATATCGCCTCAGATATCTAGGCTGTTTAATCCTTTGATGAAGAAGATCTATGCTGAGACCAGAAGAGTCAAGTTTCCAAGTCTTCTGGCAACTTTAAAGCCTCCAAAGGGAGAGGCCATGGCGAGAGTTGAGGCGGGGCGTGGAGAGGCTCTCTTTCATATAATCAGCGACGGATCTACTAATCCTTACAGGTTTAGATTTGTCACGCCTTCCTTTAGAAATGTTATTCTCTTTAAGTATCTGATCCCTGGTCACAGACTTGCTGACATACCTGCGATATATGGATCTATAGATTATTTTCCTCCCGAGGCTGATAGATAATGGTGTACATAGGTCCTCTAGAGATCCCTGGAAGACTTATATATGATTTTCTACATATTTTTATTCTTCCTGGCTTTGGAGCTATTCTAGTGTTGGTCATACTCATCATCTGGGCTGAGAGAAAGATTGCTGGTCTTGTACAGCTTAGATATGGTCCTCTTCATGTGTCGAGAAGAATTGGCGGAGCTCTTCAGCTTATTGCTGATCTGATAAGATATTCGTTGCAAGAATTTATTGTGCCTGAAAATGTTGATAAGATAGCTTATTTGATGGCTCCCGCCCTGGCTCTTCTATTCGCTGTTATACCTATAGCTTTCATGCCCACAGCTCCAGGTATTGCGCCGCCTATATATGTAGAGCCTAATCTTCTTCTTATTCTGGCGGTTATTTCGTTAGCTCCTATATTTGTTATAGTTACGGGCGTTGCTTCTGATAACAAGTTTGCTTTCATAGGATCTTTGAGAGAGGCTTTTCTCATGATATCTTATGAGATTCCTTTCATAATATCTATACTTTCAACAGCTTTCATATATGGAACTCTGGATCTTTACAAAATTGTGGAGGCTCAGTCAAAGGCTTTCTTAGGTGTTCTTCTCAATCCTTTTGCAGCATTGGTCGCGTATATTGCTATTCTGAGAATCACTGGGAGATTTCCTTTTGAGATTTCTGAAGCAGAGTCTGAGCTTGTCATGGGGCCGTATACAGAGTATAGCGGTCTCATGTATGGTGTTGCTATGGGGATAGGATATATAAAGCTTTATGTATACTCGCTTCTCTTCTCTATAGTGTTTTTAGGAGGCTGGCTGCCTATATCTTCCACTGGAAACATTGTTTTTGATTATATACTAGGAAACATAATTCTCCTTACAAAAGCCTCCATCTTAATGTTAATAGCTGTCTTCCTAAGATCCGTCTATCCTAGATATAGAATTGATCAGGCTGTTAGACTAGGCTGGTCTTTAATTCTGATCCTTTCTGGGGCGGCTGTGGCATGGTCTCTAATTATTCATCTCATCATATGAAGGTGATCTTATGAGCCTGAGAATTGTTGAGGAGGAGATGGATCCCGAGATTAAAGAGTTGATCGAGAAAGGTTTTGATAAAACCAAAGTTTTAAAAGTTAGTCTTCCAAAGCCTGGAGCAGTTGTTCAGAGAAATGTTGATGCTCTTCTCACAGGGTTTAAATACGTTGTCAAGCCTATGAGACTCACCATAGACTATCCTTATAAAGCTGTTGAATATCCCGAGGGTTATAGAGGCATGTTCAGAGTTGATGATAATAAGTGCGTAGGTTGTTCTCTTTGTGACGTGGTTTGTCCTGCTGATGCTATAAGACTTGTGTTGAAAGATAAAAAGAAGGTTCCAGTGATCAATTGGGGCAGATGTATATTCTGCTACTTCTGTGTAGATATATGTCCTGTAGAGGCTTTTGAGACGACAAAATATCATGATGCAGTTTTCACAAGATTTGAAGATATGTTAACTACTTTAGAAGAGTTCACCAAGAGACCTGAGGATTATGTGCCTATGAGAAAGATTGGTAAAAAATATAAAGTCGTTATTGATGAGTATAGAGGTCTGAGATACGAGCCTGTGGGGTGATCTTATGATGTCATCATATGAGCTCATAATGATCATTCTAGGAATCCTTTCTATAGCGACTGCTCTCATGATATTATTATCTAGGAGTCTTGTATACTCAGCTGTTTATCTCTCTATTTTAGGTCTTTTAATAGCTTCTCAAATAGGCGTTCTAGGCCTCCCAACTATTGGAGTGATCCATATACTCGTATATGTAGGAGCCGGCGTTCTTTTCATAATAATGACTGTGTCTCTTATCAGAGAAGAGTTTGAGAGAGAAGTGAAAACTATCAAGATCCCTGCTTTGATACTCGCCATCTTAGTATCTCTGCCTCTGGCCTATATAGCTTATGTCTCTGAGACAAGGATCATCTCTCTTCCAAGACCTGATTATGTTTTAATATCAGAGATCTTGGGGCAATATCAGTTTCTGCTTATAATATTTGTCACAGTAGTTATTCTTGCTTTGGTCTCTTCAATATCTATAGTCGCTTGGAGGAGGGTTAGAAGATGAATATCCTCATGTTGATAGGCTCTATATTATTCGGCATATCTGTCTACGGCTTGTTATCTTCTAAAAACATGGCTAGGATCCTTATATCAGCTGAGGTGATGTTCAACGCCTTTGTTCTTTACGTCCTCTCTTATGTGGTCTCAGTCTCAAGCATCTTCTCTGACGCAGTAGTCTTTATAAGCTCTCTGGTTCTGATGGCTATATTACTGGCTGTGGGAGAGATCGTTGTTTCATTCTCCATTCTTCTTGCTTTAATCAGATTTAAAGTTTTGAAAAGAATTGATACTGAGGAGGTTGTGATAAAAGATCTGAGGTATGAGGAGGAGAAAAAATGATCTTGTTGTCTACACTTTTGATCCCTCTCATAGCTATATTGATCATATCTATATTTCCTGAAGAGAATAAAAAATTCTTCGCATATTTATTAACAGGATCTTTATTATATAGTTTTGTTGTATACATGTATATGCTTTTCACATACTCCACTTTATATTTCGAGGTTTTATATGGATATGTATCTTCTATAGGATATTTCGGTCTTATCTATGACGGTTTTAATGCGCCATTTCTCCTTGGTATTGCTTTAGTCTCTTCTATCGTGGGTTTATATTCTCTTCCTTATATGGAGCATAGATTTCATGAGCTCGGAGGAGGATCTTGGAGATCTTATTATGTTAATTACGGCTTATTCTCGGTTTCCATGCTTGGAGTGGCTCTGTCTTCTAATATGATCGAGTTTTATATATTTCTAGAGATCTCTCTTATAACATCTTTTATTCTTCTAGCTTTATACGGTTATGGCGACAGGATCAGGATAGGCATCATGTATTTCATATGGACTCATGTCGGTGCTCTATTATTTTTAATAGGATCATTCATATATGGTCTTAATGCTGGCAGTTTTGATTTTATTGTTCCTTACAAGCCTTATTATATGACTGGCCGTGGTTATGAAGTCCTGGCTCCACTGGGTCTTCAAGTGATCGTCTTCATATTGATTTTTCTCGGCTTGATGATTAAGCTGCCTGGCTTTGGCTTTCATATATGGCTTCCTTACGCACATGCTGAGGCTCCTACTCCTGTCTCAGCTCTTTTAAGTCCTAATCTTATTGGTTTAGCCGCCTTGGGCATGCTTAGGATCTTGGTCACTTTATTTCCACAGATCTTTTATCTCATGCAGAACATGATCATTGTGTGGGCATTGATCACTATGATATATGGAGGTTTAGTAGCTCTTTATCAGAGTGATTATAAGAGATTTCTCGCGTATAGTAGCATCTCGCAGATGGGCTATATACTTCTTGGTCTAGCAACCCTGACCCCAGCAGGTGTTCTAGGAGCTGTTCTTCATTATCTTACTCATGCTCTCGGAAAAGCTTCTCTCTTTATGACTGCAGGAAACATAATAATATCTGGTAATGAATTAAGAGATATCAATAAGATGGGAGGCTTAGCCTCTTCTATGAATAAGACTGCAGGTTCTGCATTATTAGGTTTTCTCTCAATATCTGGGCTTCCTCCTACTGTGGGGATAATAAGTAAGTTTCTTATCGTGGTAGGGTTTGCAAGTTATGTCATCACAGGTTTCTCTAATATATATTTGATGGCTATATTGATCTTGACAGCTTTCATAGGTTTCGGATTAACTCTTGTATATAGCTTTCATACTATGAGAAGAATATTCTTCGGCTTAAGAAGATCAGATATCGAGGTTTCTGAGGCTCCTTCTATGGCTTCGTTATCAACTTTTGTTCTCGCAATATTCTCCATAATCTTTCTAATTCTTGCAGGCTATTTAATTAATCAGGCTCATTATTCCTCTGATTTTATGAAGATTATTTTAATGATGAGGTGATCATGTTTGAGCTCTGTGGAAATAGTCTGGTGGATAGATCTTATATGGATCATTCCTTTCATAGGTGCGGCTCTGGCTGGTTTGGTGGGAGTTTTTAATAAAAGGTTCTCAGGTTTCATAGGTGTCTCATCAATTTTTGTAAGTGCTCTTCTAACTATACCTTCTCTTCTAATGATCATTCATGATCCCTCAAAGATCATTGTTTCTCCACAAAGAGAATGGTTTGTAATTGACATGCCTCTTGCTAATACTCCTCAGCTTGTCTTCAGGGTCGGGAGTTATGTTGATGGTCTCTCAGCTATCATGGCTTTGATGGTTGCATGGGTCTCTCTTTTAATATCGATCTATAGTCTCAAGTATATGGAGGGCGACTATGGGGAGCACAGGTTCTGGCTGTTTTTCACTTTCTTCGTAGGCTCTATGCTTCTACTGGTTTTGTCATCAGATCTTCTTTTATTTATAATTGGTTGGGAGGGCACTTCATTAGCTTCTTATGCTCTTATTGGCCATTGGTATAGAGATGATGATGAGATCACTTTTGTCGGCGATAAAGATCGAAAGGCTTTTGGAAAATCAATGTTTTTCTCTCCAAGTCATTCTGGTGTGAGAGCTATTGTCATGACTGGCGCTGCTGACATAGGTCTTTTGATAGGCGTTGGATCTATGATCTTTTTCGGAGGCACTTCTTATATACCTGATCTATATTTAAGCTCTTCTTTAGCATCTTTCTTCAGAGAACTAGCCTCCTCAGGGGTGTTAACTCTGTTTCTCTTTATCACCACTTTGGGTGCTCTTGCCAAAAGTGCTCAGTTTCCTCTTCACGAGTGGCTTGTGACTGCTATGACAGGTCCTGCAAGTGTTTCTGCATTAATTCATGCTGCCACTATGGTCAAGGCGGGAGTATACTTCATGTTGAGATTTTCTCCAATATTCATCTCCATATCTTCTCTGGCAGGTTCTTTAGCGGTGTCTCAGACTAGAGAGTATTTTATCATAATAGCTGTTTTAGGCGGTTTTACAGCTTTTCTAATGGCCACAATGGCTGTGGTTAGTAGAGAGCTTAAGCTTATATGGGCTTTCTCAACAGCCTCTCAGATTGGTTATATGTTTGTTGCTGTAGCATCATCTGGTTTGATCACTGAGCCTGGCCTAGGTATTGTGGCTGGCTTCTCTCATCTGCTTAGTCATGCTGTGTTTAAGGCTGCGTTGTTTTTAACTGCAGGAGCTTTTATTCATGTTGTTCACAGCAGATATATTAATGATATGAAAGGTCTCGCATCTTTTATGAGAATAACTGTCTTCTCTGCTTATCTAGCTGCTTTATCTCTTGCCGCCGTCCCTCCTTTAGCAGGCTTCTGGTCTAAAGATCTTGTTGTTGAGACCGCAGGTATTGCAGGTCTCTCTCTGATTTACGTTCTTCTTCTTTTCACAGCATTTTTAACAGGCTTTTATTCTCTAAGAGCTGTTGGTTATCTCTTTATGTCTTCCAAAGAGTCTTCTCATGTTCATGAGGCTCATGAGGCTAGTCCTGTGATGTATATTCCATATCTTATTCTGGCGCTGTCTTCTCTTGTCATAGGCTTCGTATGGTGGTTTTATATAAATGATTTTGCTGAGATAGTATTAGCTGCTCTCCCAATTGAGACTCTTCATGAGATTCATATGGATCCTATGGTGATGTATATGTCGATAGTGATCGCGTTGGTCTCAGCCTTTTCATCAATATATATATATCAGTTTTCTAAGAAAGAGATTTATCCAGTCATATTATCTAAGGCTCCTTCTCTTGAGTTTCTCCACAGATTTTTATATGATCGATGGTTTATCAACTCGATATATTATATAGTTTTTGTAGACAGCTTCACAGAATTGTATAAGACTTTAGGAAGATATTTTGAGCATCTTGTTATTGACAACTTTTATCATTCTATTCTGACCAGGTTCGCATCTGTAGTGAGCAGAGGTTTCAGAAGTATTCAGATAGGCTTCATCAACATATATTTGATCGCTCTTATCATAGGTTTTCTAATTATGTTTCTCATCGGCATGGGGGTGATCTGAGTGAGCCTGGTCTTATTTGCTGATCTGTTTCTTTCTCTCACGACGTCTATATTAATTGCTTCTTCTATAGTCAGCGTGGTCTCTAAAATCTTGGATGTTCCGAGAGTTTATATGAAAAGATTTGCTCAGGCTATTCTTCTGATTCTTCTTATATATCTTTTTGTTGTTTTCTATGTGAGTCATAGTTATGTTATTTCTCAGTCTTATAGTTATTTTGTCTCTCCTGATGTTGTGAGTCTTTTGATCTTGTTATCAGTTTTGTTAAGCGCATTTTTTGTTGTATCAGCTTATCCTGTTGATCTTGAGATGTTTGAGAGTGTCGTTGCTGTTTCTCTTTTGGGCGTGTTAGGTTCTGTGTTGATTGCTCATGCTCTTGATCCTCTTTCTATAATTGTCTCGTGGGCTCTTCTCTCGTTGTCTTCTTATTCTATAATTGCTTTGATGAAAGATCGTTATTCTCTAGATGCTTCTGCGAGATATATAATTGTAGGAGTTCTGGCTTCTCAACTTCTATTGTTTGGTTTAGGCATCATAGTGTCTACTTCTGTAGCCTCCAGATCTTTTTATACCACTGATCTTCATATGCTTAATACAGCTCTTGTTCTAGGTCTCTCAATGTTTTTTGTTGCTATAGGTTTTAAGCTTGGTTCTGCTCCTCTTCATTTCTGGCTTCCTGATGTGTATGGAAGAGCTTCTCCATATGCTATTGCTGCTGTATCTGGCTTCATCAAGATCGGTCTTATAGCTCTTCTGGTTAGAATAGTCTCTTTATACTCAGGTTATTCTCCTGTGTTCTATATAATGATCTTTTTGTCTGTTCTCAGCATGTTTATCGGTAGCTTCACTCCTCTTACTCAGAGAGATGTTCAGAGGATTCTTGCCTACAGCTCTATTGCTCAAATAGGGTATATATTGATTGGTGTCTCAATAATTTCTTTGGTTGCTTCTCCAGGAACATCTGGTTTTCAAAAGATCTTTTATATTGCTCTTGGCGGAGTTGTTGTTCATGCTCTTGGATACAGTATCTCTAAGGCGAGTCTCTTTTCTATGCTTGGTTATGTCAGAAGAGTCTCAGGCTCGTCAGATCTTTCTTCTCTGAGAGATATTGAAAAGCCTTGGCAGATGAAGTTTAGTATCATAATTCATCTTGCTAATCTTATTGGCGTGCCTCCTCTACCAGGTTTCTGGGGTAAGCTTCTTCTATTTTTATCAGCCACATATAATGATCCAAGGCTTTATCTCGGAGGCATTCCATGGCTTGCTATTTTAGGGGTTTTGGCCAGTGTCGTCTCTGTATTTTATTATCTAAATATTATGAGAGCATCTTATTTTGAGAGTAGCAAAAGTTCTTTGGAGAAGAAGCTGGAGAGATCTGGCGGTTCCTTGTCTTCTGATATATATTACCCGTATATAGCATCTATATTGATTATGATAATAGGATTATTAATTCCTTTAATACTTGTCTACATAAGGATCTTAACATGATCTGCTTTTGATCTAAGAGTGAATATTATAAGCTTTGTAAGACTATAATTATAATGGCACCCGCGGCTCCCGGCGGCGGCTCACCCTGACAGAGGGTTAAACCCTCAGGATGAGGAGGTGGCCTCCAGCCGCGGGGATAATGGTCTCTCACAATAATATATGGAGGCCTGGATCCCCCGAGACGTATCTCTAGTCTCGGGAACTCCAGGTCTGACGCAGACATCCTCGGCAGATACATATAATCTGCCCAGCCCCACGGCCTGTGCGGCCGTGACTCCGCTTGATCCTGGCGGACCCGACCGCTATCGGGGTAAGGCTAAGCCATGGGAGTCGAACGCCCCCGACGGGGGAGTGGCGGACGGCTGAGTAACACACGGCTAACCTACCCTCGGGACGGGGACAACTCCGGGAAACTGGAGTTGATCCCCGATAGACGATGACTCCTGGAATGGGTCATCGTCGAAAGGCCTGTGCCGAGATGGTGGCACAGGCGCCCGAGGATGGGGCCGTGGCCCATCATGGTAGTTGGCGGGGTAACGGCCCGCCAAGCCGATAACGGGTAGGGGCCGTGAGAGCGGGAGCCCCCAGATGGGCCCTGAGACAAGGGCCCAGGCCCTACGGGGCGCACCAGGCGCGAAAACTCCGCAAATAGAGGGCCCGGTATGATCTATAAAAATCTTAGAGGTCGATCTCTATACCAGCCATTAATGGTAGATAGATAAGAGATCATAGAAATAACCAAATCTTTAACAAAAATTAAATTTTATTGTGATGCTTGTTTCATCATTATACCGGGCCCTCTAGCGGAATGCGGGAAACCGTGACGGGGTTACCCCGAGTGCCCCGAAGAGGGGCTTTTCCCCGCTCTAAAAAGGCGGGGGAATAAGCGGGGGGCAAGTCTGGTGTCAGCCGCCGCGGTAATACCAGCCCCGCGAGACCGAGGGCTCTGGATCTTAAGATACTACTTAGGCTCAGCCTAGACTATCATTCATAGGATTATCATATTCATCTCATATGTTCCAGACCCTCGGCGCGTATGGTCGGGACGTTTATTGGGCCTAAAGCGGCCGTAGCCGGCCCCGCAAGTCTCCGCCTAAAGACCCGGGCTCAACCCGGGGACTGGCGGAGATACTGCGGGGCTAGAGGGCGGGAGAGGCGGGGGGTACTCCCGGGGTAATGGGAGAGCGGATTATTCATATGTTCTTAATAAGGTATTCATTATTCATTTAAATTAGGTAAAAAATTAGATAGGATTACGTAGTCATATACTTGATCCGCCTCCCACCCCAAGGGGCGAAATCCGATAATCCCGGGAGGACCACCAGACCGTGTGCGTCCAATAATGTTTAGTCTATGAATCTGATGCACACGGGGTGAATGGCGAAGGCGCCCCGCTGGAACGCGCCTGACGGTGAGGGCCGAAAGCCGGGGGAGCGAACCGGATTAGATACCCGGGTAGGTGTCTGCCGTAGATCTATTAAATAGATCTACGGCAGGGCCCCGGAGAGTCCCGGCTGTAAACGATGCGGGCTAGGTGTTGGGCGGGCTTAGAGCCCGCCCAGTGCCGCAGGGAAGCCGTTAAGCCCGCCGCCTGGGGAGTACGGCCGCAAGGCTGAAACTTAAAGGAAAGGGAGGTTGGGAGCTGGGCGCATAAACTTAAATAGCTCTTTTAGGCTTCTAAGATGTTGTGATATAAACGAGGAATTAGTATGCCTAGCAGGGATCTTGCGAGATGAAATGATGATAATTAGGCTTGTTTTTCGTCTTTATTCTCTTTATCTGTCCGCCCAGCTCCCACTTCCCCCTGAATTGGCGGGGGGGTACCACAAGGGGTGGAGCCTGCGGCTCAATTGGAGTCAACGCCGGGAATCTTACCGGGGGCGACAGCAGGATGATGGCCAGGCTGACGACCTTGCCTGACGCGCTGAGAGGAGGTGCATAGAGGGCTCTCCCTGCACGTTTTATGATCATTATCATTTTGATGTTTTAGGTGTTTTAGAGATGAAGGAGAGGATAGATCCATATTTATTAGGTCTGTGGTTAGCTGATAGATATTGGTGGGGTAGTAGTGTAGGTCTCTCGAATACTGATGAAAGGCTTATTCTACGATTTACAAAGTGGTTACTTCAGTATTATCCGCCGGAGAGAGTTAAGCTAAAGGTTTACGTAGCATGTAGCGACGATTTATATAAACACTGTTCAACAGATCTGGTGGGTCATCAGTTATTGAAATTAATACCGCCAGAGAATATAAAATTTTATTGCAACAAAAAAATTGCTGGGTGTGCATTATATAGTATATGTTAATTCAAGATCTTTAAAAAGATTAATTAATAATGTCGCTAGAGACTTGTTAAACTATATAACTGACAAAGAAAATGCCTTAAGTTATTTGGCAGGTAGAACAGACGGCGATGGATCTATAGATTTTAATAAGATAAGACTTCGTATAGCATATTCAAATATAAATGAAGCATTAATAGATGCCAGATTAATTAGAAACATAATAGGAACAGACCCGAAGATAAAAATATTATAAGAAAGCAAGAGAATATATATCCGAAATATGTTGTACCAGATACATAGATTTTATATTAAACTTGGCATGTAAGACTATTAGATTTTCAGATTTATTTGGCAGGGAGGCCCTCGCATAAGGCCGTCGCCAGCTCGTGCCGTGAGGTCTCCGGTTAAGTCCGGCAAATCCTTGTGTGGGGGGTTGTTTTTGTGTGATTATTGGTTGTTTTGGTTGGCTGGTTTATGGGATGCTGATAGAGGTTCTAAGGCTAGGGGGATCGTGAGTCTTAAGAATAAATGTTTCTCGTTATTAGCCGGTTTTATCATTGTATCTGAGAAATGTCTTGGCGTGAGAAGCGATAAATTCAGGATCAGAGTCACATATGGTTATAGCCCGGCTATAGAGGTTTATTATTGTTCTTCGAAGATAAGGCATGTTATAGAGGAGATAGTTTCGGAGAAAGAGAGTTTGACCGGTAATTATGCAAGAGCTTTTATAGCTGGCAAGATAGATGGAGATGGCTATGTGGATGATATCAAGAGAGAGATATACATAGGCTATTCTCATAAAAACTTGAGAGAGGCTGAGAGAGATGCAAAGATACTTGAGAACCTGAATATAGATTATAAGATAACAATGAGTCACAATATAGTTAAACTTAGAATGCATAATCCTAAGCTAGTTGCAGAGATAATATATCCTTTTATTATGCATTCGTTAAAACAATTAAAGATTTTACGTCTACTTCAACATTAGATCCCCCTCACCAAGGGGCCGAACGAGCGAGATCCCCGCCCCTAGTTGCTACCCAGGGCTCCGGCCCTGGGGCACACTAGGGGGACTGCCGCCGTTTAAGGCGGAGGAAGGAGGGGGCCACGGCAGGTCAGCATAGGAGCCTCTCGTGTTGAGGGCTCCGCTGAAGCCCCGAAAGCCGTGGCCCTCAGGCGGATGTTCTTATGATGTTTGTATAAAAGTAGGTTGATTCATATGATATTCTAATGGATCCGCCTGAGGCTCGGCCGGGAGACCCCCGGGCTGCACGCGGGCTACAATGGCGGGGACAGCGGGTTCCGAACCCGAAAGGGGGAGGCAATCCCTGAAACCCCGCCGTAGTTGGGATCGAGGGCTGAAACTCGCCCTCGTGAACGAGGAATCCCTAGTAACCGCGCGTCAACATCGCGCGGTGAATACGTCCCTACCCCTTGCACACACCGCCCGTCGCTCCACCCGAGCGGGGGCTGGGTGAGGCCTGTTTTCCTCGGGATGCCGAGGAGGGCGGGTCGAACCCAGCCTCCGCGAGGGGGGAGAAGTCGTAACAAGGTAGCCGTACCGGAAGGTGCGGCTGGATCACCTCCTATTCCAATTGCTGGGCTGGGCAGATATGTATAATCTGCCGAGGATGTCTGCCTACATGAGATCTAGGAGCATACGCTCCTAGATCGAATGGTGTGAGGAGCTCTAAATTATACATGCTCCCATGAGCACCGCATGCCCAGGCGTATACCAGACCAGCCTCGCCCAGGAGGCTCACGGCATTAAGCCGCACGGTGGATGGCTCGGCTCGGGCGCCGAAGAAGGGCGCGGCAAGCGGCGATATGCCCGGGGGAGGCGCAGGCAGCCGTCGAACCCGGGATCCCCGAATGGGAACTCCTACCACGGGATAAACCCGTGGTGCCCGAGGTCTGGGATTTACTCAGACCTCGGGTGGGAACCCCCCGAACGGAAACATCTTAGTAGGGGGAGGAAGAGAAATCAAAATGAGATCCCCTGAGTAGGGGCGACCGAAAGGGGGACAGCCCAGACCAAACCCGCCGGCGATGAGCCGGTGGGGATGTGGGGTTATCGACCCCGTAGCTGGGGCCTCGAGCCCCAGCAGGCCGACCCGTGGTAGCCGAAGTGGCCTGGAAAGGCCCGCCGCAGAGGGTGATAGACTGGGGTGACGCGGCAAGTTTATTAAAACTTTGGTTTGATGTCATACAGACAGTAAATATAGCAATTCAATTCATACTTTAATTGCCGTGTCCCCCAGGTCAAACCCCGTAGGCGAAACCACGGGGGCCTGCGCTACGGGGTAGAGTACCACGGCTTGGTTTTGCCGTGGGAAGTTGGGGGTCTCCGACCTCCAAGGCTAAATACGTCCCGAGACCGATAGCGAACTAAGTACCGTGAGGGAAAGCTGAAAAGAACCCCGGAAGGGGGTGTGAAAAGAGCCTGAAACCGTGCGGCGACTCATGGCGCGGCCCTTAAGGTATGAGTCTGCCGAAGGAAACCCGGGCGACCGGGGAGTACGAGGCAGAGGACCGGGGTCGCGCCTTCCGTCTTGAAACACGGGCCGGGGAGTTCACGGCAGTGGCGAGGCTAAGGGGATCATCCCCGAAGCCGTAGGGAAACCGACTTGCCCGCAGCAGAGGGTTTTAACCCTCTGCGAGGGGCGGGGTCTGCAAGGGCCCGGAGTCACTGCCGTGAGACCAGAAACCGGGCGATCTAGGCGGGGGCAGGGTGAAGCCGGGGGAAACCCCGGTGGAGGCCCGAAAGGGTGCTGACGTGCAATTCGCTCCCATGACCCCCGTCTAGGGGCAAAAGACCAATCTAGCCCGGTGATAGCTGGTTCCCGCCGAAGTGCGTCTCAGCGCAGCCCCGCCGGAGGCGGGCTACGGGGTAGAGCTACGGATTGGAGAGGTATGGAGGGAAACCTCCAGCCTCTCCAGTCCAACTCCGAACCCGTGGCCGCCTGAGAAGGCGGGAGTGGGGCTCCCCGGGGTAAGCCTGGGGGCCGAGAGGGGAACAACCCAGACCGGGGTTAAGGCCCCTAAGTGCCGGCTTAGTGCCAACCAAAGGGCGTCCCGAGCCTTAGACAGCGGGGAGGTGGGCCTAACAGCAGCCATCCTCTAAAGGTGAGACTCTCCAATTAAATTGGAGAGTCTCACCGGAGAGGGAGTGCGTAACAGCTCACCCGCCGAGGTTCGGGGCCCCGAAAATTGGTCGGGGCTAAGCCGGCCGCCGAGACCCCGGGGCACGGCTCCGATGGAGCCGTGATCCGGTAGGCGGGCGCTCTGGCGGGGCAGAAGCCGGGTCGTGAGATCCGGTGGACCCGCCAGAGTTGCGGATCCCGGCGGTAGTAACAGCAAAGAGGGGTGAGAATCCCCTCCGCCGGAAGGACCAGGGTTCCTCGGCAATGGTCGTCAGCCGAGGGTTAGCCGGTCCTAAGGCGGCCCGTAACTCGGTGCCGCCGAAAGGGAAACAGGTTAATATTCCTGTGCCGCGGGGGTAGGTGCGGCAACGCAAGCCCTATCCCTGACGCCTCGGGATAGGCCGACCGAGGCTGTCGCCTCGGCTAACCACATAAGCCCGTGGAGTGCCGTAATGGCGGGAAACGGGCGAAAGTGGGAATGGGCCCCCGTATGGGGGCTTCGGCCGAGTCCCGGGGCCCATGAAAAGGGGATAGGGAACGATCCCCCGCGCCCGTACCGAGAACCGACACAGGTGCTCCTGGGTGAGGAGCCCAAGGCGTGTGGGGGCTAACCCGGGCTAGGAGGGAAGTAGGCATAGCTAGATAAATCATATCTCGTCTGCTTCCCTCCCCCGTAAGGGAACTCGGCAAATTGGCCCCGTACCTTCGGAAGAAGGGGTGCCTGCGGTCCTTAGGTATACCCTAGGGACCGCAGGTCGCAGTGACCAGGGGGTCCTGACTGTTTAATAAAAACATAGCTCCCCGCAAGCCCGAAAGGATGGGTCGGGGTATGATTAATATAGATTAATAATATAAACCTTAGTATTTGATTAGGTTTTTGATTAGATTTTTAGACAGTCGATAGGTAATGGAGGTGAATTCGCCACCCCTCACAAAGTCCAAAACGATATCTTCTAAATATCAACAACTAATATAGCCTATACTTATACTTATACTTCGCTTTACATTAACCATAGATCCGAACCCCACCCATCTCGGGAAAGGGTTTGTACGGGGGGTGAATCCTGGCCACTGGCGGTTCGTGAAACCGGGGTACAACCCGGCGAAGCGCCGCTGAAGGCCGGGGGTAACTCTGACCCTCTTAACGAGAGCCCCTTTAAATTATTGGGGGCTCTCGAGAGAAAGGTAGCCAAATGCCTTGCCGGGTAAGGGCGGTTGCGTGGGAGAAGGTTTAAAATCAACCCCTACTGTGTTGATGTGGTTATTAACCGGTTCTGCTTATTTGCTTGGGTGGATAATTGGCGACGGAGGGCTCTACAAGCTCAACTATAGCGGAGACCGGACGGAATACCGCGTGGTCGTAACTCAGAAAGACTTATCTATAGCGATGCGGTGTTTAGTGCCGTTGTTTGAAAGTCTCTGTAGCCTGCTTAATGTAGCCTCTAAGGTACGTATCCTCACCGGCAGTACTAGAGTGGAAGTAAGAGTCTCTAGCAAGAGATTATATGAGCACTTCACCTCGCTCTTAGCAAGACTGCCTGAGTTTACTGAGAGGGAGAGGCGGCTATTCATAGCCGGCTTCTACATGGCTGAAGGCGAAAAAAGCGGGAGGCGAGTCAGAATGTGGAATAAAAACAAACAGCTACTTGAGCTGCTAGGTAGCTGGCTGAAAGAATTTGGCATAAAGAAGTTCAGCGTATATCTCGACGATAAGCGCCACGGGGTCTATGTCTTGGAAATCTCCAATAAATACCGGCACCAGTTCTTCAATATAATATATGGGGTTGAAAACTTTAAAGCCGATGACTAAAATAAGTGGGGACGCCCAATAATTAAGCACCCTAATCGTCCAGCCGCGTTTGCCTGTGTCATTTTCTCCTGGTTTTCATTTTTTGGCCGTATCTCTTTGCTGGGAGAGGCAGTGGTTTGGGACTCAGGGAAGTAGGGGACAACCTTGGGTGTCGTCCGTAAGGACGGTTACCAAGGCTCTGCCTCAAAATCTTTAGTTCCCGTGGAGGACCACAGTCCTCCACGTCTTTCGGTAGGTGATCCGTATGGAGAGGTCTACCCCTACGCAGGGCCCCAGCCAAGGAGAGGCCCCCGTGCTCCTTGGTTGGGGTAAACCCGCCGAGGTTCGCCTGGCGGGGAAAACGGGGGAGAGGACTATGTTATCTAGTGACTATAGGTTAGAATTATGCCAGAAACTAATCGAGGAGGCAATGAAGTGCTTAGGAAATAGCAATAAGGAACGCACAATGAAGCTCTCTGCGATCTTTACTAGACCCCCACGCGTCGCCCCCCGAGAGTTCCGGCGCGCATGAATGGATCAACGAGGGCCCCACTGTCCCAGCCCGGGACCCCGTGAAGCCCACGGAGCCAGTGCACAGGCTGGCATCCCCCCGTAGGGAGAGAAGACCTTGTGGAGCTTTACCGCAGCCTGGCATTGGCCTCTGGACCTCGGTACGTAGCGTAGGCAGGAGGCTGTGAGGCAGCTCTTTCGGGAGCTGCTGAGCCGCCAATGAAACACTGCCTACCGGGGTCTGGAGGCCTAACCCCGGGAAACCGGGGGACAGTGTCAGGTGGGCGGTTCGGCTGGGGCGGCACGCCCGCGAAAAGATAACACGGGCGCCCAAAGGCCGGCTCAGGCGGGTCAGAACTCCGCCGTAGAGTGCAAGGGCAAAAGCCGGCCTGACCAGGCCCTTGAACACAAGGGGCCTGGCCGGGAAACCGCGGCCTAGCGAACGCTCATGCCCCCCTCGGAGGGGGCTGGGCATGACAGAAAAGTTACCCCAAGGATAACAGGGTCGTCGCGGGCGAGAGTCCCCATCGACCCCGCGGATTGCTACATCGATGTCGGCTCTTCCCATCCTGGGGGTGCAGCAGCCCCCAAGGGTGGGGCTGCCCGCCCATTAAAGGGGAACGTGAGCTGGGTTTAGACACCGGTCAGGCAGGGATTCTTTTATACTCACATACCGATCCAGTCAGTTCCTCCACCTCTATATAGACACAGGCTTATTCCTCTGCCTGCCGGTGGAACAGACCGTCGTGAGACAGAGGGACGGGCTAGGCTTTATTATCCTTAATATAAGACATTTGCTTATCCTCCTCACCGCCCTCAGATGGCAGATGTAAACTCGAATAAATGAGAGGAACCTATGATCCGCTCCGAAGGGGGCATAAAGCTCTTGAGGGCGGGAGAGGAGGTCAAGATTATGTCTATAATAGCTTATATCTATAGCCTAGCCCCCCTCCTCAAAAGGTCGGACTCTACCCACGGGGGGTGCGGGCCGCCTGAGGGGAAGGTGACCCTAGTACGAAAGGAACGGGTCGCCGCGGCCTCTAGTCTACCGGTCATTCGACTGGGTGTATGCCGGGCAGCCACGCCGTAAGGGGTAACCGCTGAAAGCATCTAAGCGGGAACCCCACCCCGAAAAGAGGCGGCCGTCTCGCCGGAGTTTTCTCCGGCGGGCGAGGGCTCCCGTAGAAGACGGGGTTGATGGGGCGGGGGTGTATGTCCCGAGGGTTTTCCGAGGGACGAGCCTGCCGCTCCCAATCGCCCGAGGCTGTGGGCTCCTCCTGGGAGCACTGTCCGCGGCTATTGCTGCGGACAGGCGAGGCTGGTCTGGGTGTTAACTGGGCATGCGGTGCTCTTAATGATCTTTTTTCAAACTCTTTTTATTTTATTCTTTCTATGATTTCATGGAAAGTATTTTTTCTACATGTTCTGCAGTAATGATAAATAGTTTTGAAATCGTTGATTCTATAGCTTACTTTAAGTATCCATTCTGTCCCACAGGTTTTACATCTCACTCTCCAACCGGGCAAATTATTCACAGAAAAATTTTTATAATAGAAAACTAAATATATTATTGACCCCGATGACCACGACGGGCGGGCTGATCAGTGAAGAGCCATTGTAGCGATGAGGGGTTAAGAGATGCTCAGATTTTTTAATGTTTTCGACTAAATAATTGTTTGGGCACAATGATGAGTTCAGAGATATTATCTCAGATCCTTTGGACAGAGAAGTATAGACCTAGATCTCTCAAAGAAGTTGTTAATCAGAGAGAGATCATTGCAAGACTCATGAAATTTGTTGAAGAAAAAAATATGCCACACCTACTTTTCGCAGGCCCTCCAGGAGTGGGAAAAACAACAGTAGCATTAGCTCTTGCAAGAGACTTATACGGAGATAATTATACACGATACGTCCTCGAGACAAACGCATCAGACGAGAGAGGAATTGATGTGATAAGAACAAAAATCAAAGAATTCTCAAGAACAGCAGTACCGCCGGGAGTACCATTTAAAATAGTCATATTAGACGAAGCTGACAATATGACTGCAGACGCGCAACAAGCTCTGAGAAGACTTATGGAGATGTATGTTGAGACAACAAGATTCATACTATTAGCAAACTTTCCCTCGAAAATTATAGAGCCTGTCCAAAGCCGATGCGCAGTATTCAGATTCATGCCATTATCTAAAGAAGATGTGGTCGAGAGACTAAGATATATAGCTGATAAAGAAAATGTAGAATACGACGAAGAAGCTTTAGAAGTGATATACGAGATCTCAGAAGGAGACATGAGAAAAGCGATCAATATATTACAAGCATCGGCAGCTTTAGGAAAAGTAGATGTTGAGACAGTATATAAAGTGGTAGGGTTGGCACATCCAAAAGAGATCAGAGAAATGATACAGCTGGCATTCTCAGGAAAATTCGTGGAAGCAAGAAATAAACTAAGAAAACTAATGATCGAATACGGGCTCTCAGGACTAGACGTAGTGAAACAAATGCATAGAGAGATATTCTCCAGCGACCTCTCTATACCAGAGGACATTAAGGTCACAATAGCAGACTACATAGGAGAGATAAACTTCAGGCTCGCTGAAGGAGCTGACGAAGAGATCCAGCTGAACGCTCTCTTAGCAAAACTAGTTCTTCTAGGAAACAAAATAGGAGGGGTGTCAAGCCGTAAACACTAAGCTTCCATGGATAATCAAATACAGACCGAAAAAATTAAATGAATACGTAAATCAGGAAGAGGCTAAAAACATATTAATAGATTGGCTCAAGAGATTCCCGAACACAGAGAAGAAGGCAGCATTATTGTACGGCCCCCCAGGCATAGGCAAGACAACACTGGTAGAATGTCTAGCCAGAGAATTTGGTTATGAACTGATCGAGATGAATGCAAGCGACTTTAGAAGAAGCAGAGATATAGATCGTGTGGCAATAAAATCATCAGACAAACTAAGTCTGGACGGCAGAAAAAAGATCATTCTAATGGACGAGGTAGATGGGATATATGAGAAGATAGATGCAGGAGCAATAGACGCTATCTTAAGATTAATAGAGGAGACGAAGTTTCCAATAATAATGACGGCAAACGATCCATGGGCTAATCAGTTGAGAAGTCTGAGAGAAAACGTGCTCATGATAGGTCTTAAAAAACTTGGGAAAAGAGAAATACTAGAGATCCTTAGAAGAATATGTGTCGCAGAAAACATAATATGTAAAGAGGATGCATTAGAATATATATATAATCTATCCTCAGGAGATCTGAGATCTGCAATAAATGATCTACAGGCAGTCGCAGAAGGATTCGGAAAAGTAGATCTTGATCTTGCAAAGACGATCTTAAGACGAAGAGATAGAGAGCTGGATCCATTTGAGACGCTAAGAAATATATTCGGCTCAAAATACGCTTGGCAAGCAAAAAACGCGATCACAAACACAAGCTTAGACAGAGATATGCTACTAGAATGGCTTAACGAGAACCTTCCTAATCAAATACAAGATCCAGAGGATCTATGGAGAGCATATGAGAACCTAGCGAAAGCAACAATATACACGTCAAGGATCATAAGAACAGGAGACTGGGACCTGCTATCATACGCAATAGACCTCATGGGACCTGGCATAGCATTTGCCATAAAAAATAATGAGAAAGACAAATGGAGATGGGTAAAATATAGCTTTCCAGAAAGGATCAGAGAACTTAGCAAGACGAAAGAGACCAGAGAAATACTCAACTCAATAGCATCTATAATAGGAGCAAGAGAGCATATATCAAGACTACGAGCAAAAACAGATGTGATACCGTTTCTAAGAATTATATTTCAACATAACACAGATCTCGCGGCAAAAATGGCTTTAAGCTACGGTCTCACAGATCATATGATCAAAATTCTTGCTGGAGAAAAAAGCAGTGAGATCCTTAGAAAAATAAAAGAGTATCAGACATTTACACAAAAAATATCTCATGAGAAAGAGAGAGAGCACGAGAAGAGAGAAGAGAAGATAGAGAAGGAGAAGAAGACTAAAAAAGAAGTTAAGAAAGAAGAGAAGATCAGTGGACAGACAGGCCTTGATAAATGGTGGAGAAGATAAAAGAAGAAAGAATATGTCCATCAGCAATAGCAACATCATATACTGGAAAAGCCAAAAGAGCGGTTAAAGAACTTAAAGATATAATATTTCCATACGATCCAGAGGCAGAAGTTTTAGAGACAAGATTCAGAGACGTCATATTAATATACACAATATTAGACAAAGAATCATTAAAAAATCTTATGAAAAAGATGAGACCCTCAGCATTAGCAAGATTCGTGGTAGCTGACAAATGTATCATATTAAAAAATCAGGATGAAATCCTAAGATTAACAGATATAATAGAGGACATGTTTATCAAATATAGAGGAGCAAAATTTTATGTAGACTGTATAAAAAGAGGAGATTTTATAGACAGCTGTCATAGATTAGAGACTTTAATAGGAAGAAGATTATATGAAAAAAATCTCGGCATCATAGACTTTAAAAAACCTGATCTTATAATCAAGTTAGAGAATATAGATAACATGTTTCTGATCTCAATAATCAAACCTAAAGAAGATCGTTTAAAAAGATCTTTTTAAACAAAATTTGAAAGCCTTAGATACATCTAAGATCAAAAATTAATTGTTTATAAGACGGCTGAAATGTCTTGTTCAGTTTATATCTTAAAAAACAATATGAAATAGACTGGCTCTATCATAAAATTATAAATAAAATAGTTTCGGACACCTGTTACTTTTATTTATCTAAAAACATTTTTAAATGGAGCATACAATGGATCCTAAGAAGTTAATTGAAGAGACAATCTCTAGAGTAAGCGTTTTTAAAAGAAAAGAAGTTTTATATCCAGAATACATACCTCCCTCACTTCCTCATAGAGAGAATCAGATCAAACAATTAGCAGAATACTTCAAACAGATCATAACCTCCCCAGGCAGCTCAAGCATCAAAGTTCTTGCAGTAGGCGGCGTAGGAACTGGCAAGACAGTGACTACGAGAGTATTCGGAAGAGAATTTCGAGAATTTGCTCTCAGAAGAGGAATAGACCTCAGATACGTTCATATAAATTGTCATAGAAACAGAACTTTATATGAGGTTGTAACAGAGATAATAAGAGTATTAAATGCGCCAATACCTTTAAGAGGATTCTCACCAAGAGAACTCACACAATTCTTACACGAGTATCTAGATAAATTCAATATATATTTGATTGTGGCGCTCGACGAATTTGATTACTTCATAGAAACATCAGGATCTGAAAATGTGTATTTTCTTCTGAGACTTTATGACGAGTTTCCGAACTGGAGCAAAAGGATCAATTATATACTTATCTCCAGAGACTACTATATAGTAAACAGACTTGACTCAGCAACATACGGTTATGTAGTAAGAAACATTGTAAAGTTCAGCCCCTACAAATCTTCTGAACTAAAAGATATTCTTACAGAGAGAAGAGACGAGGCATTTCACAAAGGAACAGTCTCTGATGAAGTGATCTCTTATATAGCAGATCTCGAAGGACATGATCATGGGGGGAGCGGAAATGCTAGAGCCTCTATCGAGACGTTGCTACTAGCAGGAGAGGCGGCTGATCAAGAGAATTCTCCAGTGGTTAAAATAGATCATGTGAGAAAAGCTAGAGCTCTTGTGACCCCAGACGTGATAGTTATCTCAGAGGCTCTACAGAATCTCACAATACACGAGCTTCTTCTATTAAAAGCAATTATAGAAGTATTGTCAAAAACAGGAGCCCCCTACATATCGATAGGAGAAGCAGAGAATGAGTATAGAAGAATAACATCTGAATACTCGAAAGAACCTAGAAGACATACACAAATATATGAGTACATAATGAATATGAAGAGAATGGGCATCATAGAGACCAGACCGAGCGGAAAGGGGAGAAGAGGAAGAACCACTATGATAGGTATAGGTGCGGCCCCGCTTGAGTCTCTTAAGAAAAGAGTAGATGAGTTAATTAATAAGATAGTTTCCGAAGAATAAAGAGGGGTATTATGACATCAAATATCAAGAAAGACTTTATAGAAAGAGTATTAAGCTCACCTGGGAGATATAGAGTATTAAAATATCTATTAATCAATGGAGGAGGAAACATAAATAAGATATCCAGAGAATTAGATCTTTCATATTCTTTAGTCAAAAAATATCTCGAAGAAATGATCAGCGTAGGAATCGTTGAAGAGATCAGGCTGGGAAGAACAAGATATTTCACACCTGTATGGACTGATCCTAGGCTTAGAATTTTAAAAGAATTAATTGACAGTGAGAGAGAGGAATGAGACGTATGGTCATGATCGATGTATCTGAAAAGCCTGACGTATATAGAGAAGCTGTTGCCACGGGCAGGATAAGGCTTAGAAAAGAGACTATAAGAAAGATCTTGAATAATGAAATTGAGAAAGGAAACGTCATAGAGACTGCTAGAATTGCCGGCATATTAGCTGCTAAAAAAACTTCTGATCTAATCCCTTTAACGCATCCGATACCACTTACTCACGTGTCTCTGGAATTTAATTTCGGAGAGGATTATGTAGAGGTTAGGAGTAAAGTATCTTCAGTCTATAAGACAGGCGTAGAGATAGAGGCCTTAGTCTCTGTTGCGACAGCTTTAATAACTATATGGGATATGATAAAAAAGTATGAGAAAGATCCTACCGGCAATTATCCAGAGACATTAATAGAGTTTATAAAAGTTGAGCAGAAGATAAAGAGAGAGATATGATCAGAGGAGCTTTCACATCATCTAATCAAAACGCTCATGCCTCATCATCTGATAATATATCTAAGATATCTCCTAATATTCTTCCGGTAAGCCCCCATATAATCTTACTAAACCTCTGAGTCGAAAAACAACGAGGCGTATAATTCTGAGGACAAACAATCTCTCTTAACTCTCTCAATAACACCCATTCAGCTTTTTTAATCTCGTCTTTATTCCACATTATCTCTCCAGCCTCTTCCACAAGATATATATGCGGGATCACTTTAACAACACCTCTACTTACATAAGTCTTCATAGGCCCTAAATGTATGATCTTTAGATTCTTTATATTAATCTCTTCATAAAGCTCTCTTATGCTAGTCATATAGCTATTAAGATCCTTATTCTCTCTTCTTCCTCCCGGAAAAGCTATGTGGCCTGACCAAGGATCAAGAGGATTCTCGACTCTCTCAATCAAAAGAACTCTGTCTTTCAAAACATCATATAAAACTGCCACAGCAGCGTCAAAAGCTTTTTCATAACAATTTCTCTCATCAACAAGTCTATATAATTTAAGTAGCACGTTCTCTAATTTTATATCAGATATCATGCTCCCGATCTTTTATAAGAACATTTTATGGATAAAGCTGAAGTTCTGTGCCACAATAAGGACATCTGTAATGTGTGATCCTTGCACAAGCTCTACAAAAAGCTGTTTTTCTGGCCCCTACGCTACATTTAGGACATATATATATTTGCTCCTCTCCGACAATCATCTTCTTATTACATATGCTACATCTCAAAGTGACCCATCCTTTGTGTCCTCTTGTATTTGTCCCAAGCATCATCATAGGCATGTTTTTCAGCCCTCCGAATTATAATATTTTATCAACTTATAAGCTGTTTCAATATTTTTAATTGGTGTGTCTATGTCTTTCATAAGATTTATAGCTTTCTCAGATGTTCACATGCCCAGATATTTTCCCCTAATAGTAGCATCAATAAATTCTCTTCTAAGTTTCAGACCAGATATTATTCTTCTAGCTGGAGACATAGTAGAACAAGGTGATATAGAGGGGTATGAGAACATAAGATTTTTTCTCAGAAAAAAATATGGCGATGAAACCCCTATAATATCTATCTATGGAAACGAGGAACATGTCGATAAACAAGATCTTTTTAAAACAAGATATAAAGATGTGATATGGCTAGACGACTCCTTTTGGCAATCAATGATCAATGGATCCAGAGTATGCATATACGGCTCAAGAGGATCTCTTGAAAAACTAACTACATGGCAACAAAAAAATATGCCATATTTAAAAGAAATATATGAAAAAAGGATCTATATAGCAAGAGAGAATCTGATGAAACTAAGATCCTCATGCGACCTCCTAATATTTCTTCTTCACTACACGCCTACATTCATTACGGCTAGAGGAGAGCCTGAGAACATATTAAAATATATGGGGCACAGAGGATATGAGAAGGTTATAACAGAGACAAGACCTGACCTAGTGATACATGGACATTCTCACGGATCCAAAGAGCTATATACTAAACTAGGCTTCTCTCATATTATAAATGTAGCTGTGCCAGCATCACAATCAGTCTTCGCAGGAATCTTAAGAAAAGAAGAGAATTCAGCAAGTCTCGAGCTGCTCTCACCACCTACCCTGAGAAAATTATATAAATGATTGATTACTAAATATTTAATATTTAAATAAAAGATCCAAAAAATCATTTCATGTCTCAAATATACGATCCTTATAGCCTTTTAAGTATTATGATAACAGGGCGAACCTCGCCTTTCAGGTGAGGTAGTCAATGTTTGCGTTTTAAAACTTTCTAAGTAGATATCTACAACAGTAATAAAACATATTGTTTTGAGGGCCATGGATCGATTCCTGAATGGGCACCTCGTCAGTGCGCTCTGACACCCCGGGACTCAAAGCATTATCTTCAGACTGATAATTATTGAGATGGAATCATTAATTCCTCTTCAGAGAACTAACGCCTGAGACTCCGCTATAGAAAAGATGATCTTCTATAGAATTAAAAGTTGGAGTGTGAATCATTAAAACCTAGTATAAAACGAGACAGGCAGGATTCATCTGAAGACGGGCCCGCCGGGATTTGAACCCGGGATCTCCGGCTCCGAAGGCCGGCGCCTTATCCTGACTAGGCTACGGGCCCCATATATTAGGTTGTTATCAAATTTTATTATTGATGATGACCGCTCTATCCTATGAGAGATGATTTCTCTTTAGAACCCCGTCTGATCTTTTTTATTAATTAACTTTATTTTTTCTTTCTGACCTTCTCTCCGCCCTAAAAGGCGAGGCTTTCAGTTGTAAGTCTTAAATATGATTATTGAATAACCATAGTTGAGGGTTTAAAATGCCTGAGAGAAATATTGTTGTTGAGGAAGTTAACGTTCAGCCTGTTGAGACTCATTATATAGAGCTTGTAGAGAGAAAAGGTCTTGGACACCCGGATTACATTGCTGACGCGGCTTCTGAAGCCTCTAGCATAGCATTGTCAAAATATTATAAAAAGAGATATGGAGTAATTCTTCATCATAATCTTGATAAGACCCTCGTCGTAGGAGGCCAGTCTAGCCCTAGATTCGGCGGTGGAGAGGTTATACAGCCTATATACATTCTCATATCTGGCAGAGCAACAACAACTGTCTATACATCAGGATCTTCAGAGCCTGAGAGGATCCCTATTGGAACTCTCATCATAGAAGCCGTGAGAGAATGGATCAAGAAAAACTTCAGATTTCTAGACCCAGATAAACATGTAATAATTGACTACAAGATCGGTCAAGGAAGCAGAGATCTTAGGGGGCTCTTCGAGACGGGGATCGAGAAGACACCTCTTGCAAACGACACAAGCTTTGGCTCAGGATATGCTCCTATGAGCAGATTAGAAAGAGCAGTATTAATGACAGAGAGATATATAAACTCAAGAGAATTCAAAAACAGATATCCAGAGATAGGCGAGGACGTCAAAGTCATGGGTCTCAGAATAGGGAATAAAGCAAAGATCACAGTAGCCAGCTCTATGATCTCGCATCTAATACCAGATCTTCAGCATTATCTATCGATCAAGGAAGAGGTGAAGGATAGAATAACAGATTATCTAGTTAAAAATGTCGAGTTTGATGAGATAGAGGTGTATCTAAACACAGCAGACATACCCGAGAAAGGAATAGTATATCTAACAGTCACGGGAACATCAGCTGAGCATGGAGATGATGGAATGACAGGAAGAGGAAACAGAGCCAACGGACTTATAACACCTATGAGATTTATGAGTCTTGAGGCTACTGCAGGTAAAAACCCTGTGTCACATGTAGGAAAGATATATAACGTATTGGCATTCATGATCGCTGAGAAGATTTATAATGAGGTGAAAGGCGTTAGAGAAGTATATGTAGAATTATTAAGTCAGATAGGAAGACCTATAGATCAACCTTTGATGGCCGGAGTCAAAGTAGTGCCTGAGCAGGGATATCATTTATCAGATAATATAAAGTCAGAGATAAGATCTATAGTGGACGAGGAGCTCGCAAACATAACGAGATTAACAGATCTATTTGTTGAAGGAAAACTAACTTTATTTTAAAAATAAAAAGAATTTGCCACACTCATTTATTTTTTGATAAACGATATTCCTCTAAAATTCTCAAAAGATCTTCTTCAGACTTTATCAGTCTCTTAGGAAGAGACTTAACGCTCTCTCTATACCAAGCAATTAGTCTCTCTAAAAAATCTTTTTTAACAACAATCCACTCATCAAGATCAATAGCCTCATCTGTGAACATATTAATATCAACACAACATATATGCTCCAACTCATCGCCAAAACATCTTCTGAGGCAATCTTTCTCTGAGATTATAATGATCTTTCTGTTGAGATATCTAGAAAGAAGTTTTTTAACAATCATATCATCTACAGAAGATCTTGACATCATGATATATAAGTTCTCGTCAGACATATACAAAGCTTTTTTCAAAAGATCCTGCACGTCGACAAGTTCATTGATCACAGGAATAAATATATATTCTCCTTTTGCAACACGTTTAAAAAGATCTTTGTACATATAGATCGTGTTCTTAAGTTCAATCACTTGATCCTCGAGATTTTTCAGCAGATCTTGATAAACTCTTATTCTCTCATGCAACAGAGAGATCTCTCTTTCTCTAAGAACTTCGCTTTTAGTCTCTTTTTTAAATATCTCAATATCCATCTGAAGATTATGTAATTTTTTCAACAGCTCATTGATTTTTTCTTTCAGCTGTTTATTTTCTTGAACTACCTTATTAAACTCCTCTTCTAATTTTCTTAATCTATTTTCTTCTGAAATAAATTCTCTAAGAAAATCTCGTATACCTAAGTTAATCTTATGATCTTCTTCATATAATGCTTCACTAAAGATCTTTTCAATAGCAGATGCTATGTCTACACCTCTTGCGACATCAGCTTTTATTTTTACAGAATCTATGTTAAGCCCCAGTTCTCTAACAATTTTATCAATCTGAGAGAATTTAGGAAGATATCTTCTATAGAAAAGTAAAACAGCATATAGCGCATCTCTTTCATGAATAGAGCCAACATTATAACCAGATGATCTAACCAGCTCCTCTTTTTCGATATCCGTAGAAATATGATCAGGCTCAAAAATTTTTGCACCAAATATAGACGCTATTTTTTTAACGCTATCTGGCACAGGTCTTTTATCTGTGGCTATTATAACAGGAGAGCCGTATCTGGTTATCTTATTAATTATGACACTTAAATCTCCTCCAAAGACAGTCTCTGTTAATAAGATCCTGCCTTCAAAATCCATTATAGCAATACCATAATTCATCCCAGGATCAATACCAACTATAATAGGTTTTGAAATCATTATCGTCTCTTGAGGTATGTTGATAATGGATCTTATCACAGGTTTCAGAGAGACTCTCACATATCTACCTCTCATAGGCCTCACGATCCCTAATAGATCATTTCGTGAAGCATTAACTATAAAAACAGCCCTATCTATTCCTCCACTAGATCTTCTTAAAGTCATTTCATATGTAAAACCTGCTCTATCTAATGCATCTTTGATCTTTTTAGTTATTCTTAAAACATATGCTCTAGAAGATCTTTTGTATCTATCTTCAGAACTTCCGCCAGCTCTACTAGATTTATTCCTCGAAATCAATATCTTAACTTTCTCCTCCCACACTCTTATTTTGAATCCGACACCTCGAAGACCTAGCTGTGCTAATATCCTCGCTGTAGTAAGTGAATCAGGCTTTTTCTTAAGATCATACAAACCATATTTATATGCCACCTCTCTTAGATCTTTATATCCCTCTACAGGATCATATGTTGCTAATAAGATCTCTGTAGAAGAAGGTAGTAAAGAAAAGATCTTGTGGAGACCTTTTCTGTCGGGAGCAAGCTCATATAAATTATCAACAACAAGATAACGAGGCTTGTACTCATGTAACAATCTCAAGACCTTAGGTAGAGACAGCTCCTGAGCCTCATAAATAATTTTATCTTTAGACACTATAGAGATCGAGTAGTAAGCACCTTCTCGAGACAGAACACTTCCTCGATAAAGATCTATTCCTGCAACAATCATATCATCAATTTTTTCACTACACAAAATCTTCTGCCTCGCCAGTCACATATTTATAGACTTTATCAACACTAATATCTTTTATACCAAATCTATTTCTAAAAAACCTGATCAATATATTAAGATCTCTGATAAGAAGATTTTCTGCAGAAGGCTCATAAAAATAAACCCACTGAGGCCAGTCAAACACATATGCTCTCTCACTCTCCTCTGATATATTAACCAGCACATTATACTGACTAAGATCAGAGTGTACTACTCCTAGCTCTACATATGCTTTTCTCACAGTCTCTAAGATGTCTCTAAGAATTTTATAAGGATCTTTAGCAACTTTTAACTTATATAAGAGAACTCCCTCTATATACTCCATTACAATCGCGTTCAGCTCTCTTCCAAACACTCTAGGCACAGACGCGTTTATATTATTCAGCTTGTTAAATATCTCATATTCTCTCTCAGCAGAAAATATGCTTCTTAACAACCATATGTTTCCACCACCTTTCACATCATAAGATCTTTTTTTAGAGAAATTTTTAAAACTTTTAAATCCTATTCTATAGAATTTGATTGCTAATGATCTATTCATATGATCTTTGGCTAAATACACTACGCTCTCTTTACCAACTCCGATCATAGGGCCTAACATTTTTACTATTCCTCGATCAGCAAGTCTTTTGAGAGATAGCACATTGAGACCGGTGAAAGTCATTTTATAACCAAGAAGATTCTGAGGGTCTGTTGTTAACAGATGTAATGAGACTAATCTTTTAAGACTTTCATTTAAAGTTTTTCTAGAAAGATCTATATGATCACTTAATATTCTAAGAGGCACATACTCATATGAATCAAGATATCTTGCTACTACATTTAATACAATAAAATCCTCTTTAGAGAGCTTGCCAAAGATCTTGTGAAGCACAGATTCTCTCCTATCTTAAATTAAGTACTTTAGTCTCTCCATAATTAGTGGCTATATAAAGGATCTGTGAGCCTCTTATCAGTATTTTTCCATATTTTGCGACAAGTCTCTCATTCTCATCTATCTGTACAGCTTCTCTCAACACTACGTTCATAGTAGAGTCTACAGAGTCCATTAGACCCACGAGCTCTGTACCATCCTTCAATTTAACCATGACAGTCTTTGACAAAGCTATTCTCAAAATCTTCATAGGACTCTCAGGCTTGATGCTTTGAGTCGTCATTTATACACCAAGAACATTTTTATAGGAAAACTTAAAAATTATAGAAAGCAAGATCCATGGTTTATTTAGATTTTAAACTCCAGCCACACGAGACCATATAATCTCTGATATTCTTCTGCTCTCCTCTTCTGTTAATGGTCTGAAAAGTTTTAATCTTTTTCTAGTGTCTTCATCAGGATAAACAGCTGGATTATTAAGGATCTTCTCTGGGATATATTCGTTAGACAATGGAACAGGATTTGCGTACCATATGCTTGTGGTGTTCAAAGCCGCAACCCAAGGATCTAATGTGAAATCTATCCATGTATACCCTAGATCAATATTTTTAGCATTCGAAGCTATACTCCACATATCTATCCAAAGATCTCCTCCCTCTATCGGCACGTTATACTCTAGATTCTCATTCTGTACCACGGCCTGAAGAGCATCTCCACTCCATGCAACACCTGCATAAACACTCTCTCTAATCAACTCCTGAATCAGCTGATCAGTTGTAAGAAAAACTATATGAGGGACGATTTTTCTAAAGAACTCATACACTTCTGATAAACTTTCTACAGTATAGCTCCTAGGATCTGTGAAATCTCTGCCTAGATATATAAGTCCGATCATAGTTGCAGTAATAGGATCATCTATTATAAAAATTCTTTTGCTATATCTCTGAAGAAACTCTAGATCAAAAAGTTTTCTTAAACTATCTACTACACTAATTTTTGACTTATTATATACTACTCCCGTAGTACCGTTTCTCGGTAGATGACGGTTCATTGCCTTTTATATTTATTGGTCTCAGGCTCTCCGCCATCTACTTCTCAACGGTCTCTCCGAGCCCCCTCACCGCAGAAACTCGGTTTCTGTCGCCAGAGACTTCACAGCCCTATGGATCTTGGAGACCCAGGGTCACCAATGAATATAAAGATTCAGAAGCTTATAAATTTTTTAAGAGATCTCATACATCAATAAATACAAGTATTATAAATATATGAATAAATAAATATGAAGGCCAAAATAGCCCAAGTTTTAAAGCCAGGTCCTGTGGTAAATAATGTCTTCACAAGATCATCAAATGATAGAGCGAATGTTAATAAAGCTGCTGATAGGATTGCTGGACAAGAGATTGAAGAACAAATATTAAAAACATAGATAAATAGATTCTTGAGTCATTAAAAATAAATATCCTGAAGAAATAGATCTCAGCATATTTGTTATTCCATATATGTGGCCGATATTTATATAGTCTATGACAGGAAGAGGAGGTATATCTCCACAGATAAACGCTATAACTGCTTTAATCCTGATCATATCATGAACTTCTTCACTACTGATATCATATATACTTAGAAGAGAGTTGATAAAAACTTATTATTAGCTTAATCTAACTCCTATTTTCTCAAGATCTTTCTCAACAAACTCTAGGCCAAGTCTTCTAAGAGTCTCTCTCT